>Ga0118677_10002245_pt1 | contig 39182 bp, 66 predicted proteins | sample AliMusrvi5mmetaG_FD_86154 | JGI IMG/M metagenome (GOLD analysis project Ga0118677, IMG submission 86154) | reverse complement strand
TATCTAGGTCGCTCACCAAATCGCCAATTCGAGCCAATGGTCTGTTATTTACAAACACATTATTAGAACCAACGCTTTGTGTTGCAAAATTACTATAATGATCACCGACACGAACACAACCTTTCATATTAGCAAAAACGTTGGTGGAAGCCTGAACTGTGGTATGAAAACCAGTATCTTTGTCGCCCAACCTACAAACTCGCCCACCGCCTCCACCACCAGGTCCAACAGACGGTTGAAATGACCAGGACTCTGGAAGGCTGGATGGTAAAGATATGCCGACATTCGGTGGTGTGATAGTAACGGGCATTAATTTTCGTTTTGCATTTTCCAGCCACAGAAGAGTTGTTTTCCAAAATAGGGCACCCACTCTTCTACAACTTTACTATTATCAACTGGCATCACTGTATGGCTAGTATAATTGATGGGGTCTCCCCAGTCTGGAACTTCAAGCATTATCCAGAATCGATCAAAACTGACTATCTTCGCTATTATGCCAGCCCGTTTGCCGCTAATAATACGCACAAATTCACCGATTTGATATTTGTGCTCCTGTGCACACTCACACGGAACCTTGCGACAATAATGACATCTTGCGCCGTCGCTCATTTAACTCCTTAGCTCTCATTACGAGGTTGATCGGGATCAGGCTTTTCTTCTTCTTTAGGACCTAATCCGGTTTCATTAATAACTTCATGCATGCCAGTTGAAGCCGGAAATGCTGGAACTTGTGGTATTTCTGGTGATTGTGGCGACGATGGACCGCCAAAACCGCTGTTCCAATGGACTTGTGGGCCATCGCCGCTCAAAGTTCCACCTGACGCCATATGAAAAGAACCACCAGCGCTCTCGTTAATGGAACCGCCAGCTTTTATACTTAAAGAACCACCAGCATCAATGTTAGTGTTGCCTTTGATACGAAGGTCCTCATTGCCGCTAACTTGAACCTTTTGAGAACCACCTATTTTAATGGTTTGGTTTCCCTTCACATCCACTGTATGGTTACCCTGAATTTTTTCTTCTAAATCCCCACCGACATGCAATTTGGCATTACCGTTAACTTGAATGTTGGCATCGGATTGGCAATACAAGTTAAGTTCGCCTTGCACCGTTACATTACAGTTATTTTGGTAATGTTGGTAGCTTTGTTCCATCACCACTTGATAATGTTTGCCGACAATTTTAATGACAGTATCACCTTCTTTGTCAGGCGAACCGTAAATTTCAATAAAGGTTCCTGATGGGTGATAATAATGGAAACGGTTGTTATCAGGCGTATCGTCGAATTCTACGATATGTCCAGATTCAGATTCATAAACGTGGTTGTAAGGATAAATCGGAGCAGCCGGTGTTGATGGCTCAACCCACTGACGGCCAGGGTTGGTATGGGCCAATGCTACTGGAATACCTGATGCTTTGTTGGGATCAGAGCCACCAACATCTCGTTGACGGCGTTTCACACCGATAATGGTGTCGTCCAACATTTCACCGCGTGCTAACCGATTAACATCCGATTCGCCTACCTCGCAACCCCACGGATGGCTGGAACGTGGGTAAAGCTTGGCTTCTTTTTCAAGTTTTAATTTTGCGCCACTTCCATCGTTGGGATAATAACGATAACGATATTTGCGGGGGGCGTTTGAGTCAATTTCATGAAATGGTAAAGATGGATCATTGAAACCCATCTGTGGGTTAGCCGGATCTTGTGGAATACCAGCCAAAGTTCCCGTTACAACAGGTTCTTGACCTGATGCGCCATCTCTAAAATATCCCACCACCCAGGTGCCTTCAACTGGCCCCGTAGGACTAAAACCCAAACCACTCATAGCAGCAGATGCTGGTGACTGTTGTGGCCATGCCCAATGTAAATCTTCGGTGGGAATTAAAGATTTGTCTTCGGTATGCCATGCCAAAACCCTAACACGTAAACGTCCGAGCTTTAATGGGTCACGCCTGTCCTCGACCACTCCAGTGAACCAGAAATATCCTTCACGGCCCATAAAGTTGTCTTCTGTGTAAAACTTACTCATGGGCTTTCTTCTCCGCTTTAAATCCTTTAAACATCAATTTCCTTGGCCGAGATATTCAATGAGATCAAATTCATGATTTTCCATTGACTCACCATTCAACTCCCAGTAAATGGATTTTACGCCCAAATCATCCACTACAATTCCAGCAGCATAAGTATCTGAAATGTCGCAGACGATGGCACAATAGCCTTCCCGAGTCAACCATTCACCGAGTTGAATCATGTAGGAAATTCTTCGGTAATGATGGGTTGGCGAACGATTAATAAGCCAACTTCCAAAATGGAGCCAACTACAACAGGCATTGGCTGATGTTGGAGTTCTAAACCAAATTTAGACAGCTCAGTGGTGTTTACCGGATTAGGTAATTGTTTGACAGTGATGACGCTCAAAGATTTGTCTTCGGCATAACTGGCAAGCTGCTCATATAATTCAAAAAGTTTCATTTATTAGTCCATTCAAATCCAAATTTTTTAGTAAGAGCATCCCATGCGGCATCATTAGTTGAAACATGGACAGCGAGCCTCATTGTCAATTTCAACTCTTTTTTGTGATCTGCCAACCACTTCAAACCGGCTGAATAAATGCCAGTTTTTTGCCAATCCTTGGGAAGGTTGGCATCATGGATGTAAATCCTAGTTCCAATGATGTCGCCATCGTCGTTTTCTTCCGGCATTAACATTATTTCCATGAAAAACTGTTCACGGTTGCTGTTCATGCCGTTAACAGTAACATCAGCGCATTTCCAGTCTTTTATCCATTTGACTTTGTTGTTATGGAGTGGTTCAGCTCCTGGGTCCACTTCATGGATTTTGTCCCACCATGCCTTATGCAAGCCTTTTCCGCCAGTCAACAACATGTTTTGAATAGTTGGGTCTATCCGAGCTTCTGCGACGAATTGTTTAAGTGTTTTCATGATTTTAAACCGTCTGTGGTGGTTGAATGTCGTCTAAATCAGGAACATCCGTATCGTCGAAGGTCGCGATGGGATCAGCTGATAATGAAACCTTTGGTTGTGCTTCAAGCTGTGTAGCTTGTGCTGTAGTAATGGTGGAACGCAATACGCGAACGAGAGCGGCAAGATCTAAAAAGACCGGCACACCATAACGCTGGCAGGTGATATCGACATTGCCTTTACGATAAAATCCTTCAGGACAGCAAACCATCACACCCTTGTGGCGTGCATGTAAACCAAGTTCTAACAATGAAATAGGAGCTTTGGTAGCTGGATCGAAATAGATGATAATAACATCAGCATCTTCCAACGCCGAAAGCTCCCACATTACCTGCTCCAAAGACTGCGGGTCAGCCGTGCTCTGTTCCCACGAGCTATTCCAGTCAGCCCGTCTTGGATTCAAAATGACGATGTCCAGATCCTTGAGAGCATTGACCATTTCCTGTTGCCAGTCTTCGGCCTTACCCATTTCAATGGAACCGCCAAGGAAAATCTTGACCTGGCTAAACTGCTGATAATCTGCTGGCGCTTGAATTTCAATCATATGTTTTCCAAATCCTGTTATAAAGTATTGCCCGAATAGTATAAACCGATACACCAAACTGTTGAGCGATATCTTTGTGCGGCGTTCCTTTAGCGGCTCTAATGGCTTCAACTTGTTGTTCAGTTAGCTTGGCACTCGGATTTCTGACACCATGGAAATTTATCAAATCGTTGGCGTATGCGTGACGAATGTTTTCACTTGGAGTCACCCATTCTAAATTCGTCACGCGATTGTTTGCCTTGTCAGTGTCTTTGTGATTAACCTGATGTTTTAAAGGGCGCGGACCCAAAAATGCTATTGCCACCAGGCTATGAATTTTCCGACTTAAGCGTTTGCCTCCCAAAGTTACCTCTAGATACCCCTTATGATGAAAATGCTGTTTGATAATACCGCCAGCAGTCCCCTTACGAGGCAGACTTTTCAATCGTCCATGATTGCTTATTTCATAACCCGGTATATCGATAGGAAGCCACCGCTCATCTTGATTCATCAATAGTATTTAGACCTGCTCTGGAATAAAAAGAATGTCTATAGAAGAATTTGGTAAAACCAAAAGGCATGCCACCCTATCAACAGCTTTTTGATTTGTGTCAAATTCTTCTACAACACCCACTCGGTGATCCCACGATGGTTGGATTTCGAGACAGGCTTTATTTTTCTTCATATGACACCACTTTCCCAGTTGTCAAGTCTACAATTTGATTTCCGTGTTTCTTAGCTTCTGAGATGGTGTCATATGATCCAGAGAAATCGTTCCACCCGCCACCTGGGTAAAACTGTTCGAATTTAAATGCGGCGTATCGCTTCATGCTTTGCGGCACTCGCAACATCTTGTAGCTGGATTCGGACGAACCATGTAAATTGGCGTCACCAAATCGCAATGGAGACGAACCTTATTAACAATAGAACGAGGGTTATTCCAAAATTCATCGACAGCACTGCCGGGAGAGTGTTTAGATTTAAGAATACTCCAAACATAAGTAACCCCATCAGAATCAACCGGAACATCAAATAGATATTCAATTGCACCGAGCCTGCTGTTCATCAGTGCACCGCAACCTGGGCACCAAGTTTTTTCCAGATGAGGACCAGGATACATGAGCTTCCGGCGAGCAAACTTGATTTTTTTGTGGAAAACTGGCGAGTTTTCGTCCATCGAATACATGAAATCATCTGGCCAAAACTTACCGAGATAAACTTCAATGACTGTGTCCTGGTCGTGTTCCACTTTTGCTTCGATGAGTGGATCTTTAGACAAGCCATAGGCGGGAAGCGCCATCAATGACGTCCCAAAAAGTGTGCGTCTAGTCATATTGCTCCTTATGTCGTTACTTTTTCTTTCATCAAACATTCGTAAGCTCGTATTTGTTCAAACGGAGCCATTTCCACCTTGTTGACCATAATCGAATGCCCGTATGATTTTTCAACACCATACATTATTTCCAGCACATCATCAATTTCGCCGGATATTTCAAGCCAATTATCAAGGTGGTCCAACTTCCAATATATTACCATTAGTTCTCTCGCACCGGTTCGGTTATTTCTAAAAACGCTTGACATTTTTGGAGATTTAAAACACCCCAAGAACTGCCACATGGAGAAACATCAAACCCAACTGAATGCAACTGCCGTGTGACCCAAGCCGCTTTTTCTTCCATAGGCATCGCTGAAAAATGTTGGCTATATTGTGGATCAGTCACTAGCATCATAATGCTAAAACACATGTCGATTAGGTCTTGTTCTCTCATTTGGTCTCTATACGCTGTATTCTTCTGCTTTCCATGTCCTGAATTTGTCGTTAAATGACGAATCGTGTTTTTGAAAGGCTTCTCTCCATTCATTCCAACGATCCACCAATATCAATGAGTTATCATTAAACTGGATTGGACAGCACGTGTCATTAAACCAAAACCAGCATGCATGGCCACCTGGTTTAAAATTAACAGCATCACATGCAGCTTCAAAAACTGCCCCGTGTTTATGGTGTTCATAATGGTATGAGCCAGCCATATCTTGTTGGTAAGTCCCACGCACAGTCAAAATTTTATGCATCATCTCTAAACCTCACCCCATGTTGTTCTTGTGCTGCCACTGCCAAAGCAGCCAGTTTACGCAAATTTTTGAGTGCTTTCTCTGAAGCAACGCCGTCTCGTTCACGACTCATTGAATGAAGCGCTTCTTCGGTGTAATCACGAATGTAAACCAAAAATTCGCACAAACTGTGTGGGGCTTCTATACCATCAGTTCCCCATCGTTCTAGCTGATAATCACGTTCGTCGTCAATGCATGCATAAACTGTTTGCCTGTCGGTTGGTTCTGATTTAAACCATCGTACCCCAAGCCCAAGTGCATCATTTCCAAGATTTTTGTAGTAATCCAAATTTGCTATTCGACACATTTCTTAAATTCCCTTTAATCGGCACTCTTGCTCGAAAAACCGAACTCGCAATTCCTGTAACTCACGTTCCAAAGTTTCAATTCGGTGTGCCGCCTCAGATTGGATTCCTGGGAGTTTATCAAAAACTCTCCATCCAAATTCTGGACTGTCATGGGGTCCCATATTCATCGCATCAGGGCCAACAGCATAAATGCCGCGCAATCGTAACACCAAGCTTTTATTGTTCCAATATGGTTGAGGTTTGGCGTGCTCAGCAACTTTAGCTAATGCCTCACCAATAGTTAGTCTTGATTCTTCTAACTCTTCTGGCATCAGCAGGTTCCCCTTCTTTCATGATATTGTTTGTGTGTCTCATCAGGCCGACCAAGAAACACATATGAACATGGCTCCCATTGACAATGATTTGTAGTGACTGGTGGGGATATGTGATCATGTTGAACTTGATCGTTTGCTATGATCTGGTCTAACAATGAGGTGTTTTCAGGAGTTGTGTTTGTTTCCATAACGTCTTTCTAGTTTTATCTTATTCGGTACTATGATTCTACCACGGAAGGTTGACACGGTCAACGGGTAAACCAAACCTTGACATCGGATATTTGAATGTGTTATAATGGTTGTATGGGCTTCTCTTATTATCCAGGCGTTAATGATGACGAGCAAGAAGGGTATGATGCGGAGTTGGCACGAACCTGGGAGCGTGAACAGCGCGTTCCAACTGCCAAGCCACTTCTCAAACTCACAACTCCAAAAGTTCCAGAACTAGTGATAGGAGCAACACGATGACAGTTGGTGACGTTTTTATGTGGATCGGCAGTATCAAACTGGCCGACATTGCAGTGTGGACCGGCGGTCCAGTGGTCGTTATTTGGTTGTATCGGAAATTGACATGGTGGAAGCGATGACCGGTATTTAAAATTGTGCCGTCATATGTGCCACTGGCTTTGTGCTAGGCGTTATGATGCGGATTAAGCTGGCTGATATTGTTTTGTTAATAACGGCCAGTTTTGTTACGGTGTTTATGTTGGTGGTTGCAACTTCGATTTACAACAAGAGAAGGACACAATGAAAAAGTTTAATATCCAACGGACTGTTGACCTCCAAGAAGAGGTTGCTGCGGCAGCTCTCCGACAGCATGATGTTTACAAACAGCCTGGTGATCCTGACTATCGGCTCACCCAGTATGACATATACAACGATTTGCAAGCTGTTGCCAGACTTTTAGGAAAAATCCGCGTCCGGATGATTGAAGGCCAAGAACTTTAATCGTCGTCATTTAAATACGCATTTCCCATACAAAGCCACAGCAAAAAATCCCTTCCTGCAACAGCAAAAATTATGAGGAAAAGGCAAATTCCGTCTCTTGGGTGATTCCAAGCAAACCGCAGAACATCTTTGTTTAACGCTTTAATGCCGTCAAGAAAGTGTACCATAACTGGCCCCTCGCGGTTTATTTAGAGGCCAGATACGCAACACCGGAGCCAGCCGTTATTGTTCGGCTGGCTCCGGTGTTGTTTGTGTTCTCTATACTTCTTGTGCTGCCATTCCCTCTTGCACCATTTCTGGCATTTTCACCGTTTCTTGAATGTTGTGGTCCAGAGGTTTTTGGACGGCGCGTTTCACTTTCCGGTGGCGTTTCACGTAAGTTTTCCGGAAAAACCGCCAGCCCGTCACAGAAGCTTCGTTAACTCCCTCTCGAACGGCTTCGGCATGCAACATTAGCCGTGCTATCGTCAAGAAAATGCTTTCGCCGCTGGTGAGCCAGTCAGTCACCACCCAAGCAAACCCAACCAACCAAGTGGGGCCATTGGCTCGATAGGTCCATACCATCACGCCAGCCAACATAATAGCTCCAACCGTTCGAATCACTACAGAATGTTTCATTTTAATTGTTCGTCCTTTGGGAAAATCAACACAGCTTTTCCATGTTGTACGGCCACAAATTCGGCCAGCGGGTCCGGGGCGTCATCTGGAATTACCGACGTAATTATCATCGGCGGCAGCTTTAGCAAAAATTGTCGCGGCATATCCATCAGTTCTCCTCGATTGATTCGTTGACAACCGGTACTCCCCGGCATCCCTCGTCAACATTGTTCTATCCTACAAAACCATTTTACCACACCGAAATATTCTGTGTCAAGTTTAGCCTAAATATGGCAGGGGTTTACCAAACTATGTCAATTTCAAAACTTGGACGTCAATACGGATGGAAGCCAGATTTGCCGGATCAACGCGACCACAAATTTGGCTTCACAATTGTGCCAGCCAAACTACCAGCATCAACGGATTTAAGACCAGGCTGTCCTGCTCCATTTAATCAACAAAACCTTGGAAGCTGCACTGCAAATGCTATTGCTGGTGCAGTAGAATTTAACCTGATCAAACAACGTCTGCCAATTTTTATGCCAAGCCGCTTGTTTATTTACTACAATGAACGAGTGATGGAACATAGCGTTTCGCAAGATGCCGGTGCCATGATTCGTGATGGTATTAAATCAGTAAACTCTCAAGGTGTTTGCCCCGAAACAATGTGGCCATACGTGGTCAACAAGTTCGCTCAAAAGCCACCGGCTACTTGCTATTCAACCGCCCTTCACTCAAAGGCGGTTGGTTATCAGCGCATTAACCAAGACATTGCCAGTATGAAAGCGTGTCTGGCTTCCGGATTCCCGTTTGTTTTCGGATTCACGGTTTATGAATCGTTCGAAAGCAATGCAACAGCAAAGACCGGCATCATGACAATGCCTGGTCCAAACGAGCAAGTTTTGGGTGGCCATGCAGTTTTGGCCGTTGGTTATAATGACGCTACTCAAATGATCACAGTTCGTAACTCTTGGGGTCCGTACTGGGGTGATAAGGGCTACTTCTACATGCCCTATGCTTATATCACCAATAACAATCTTTGTGATGACTTCTGGAACATCACATTAATGACAAAATAAGCTTTCCCGCTAGACAACCTTCCTGAGGGGTGGTATACTTTTAAAGTGACCACCCAAGTCCTTCAAACCGTCGTCCACATGCTTGAAACACAAAAATTTTTGAACAAATTCGGGTTGGATGCTATTTCACAACCACCATTAAACATTTTAGTAAAACGCCGTCCGGATTTTCCCAATCTCGTCCATTTCACATATAGCCAGCTTGAGTCTCCGAAGGCCCATCCCGTCGTTTTGGAATGTCGCGGACTCATCTTGGACGAGGCAGATAACTGGAACGTCGTCGCATACCCTTTCCGGCGTTTTGCGAACTATGGAGAAGAGTGGGCCAACCCGATAGACTGGTCAACTGCCCGTGTCCAGGACAAACTGGATGGCTGCCATTTACGAACTGCAAAACTACACCTTTGGGATGGTAATACAACCACCATCGGTGAGGTAGTTAGCAAACAATTACCGGTGACTTTGATTGGAATGGACAAAAATGGTGATATTGTACCATGTACCGTTACAAACTGGTTTAATAATGGTAGAAAAACCAACTGGGTTGAAATTGAAACGAGCTGTCCACCCAGCCATAACCACCGATGGTCTGGAAAATGTCACAATCGATCTAAACGTAGAATAACTATCAACCATGAAGTTAGAACCAGCCGGGGATATTGTTTGGCTGGTGAGTTAACTCTCGATGACACATTATACACCTACGAAGAAGCCTTAACACCAGCGGCTTTACACACCGTTCGTGCTGGTTTATTAGGCGATGGTTCGATCTTACGTGCTGGTGATAAGTTTGTTTATACTACAGGCCATAAGCTAGAACATACTGAATATACGGAAATACAGCAGCGCTGGCTGGGACCGACCACCACAAATATACAAACTCACACTTCTGGTTATGGCACTATTATAAAACATTTCCAAACGCGCCGGGGGTTGAGCCGACAAATATCATCGCTTCGTGATGAATGGTATCCAAATGGAATCAAAGCTGTACCACAAGATTTGTCATGGATGGATGATTTCGCGGTGGCTGTGTGGTTCATGGATGACGGTTCGTTGAATCACAACAGCCAACAGCAGGACCGAGCTTGCTTTGCTACCAACTCTTTTAGTTGGGAAGACTGTCAACGGTTGGCTGATCGTCTTAAACAAATGTATGGAGTAGACGCGGTGGTATTTGATTCCAAAGGTCCTAATATCAGAATCAATGCTGGGCGCGATCCACGTTTTAAGACTGCCATTAAGATGTTAGTAAATGGTGATAAACAATCTGACGTGGCAAAAACGCTTGGTCTATCACGGTCTACTGTTTGTTGGCTATCTAAACAAACATCGGATCGTTATAATGCTGATTCAATCGATGTGTTTTGGGAAGCAATCGCACCGCATATGACACCATGTATGCGATATAAACTTCCGATGCGATTTCGTAGCCAACCTGTTGAAACACGAGATGTTCCACAAAAATTTTGGGTTGAGACGGAAACCAGCATTTTATCGATAAAGTATTTGGATTCCGCTGCAACAAAATTTATAGGTGGAAGTGTAGGATTTGATATTGAAACCACCACCGGCAACTATTTTTGCAATGGATTGTTGGTTCACAATAGCATGATTACACTATTCAATTATAAAGATAGCTGGCTGGTGTCGATGAAAGGAAACCCCGCTGGCCGATGCTCTGTTGGTCTTTATGATGTCACATTTGAGGAGCTTTTCTGGAAAACATTCGCCGCACAAGGCCTTTCCACTGGTGCATTAGAATATGGTATGACTTATGTGTGGGAACTGACATCGGTTGCTAATCGCGTTGTCTGCGAATATTCAGAACCACAGGTAACTTTAATTGGTTGGCGATATAACTTCAACTTAACCGAGTGGCCAGTTTCGATGGCCACCTGGTTACCAACAGTTCGCGAATACAACATGTCTTCGTATCGAGAGGTCATGAGCGCGGCTGAGGTTTTGAACCCAATGCAACATGAAGGCTATGTTGTGGTGGACGCCGCATTTAACCGCGTTAAAATTAAGTCACCCAAGTATGTGTTGATTCATCATATGAAGGACGGTTTCGGCCAGCGTCGTATTCTTGGACTTATCCGATTGGGCGAGGAATCAGAGGTTTTGGCTCATTTTCCTGAATATAGAGCTTGGTATGATGAAGTTAAGGCTAAAGTGGATGAATTTTGTCAAAGGGCTGACCAGGAATATGAAGCGATTCAGCATATTGAAAGCCAAAAAGAATTTGCGTTTGCCGCCCAAAAGTGCTCTAACTTTGGCTACATGATGGACCGGCGTAAAGGCAAATTTAAAAACTGTTTTGAGTATCTGTTCCTCCAAAAGTGGAATGGTAAGAACTCTGACCAGTGGCGGCACGCTGAATGGCAAATTGAAGCTGCCATCGGCCTGAAACCGAAAGAACTAAAATTGGAGGAATAATGGAAGATTATCAATGTGTTGCTATAATATCGGCTATTTTTGCCCACGCAAATGCTACCCTGGGAGTCCCAGCATCCAAGGATGAATTTACCCGGAATACACAAGCGGCGATTGATTTTCTAGAAGCCGTAAAAAACCATAACTCATGCTGGAAGAACGATGTTTACTAATGTGTTCATACCACTTCATATGCTGAATGCGTTCAACGATAAATCATATGTCTATCATAATGGCCGCATTTTCAAAGATTACGCCGATTGGTTGCTCTATTATGATATATGTGGTAACCGCAATTCAGTAGAATTTACAGCTGAAATCGAAAATTCTAAATTGCCATGACTACCATCACTATCAAAGAGGCTGCAATTTTAACGCATCTTTCCAAGCAGCCTCGTGAGGCTGACCGGATTTTGCTAACCAAGCGGCTTGGCCCCGAAGCAAAAGAACTTGCAAAAGGATTAAGAAGAAAGGCCCCTCCAATGGAAATCAAAAAATACTTCGCCCTGGCGTACCCAGAATCTGATGAGGCAGTGCTTTTATGCGAAGTTTTAAAACGCATGAAAACTTTTATTAGATTCAACGTTATTAATGGCCAGTGGACCGGCAATTTGAAAATTGACGAAGCGGGTATTGGTAGCTTCACTATAATTGACAAGTATGGTAATAGTGGCGAGTTGATTCGTGAGTTCGAAGCCAAAGTCGTTTGGACTGAATCGAAATTGCCAAAGGGCGATTATAACGATGCAATCGACGCTATCAACCGAGAGCTTGAACCACCTAGAAACAGAGGATAAATGGCTACGATTAAAGTAAAGACAGGTCAAGCTTATCTGAAATGGCTAAAGAAGGTTGCCGCCAGAGTTGAGAAATGGCCCGAATGGAAAAAAGGCGAAAAATCTGAAAGATGAAGAAAATCACATTAAAATACGGTTGCAACTTGGGCCTCGGCTCTACTGCCAAATTTTATCCGGCAGGAACATTGCTTGAAAGTGTTGCACCGAGCGGAACTTTTAAAGAGCTGAAAGTAAACCCCAACTCTAGTACGGTTTGTGTGTTATTTCCAGGTCAACAAACAGGAACATTGGTTCCAATCGGCCAAATAGAAATTGAGGAAGAAAATGGAACCATATAATCCAACGCTAAATGAATCGGTTGAGCTAGCAAACATTCTTAGCAAAGAAATACAAAGTGCTTTAAAAGAATTTGCGGAATTTGTCAACAAACCTCATACGCCGGAAGAATGGCAAAGCTGGTTTGTTGGCCATCGAATGGAAAGAGACAAGATAATCCATGAAAGTAACATCAGAAAGAATCAGACAAATCCAACAACTTGCTGATAATAACATTGATGAACTCCAAGAAATTTGCCGGGAACTGTTATTGGTGCGAAAACATCTTTTGATAGTATTGACGACCAAACGTCTGGGAGAAATTCTTGAACGGAACGGATTTTAAGATGAAGAAACAAATCGGTTTTGTAGCTGTTAGTCGTACTTTTAAGAAACCTCATACACAAGATGGAAGTGTGCGTATCTATTGGTCCGAGGCGACAGCACGAAAAGCACTCGGTAAAGCATGTGCTTCAGTTTATCATTTCTTACCTGCATACGTAGATATTCCTGAGGACGAGATATAAGGATGAAAACACTAACAGTTTATTTGGTATACCACGAAAAAAGCGATACTTATTATGGGTCTGGCTACTTTCGAATGGTGCCATTAAAGGACGCCAAAATCTTTTCCAAAAAGAATACGGCAACTGCGTGCAGCAAACGAAGCGGTTGCGAGGTGGTTGCTTGTACATTAACCGTTCCAGGAAAACATGAATAATCAATCAGCGAAGTTGGCCCCATTTACGTATCATTAATGGTAAGCCTAAATCCATAGCCATCGCCTTCATTTGATACAACTGTGTAGCTGAAAAATGCCATATTGCATAACCCTGTTTATTGAGTTTAGGCCTACTACCGGAGGTAATATTGGAAACTACTGACCTGAAATATTTAAAGATTGGTAACCATGCTGCGTGGCATTTGATGCGCCCGAAATGGCCGTTGGAATCAACGCGTTTTTGTATATTACCGTCTCCATCAAAGAAACCGATTAACACACAAAACAGCTCTTCCGGAAGTAATGAGGTCAAATTTGGAGGATTATGTGTTTTGTCAGACTGGATATTGAATTTTTGTACCAACCCAGGAATACGGTCAATGTCTTGCACCGCAACTTTATATGATAGGTATTGTTTATGGTTTAAATTTGTTTTAGACGGCTTGATATTTGGACATTTCACAAATTTGGCAAAACATACCAAATGGTTGCGGTCTTTTTTGGCCAAATTGACGACAATTCTTTTCTTAGTAAAATGTCCATCGGCCAGTAAAAATCCAAACCAATATAATGCTTCTGGTGTTGACAAATCACACAGTGCTGACAAATCATTTTCGCGTCTAAACTGGTGTGAACGACATAAATTCATCCGTTGGGCTTTAAGTTTGATTGCACTCCATGTGCGGCCTAATTTTTGGCATAAAATATTTGTAGGTGTTGCATGGTAAAACTCACGGAGCATTTGTTCCTCAACGGGTTGCCAGATTTTGATGACCATGCCGATATTTATGCCACAAGCGATTCCCATCTAAATCATACCAATATCATTAACTATTGCAATCGTCCCTTTAAGGACGTTAATCATATGAATGAGATGTTGATTACTAACTGGAATCAACACGTTGGACCACACGATATGCTAATCCATGTTGGTGATTTCGCATTGGGACGGCGCGATGAAATCCCAAAAATAATGGCACGCTTGAATGGCGTTAAATTCCTTGTGCAAGGGAACCATGACCGTGAACCATCTATTATGCAAAATTTGGGATTTCGTTATGTGGCTCGTTCAATGACCCTAATATTGTGTGGCAAAAAGATATTTTTCAATCATTATCCGCCTCAAGACTTAATTATCCCAATCGGTTATGATATGATGGTTCACGGTCATACACACAAGACGACACTCTGGACTGCACCAAGAGTTTTTAACCTCTGTGTTGAGGCCACCGATTACAAACCAGTTTTATTACGAAATCTAACTATACCGTAAGTATGAGCTTGTGAGGTTTGGCCTTCTCGGTGCCGCCTACAAAAGTGATGTCGTATTTAAATGCCTGGTCTTGTTTGGCTTTGGCCTTGCCTTTCGCTTTCAGCCCGACTGCCTTTTTAACGGATGAAATAGCATTTGTTAAAGTAGTAGCGCTTATTTTACCACTGAGATCTTTTTTACCTTCTGATCTGGCTGTCCAAAAATAATCGTTTTCGCGAATCAGTGCAGGTTTAATGATGCCAAACAATTTTGCATCAATAGCTTTCAATGATTGAGACTCGCCCAACAATTTTGGTTCTATCCAAATTTCCACGTTGGTGTTGTTTTCATTAGCGCATCTTTGTGCAAGAGCAACGGCCTCGGCAAGGTTTTCAACGAATTCATCACCGATAGTGCCTGATTGTGATTCCAACGTTACAATGCCAGCGCCGGTTTTCTTAACAGCCATTTTGGTTAGTTTAGCAAAGGTAGCTGGCTTGACAATGTTTTCATTCACAATTTTGTGTGGTTTGTAGATAGTGCCAAATTCTTTGGTGTAAGTGGTGCCACAACCGTTGCATTTTAATGTTAGGCCACCAATTTCCGGTTTTTCAACATACCAACTGACGTCTGTGCCACCACAGCTGGGGCAGGAGCCGTTAGACTTACCGGATGATGGAATGGCGTTTTCTTTAACGTGCTCTCCGGCGGGTTTATCGTCGGCTGGTTCTTCCGGCTTGGGTTCAATTGGTTCTACGGGTTCTTCATTGGCATAAAACGATAAGGTCTTGTGGTCCGGATAATCGCTTAAAGTATGGCGAACAACAGCGTCTAACGTAGGGAAGGCTTCATTTTTCTTAAATTTCAAGCGGAAACGTGGTTCATTTTTTGCTTCCAGATCGCTGTAATTTTTAGGCTGTACAATAATTGCTGTGCCGTCAAGATATGCTGCAGCGGCCCGAGCCTTGTTTAGATGATGAAGTTTTTTGACTTCTTGCTTTTCATCTTCGCCTGGGCGCACAACGTGACCACCACTGGTCACACTCATTACATATTGTGTAGTGTCGTCGTCATTAATGCGGTGAATTTCTACCGAACTTTTGGAAGGATCATCAGCCATGAGTTTTTTAGCAGCGGTCATAGCATGCTTGATGCCGCGATGTGGGCCAGCTTTACCGCCAATGTAGTGAAGTTGATACCGATCAGTGTCAACTGTTTCATTAAATGCCTGTGTTAGACTCTTTAAGAAATCGATTTCGTGGTTCATGTTTTCCTCTAGTTTATGAAAATTCGTGGATATTTATTTTCAAAGCTGCCCGAATTGACAATGTTAGATATCCATGATAAAATATTAACAGATGAAATTCATAAGCACTCCAAAAAACATCGGTTTTTCTGGACACATCACACATTGTCAAGCACCGCTTATTGGTTTTTGTACATGCGGACTAAATGAGCTGGAAAGGCTTTTTAAACTGGAAGATTCCAGGCCTCATCCGGTGCGAATAAAACTAACCGAGATTTACGATGTATAAAATTGAAGAACTCATGAAGATAGCACGCGCAGCATCGGTGTGTATTGATAATGAATATGTTCCGGCGCGGCCACTGCCCTGGGATTACGGTTGCCTGTTCTCTCGGCAACGTTTGGTGGACGCCTGGGAGGTATTTCGTGGAAGGGCCGATGCCGTTAAATGGACAGGACAATAATGCGTAATATTCCAAATTGGGACACATATTTCATGAATATGCTTGGACCCATTTCATCCAGAAGCAAAGACCCCAACACTCAAGTTGGCTGTGTCATAGTTGGCAATTGTAACCAAATACTGTCAACTGGTTACAATAGCTTACCATTCGGTGTGGAAGCTACACCGGAGCGCCTAGAACGGCCCGAGAAATACCTTTGGATAGAGCATGGCGATAGAAATGCCATTTATTTGGCGGCACGATCAGGAACACGTTTGGAAGGCGCTCGGATGTATCTGACAGGTTTGCCTTGCATGGATTGTGCTCGTGGTATCATCCAAGCTGGCCTGGTTGAAGTTATTATTGATCATGAAAATCAGGAAAAATGGGCTTTGACAACCCCAAAATATAGGCCGGATTTCCAACGAGTCGAAACTTTGCTTTGTGAAGCCGGGGTCAAACTTACACGTTGGGTGAGAGATGATTCTTTTCGCCCCTGATTTTTAACACACTTTTGGGGCCTAAATAGGAGCGAACGTGCCAAAACAACTAACACGTATTACTCCGCTCACCTGCCCCGCAAGGCTTTCAACTCCCTTTCGTTTATTTCAATCTAGAGGACACAATTAGTGCCAATTTACTGCTACGCTTGCTCAAAATGCCAAGCTGATTTTGAGAGACTTCTTAAAATGTCTGAAGCCGACATCCCCGTTTCTGAACCTTGCCCCGAGTGCGGAGCCGATTCAACTATAACACAGCAGCTAACAGCAGCCGTGTTTGGTAATCCAATCTCAATGGGACATATCAAGACTCCAGCTGGATTCACACAAGTGCTGGACCGAATTCATAAAGGCTCCGGTAAACGTGGCCCCAGAGAGAGCAAATTTTCCGAACACCGCGAAGTCTAAAAATTGTGAATGCCTTTCAAGGCCCTTCGTAATGTCCTGGAGAAACTAATGTCCACTAAGACCGCGAAGAAGAAAGCCGTTGTCCCAAAGGCCGCAGCTATATCCGCTAGTGAAAAACGTAGGAAAGCGGATGGATGCAATCTCGACAGCAGTTTTAGGCTGAAAGAGATAAAAGCCCTGACAGATGCCCAGGGGGAAGTTATGGCCGCTTATGACAGCGGCTTTAATCTTTTCCTTTACGGCGTAGCAGGAACTGGAAAGTCATTCCTGTCGCTTTATTTGGGACTTAAAGATTTAATCGATGGTAAAAACGGCTACTACAAGATCTGCATCGTTCGCAGCGCAGTACCAAGTCGTGATCTAGGGTTTTTACCAGGGACGCCAGAAGAAAAGATAGCAGTTTATGAGGAGCCATACATCAAAATGGTTAATCAGCTTTTCGGACGTGGCGACGCGTGGGAGACTTGCAAGAAAAAAGGCGCTATCCAATTCGTTTCAACGTCTTTTTTGCGCGGTACTACGTATGACAATTGTGTTATTATTTTCGATGAAACTCAGAACTGTCGGTTCGAAGAACTTGATACTTTAACGACTCGTGCCGGTAAGAACTTTCGGCTGATAATCTGTGGTGACTTAGAACAAAACGATCTGATCAGAAGCAAAAATGACTCAACCGGGTTGCCGTTTTATACGGAAGTGATCAGAGAAATGAGCGAAGATTTTAAGTTCATACAGTTCAATGTTGAAGACATTGTTCGTTCTGGTTTTGTCAAACGTTATATCATGAAAAAGCACGAAATTGCCCACCGCAATGCTTAAGTTTGTATAAATACGGACGGAAATGCTCTTCGGAGGTTTCCGTCCGCAAATCACTCGCTTAATTAAGGAGAAACATGAAACACTTATCCCTCTTTGACCCACTGTTCGTGGATTTTTTCAATAACTTCAATTTTGATTTCGAGTCTTTCGTTTCAGCCAGTACATATCCACCGTACAACCTTTTGGTGAATGGCGAAGATGTATTAATTGAAATGGCCGTAGCTGGATTTGATAAAGAACGGCTTTCAATTTCTATTGAAAATGGCTACTTGATAATCAAAGGTAAAGAGCTGCCAGTACCGCCCAAAGACCAAAAATACGTTCATCGCGGCATTGCTAATCGTGCTTTTACCCAAAAATTTGACCTTCAAGACAAACTGAAAGTAGGAGACATTGCACTACGTGATGGTATGTTGCAAATCATACTACACCGGATTGTTCCTGATCGTTCAAAACCACGTGAACTTGAAATCAAATCTTCTGATGTAGATTTCAAAAACCTTTTAGGTTTGACAAGTTCATAGCATTTTGATATAATGTGAACTGATGGCAAATGAACCAAAACAACAGCTGGAGTTATCGGAATTTTTTTGTCCGTATTGCTCCGAATGGACCGATGCTTTTGACTGTCAGTCTCATTTTTATTTTGCTCATCATCAGCAAGACGTGACTCTTGAAAAACTCAAGTCACGTCTTGCTATGATTGGTGGGCTTGAAGTCAGGCCTAAACCCGGTAAAGTTCGGGTGGATGATTGGTGGACGTAGCTAGGCTTTGGCTGAACGAGACTTGCGCCTAGCTAAATGTAAAGCAACTTGAGAATGTAAATTGCCCCACAAGCTACGATCCTTACCAATACCATCCGGCCCCACTCCTGCTTTATTGGCACTGTTGGCCACCATGCTTACTAATCTGCTTGGCATTCCGTCTGGACCCCAGTCGTTCCATTCCATCAGGACATCATCAAAGCTGCCCAACCATTTTGCATCTTTCTTTCCGTGGGGATCGACAACCACATAATTGCGTAAAGATGCGAGAATCGGGAATAAGGCACCTTTATGGAGTTGGCTGGCCTCCGGAGACAGGCGAGCGAAAGGGAATTGATGCTTTCCTTTTGTTTTGGTGTTCATGATGCTGAGTTTACCACCCTGCCCTTTTCCACCTTTGACCTGTTTGTTATAAATTTCTCGGAAGTCATGGCCGACGTGGTCGTATAACATCAAAGCACCACGTAATAAAGGTCGCAGCCGATGATATTGGCTGTTCTTTATATCTTCCGCATAAGCTTGATAGTCGTTGTGGAAACGTTGTAGTGGAATACTGAATTTTTCATAGGCGGAAATTGGATGGCGATCTTTGTCATTCGAAAATTCGATGGCATTAAAACATTCCAGAATGGCAATGATATCTCGGACATCATAGCTTCCTTTATCTGATTCGCGCCATCGCACCACGTCTTCGAGTCCCATTTGAGCCATTTCTTCTCGTAACCAGTCGAAGGTACCCTCTAGATCATAAATTGATTGCGGAGCGACCTTAAGACCGGTGTTTAAGCCCTGGGCCACCAATGGAGCGATTTCATCCGGTACGCCTGTACGTATGGTCACCCATACATATTGTAGCTCATGTACTTCGTTATTTTCTGTACCGTTGTTAATGATGATGCCGGTATGAGCACCGTCAACAATGCCAAAATGTGAGTCATTTGGCGGAATTTCTACCTGAAGAACATGATGTTTGGCATTAATGATTTGAACACGCTTTGCCAGGATGGTAATACCTTTGTTCATTAGATCAAAGCAACCCGGTGTGGCACGATTTCCGGCAAGGTTTTCCGCGATTTCTGTATAAATGGAGCGGTTTAATCCGACTGGATCGCGTGCATTAGCCGCTGTTGAAATACCTGATGGGAGGTCTTTGGCCGACATAAGAGCGAGATAGGTTTCAATTCCTGAAAACACTGGGTGGGTGATTTTCCGGAATTGATAAGTTTGGAAGCGAAATGTGTCTTGCAAAATAGGGTTCCTTTAACCGTAGCTACGGTTTAAAGATCATGTGGCGCATGAGAGCGGACTCCACATGTCAAACTAGGATACCACATAAAAACATATTTCGTCAAGTTATTTGGTACTAGACAACTTTATTTTAAAATGTTACAATAGAGATGGCCCTACATAATTCATATGAAACATCATCTCCGCAGCTATCCGGAATACTTTGAAGCCACCATTCACGGCAATAAAACACATGAACTTCGTGCCGACACAGATGGTGGCCCTTTTGCTGTTGGCGACAGCATCGTTTTACAAGAATACGACCCCAAAACATCGATGTACACTGGTCGTGAATGCAAAGTGAGCATCACTTATATGAGTCCCATGCCCAAACCCTGGCTTAAAGAAGGTTACTCGTTATTATCGATTCACTTGATTAAAAAGCCGTGGTGGAAAGTTTGGGGAGAACAGGAATAACATAGTGGAACTAACAAACAGGAATAACATAGTGGAACTAACATACACAGAACTAAACACACTCATTGAAATTGACTCTCTAGCTTCTGGCATGCGAGTCATCAAAACATTAGGAATGGAAGACGTCATCCAGTCCTTGAAAGAAAAAGGTTTCATCGACGAGAAAAACAATCTTGAACATTCCCAGATGGCATCATTGGCACAGCATGATGCCTTGGTGGTGGAACTTAAAGAAGCCATTGAAGTTCGCGATTACTATTTGGCAAACGATCTGTTGGAGAAAACCATTAGTGCTTATCAGGGGTTTCTTGAAACCGAATGGGTTTATACCACCACAATGGCTGGCAAACAGCTGATTAATGTTTTGGAGAAAACCAAACTGACGATAGCGTCCTCTGTCAGCTAATGCCTTTCATACATTGTCCGCTCCCGCAGCCCCTCCCCGAGATGGAAGCGACCACCGGGGAGACAGGGCGAACGTATTTAACACCTGATGGAAATCGTTATCCCAGCATCACCACCGTCCTTCATATTTTGAGCGGAGACGCTATTGCTCAGTGGAGAAAACGCGTTGGTGAAGAGGCGGCAGACGCTAAATCAAAACACGCCACAGATCGTGGAACAGCTCTACACGCCGCTATTGAAACATTTTTAAAAAACGAAGACATCAGCGACGTTGACCCCAAAATCAAGATATTGTTGAACCGTGCACGCTTGACGCTGCGTCGTATCAACAATATTGTCGTTCAAGAAGCACCTTTGTATTCGGATAAACTTGAGGTGGCTGGCCGATGTGACGTCATCGGAGAATTTGATAACATTCCATCCATCATCGATTTTAAAACTGCCGACAAAATCAAGAAAGAAGAGTGGATTTATAGTTATTTTCTTCAAACCACTGCTTACTCTATAATGTGGGAAGAACGAACTGGTAGGAAAATCGAGCAGATCGTTATTATCATAGTAGGCGAAGATGGTTCATGTGTCACCCATATAAAGAACCGCGCCGATTACATCGTCCCACTCAATATCACTATTGCCCGATATAAAGCAACACAGGAGCATAACAGTTAATATGGGCATGATGGATGTACCAGAATCGGATTACAGCGAAACCGTAGAAGAGGTTATAGCGCCGATGGCCATAGATGCAGTCATTGTTGAAGCACGCACGAAACTTAGAAACAGCACATCAATTGAAGACGCACGCATAGTAGTTCAGACAGCACGCAGCATCACTATTCTAACTGGTGCTGGAATTTCGGCTGAATCTGGCATCCCGACTTATCGGGATGAGAATGGTTTATGGTCAAAATACAAAGCTGAAGACTTTTCGTCTGTTGATGCTTTTGCTCGTGATCCGCAAACTGTGTGGGATTGGTACCGTGACAGGCGTATCGTGATGGGTGATGCAAAACCCAATGCTGGTCATCTAGCTCTAGCCGCCATTGAACAACAATCACTGCAATGTACTTTGTTTACCCAAAATATCGACGGCCTGCACCAGCAGGCGGGTAGCAGGTACGTAACGGAAATGCATGGTAGTGCATGGAAGTTGCGTTGTACTGAATGTCTGGAAGAATGGACCGACATGGGTTCGCTTCCTGACCTTCCGCGTTGCTCTCATTGTCGTGGGCTGGCACGCCCAGCGGTTGTTTGGTTTGGTGAAAAATTATCGCAAAAAAGCATGGGCGATGCAATGCGTGCAATGCGGTGTGATGTTTTGCTGGTTGTGGGAACTTCAGGACTTGTTAACCCTGTGGCCAGTTTGATACCACTGGCACGGCAATATAAAGCTCAAATCATTGAGGTTAACTTGGCTGAAACCGAAGTGACCCAATATGCTGATTTTTCATTATTTGGTAAAGCCAGCGAAATCCTACCACAATTGGCTGAACCTGGCCAACATGGTGTGGTGTTGCAAGCTGATATGGGCCGAGCATTTGAACGTGCTATGAACAAGTTTTTTGCCAAATATCCAGAGCTGAAGAGGAAACCCACTGATGAAATGGTTGACACAAACCAACCTTCTATGCTAAAATAGAAGAATGGGACAAGCTGAAAGACATTTCGTTTTTATTTTGGACGATTTATCGGGTGTATGGGGCATCACCGACACGCACTACCTGCATACCAAGCTTGTCACTCGTGGCAATCGCCCAGAGGGATTTGAAGCTCAAATCGCCAGTAATTGGGCTACTAAGGTCAAATGGTCGGATGTCGTCTTCCATTTAGGTGATGTTGCTTTAGGCGACCAGAAAAAGGCGCATAATCAGTATGTTGTTCCGATGCCTGGATGGAAAATCCTGGTTCGTGGTAATCACGACGGCCAAAAACACCAATGGTATTTGGATCATGGTTGGAACGATGTATGCGATTCGGCAACCCTTTTGCTGCGTGATGGCCGACGAGTTGTTCTCAGCCACAAACCACTATATGACGATGGTTCTTATGATGTTTTGATCCACGGCCATTTCCACGACGACGATCATCGTAGGCTAGAACCAGACATGCTAGCACTGGCCAGTCCCAAGCACAAATTGATGGCGCTTGAATACCATGGATATACGCCGCTTTTGTTGGCTGACTTCGTATAACTTGTGCTAAAGCCGGTTTGTATGTTATCATGGAAAAAATTCCGTACAATTCCGCAATGACCGATTTAAGTATACTATTCGATGAACCTCTTACCAAGCTCATCAACATCAAAACTGGTGCACCCTATGATGTTCTGATAGGGCGTCCATCTATTTGGGGAAACCCCTACTCTCATCTTGACGGCACATTGGCCATCTATCGAGTGGCAACACGAGAAGAAGCTGTTAACCGTTATCGCGAACACCTTATCAATTCACCTGATTTGTTGCGTCGATTGCCGGAATTGCAGGGTAAAACGTTGGGTTGTTGGTGCTTGCCAAAGCTTTGCCACGGTCTGGTTATTTTGGAATTTCTGAATAGAGCGAGGATTAAAGAATGAGCATTTACGATTTAAAGATTTGACGATGGATCAGGCAATTAAAATAGCCGGAACAGGCCATAGACCGGATAAACTTGGTGGCTATTCCGATGTAGTCACCAACCTGCTTTTTGAGTTGATTCAAGAAGCCGTTATTGAATTAAATCCTCAAACCGTCATTTCTGGAATGGCGCTTGGGTTTGACCAAGTTTTGGCCGAGGTGTCTCTTTCGCTCGACATTCCGTTTATAGCGGCAATACCATTTATCGGCCAAGAAAAACAATGGCCAAAACCCTCCCAGGCGCATTATCATGCTTTGTTAAAACACGCCAGTGATGTTGTAACTGTATCGTCAGGCGGGTTTTCTCATTCAGCCATGCAAATTCGTAACCAATACATGGTGGACCGATGTGACGTCGTGTTGGCATTATGGAACGGCTCACCTGGTGGAACTGCCAACTGTATACGATATGCTAAAAACATCCACAAGCCGATTGTAAACTTGTGGTTTAAATGGCAACCGTCCGGTTTACAGTTTGACAAGGTTTGATATTCATGATACACTTGGTTAGTGAAAACCGACAACGTAATATTGACTGGAACTGTAGGCTCACACAGTTACGGCACCAACACACCTACAAGCGATTATGACTACATGTCTGTTGTCGTTGCCGAGCCAAGCGTTTACCTGGGCCTAGACAGCTGGGGTAGTTCTGGCACCAAAGAAGTTGTATTCGATGACCCAGAATATGGTGTTGTCGAACACAAATATTTTGAACTCAAAAAGTTTATTGGAATGTGTTCCAGCATGAACCCGAATGTGGTTCCACTGCTATGGCTCAATCAAGAACACTATGAGGGCATGACCCCTTCCGGTAAAGAACTCATTGATAATCGCACTATTTTCAATTCCAAAAAAGTTTACCACACATTCAGCGGTTATGCACATAGCCAGCTTCAGAAAATGGGCGGTATTTTTAACGATGCTGAAGAATCAAATGAAAAGCTGCGTGCCGGTCACGTGCGATTCCAAGGGTGGGCCGAAACTGCTATTAAGGACCAACGCGCACGCCGTATGATTGTTGAAAGAATTCCTGGATGGGAACCAAATCTGACAGAGCAATATGACGAGGGTTATTTAAATGCACTAATTGCTCTCAAAACTCATTCCAAAGAGGAAATTAAACGCATAAAAGTTGGCCCCGTTACTGGCAGAATGGGCGCAAAACGGAAGGCTCTCCGCGAACAGTTTGGTTTTGATTGTTATGAAGAAAGCAGCACTGAATTTCTGACTTCAAGCGGATGGAAAAAATTTGATGATATCAGCCCAGACGAACCGGTAGCAACCGTCAATGTTGGCACCTGGCAAACAGAGTATCAAATCCCTGAGGAACGGGTTGACAAACTGTATTCTGGGGTGCTCTACACCGTCGCTCCAAATGGTTCACGGGTGACAGTGACGCCTAATCATAAAATGTTACTTTCACCAGTTCATTGTTCTCCAAACAACAAATACAAAACAACGTATGATTCCAAAACTTCTGATTGGAACTATATTAGTTTGGAAGATGCAATGACAGGTAAAGCAACACGTCAATTTAGATTTCCACGTGTTCGTTATCATTATCGACGTGCTCCAGAGTTTAGAGAAAAACCATTTCTCCAATCTAATTTTCCTGATTCTTGGCGCGAACGTCTGCTGTTGGCTGGGCTTTATTTATCGGATGGCTCTGCTCAATTTAGAAACGAAACCGTTAAAGCCTTACGGTTGAGCCAGACCAAAACGGGTCCATTTGTTGAAATGGCTGACCATTTGTTGAACGCTGTACCAGAAAAACTGTTTGGTTCGCGCCATGTTTATCAAGAAACAATATGGTGCTTCCATGGTGAAATTGCTGAATGGGTGATTGAACAGTTTGGCCATGGAAACAACAAGCGTCTACCAACGTGGACTCAATTATTGGCTAAACACGAAATGGATGTTTTATGGGCTGGCTTAATGGCCGGTGATGGCCATCAAAACACCAGGGGCTATGATGTTTATTATTCATCTTTAAAACCGCTTGTTGATAGCATTCAAGCTGCAATGATATCAGTTGGCTATGAAACTACGTTACTCGGTCCTTATGAAAGCACCACACCATATGGGCCATGCAAAATGTATCAATTACGTAGGCCAGCACAAAATAGTAAGGCAGGTGTGCTGATGGTTAATAAGGTGCTGGGTGTTGGAGAACAGCCAGAAAAAGACTCTCATGGTAGAAGCAAAGGCTACCCCATTAAGGCCAAACTCGTAGAAAACACCAGAATTGTTTGTTTCCAGGTACCCAACGGAAATTTGATCACTAGAAACAAAGGCCGAATTGGAATTCACGGAAACACAAAGTATGCGTTCCACACTATCCGTCTTATGAAAATGTGTGTGGAATTTTTACGCAACCCAGAAGATGGCCTAAAAGTTTGCAGGAAAGGAATAGATTCTGAGTTCTTATATTCGATTAGGAATGGTGCACTTAGCCAGGAAGATGTTAAAAAACTGGCCGATGATCTTTTCCAAGAAGCAAAAGAAGCTGTCGTAACATCGCCACTTCCAGATGAACCGGACTACAAAGCCATCAATAATTTAACGGTGTGCTTAATTAAAGCATCGTTGTAAGCCGCAACAAACATGATCACCTAAATATTCATAGCCAGCCAGGCATAATGGATGACTATGAACCTAAACATTGACCAAGTACAAGTCGCTATATTTTTCGGATTGGTCAGTCTCGTCGGAGGAATGTTATCATGGGGGTTGAACTTAAAAGTTCGCCATGATATAATGGAACATAACGAGAAAACTCTGAAGGATATCGGAGAAGCTCGTGACAAAACTCTAAAAGAGATTTCCGATTTACGCGAGAAAATTACTACTAAGATAGAAAAAGTTGAAGGTGGATTTGCTACTGACCGCGATAAATTAAACGAAAAATTAGAAAGATTTGAACGTGACTTTTCGGCTGACCGTGTCGTGTCCATGATAAATGGTAAATACGTAAGAACGGATCTTTATCAGCAATATGCCGCTGCTACCACTGAACGATTAGAAGGTGTTCGTCAACTGATCGAACTTTACATGAGCAAAATTGAGGAAAACCTTAATCGGCAAATTGAAGATCTCAAGGAACGTATTAAGCTATGATAAGACACCAAAAAGAGCAAATTGAGGCTGATATAGAATCAGTGCAATCGATGCTTAGCCAAGTACAATCAGATACAACAGAGCTGAGTTATCGTGTTGCAGAATATCTTGGTGGAATCCATGCCTTAAAAGCTAACATTTCTAGAGATTTTACACCACGATTTGCAGTTATTGCTGGACCAAGACAAGGAGAGGTTTTCCGGTTGGAAAACGGGGTTCTCTCCATTGGGCGAGATCCATCCAACGATTTTTGGGTTCTTGACGCCACAGTATCGAGAACCCACTGTCAACTTGAAAAACGTGATGATGCGTTTATAATTCGTGATATGGGTGGCCGTAATGGAACTGTGTTGAACGGGGTGCTGTTGGGGCCGGGAGAAACACAACTGGCTGACGGCGATGAAATTAGCATTGGGGCATCCACTTTTGTTTTCTTACAACCCGCAAAGCATGCCATGGCAGCACCAGCATTATAAATTGACCTCGTGTTGTTGATCGTGATATCATAAAACGAAAGGCATTAATTGAAACCTCAGGCAGAACTTCATAACCATCTTGGAGGGTCCGTAGACCCAGCCATTTTATGGTCTATTGCGCACCGTCAGGGTATTAAGCTTCCAACCAAAGATTATTGGGAGTTCACCAAAATGGTCACAATGTTTGCCAACCAAGACCTTGATCAAATCAACCAACAATATTTCTGGACCGAACTCATACAGTCATCTCCGGAGGCCATTGAAGAGGCTGTAAAAGGCATTTTTGGTGGTGGCTATCGTAATTGCAACATTGTGCTGCATGAGCTGCGTTTCAATCCCATGAAACGTAATCGTGATGGTGAACGTGATCTCGACCACATTATCCAATCCGCCATTTGGGGGATGGAACGGGCAAAGCTTGAATATCCACAAGTGCGTGCCGGTTTAATTTTAATGATGGACCGCGTTCTAACTGTTGAACAAAACAAAATCATTTGTCAAAAAGCAATCAAATTTAAGGACTCAGGAGTTATCGGCTTGGATTTAGCTGGCCCAGACCAATTTGATTTCGAGATGAGTGATCACAAACCTTTATTTGACGCAGCTCGCGAAGCTGGCCTTGGTATCACTGTTCATGCTGGTGAAATTGCTGGCTCACTGGAAGAATTGCAATATGTTGTTAGAGAAATTAAACCTCATCGCATTGGCCACGGCATCCGATGTGTTACCAACGTTGAGTTTATGCGAGAAATAGCTGATGCTGGAATTTTGCTAGAAACTTGCCCAACCAGCAACCTCAGAAACAGAAATATCACGCGGATTGAAGAACTTAAACGAGTTTATCGCGCCCTAGTTGATAATAAAGTCAAGTTCTGTATTAATACGGATGGTCCAGAACTATATGGAATTTCAGTTCTTTCGGAACAGCAAATGTTGTTGGATCAGGGGATTTTAACTCAGGAAGAGCTAGACCAGGCTATGAAGTGGGCTTTCGAGGGCAGCTTTATAAGATGAGGGAGCCGAAGCTCCCTCTTTCGAATATATGGGCAGTAAAAGAAATGGTTACTTAACTGTAAACCAGATGTAAGCCCCGAATGGACCATTTTGTGAATGGAACACGTAAGCTACAGCGGCTTGAGTTACAACGACACCGTCTTTCAACCCAGCCGCTGCACGGGCGGCAGCTGTAGTGGCACCAGGGCCGATGATACAAATGCTACCGGTACACGGGCCAACCAGGTTAGTAGCCGGTGGGGGTGGTGGAGGCGGCGTGAAGAACGGCGGATAATCTTTGGCATTGATAGAGACAATGATTGAACCCTTTGGTGGATTTTTGGGGTCGTAAGACGTTCTACCGGGGCTTGTTAATCCGGGTGCTATTTCGATATTCGGCTGCAAAGCTGAGGGCACCCAGACGTATCCGTAGCTCAGACGAAGGGCCATCGTTTTGCATGGGTCCCAGCCCCACACCATAATCGGAACGTCGATTTGCTGTCCTTGAGTTGCCAGTAACATTGCCTTACTAGCGATATCTGTATCGCCAGAATGACCCTGCAAAGCTTGAACTACTGGCGGTTGATGCGCCCAATAGATATCGGGTGTAACGGCACCAGGCGCTCCGCACTGGGCCATCGCAGAAACCGTTAACGCAATACCAATTAAAAGAGATTTGAAAAGTTTCATGTTTGCTCCAGACGAATTGTTTTCGTCTCTGCTTTATATAGACACACGATTAATAGCTTGACAACGCTAAATACGTGTGATACAATGAAAATTGGCGCAGGTCATGAAAGTGATCTTCTCGATTTGATCTTGAACGTATAAACACCTGGGTTCGACTCCCAGCAGGTCCACCCGAACGTCAAGTATGATGTTCCTGGAATCCCCATTTAATCTTCCAGGGCGAGGGGTGCTTGGCGTTTCGGTGGGCCTGTAATGGTTTCGACTTGTACGATTTCCGGAAAGATGGAGCCAACTGGTAGCGACTACCAGGCTGTCCAAGTTTTATGAATGCGGACAGTGAACAGCGAAAACAATAAATGCCACTAACATGGTTGCTCCTATGACGATGGCCGCAGCTGCTTAGGCAGTTGCTGTTATCAAAGTAGCGCTAGGGTAAAGCGGTACGAGTACACAACGAACCGGCCCCGCAAGGGGCCGGAACCCACCTCAACTTTTCAACCCATCCAAAATATCTTTACCCCAAAAACGTTCTAAGTCTTCTTTGGCAGTTTGAACTAGCCCTGGAGATGGTTTTTTATCAAGCATTACACTGATCTGTGCACTGGTGGCCGGTTTAATGCTTGGTTTCCAAGTTGATACCAGAGGTTTGAGTCCATCCAAAACTTGTGCTTTCGTTAAGTTGGGTCCACGTACATCGGCATAGCCGCCTTGTGGATTTTTGGCAACAACATGCGTCGGAATTTTTCCGAAATAAAGTATGCTTAATGGCCAACCGAGCGTTTGCTGGATTGCTAAACCCATTGCAAAACAGTTTGCCTCAAGATATGTTCGTTTGTTCCACGTACTCTCAACCACAAACTGCTTAAAAGTTTGCATTAGTTTGCCTGGATATATCGCATGGCTTCTGATGGACTTTTGAAAGAACCTCCGTGTTCATCGCCCAGATTTTTACTTGTCCATGGGGCATCTTCTACATCAATTTCAGAAAATCTTTGAGGGTTTAGGTATTTTAAAGCAAATTCAGCCGCTTTTTTACCACCTTTAGATTTTTTGGAATAATGAATGAAATATTGGTTAAGACCACATCCAAACCTGGCGTAACCGCGTCTTAATCCGGCATTCACAGATTTCATTGGGTCATCTTCATAGGGATCGATTTTGCTGTCAGGATGATGATTATCGCAATGTTCATCGTCACTGGGAAACAAATAAACTTTTCCGGTTGGACTCATCCAGCCTTTAATGTTGGCATCCTCAGTAGCCTCTCCAATTAAAATTTGTAAGTCATTTTCTTCTTGGATGATATTTTCTTGAATGAATTGTAGGAAAGTTTTCATGTTAATGTTGGGGCCTTCGGAAGGCCCCAGTCCAGGTTATTTGTTAACGGGAGTTCCGAACGTGAATTCAAAATGTGTCGGTGGTGCTGCTGTGACTGATACTGTGAACGATGTGGCGTAATTAGGCGCGAAATTTCCCTGTTGGCCGGTTACCGTTACAGTTGCAGTTCCTGGCGCTAGCCCAGTCACATCCGCCATCAGGCCGTCCACTGAAACGTTATCAACTGTCGCCACAGCAGCATCTGAAACAGTCCATACTGCTGCATTAAAGTTTGTTGCCATTCCCTGGGCGTCATCGAGGGGTTTAGCTGTTACTGTTACTTTTTGGATATCCTGAATCGCTATTGATTGCATTTTCAACTCTCCATTTATAAGTGCGAGTGAAATGGTTCACCCAAGATATTTAGGGTAAAGACTTCCTGCTTGACAATCTGCCGCATCAATGATACACTGGTTTCAGACAGGCGAAGTGGGTCTGCTCTCCAAGGTTTTACTCTTTATCATGAATTATTCAAAGGATACACATGTCGAGGAGTCAAACTCTTGTTCAGAAGTTAGCAACCCAGGCAATGCCTCTACACCAAGAGGACATTAGTAACTCTGCCTATTTCTGCCGCGAAGTGGAAAGCCTCATGTTGAGAAATCGCATGGGAGTCATGGAAGCCATCATATACCTAACCGAAAAGCATGGTATTGAACCCGAATTCGCGGCAGATCTGTTGAACGCCAGCATTAAAGAAAAACTTACGGAAGAAGCTGTCAGGTTGCATCAGATCCCTAGGACGGCAACACTTCCACTTTAACTGTTATGTCATTACACCAATTTTTACTTCCTATTGCATCTGATAATGAGCGTGTTTGCATTACCTGTAGGCATTTTCGGGGAGGCCGCTGGTTAGAATCTGAATCCGAATGCAGACGCGAAAAACCTGTTGTCACTATCAACCCAGTGACTGGCGGTCTATATCGACGTTTTTGCGCCGATGAACGTTCGATTTATGGTGCGTGCGGAACAACCGGAGTATTTTGGGTTGCTAATTGTACTGGTGTCACTAAAAGCAGCCAAGACGATGACTAACTTATGACTGGCTTTGAATGTAGTAAAATCGCGTTTGGCCTGAAGTTACATTTCACAGCCAAATATGACTATTTCCGGTATGGCCCTAAAAAGCCTTTCAACAATCAAGGCAAATTCCAGTTTGAAAAGCTGGCTAAGAAATACACAAATCAGCTAGAATTTGAAAATTTTTTGGTGGCTAATTGGCTTGAACGTGACGTGGCTTGGGCTGGCAATTTGCTGGATGACGAAGCCGCCCAACACTTCACTGAGTGGAAACGTCGAACACAAGCGCTGGGTTATCAATTTGCCCAAGATTGTGACGTGCTGTTGGCGAAGTCCGCGAATTTTGATGATTTATTTCGTCCCGTTGCAGAAGGTGAAAACCCGCCTGTACTGCAAGCGCTTTTGTGGCGAGAAATCTGCCCCGAGACTTTTATAGTCTTGGAGCAGCTACTTGGGTTTTTTGCTGTTTTCGATAAGAAATTAGCAGATCCAATGGGACAATGGGCCGCGATTAAATTGCGGTGCCTTAAATATCAGCCGTTCCTTAACAGGACCGGTGTTGATATTGAAAAAATGCGCCTGATAATTCGAGAAAAATTAGGCAAAAGTTCCGCAGCAAACGGAGCTTGAGTATAAATAAAAGTGGACAGTTTGGGATGACGTTCTTCAAAGCTAATGCTAAAATGAGAACGTTCCCACAAAATGGGTCCAATGCAGTAAGATTGTTTATTATGAATAAGGTGAAATTCAATGACATAAGGATAAATGCCGCGAATGGCTATCACTTCTTTCGCTTCCCTCAAGAGAGGTCGCTCAGCGATTCTCACCCAGCTTCAACAAGCTACCCAGACCATCAATAACCCGAAATTCAGCAGCGAGGATACTCGTTTCTGGAAGCCGGAACTAGACAAGCTTGGCAACGGTTACGCCGTAATTCGGTTTCTCCCGATTCCCAAAAGCGATGACTTTGCATACGTTGAAGTTTTCAGCTACGGTTTCAAAGGACCTGGCGGTTGGTACATCGAAAACTCGCTGAAAACCATCAAACAGAAAGACCCAGTAGCAGAAGCAAACTCTGCCCTCTGGAACAGCGGCGTCGAGTCAGACAAAGAAATCGCTCGTTCACGCCGTCTGCGCACTCAATTCATTAGCAACATCCTGGTCATCCAGGACCCCAAGCACCCCGAAAACGAAGGTAAAGTTTTCTTGTGGAAGTACGGCAAGAGAGTTTACGACAAGATTGCTGATAAGGCCGTACCGCAATTTGAAGGTGATGCTCCGATGGATCCGTTCGATCCTTGGGGTGGCGCAAACTTCAAGCTCAAGATCGTCAAGAAAGACGGTTACCCCAATTACGACAAATCTGAATTCGATGCTCCCAGTGCATTATTTGGTGGCGACGATGAAAAAATCGAAGAAATCTGGAACCAAGAACACAGTCTGAAAGAATTCGTAGATCCGGCGAAAAGCTTCAAGAGTTACGATGAACTCAAAGCTAGGTTTGAAAAGGTTGTTGGTAATAGCAGCGCAGTTCCTCCCGCAAGCCGTGAGGAAAGTGCTCCACCAGCTTCCGCACCCCGTACGCAACGCACTGCTGCTCCGCCCTCCACACCTGCCGCCGCTGCCCCTGAGGTTGGGGACAAAGAAGCAGCCCCGTGGGAAGAAGATGATGCCGATGGTTTTTTTGATAAGCTCGTCAACGACGACAAGTAGTTCAGACCGATAGCTCCTCCACAGCAATGCCCCAGTGATGTTGAACTGGGGCATTGCTGTGTTTGGCCTAAATATCAATGATATGACTGAAAAGTTTATAAATGATCCAGGCACAACTTTATCAAGTGGTTGCACAAACGTCGCTGCTACTGTTAATGTTGCGAGCGCAGCAGGTTATCCAACGACTGGAAACTTTCGTATTCGAATTGACAACGAACTGATGTTGGTAACAGCAGTCAGCGGCACGACTTGGACGGTCACCCGAGGAATCGAATCAACCAGCGCGATTGCTCATTCCGGTGGTACGCCAGTGAATCACGTTTATACAGCCGGAAGTCATGCCCAAGCCCTTCTTGATAACAATCAATCAGGAGCGCTGTCATCACTCCCAACAGCTGGCAACGCCGGTTCTAAATTTTTCCCAACTGATGCACCATTCATGTATTACGATAACGGTACAACATGGAATGCAATTGGGCCAGTTTATCAATGTAACCCACCAACCAGCAGTTGGACGCTTTACAGAACGAATGCTAATACCACAGTTTCATATCAGGGTTCAGCTTTGATGAGTAATAATGGAACTAACTGTGATGCAAATTTGGTGAATGCCGCTGTAAATTTACCATCCAGTGGGTCATTTTTGATATCAGCTCGTGTTAGAGTACAAACCCACTGGTTTAACAATGACATTCGCGCTGCCATCGTTATCGGCGATACTAGCAACAATAAGTGCACCACATTTGGTTATCGTGCTAACTCTGGTTATTATTACAACATCTTTAATTGGAACAATTTTTCAACCACATTTAACTTTAACAACGCTCCAAGAAGTAACACGACAGGTACCATCAGTAGCGTGTTTAATAATGACGTTTGGATGGGAGTTTACGCTGACTCTGGAACCAATCAATACTTTATTTTACACTCTTTCAATGGTAGACACTTTCAGAGTGTAGATGCGGTTGCTTTCACTGATTGGATTCCTCGTAGTTCTACACAAATTGCCGGTATTTACATGGGCCAAGCTGGTAGTTTGCCGATGGCTTGTGAAGTGGTATCATTCGACGTTATTACCAACTTGACCAATTATATCATTACTTAAATACTAACATAGTTGCTGTTCTGGCTACGTTGGTATGTGCCTTCATTGTTGCGCGTTTGAGAATCAGAAGCAAGCGTCGTGTTGCTGGACGAGTTGCTGACATTGGAAACCGGTGCTATAGCTGGTGGTGGTTGCTGTTGGGCCACTGTCGCCTCGGTTTTAGCTAAGCCTACCTGGTTCGATTTAGCAAGGAGAGTTTGGCCTTTAGTGACAGGCTGAACTTGAGGAACAGGACTGACTGTATTGTCAGCCATCACAACATTTGGTTGTGTGCCTTCTCCGGTGAATTGTGCAGCGTACTTATCCACTTTACCAATAACTTCGTTGCCCAGATAGTCCTTTTTCCCATCTTTGTTGATTTTGCCCCTGGTGATTACTTGGCCAGCAGTTGAGCTTGTATAAACGTTGTTAATATCTTCCTGAGAGCCGTTTTGTAAATCGACACCCATTTTTTTAGCCATGCTCTTACCGTTTTTCTCTGTGTGCCAAGCGGCAATCTTAGCAGCAGCATCGGGGTCCAGGGCCAGTTCTGGGTTCTGAACTAATCTATCATCGCCGTAAATGGCCTTGGATGCGGCGGCATAATTACCCTTGCCTGTTAGCTGGATAAATCCACGCCCACGGTATTTAAAACCATCTCCTTCTTCGTTATTACCCAGCATTTTTCCGACACTATTGTTATTACCATACATGTGTTCAGTGAACTTGGTAGGGTCTTGTTTGAGAGCCGTTAGTTCATCGTCCGACATATTGGTTCGTTCTTTACCAAAAACTGAGCGAATACGTTCGTTGGGTGTTTTTTTGTAACCAACCATATCCTCTGTTTGAGGCGCAAATTGCGATTCTTTTTGAACATTACCCAGCACAGCAGCAATTTGCTTCTGGTTCATCCCTTTAGCCTGAAGTTCTTTGGTTAACAAGTCAATATTGTTTTGTTGGTCTTTGTTAAAATTACCCTTATTAGGCTGGCTCATAAAGCTGGGGTTGCTGGCCGCATTGGGAGCGCTTTGTATACGCTGTTCTAATGTTCCACCTGGTTTAACTGTAGCGGGTGGTTTGTTTGGAATTGGTTGTTGGCTGGGCGTCGATACAGTCTGTTGTCCTGCCGGTTTTGGAGGTGTCGTTGGTTGCTGGTTTGCCGGAAGTTGGCTAATAGCAGGTTGTTTAAAAGATGCAAGAGATAAAATACTATCGCCAAGCTTTTCTTGTTTGTCTCTGTCTTCCTCTTCCTTCAAGGCACGATCAGTAAACTGTTTATGAAGCAATACCTTGATACCACGTATTTCGGTAGCAGAACCATTGGCTGCTTTAACAATTTCTTCATCGTTAATTTCGATTGGTTGGGCTGACGTTGGCTGACCAGAACCAGCGATTGGTTTAGTTGGTGAACTTTCATCAACTAGGTTGGTTGGTATTGGACTGTTAGACACAGGTGCTTTGGCTGTTTTTTCTTCCTCTGTCATATCAACCATTCGGCCAGTTTTAGGATCTACTTTCTTTCCCCACTTGGCAGCGGCTTCGGCTCGTCTGGATTTGTTTTGCTCATCGATTCCCAACGGTTGGCCATCAGAACCCGTTTTTTGAACATAACCCATCTTTTTGTCGTTTTCGTCTATTTTGGCTTTTTGGCTCGCAGTCTCCGTTTTATCTCGTTCTTTTTGGTCTTCTATTTCATTAACACTATCATATATCTTTTTGGATAGATACACAACCCCAGCAATTCCGGCTACAGCTGCAGTAATTCCGGCAGCTACACTACCACCGGCTGCTGTTGCACCACCGGCAGCAGCTACACTGCCACCAACGCCTAAACCACCGGCTGCTGTTGCACCACCGGCTGCTGTTGCACCACCACCCATTAAACCGCCAAATCTTCCCAATAATCCGGCACCGCCTTCTCCACCTTTAAGCATACCGCCAGCTTTAGAAAGCCAGCTGCCTCCACTGCCCATGCGTTCTGCATTGCCACCTTTTTTAAGCATGCCACTAAGTTTTTGCACCCAGCCAGAACCTTTGGGGCTAACCATGCGTTCTGCGGAATTTGCGGCATTTCCATCATGCTTAAACAAATTTTTGGCTTTATGCAGCCATTCGTGTTTTGCTTCTCCAGTACCTTTATTTTTGAAAATATTGGTAAGCTTGGATAACATTTCTTTTGTGTTATCGTTTTTAAACCAGTTTTTAGCCTTGTCCAGTTTTTTACCAAATTCACTTAGTTTGTTAAAGTATTTTGCGCCAACAGTTCCCTTTTTGGTGGCGGAATGTTCATGGCTGGGCTTTTCATTATCGTCTTTCGATGTTTTAAAATAACCCTCCATAGAGCCATGAATATCACGCAACAAACCGGTGTGCTCATTCAAAACATCTAGAATTTTGCCATTTTCATCGTGCATACCTTGTTGCATGATATGCATGGTTTTGGTTTGCTCTTGTTGTTGGTGAGTATTTTCTTGGGCGACTTTTTCCGGAATAGGGCTGGGGTTGTAAGTATCGTCCGGTTTAACAGTTTTGAGTTTTGGATTTCCGTTAGCATCAGGAGTTAAAACCGGCTGTGCCTTAAATGGTGGCGCACCACTCGTATCTACAGGAGTTGGTGATGTGTTGTTGGGTGTTGCTTGTTGATGTGCATCTGGAATATTGTCATTGTTATCAGCACCAACACTATTCGGCTTATCATCAAAATGCGCGGCCTGTTTGCCCGTTGGTCTTAAAAGGGATTTACGAAATGTCTCAAAGAAATCAGCCGATTCTTCTTCAGCTCGCTTGGCTTCTTCATGGTTTTTTTCTTTTAATGCATTATCAGCTGCTTTTTTGCCTCGAACGTTTTCAATTGCTCGCTTGAGAAAAGGTGCAGTGACAATGCCATCTATAAGAATTTTTCCTTCTTCTTTGACGGCAGCTTTCAAACCAAATTGCTTTTTGATGGCGGCTTGTGCGGCTTTATCTTGAGCAGCACGCCTGGATACGGCTTCTTGTTTTGTAGCTAATTGCATCTTAGCTAAAGCCGAATTGATTTTATCTAGTTCCTCTCCTTTTAAAGCGGTTTTTGATAGTTCACGAAGCGCCTGAAGGCGCTTCTGCATCGCAACTAGTTCGGATGCAGAGGCTTTTCTGGCTCTAGACATCAATGAGTCTAACTGGCCAGAAAATTCTTCAGCCGTATTGGATAGTTCTTTTCCCTGCTCCTTCATTTCCAAACGCATATTCTCGAATTCGTGTTGCATTTCGATGAATGGGCGTTCAGTCTCGGAGACAGATTTTTTGAGCATGTCTCCGAGAGATGTTACCAGCTGTTTTTCTTCTGGGCTACCTGGTGACCTAAGAGGAGGCGCAACAGCCTTTTTAACTCTACGCGCTGTTGGCTTCTTTTTGGAAATGGGGTTCTTTTTTGCCATTAAATTTTGTCATCAACCGGTTCAACTTTAGGTTCATCAACCGGTTCAACTTTAGGTTCATCAACTGGTTCAATTTTGGGGTCGGTTTTGGGTTTACTGGATGATTGGCCTAATGCTCTGCCTGTGACAAATGATGTAAATGCCGCTCCAAACATTGAATATACTTTTTCATTGCCCTGGATAACACCTATCAATGTCAACCCAAACAACATTGCTACGATAGCCCCAGACAATGAAAGCGCGTCTATTAGTTTAACCAGTCCTTCAATCATATGAATCACCTAAACATATTTAGGCCGGATAAACCGTTTTAACGGTTTGCATTCTGGATTCGTTCTTCTTCTTCGGCGATATACTCGTTTAGAAGGTCAACGTAGATGTTCCTTTCCCAGGGCATCATATTATCCAAGTCGCTCAGCGAATATTTGTGGTGTTGAATCATCGCAAAATTGACTAGGATGAAACTTCTCAAGTTATCATGGGAAAGGGCTATACGAAAAAAGACTCCATTCCCTCCAGAACGATATCTTCTTGATAGCCACAAACATCGCAATCGAATTTTACCACATGGCGAAGGACCGGCATGTTATCGAAAAATTCTTGTATTTTGGCGAATTGGTTTTGGGTCAAGTTGTCTAAAAAGTCGGCTATTTCTTTTAGACTCATCGAGCCACGGTCCCAGGAGTTTTCAGCGTCGAAAATTTGGTCAACACACTGGGCGATTAAACTAAGCGCACCCTCAATCGTACTACTTTTCTTGCCCTTCGAACGGACTTCGTTGACCTTCCGGAGCAGTTCAACCCTCGGATACCTCAACTTGATGCCAATGCTTTCCGTGAGCATAATAACTGGGTTGTTTTCAACTTTTTCCACTTCAACATCGCCCAAGTTTACCTCCATTCTAACAACATTACCACAAACTTTGTTGTCAATTCGGCTCTGGCAACGATAGGGAACTTCTACAACTTCTCCGACTGAACGCATCCGGAGTTTCAAGAAAAAATATTCAAGGTCAAATGTTGGTAATTCGTCGACGTCCAGTTTTGTGATAGAACAGCTGCCAACAATCTGACGGACAGCGTCAACCATTTCTTTTTCTTCGCCGCCTTCCAAGGCCATCAAAAGGATTTTTTCTTCTTTAACCAGGAAAGGACGATACTTAACAACCAGGCCGTTGGACGGCAATGTTAATTCATAAGTCGGTGCTACAATTTGCGGAAGCGGCATTTTTATCCTCGAAAGTGTTTATGTGTTGCGGTTAGACTTTATTGAAGGTATTGCCACCAATAAGTGTACCACCAAGGTCCGATTTGGTACCGCGTATTGACTGCTTAGAAGAGCCTTTCCAGCCGAAATCAGTTGGTAACCATCGTTTGTAAGCGCATGTTACCGTGCATTCATGGACGCGGTTGTCGTCGTCATAACTGACATCCATTTGGCTGATGGAAATCGGGTATGCGTCAAAGAGCTTTATTTGGTATACAGACTCGTCCAATTCATTATATTGGTCTATCACGATATCAACTGAGTATTCGGTGATGTAATTAAAATCGTGGCTGTATGGGTCCATTATCGAAAACATCCAGGCATCCCAAAACTTCCGTTCTGCCATATCACTGCCGACATAAAACGAAAGGCTGAGATCAGTATAAACAGGCATGTATGGGAACTTAAATGGTTCGCCATAATAGCGAATTTCATCGACTGAAAATTGCACTCCGGGAAGTTCGGCTTTTTTGCAAAAAATTTCCAGTCGTTCCCCAATGGATTTTGATACCACACCAGCATCTTCGAAATAAGTGGTTTCCCAACCGTTATGTTCAGCCACTACACGAGACTTGTTCAACAAATCAGACACTGGGATGCTGACTTTGTATCGATTAGAACGAGCAAGCCCTCCCGCGTTGGATAGCTTGCTTCTGAAATCGTTTAAGTCCATAACGAGACACTCCTTTTCATTACCATTGACCTCGCGATTCCACCCAAACACGAGAAGCAGAAGCT
>Ga0118677_10002244_pt1 | contig 39200 bp, 21 predicted proteins | sample AliMusrvi5mmetaG_FD_86154 | JGI IMG/M metagenome (GOLD analysis project Ga0118677, IMG submission 86154) | reverse complement strand
CAACCGCTTCAGGCTGCACAGCGCCATCGGCTACTGTTCGCCGCTTGACTACGAGAAGAACCTTGCCGTATAAACATGAAATCACTTCGCATCACGTGTCCGAGAAAACGGGTTAAGATCACAGTCGGAAGGAACTGCCCACTGATCACCCCGCGCCGCCCGGAGGCTTCCGGCTTCGTCAAAGACTATGCCGGACACGATGAGAGGCACAGCACGGTGGACACGCATAGGAGGAGAACGGTTTAGGGTTAAGGGTTTGATGGTTCGGGCAGGCAGAAGAAAGAAACCACGGATAACACGGATGGCACGGATAGTGAGAAAACGCTTTAACTACGAAACACGAAAAAAGGAATTTGGATTTCCCTGACCGTCTAACCGCCCACAGCCTATCAACCTGCATCCTATGAGATGCTACTGGTTATAGATTGTAACTGCTGTTGGGGCTGCCGCGCGGCAGGGACCGTTGCCGGACATTGGAGTCTACGCTATGCGCATTCTTCTCGCCGAGGATTCGAAGAGCCTGCGGAAATCGGTGGCCAGGGCCTTGCGCGCCTCGGGCTATGCCGTGGACGAGACGGGGGACGGGCAGGACGCGCTTCACTTCGTGGAATCGATCCGCTACGACGCAGTCGTGCTCGACATCATGCTTCCGAACCTGGACGGGCTGAGCCTGCTGTCCAAAATCCGCCGCGACGGCAACGAGACCCCCGTGCTGCTCCTCACCGCCCGGGACACCGTTGACGACCGTGTGAAGGGATTGCAAACCGGCGCCGATGATTACGTCACCAAGCCCTTCGCCCTCGAGGAGCTGCTCGCCCGCGTCCAGGCCCTGTGCCGCCGCAGCTACCCCGCGCGCCTGCCGGTCCTCCAAATCGCCGACCTGCAGGTGGACACGGCCGCCCGGACGGCCAGCCGGGCCGGGCGTGTGCTGGACCTGACGGCCCGGGAATACGCCCTGATCGAGTTCCTGCTCCGCCGCCGGGGCCAGGTCGTTTCCCGCACGGAAATCGAGGAGCACCTTTACGACGACGACAGCTCCCTGATGAGTAATGCCGTGGACTCCGCCGTGTGTGCCCTGCGGCGGAAGATCCAGGCTGCCGCCGATGCGCCGCAACTGATCCATACCCGCCGCGGACAGGGCTATGTGGTCGAAGAGGCGGACACATGAAATCCATCCGCCGCAGTCTATCTGGATGGCTGTTCACGGGCCTTGCCCTGCTCTCGGCAGTGGCCGGGATCAGCTTGTATGTCATGATCCGGGGCGGCCTCCAGGCCCGCTTCGACGCCGATCTCAGCCATCTGGCCGCCGGCGTGCCCCTCGCCCTGCTGGCGAACGATCCCGCCCATCACCGGGGACCGGTGTCGTCCCGGTGGGAACCGTTCTTCGAGCCCAACAGCGGCCAGTACTACCAGATATGGGCGGCCGACGGCACAGTGCGGGCCCGCTCGCGCAGCCTCGGGGACGCGCAGCTGCCCCACCCCGGCAACCTGTCCGCGGAGCCGCGCTACTGGGACCTTGTGCTTCCCGGCGGGGAGCGGATACGCGCGACCGGGGGGCGCGTGGAGCTGCCGGGACCGCGGACCTCCGCCGCAGGCAATGCGCCCCCTGATGCCACCGGCGCCCGGCCGGGGCTGGACATGGTGGTCGCGCGCAACCGCGCGGACCTCGACCACATGCTGAACCAATTCATCGCCGGGATATCCGGAGTCGGGCTGCTGATCGCGCTGGGGTTCGCCCTGCTGGTGCGCCTGGCGGTGGGGGTCGGCCTCCAGCCCCTGCGCCGCGTGGCCGAACGGACGGCGGCCATCCGGGCCGACCATTTGAGCGAACGCTTCGACGTGGAGGACGTGCCGGAGGAACTGCGGCCCATCATCGACCGCCTCAACGACCTGATGGCCCGCCTGGAAACCGCATTCGAACGGGAACGCCGGTTCAGCGCGGATATCGCCCACGAGCTGAGGACGCCCGTGGCGGAGCTGAAGACGGCGGCCGAAGTGGCGCTGCGCTGGCCCGGCGCTTCGCACGAGGAGAACTACCGGGAGGTGCTGGAGATCAGCGACCAGATGCAGACCATGATCGAGAGCCTGCTGACGCTGGCCCATCCTGCCGGAGCCGCCGCCGCAGGGAAAGCGGAAAACCTCCCTGTCGCCGCCGTCATCGCGGAGTGCTGGCGGCCTTTTGCGGCGCGGATCAAGGAAAAGGGCATCGCGGTCGAGCATGCGGTGGACCCCCGACTGACCGTGGACATCCACGCCGGGCTGTTCCGCATCATCCTTTCAAACCTCTTTTCCAATGCGGCGGAATACACGCCGCCCGGCGGACGCATCCGTGTGGCGTGCCAGCCGGCCCCTGCCGGCGGGATCGAACTCACGGCGGCCAACACGGTCAAGGACCTCGATCCGCTTGACATCCCCCACCTGTTCGAGCGCTTCTGGAGGCACGACGAGGCCCGCACCGGCGGGAGACACCATGGCCTCGGCCTCTGCGTGGCAAAATCCTGCGCCCAGATCCTGTCCTGCGACCTGACCGCCGAACTCGACACACAGGGGCAATGGCTCACCTTCCGGCTCCGGCAGGCCCCGCCTCCACCCGCGTAGCCATCAAGAGCCTATCCGAAAACCCATTGAGCCCATGATGGCCTGAGTTTTCGTGCCGGGCAAGGCGGATATTCACCACGGATTACACTGATGGCACGGATGGGCGGAAAGGCATGGCGCATGGCGCGGAGTGCAGAGGGCGCAGAGTTGAAGAAGCAGCAAAAGTTAACTGCGAAATGCGCGAAAGGGACGAAAAAAAGACAGGATGCATTTCACATGGATCAACCCCGGCTTCGCCGAGACGCTACGCCGGGCACGCAGGATTTACAGGATTATGGAAAGACTTTCGGGCTGACCGAATGTCTTTCCCTCTGCCACCCGCTGCAGGCAGAATGGCTCCCTACCTTCATGCAACAGCGGGTGCATAGCCCCCGCTGTACTCTTTCCGGGTACAGCAGACGCTATGTGCCTGCTGCAATGTGGGAGGGGCGGGCTCCTCGCGCGCCTTGCGGGCAGGACGGAACCCGCCATGTCATGGCCCAGCGGGTTTTCGGACAGGCTCTAAAAAAAAGAAAGATTTTTTACCGTAATGTTCCCGTCATGTTCGATAATATATGATGCCAGCAGTAAATGAGGAAAAGGTGACGCATGAAGAAACGTATCCTATACATGATGTTCGCCGGAGTGGCGGTCTGCGCGGCATCGGTCCTCATAAAAAACGCGACCCCCTTATCTGACACCGCAGGTGCGAACCCGGCACCCAAGTCGCGGCCGAACACCCGCCCCTGCCTTACCCACAATCCGCCGGCACGCCAGATTGATGCGCCAAGTTTCACGGTCAACCGCATTGATGAACCCCGGGGAGAGGTCAGTTCCGCCGCGCCGGAGGAGACGCCTGATTTGGCGGGATCACCCACCGCGCCCCAAAACCCCGGATCAGCCGGAGCCGTTGCTAGATTTCCAACCCGTGCCGCCACAAGGTCGACCGCTGTGCAACCCTATGTACGGGCGCCTCTTACCCATGCGGAGATCGTGCAGCGCGCCCGCCAGGTGTCGGAAGACGCCGATCTTCAGGTGGCGCGGATGGAACGGTACGTGGGGGGGCTGACTGATGACCAGGCCGCGGGCGCGTTTGTCGCCTACGCGAAGGAGTCGGCCGCGTACGATCCGAGCATTCCCATTGAAGCTGGCGTCCAGACCGCGGCGACGACGGGGGGGGCAGGGAGCGGGGCCGCTGAAACACAGGTCTACACGACACTCGACGATGATCAGCAGGCCGCCTTCGGCGAGGAAATGCTGAACCGCGACCTGTGGTGGACGGAAATCGTAACCCAGCTCGCCGCTGATTTCCCGGATCCAACGGCGACCGCTTCGACGGAACCCGTGCAGCCCTCCGCCCACCAGGGTGACAACATTTTTGACATTCTGAATTCGGCCAAATGACCGGATTTTGAACGCAGCCCCTGCCGACTGGCCAGCCGCAGGGGTAAGGGACGAAGGTCCGCAAGGACCCGCAGAAGAAGCAGAATCAAGAGACAGACAAGAAAAAAGAAGGAGGCGACAGATGAAAACAAAAATCGCAGCGGTATGCATCGCCCTGGCAGCCAGCCTGGCGACGACAGTCAAAGCGCAGACGGGAACGCCCACGCGCGTATTCGGCGACGGCGACCTGCCCGCGATCACGGCCGCGTACGACCTGAACGGCGACGGTGTGCTCTCACAGGAGGAACGCGATGCCATGCGTGCCGACCGCGGAGCCCGGCATGACCACTGGGTGAAGGAATGGGACACGAATGCGGACGGAGTGGTCTCCGGCCAGGAGCGTGACGCCGCCCGGACCAACCTCCAGCAACGGATCGAAACCAACCGTCTGGACCGGTTTGACGAGGCTGACACCAACAGCGACGGCTATCTGTCGTTCGCCGAGTTCAGCGCCATCCCGCCCATCGCGCGGCTGGCCCTGGAGCATCCCAACGCCCCGAAGGCGATCTTCGACGGCCTGGACACCAACCATGATGGCCTGGTGGATGCCGACGAATTCATGCACCAGCTGCGCCAGGACGACCGGCCGCCGCTGGACCAACAGTTCAAGGACGCCGACACCAACGCTGACGGCTCGCTCTCGCTCGCCGAATTCAGCGCCATGCCAAACATGATGGAACTGGCCAAGTCGAATCCGAACGGCCCGCAGCAGGTGTTCGACAAGCTGGACACCAACACCAACGGCCTGCTCAGCCTGGATGAATTCCTCGCCCAGCCGCCGTGCCCGGAACGCCCGCTCCCGCCGGATCCGTTCGCCGCCGCGGACAAGGACGGCAATGGCTACCTGTCCTTCGCGGAGTTCAGCGCCATTCCCGCCATGGTGGAACTGGCCAAGTTGAACCCGAAAGGCCCGCAGCAGGTCTTTGACCGGCTGGATGTGAATCACGACCAGCAGATAGGCCCCATGGAATTCCTGCTGATGCCGCCGGCCCCGGATCCCGGCCCCGGCCCCGGCCTTCCTAAATGAGGGTTGGATGGGATGGGGCCGTCATGATGCAGGAACTTGACAGTCCCCCGCGTAAAGAACGTTGGAAGGGAGACGACCCGCTTGACGGCGGGTCGTCTCTTGTTTATGTTGCGGGTTGTCATGAGGACTATGCGGCCACATTGCTTTTCCCCTGCGTTGTTGCGAAGATGGTTCGCAACCGCGGGCGCAGTCCTTTTTCCCGCCCTGGCCGCGCTCCTGCTGTCAGCAGGCAGGGCTACGGCCATTGAACTTTATTACACCGACTTCGAGAGTTTCACGGCCGGCGACGACCACTGGGCGGGCACGGACGGATGGCTGGCGAACAGCAAGGGCGTGGGCGTGCATGGCATCGACAACGAAATCGTGGCTGGGCTCGGGAAGACCGCCTTCCTGGGATTCAAGCAGCCCCTCTCCACGATTGTCACCTTGATGCGGCCCGTCAACTACAATCCCGTCGCAGCCGGCCGGCCCATCATTGAATTCGAGACGCTCATGGGCATCGAGGATTCAACGAACGGCCACCGCGACAGCTTCTTCTTTTCGTTTTACAACACCAACGGCAACTTCCTGGCCTCCATCCGGTTCAGCAACGAGGCCCTGACATATGGAGTGTGGCGGCTGGACGGCACCAACCAGTACGACACCGGCACGCAGTTCACGCGCAATGACCTGCACCTGCTGTATGCCAGCATCGATTTCTCAACCAACCGCTGGTCGGCAGACCTGGATGGCATCCCGCTGTTCACCAATGCGGTCTTCAACAACACCGGGCAGCCCCTGTCCCTCTATGGCGTGTCCGCGGAGTGGCAGCTGGCGAGCACGAGCGTCACCAACCACGGGGACAACTGGCTGCTGGTGGCGGACTGGGCGATCCGCGCGTTTCCCAAGGGGGAAAGCCCGCTCCTCATCCACAGCAACGGGGTAAACACCGCCGGCTATCCCTGGCTGTCGTGGAACGGCGAAGCGGCTTTTGATTACAGGGTGGAGTACATGACCAATTTGCAGGCGACGTGGCAAACCAACCTCACGGCGTCCACCTTCACGTCCACGCCTTCCGCCGGCCCCATCACCTACACGGACCCGAGCGCCCTGCCCGCCTCCAACCGCTGGTACCGCCTGGTCCGCTCGCCCTCCCCTTAGCCGGAACTGCCGTAGGGGTTTTCGACCTCGCGCATCATCTTTTTCCCGATATATCCCCGACATGCTATCATGGCAAAGTTATACGATCAGAGTATGGACTATCCGGCAACCGTATGGAAAACAACGTCTGGGAAACAAAAAGGAGAAGAACCGCATGAAAACACTCAAACACCGGGGATCATTTCTGGAAACAGCGAGGTTGCTGGCCGTGGCCGGCGCGGTTGCCGCAGGGTCGCTCCTGTTCTGGTCGGGCTGCGCGTCCTATTCCCACCCGCATCCGGCGCCCGTCACCGTGGCGCAGATCATCGACATGAGCGGGAACGGCACCCCGGCGGATGCGATCATATCCAGGATAAAAGCCTCCGGCACCGTCTACCGGCTCAAAGCCAGCCAGCTGGCCGAACTGGAAAAGAAGGGGGTGCCAGCCGCCGTCATCGACTACATGCAGGGAACGTTCCTGGACGCGGTCAAGCGCGACGCGGACTACGAAAACTGGAGCCACTGGACGCAGTACGGCGATTACTGGTACGGCGGAGCGCCTTTTGGCTGGCCGTATGACACGGTTTACATCACCGGGAGGTCGAGGGAATCCGGACGCAGCGAACTGAGTGAACATGAGAGTTTCCGGGCGCTGGAACGCAACGAGCCGCCGCGGACGATTAAACGCAGTGAGCCGCCACAGGCGGTTGAACGCAAAGAATCGCCGCAACAGGAACGCAATGAGATGAGATGACAGGAACATGCACACGTGCATCCTTAGAGCCTATCCGAAAACCCACTGGGCCATGACACCAATGGGTTTTCGGATAGGCTCTTAATCCGGATGCACGTTGACCGGTTCATCGGGGAGGAATCATTCAAAACGCAGGACACCCCTTCTCCGGCGGGCCGTTCCACCACGGTCAGTTCAAGCATGCCGAAGAAGAGCAGGCGGGAGTCCACCAGGTGCAGGCCGCTTTGCTCCATGGCCCGGCGCAGCTGCACGCGGTCGGGAAAGAGCTTGAGGCTCTCGGCAATGTAGCCATAAACCTCCGGGTTGCCGTGGAGCACGAGGCCCCAGAAACCGCCCCAGATTTTCAGGAGCCCATAGCTGATTTTCCGCGGCACACGCCGGGGGGATTTGGAGAAATCCAGGAAGGCGGCCGTGCCGCCCGGCTTCAGGACGCGGTGGACCTCCCTGAGGACGACCGGCAGGTCCGGCGCATTGCGCAGCGCGTAGCTCCCGGTCACCCGGTCGATCGACGCATCCGGAAATTCAAGGCGGCCCATGTCCTGCCGCAGGAACCGGATGGATGGCGCCGGATGCCGGCGCCGCGCAATGGCCAGCATGGCATCCGCGATGTCCACCCCCGCGATGAGGCCGTCGGGATAACGCCCGGCAAGCAGGCCGCAGAGGTCGCCCGTACCGCAGGCGAGATCCAGACAGGAGGGAGCGGCGCAGGCCGGAAGCATGCCGACCAGCAGCCGCTTCCATGCCGCATCACGCCAGAACGACAGGACGCGCGTGATGACATCATACTCCGATGCAATCAATGAAAAGACCCACTCGTTGTAGCACCGCTTCTGCGCCGGGCTGTTCAAGGAGTCGCCAAGTTTCATGTGGATCGTCCCCTCATGCGCGTGCCAGCAGCGCGGATTCGACCGTCAGCCCGGGCCCAAAGGCCAGCGCGCAGATCCGGTTGCTTTCCCTGTTGGCGGGCGCAGGGCTTTCCTTCATCAACTCCTTGAGAACAAACAGAATGGTGGCGCTGCTCATGTTGCCATAGCGGCGGAGGATCTCCAGCGAGGCCTCGATCTGTTCCGGCCTGAGCACGAGCTCTTTCCTGACTTTGTCCAGGATGGCCTTTCCGCCCGGATGGATGGCCCACACGCCTATGTCCGGCAGGGCGAGCCCGCCCGCCGCCAGAATGGGCAGCAGCAGGGATTTTATATTTGCGCCGATCAGGTCCGGCACGTAGGTGCTGAGCGCAATTTCAAAGCCCTTGTTGCCGATCCGCCATGCCATGTCCTTTTCGCCTTCCGGGATGATCGCCGAGGCGAACCCGTCCATCCGCAGCGCCGGCTGGCCGGCGCCGGGCGGCCTGGCGCTGACCACAGCGGCGGCCGCGCCATCGGCGAAGATGGCGTTGGCCAGCAGCGAGTCGATGCCATCCTCGAAGTGCAGATGGAGGGTGCAGAGCTCGACGGACACCACCAGGACCACGGCGGACGGATCGGCCAGGCAGACGTCGCGCGCCATGCGCAGGGCGGGGATCGACGCATAACAGCCCATGAAGCCAAGCGCAAAACGCGCCACCGAATGGTTCAGGCCCAACTCCCGCACAATGAAGTAGTCAGCGCCGGGATTTGCAAAACCCGTGCAGGATGCGGTGATGACGTGGGTGATTTCATTGACAGGGACCTCGCCGCTAATGATGCGCCGGGCCACGTCAACGGCCAGTTTCCTGGACTCCGCCGCGTAGCGGTCGTTGCGTTCCCGCGTCCCCGGCTCCACCGGCCTGCCGTCAGCCCCCATACGGAAAAGGTTTTCCGGTTTATCTTCAAAGAAATCGCCCAATACGCTGTACCGGGTTTCGATGCCAGAATTTTTATACACCCGCTGGATCAGCCGGTGCTCGCGATCTCCACCCACCCACGACATCATTTTCTCCCGCGCAAAATCCTGGGGATAGGCGTGGGGCGGCACCGCCGTTTCGATATGGCTTATATAGACAGGCTGCATATTCCCTTTTTAACCCACATCTTTCCACAATACAACAATTCGACGAGTTCAATGCCCGTTACCCGGATGCCATCACGCACGGCGTTCCCGCCACCGCGCGGCCGGGTCCTGGCGATAATACTGCATGAGCTCCCCGTACAGCGCGGGGTGCTGCCGCTGCAGCTCGGCCGGCTTTTCGAAAAAGAGCTCCGTCACCACCGCGAAAAACTCCGCCGGCTGCGTGGCGCCATAGGCCGAGATCAGCGACGGCGCGCCCGCCTCAACCTCGCCCCGCAAGCGCTGGTATTCCTGCCCGAGCACCCGGGCCCACTCCGGGTACATGGAGCCGCGCTCCAGGACAGGCGCGCCGTTCATGGAGCCATCCAACTGGTCAAGCTGGTGCGCGAATTCGTGGAAGACGACGTTTATTCCTTCATCGGGATTCCGCGCCTCGCGCACGGCGTCAGGCCAGGAAAGCACCACCGCGCCGGCGCTCGATGAGAGCCCCAGCAGGTGCCGGTCCATGACCGACACGATGCCCGCCGGACCCTGCTCCTCCTGTTCAAAGGTGAAGCTTTCGGGATACACAAGGATGCTGACCAGCCGTTCATAATAATCGTGGTGGAGGTTGAGCAGGAGCAGGCAGGCCTGGGCCGCCACCGTGACCTTGATCTCATCGGTGATGGTCAGGCCGGCGCAGCCCTCAAAGTGTTTCTCACTGATGAAGACCTTGACCAGTTCGTCCAACCGCGCCCGTTCGTCCGGGTGGAGACACCGGCAACACGATACGTTCCTGTCGATGATTTGCGACCACGCCGGAGGGAAAGGATCCCTGCCAAGTTCCTTCCTGTGGTGATCACGGAACGGATGAAATATGCCCATCCAACATCTCCTGTTTTTCCTGTCGCTCTGTGCCGGCGGCCAAAGGGACCGAGGATTTCAGCGTATTTGAAAACGTGCGGCACGTCAACGCTCCGGTTTGATCGGTGCCATGCCGCGCAAAATCCGGGTTTTGAACTGTAAAATTCCGCCTCGTTGGGTTATTTTTCCAACTGCGTGAAACACAACGCAAAGGAAGCCCATTTATGACACTGCGCCGCCGGACAGCCATACCGGATGATTTGTCGGAAGCCGGCATCCGGCAATATTTACATGCCCAACAGTTCGGCCACTGCCTGACCGTGCTGGCGTCCACCGATTCCACCAACCGGCAGCTGGCGCACATGGCGGAGGCCGGCGCGCCGGAAGGCACGGTGCTGATCGCGGAGATGCAAACCGCCGGCCGCGGCCGCATGGAGCGGGCCTGGTTTTCGCCGCCCGGCCTGAATCTTTATTTTTCGCTGCTGCTGCGGCCGGCCGTGGACCCCGCGCTGGCCATCACCCTGCCCCTGCTCAGCGGCGTGGTGATGGCACGCGCGATTGAGCGAGCGGCCCCGGAACTCAAGGCACAGATCAAATGGCCCAACGACCTGTGGCTTGATTCCAAAAAGGTCTGCGGCGTGCTGTGCGAGATGGGTGCAGCGGCCAGCGGGCTGCGGCATGTGATCGTCGGCATCGGCCTCAATGTGAACCTGCCGCGCGCGCGCCTGCCCAAATTGCTGGCGTCAACCGCCACCTCGCTGCGGATAGCCGCGGGCCACACGTTCAACCGCTCCGCACTGATGGCGGACATCCTGAACCTGTTTGACGCGGCATACCGGCAATGGATCAAGGAGGGACTCGCACCGTTCCTGCCGGATATTGCCTCGCGCGATGCACTGCACGGCAAGCAGATCGCCATTGAACAGCACGGCGGCGTGCTGGCGGGGACGGCGGATGGAATCATGCCGGACGGGTCGCTGCGGCTGAGGCTCCCAGACGGCACGGTGCAGAACATCCTCGCCGGCGATGCGCATCTCCGCAGCGTTTGAAAGCGGGAAAAATGGGTTTGAGGTCAGGATTCAGGAATCGGCCCGGACCGATCCGACTGGCGGAGGAGTGTCTGAATGAAATATGATCCCGAATTTGAATCCCAAGGAAATATGCAATGTCGCACGATCAGCGCGGATTTTACGCGCGTGAAAGGGCCTTGCACACGGCAGGCGAACCTGTGCGTTGGCTCGGGCCGGGCCGCGCTGGGCCTGCGCAGGATCTGGCAGGAGCATCTGGCGCTGGCGCACAGGGAGTGCGGATTCACCTATGTGCGGTTCCATGCCATGTTCCACGACGAAATGGGCGTGGTACGGCGAAAGCCGGACCGCACGCTTTCGTTCGACTGGCATTACCTCGACCTGCTGTATGACGGCATCCTCGCTGCGGGCATGCGGCCTTTCGTCGAGCTGAGCTTCATGCCGGCGGAGATGGCGAGCGGCGACCAGACAATCTTCTGGTGGAAGGGCAACGTCACGCCGCCGCGCGACATGGGCGAATGGAAGCTGCTGGTGACCGAATGCGCCAGGCACCTGATGGAACGCTATGGCCGCGACGAAGTGGCGAAGTGGTATTTCGAAGTCTGGAACGAGCCCAATCTCAAGGCGTTCTGGTCGGGAACGAAGGAGCAGTATTTCCAACTTTACGACGTGACGGCGCAGGCGGTCAAGGGCGTCTGCCCCGCGTTCCGTGTCGGCGGGCCGGCCACGGCGGGCAACGAGTGGATCGAGGACATGGTCAACCACTGCGCAGAGGGCCGGATGCCCCTGGATTTTATCGCCACCCACGACTACGGGGTCGATGGCGTGGGGCTGGACGAGTCCGGCACCCTGCAGACGAAGCTTTTCGCGGACCGCGCGTTCGTGGGGGAAAACATGAAGGCCATCGGCGGCCGGGTGGCGGCGTCCGCATTCCCGCACGCGGAGGTCCATTACACCGAATGGAGCGCCTCCTGGTCGCCCCGCGATCCTATCCATGATTCCTACTTCTCGGCGGCGTACATCCTGGATAATGTGCGGCGTGCGGCGGGAGCCGTGACCAGCCAATCCTACTGGACCTTCACCGACATCTTCGAGGAGTCGGGCCCGCCGCCATCACCGTTCCATGGGGGATTCGGACTGATCAACCGGGAAGGGCTGAGGAAGCCCGCCTTCTTTGCCCACAAGTTCCTGAACGAGCTCGGCAGGGAAGAGCTGTTCAATGACGATCCCTGCTCATGGGTCTGCCGGGATGAAGGCAGCCTCACAGCGCTGCTGTGGGATTACTCACAGCCGGTCAGCGAGGAATCCAACCAGCATATCTTCATCCGCGACATGCCGGCAGGCGACAAGGGAACCGTCCAGCTGAACATCAGGGGCCTGCCCGAGGGGAAGTACCGGCTGAACGTTTACCGCGTCGGGCACCGCAGCAACGACGTCTATTCGGCATACCGCGACATCGGCGCACCGCCAAATCTCACTGCGGCGCAGGTTGCCGCGCTTGGGCGTGCGTGTTCCGGCTCACCGGAACACGCGAGCGAGGTCGTCATCGGCACGGACCGCACATGGACGCACCGCCTGCCGATGAGGGAAAACGACGTCTGTTTCCTTGCGCTGGCCCCGGTGCGGAAAAACATTCATCGCTGAGGGTGCAGAGGTCCACAGAGAGCAAAAAAAAGCAGAAGATTTTTTTTGGAGGAGGCACCGACATATGAAAGCTGCAAACGATTTTTTCCGCGACATAATGGACATCGGCGACCCTGCGAACGGGAAGGTGGCGCCATGGACGGCCTGCAAGCCCGTTGCGGCAACGGTCCGCAACGGCACGGTGATCTTCAGTGTGCCATTCCAGGCCTGGGCGCCCGGCGTTGAACCCTTGCCGGACGCGGGCGTGCCGCAACAGGTGCACGAGCTGCATGTGGCGGCCCATGGCGACTGCCTGAGGTTGTCGGCCTCTTTCGACGGCACGCCGCCAGCGCAGCCCAGCCCCATGCTTGAGCTGGGCAAGGCCGCCGCGAAGGCCGCCCTGCGGGTGAAGAAGACGCGGAGCGGCTGGGATGTGCGGGACGGCAAGGGCCGACTGCGCATGCGGGTGGACACCTCGGCTCCTGTGCTCCGGCCGTGGGGCGGGCTCGACATGCCGCCGGCACCGGAAAATTTTACCGCCACGTTCTATCCCGATGGCCGCACCCCGGTTGCGCTGACCGCGCACGATGCGTTTATTGTCGCCCGCCCTGAGTCCTTTGGTTTGGCCTATCTGTGCCGGGACGGCAAACCGACCAAGGCGCTGTTTTCCATGCACGCCGAGCCGGCGGAGCGGTTTGCCGGCACCGGCGAACGTTTTGCGCGGTCCGACCTGTCGGGCCAGACGCTGGTGCTGGAGAACACCGACGCGCAGGGCGTGAACAACCGCCGCGCCTACAAGAACATCCCGTTCTACCTATCCAGCCGCCCCTACGGCCTCTTCATGCACACCCCGGCGCACATCCGGCTGTCGCTTGCGGGCGTTTCCACCCGCGCGGCGCAGGCCATGATCGAGGAGCCGGCGCTGGACCTGTTCGTCATCGGCGGCGGATCGCTGGAGCGCATCCTCTCCAACTACCGGTCCCTGACGGGATTCCCCGCGCTGCCGCCGCTGTGGAGCTACGGCACATGGATGAGCCGCATGACCTACTACACCGCCGATGAAGTGCGCGGCATCGGCCGCAAGCTGCGCGCGGGCGGATTCCCCTGCGACGTGCTGCACCTCGACACCGGCTGGTTTGCGAAAGACTGGATCTGCGAATGGCGGTTCGGCGAGAAGAACTTCCCCGATCCCGCGGGGTTTGCCGCAGAGATGAAGAAGGAAGGATTCCGGATCAGCCTCTGGCAGACACCCACCATCGGCCAGGGCAACTGCCTCCTCGAGACTGCCCTGGCGAAGCGCTATGTTGCACCGCGGCGCGACGCCGCGGGTTCGGAGTTCTCCGGCCAAACGGCCGGCGGCCAGATTGATTTCTCGAATCCCGACGCAGTCCGCTGGTACCAGGAAGAGCTGCTCAAGCCTTTGCTCCGGATGGGATATGCCGCCATCAAGACGGATTTCGGCGAGGACATCGCGCCCGGGGCCGATTACATGGGCATGCCGGCGGCGAAGCTGCACAACCTCTATGCGCTGCTCTACCAGAAGGCCGCCTTCGACGTGACGAAGGCCGTGCGCGGCGATTCGATCATCTGGGCTCGCGCCGCGTGGGCCGGCTGCCAGCGGTTCCCGCTCCACTGGGGCGGCGATGCGGCATGCACATGGGACGGCATGGCGGGCTCCCTGCGCGGCGGGCTCCATTTCGGGATGAGCGGCTTTGCGTTCTGGAGCCACGACGTGCCCGGCTTCCACGGCCTGCCGTCCTTCATGACCTCATGGCCGACGGACAACCTCTACGTCCGCTGGACGCAGTTCGGGGTTTTCTCCTCGCACCTGCGCTATCACGGCACCACACCGCGCGAGCCGTATGAATATCCCAAGATTGCGCCGCTGGTCCGCAAGTGGCTCCGCATGCGCTACTGCCTGATCCCGTATCTCATGCGGCAGGCGGAGGAATCGGCGGCCGGCGGCATGCCGGTGCTGCGCGCGCTGGCACTCCACCATGAAGACGACCCGACCTGCTGGCAGATTGACGACCAGTTCTATTGCGGGCGCGACTTCCTGGTAGCGCCGGTGATGAATGACGCCGGTGTGCGCGACATCTACCTTCCCGCCGGCAAATGGGTGGACCTGTGGTCCGGCGGAAAGCTGGAGGGCCCGAGGTGGCTCAAGAACGTGAAAACGCCGCTGGCGCACATGCCGGTCTATGTCCGCGCCGGGGCCTCCGTACCGGTCTATCCGGAAGCCGTGGACTGCACCGACCGGATGGACATGGGCAAGGTCCGCAGGATCAAAATTGACCGCACCTTCCGCGGCCTGTCAAAATCCATCCTTGGAAAAGTCATCGGCCTGTGACGGGTTGCATCGCAGAGATGCCGGGCGCTCAGGGCAGGTCCTGATCCTCAACCGAGTTTGCGGGGGATGCGGCCCATCACGACCTGCACATCCACATTTTTTTTGCCAGGGCTATGCGGGATGACCGTACCCGGGATTTCCTGCCCATCCACGACCAGTTTTGCAACGCCATGCTGGACGCGGCCGGGGTTACGGACAGTGATCGTGTAGGTGGTGCCGCGATATTTCCGGACCAGCGAGAACCCAGGCCAGCGGGCAGGGATGCTGGGATTGATCCCCAACCCGTCGAATTCGGGACGGCACCCGAGAATGCCCTGCATCGCGCCGACCGCGATCCAGGCCGCGCTGCCGGTCAGCCATGCATTGCGGCCGCGGCCGACGGTATGGAACGGCGGGGCGGAAATGTACTGGCAGGCGACATATGGCTCGACCTCGAGCCGGTCGGCATGCCGGTTTTTAGTCGTGCCGGCTTTGCGCATGAAATATCTGTAGGCCCGGTCACCGCGGCCCAGCATGGCCTCCGCAAGGATCATCCAGGCGGACGCGTGGTTGAAAACCGAGCCGTTCTCCTTGATGCCCGGCGGCACCAGCGTGATCGCCCCCACGCCCGCCATGTCCAGCTTTGTGAACGGCCGGTCGAGCAGCCGGTGCCCGAACGGTGTCCCGAGCCGCCGCTCCACGCTGTCGAGCGCCTTCACCGCGCGCGCGCGGATCGCAACCCCCGCCATGACCGACCAGGGCTGCGGCTCGAGGAAGATGCGGGCCCCCTGTTTCGCCGCCGAGGTGCCGAGGACCTGCCCCGAGGTTTTGATGAGCCGGCGATACCATGCGCCATCCCACCCGATATTGTTCAGGACACGGCGCACCGACTGGAAGCGGCGCTCCAGCCGGTTCACGAGGCGCATGTCGCGCCGCCGCCCGGCCAGATCGGTCAGCGCGCGCGTGGCGGCGCAATACAGCATGGAGGTGAAAACGCTCTCGGTCCTGCGGTCGCCCGGGTTGAGGCAGTCGTTCCAGTCCGCGGCGCCGGTCTGCATGAGCCCGTGTCTGCCGCGCCGTCTCCATGCGAAATCCTGTGTCCGGAGGAGATGCTCCCACGCCGTGCCCGACGTGCCGGAAAGCGCAAACGGGAATTTTTCATCGAGGAAAGGCCAGTCACCCGTCTCGCGGATGTAATGGTTCACGGTCAGCGCCAGCCAGTTGTGATCGTCGTAAAATCCGGCTGAGCCCCATTCACGGGTGACGGGGTTGAAGTCGTGGCAGGCCTGCCCGTCCGCACGGACGGCCGACATGAGGTGCCCCAGCATCGTCCGGGCCGTCTCCGGGAAGGCGTGGGTCAGCCCGAGCTGGTCCTGGCATGAATCGCGGAAGCCGATGGACCGCGAGATGCCCCGCTCGTACGGGGAGATGGAGCGCGAGAGCCGCATGGTGACCGCCGCCTGGTACTGCACGAACCCGTTCAGCATCGCATCAAAGGATTTGTCGGGACTCTTGACCGAGAAGGCGTCAAGGCGCTTTTGCCAGTGCGTGCGCAGCGCTTCAAACGCGCGGTCCACTTTTGCGGGTGACGCATACCGCCCGGCCTCGCGCCGCCAGCCGCGGGCGGACGGGGACATGCCGGTCCGGTACACGATGCGCTTCGACGCGCCCGGCCCGAGGGTGAAACGGTGCTCAAGGCTCCCGACCGGCTGCCCTGTGGTTTTGCAATGGCGCGTCGAGGCGCCCTGCTCCACGGCGGCGGGGTTGCGCTCATCACGGTAGCGCCCGATGAACTGCTCACGGTTCCCGCTGAACGACGAGCAGCGCGGCGACGCCGTGTGGAACCCGTAGTTCTGGACAAAGCGCATGTCATCGAGGCCCGAGCCGACGTCGTTGTAGCTGTGGTGAACCACGGCCCCGAGCGGGCTGTCAAAATGCTGGAGGGAGAGGCTCGGCGGGCTGTCGAGGTTCATCAGATCCCGCCTGGCGCCCCAGAATGCGAACTCGGCATAGCTGAAGGTCGAGAGCTCCCGTGTTTTCCTCGAAAGGTTCGTCACGGCCAGGTCCCAGATTTCCTGCCGCCCATCGCGCGGCACAAAATAGCGCAAGACCGTGCGGATGCCGATATATTCCATGGTGACGACCATGTAACCGGTGCCCATGCGGCAGGTGTAGCGGCAGCCGCCCAGGGGCTGGTGGACAGGCGCCCAGGTGGCCGACCAGTAACGCCCGGTCTCCCGGTCCCTGATGTAGACATAGCGCCCCGGCCTGTCGGCCGGCACATTCATGTACCGGTACCGGAGCAGCCGGTAAACCCGCGGGTCGGTGTCGTAGCTCACGCCGCCGCCCGTGTTGGAAATCAGGGCCACGTAGCTGTCGTTCATGAGGTAGTTGAACCACGGCAACGGTGTGTCCGGCCGGGTAATGACGTACTCGCGGTTCGCGGAATCGAAGTACCCGTACTTGCCCCGCGCGACCTCCGAGCTGGAGACCTGCATTTCAGATCCTTCCCATCTTTTTGCGATCATATCCGCTTTCCGGGCAAGTTACAGGCGCTATTGAGCCACTTCTTTCTGCTTACTACATCGCTGCTTTATTCGTCTGATTGGTCCCGACTGCAGGAGCAGGCGCGGCCGGCAGCTGGCCGGCGGGAAACTCGCGGACGGAAAGATCGGCGTAAATGACATGGAACAGGCCGCCCGCAGCAGGCTGATACTCAACAATCACCCGGTCTTTTTCGTTGAGCTTCACGCCCTTGCCGGTATAGCGCCATTGCCGGCCGATCATATAATACTGCCGGACAAAGGTGAGGACATTGTACATCGCAAACAGGGTCTTGTTGTTCTGCTGATCCTTGGCGTCCGTCCGCAGCAGCATGTGGACGAGCTCCAGGTTGGTCAGCTCATCCGGGAACGTGTTGTTGTTCAAACCGGCCCAGAGCTTCAAGCCCTCGACCAGCGTCGCCTCAGTGGCGAGCGGCGGCGCGATGGCCACCCGTTCGTCCTGCGTGACGACGGTGTACCCCTCCGGCGGCTTCACGCTGAAGAGCATGTCAGCCAGCGACGCATTGAACTTGAAGTCCGACAGCACCGAATGCCGGTCCTCGGACATGCGGTCGGTGGGGTCCTTGGCCGTGCGTTTGGTGAACAGCTCCACCCGCACCGGCAACCGGGTCTTCAGATCCGCCCAGACCGTCGCCCGGGTTTTGGCAAACGGCCGCTCGGATTCAAACAGGAAACCGGCCGCCGGCCGGCCGGCAATGTTGGTGCAGCCCTGCGGGATGCCGCCGGCGTGCCGCGTCCATTGCCTGAGCTCACCGACCAGCATGCTGAAGCCGTTGGTCTGGACGGGCCGCGCAGGCATCAGGTTCAAGATGGCGGTTGACGGCGGCATGAGCTGAAGATGGCGGCCCTCATTCCAGTTGATGATATCGATGCCAACATCATGCCCGTCGCGCGTGACCACATAACGGAAACAGCCAGGATCCCTCATATATGAGGTGGTATAGACCGCCTGCGCCACGTCCGGATACCGTTCAACATAGGAACAGCTCCGAACCTGCGCCGCCGCCGTGAGGACATCATCATATTTCAAGGCGGGCTGATCTTCCGATACCGCCGCAAAACGGGCGCAGCCGGAACCGGCCAGCAGGCCGGCAGCCAGCAAACCAGCGCCCGTCATCATCCGCCACATCAAATGGTTGTTGTCCGCCATGCGTTTCATAACGACACCTCCTGTTTCAGTCGCATCCCACAGGATGCAGGTTGATAGACTGTAGGCAATTAGACTATCAGGAAAACCCAAGCCTTTCTGTCCGCTTTCGTTTCAAGGCGTTTTTCCATCCGAACCTTCAGCCTACAGTCTAAACCGCTTCAGCCTCTGCGTCCCTCGGGACGCCAATCAATCACCTTTGCCCGACATGAGAATCACTGCCACCCCGAACGGCTCGAGCGCCAGGGATGCGGCCGTCAACTTGCCGGTGATCAATTCCTTTTTGCCGGCCGGCACCTTGACGCGCTTTTTTGTTTCCGTATGGTTCACGAGGAACAGCAGGCGATGCGTCTTGTTTTCGCGCACCGAGACTTCCACGCCTGCGGGCGGACGCAACACCGGCCTGATTTTTGCATCCCGCAGCGCCGCGGCAACCAGCCGGTCATAAAAGGCAGGCTCCTGAACCACGGCTCCGCAATACCAGCCCGCCCCCTTGCCGAAGCGGTTCCGCGTCAGCATGGCGTATGGCTTCAGATGCGGCTGTGTATAGCTGGCCAGCACCGCCGCGCCGCGCGGCTGGATCCAATCCGCGTAGCTGATGGCGGTGAACGCGCCGGCGAATCCGCCCCGGCCGCGCGCGGGATAACGCATGCCGCCGGTGATGGCTTCATATTCCGGTATTTCAATGCCCAGCATGTCGGAGAGCCTGCCCGGCAACGTGCGCGGATGGCAGAGCCCGCTCCCGTCTTTCACGCCGGTGCGGCAATCGGTGACCAGCACACCGCCCTGCCGGACATAGGCATTGAGCCGGTCGGCCAACGCATCCGGCAGGATGTACAGATGCGGCGCGATCACCATGCGGTAGCGGCTGAAATCCGCATCCGGGCTGACCACATCCGTATTCACGCCGGCGCGGAACAGGGCGTTGTAATAGCGACTGATGGCCTGCTGGCCCGGGTTGGGTTCATTAAACACATGATATTTTGCCGCCGCATAGCCGGGCTGGATATCCAGAGCCCAGAGACTTTGATAATCATAAAGGATCGCGACCTCCGACTTGACGGTCGTATCCTTGAGCAGGGGCGCAAGCCGGTGATATTCCCGGGCGGTCTGCGCCGCCTCCTGGTAACGCCGTAACGGCCGGCCATCATGGCCGAGCAGCCCGTGCCAGTACTGTTCACGGCCGGCGGTGCAGGTGCGCCAACGGAACCAGATCTGGCCGTCGCAGCCGTGCGCCAACTGCTGATAAGCCACGTTGCGGATTTCGCCGGGCCGCGGATTGCGGCCAAAGGAACCCCACCCGGACGCGCCGGCGGTCTGTTCCATGATCCAGAAATTTTTGCCCTTCACGCCGCGCATCAGGTCCGCCCCGAGCGAAGCGCGGCTGCGGACTTCCGGCGGGCCGGAGACCGGATAGTTGTCCCAGCTGACAAAATCCAGATCTTTGGCCAGCTCATAATAATCCAGCTCCTTGAACAGCCCCATCAGGTTGTGGGTGACAAACTGGTGAACGCAGTGCTCACGCAGGATTTCAACCTGCTCATGCTGGAAATCCACGTTCTGCCACGAATAGAACCGTTTCCAGTCCAGGCAGGCGGATGGATTGTGTTCATGCTGGCGGGAGGGAATCACAATCTCATCCCACGCACCGACCTGGTGCGCCCAGAAGTGCGTGCCCCATGCGCGGTTCAGCTCATCCAGCGACCGGTACCGCTTGCGCAGCCACTGCTGGAACGCGGTGCGGCAGGCGGGACAATGACATACCAGGTCCTGGCCGCCGAGCTCGTTGTCCGTCTGCCAGCCGATCACATTGGACGTCCTGCGGAAATGCTGCGCCATGGCGCGGGTGATGTTCCGGGAGAGCCGGCGGAAATCGCGGTTGGAAAAACAGTTATCCTTGCGCATGCCCCAGACCACACGCGACCCGTCGGCATTCATCACCATGGCCTTGGGATAGCGGTGCATCAGCCAGGCAGGCATGGAGCCCGTGGGCGTGCCGAGAATCGCGGAAATGCCGTTCTTGTTCAGGATCGCCAGGGCGCGGTCCAGCCACTTAAAATCATATTGCCCCTCTTTGGGCTCCATCTTCGCCCAGGCGAACTCCGCCAGCCGCACCACGTTGAAGCCGGCCTCGCGCATCAGCCGCGCATCAGTCTCCCATCGGTCCAACGGCCAATGTTCCGGATAATAATCAACACCTACGTACATAGACAAGCCTCCTTGATGCTTTTCACCCTGATCGTCAATCGCCCTTTATTAGACCGAAGTGTTAACGGCAAAACAAGCTTTTCCACATCCGGATTTTGCATCTCGCGACGATCGGCCCAAGATCACAAAAAACATTTACACGCTTCCCACGTCAGGCCGTTTTGATAGACTGTCAGCGCGGTTGGGTTCAAAGCCCGGGCTGGATGATGAAGTATGAAAAAAGAAGCCCCGCCTGCCTGAACCCCGAACCCTCCGATCTGAACACGACAACCGGAGAAAGACCATGCAGCCATTGCACTGTCCGTTTTGCAAGACGGAGATTCCGCTGAATGATGTGAATGTGGCCACGGATATCGCGCTCTGCCGCGCCTGCGGCCGGACCACGGCCTTCTCCATGCTGCAGGGCGTCGAGACGCTGGCGCACACCACGCTGGACGCGCCGCCCAAAGGCGTCCGGATCGAACGGGATGTGAGCGGCGGGGCGCGCATCATCTACCGCCGGCTGTCGCCGGTGCTCTTTTTCCTCATCCCCTTCACCGCGCTCTGGTCGGGCATGTCCATGTTCGGCATCTACATCCACCCCCTGATCAAGGGCACCTTGAAACCCGGCATGGCGCTGTTCGGCCTGCCGTTCCTTCTGGGCACGGTCGTGCTGCTCGGCGTAATCACCTTCCTGGCGGCCGGCCAATGGGTGATCACCCTGCACCGCGGCGCGGGCTCGGTCTTTGTGGGCGTGGGCACGCTCGGCTGGACGCGCACGTTCACCTATGACCGCCAGACGCTGGTTTCACTGCGCATGACAGCCGTGGAAGTCAACCACCGCTACCAGACCGGCATCTGGATCAAGACCGGGGAAACGGAGCTGACCTTCGGCGCCGTGCTCAAGGATGACGCCAAGCAGTTCATCGCCTCGGCCATCATGAAAGCCGCCGCCGCGGGCTGACCCTCCGGACCGGCGCCCTATTTGGCCGCCACGCGAAACCCGGGATTATCTGCCGCCCGCCCGCGCTGGGATGGCGAGGTCCAAAATTTGATGAAGGCTTTCTCGAGCTCCTTCACATCGACCCCCTCCAGCGCCATATCGGTGGCGGCCTGCGCATCAACCTGCGGGTCGCGCAAGGCCTGCATATACCGGTCAATGATGCGGGCATAGCCGGGATGCTCCGTCGCCGCCCCTTTTTCAAGGTAATAGACCAGCGCCCAGGCCATGGCGTAGTTGTCGCCCATGGCCGCGGGGGCATAGAAATCACCATATGACATATGAAACAACCCGTTGAGGTCAACTTTTTTCCGGCTGATGACCTGTTCAAGCTCGTAGCGCCGGACGGTCTCATTAACCGTCACTTTGCCATTGGGTCTGATATCCGCCCCTTCAAACATGCCGGCGTGCCCTTCATTGAACCAGGACGCCGTTTCACGGCCGCCGGTCGCATAAAAAATATACTGATGAAACCCTTCATGGTAGATGATGCCCATGATCCTGGCGCACTGCGGCCTGCCGATTTTGCCTTCCAGCGCGCGGATGACCAGCTCGCGCCGCTCCGCCATCCAGACCCCGGCGGACCATGATAGATTCTGACCGACATAGCGCACATATTCCGCGCCCGTGCCGATGATCCGGACCACGCTGACGGCCTGGATGGGCTTGAAGGGCGGCAGGCACTCCTGATACACCGGCCAGAGCGCATTCATGTCATGCGAGATGGTGTTGAGCAGCATATTGTTGCCACGCCTTGTGTTGGACAGAACGATGTAATGCCGGCTCTCCGCGCACCACCAGTCGTCCAGGTTGCGAATGCTGTCCTTGATCTGCTGAACACTGGCCCGGAACTCCGGCGTCTGCCAGTCCGGCGCGGATACGGGCGCGCGGACAACGGGCTTCACCGCCGACAGATCGGGTTCCCCGTTATACTTGATGCCGGTCAGGAACTGCTGCTCAACCGTCTGCCGGGCCGCAGCCATGTCCGTGCCCATGGGAAAGCCGAACACAAACACGAACCAGCCTTCCGGCGCACGGCTCTGGCCGGGCATGGCGCGGTTGAAAACCACGGCGCAGACCACCTGTCGGCTGACCACAGGATCACTGCAGAAAAGCAAGACCCGGGCCAGATGCATCGGTGTTTTTTTTACCGCCACGGGCTGCAGGTTGGGAACCCCCGTGAAAACAGCCAGCCACGCCCGCAATTGCGCCTCGTCAAGCAACGGGCACGCCTGGGTTGTGCCGCCCATGATCGCCTCATATTCCGCACGCGTGACCTGAGGCTGATCAAACACCATGACCGGCGAATCCGCATAACCCACAGAAAGCTCCATGCCGCTACGGTTGGTCCAGCGCCCAATTTTCCGGCTGAGCTGCCAGCATTCAACGGGGCTGAAATATTCAACCATGACGCCATCCTGATTCAATGTCCTGGTATGCGGCGGCGGCGAAGGCGCCTCCACGGCATCCATTATGCCGCGGAAACTGAAGCCGTACTGGGTGATGTCAATGGTCCGGCCAAGCTGCAGTCTGGGAACGGCCGCCCGGACGGGCTGGACGCAACACACCGCGCCGACCAACACGCAGCCCAACAGGGTGCGAACCCAGTTTACGCCCGTCATCATGCGGACTGCCCCATGGCCCCGCCATCCCCGGCGGGCGGCTCCATTCGGCGCCACGCACGCAGCAGCGCCCAGCCCAGCACCACCACGATCAGCACCAGCGCAGCGCTCAGCAGCCAGCGCAGCACATTGCCACCAACCGCCTTTTCAGGCCGGCATGCGGGGTTGGGACGCACGGACGACAGGACGGCCGGAGTCATGGCACGCTCCTGCTCCCGCAAGGCACGCAAAGCCGCCACATCATAGTCCGGCACCGGCAGGTCCTTGACACCGCCGAAAAACAGCCGGTAGCTTTCGCCCGGCCGCGCAATGAAGCCCACCTGATAGGCAGGCCCCGAGACTTCGACGCCGCTGATGCTGAGCAGCGGATTGTCGCCGTTCTCGATCACCAGCTCATAGTCCGAAAAATGCGCCTCGGAAATGGTGATGTCCATGGCCTCGCGACGCACAGCGCGCAGGTTGAAACGGCTGACCATGCCCCTGGCCAGCAGCAGCCGGGTTTCCTGCGGCCGCCCCCACTGGTCCTTGCCAGCACGGATCGCATGCAGCGCATACATGCGGCTGAAATTCTGGTCATCCACATTGAGGCGCACGCACGTCAACGGCACGCACGGCACCGCAAACCGCACCACCGTGACACGACCCTCCTTGATATGGCGCACCGCCGCGCCGCGGACCGGATAGGTGTTGGTGATGGCGGCGGTATAGTTGGTGACCCGGCTTTCCGCAAAAAACCGGACGCGGTCAATCCGCAGCGGACGCCACTCCACCATCAGCCGCTCGACAGCGCCGGTGCCGCCCACCTGCCGCGTGATCTCCGCAGCCGCAGATTCCGCCTGGTCGGTCACCCCGCGGATGGCCAGCCGGAAACGGCGGCAATCGTTAGGCGGCAGCGCAACGGCATATTGCGACATATTGATGAACCGGCTGAGGTCAAAAATCGCCGCACGATCCACCAGCGTGCGCCAGATGCCGTCCGCCCCGCACCCCTCAACGGCAACCATGCGCTCAAAATCGCGCAGCGGCGTGTCGATGACCAGCCGGGTCACAGACGGCGCATTGGTATGCAGCGCATATTCAATCTGGATCTCGTTGTTAAGCTCATCCGGGATGGCCGTCACCGCATCGGCGCCGACCGCCTGGTCAACACGGCCGGTCACGGGCCCCAGCAGCCGCTCCGTGATATGCGGCACCGCACGACCGCGCTGGTCCAGCAAGCGCACATCAGTCAACGCGGGTGCAGCCTGCTCAAACACCGCCACCGGCACCTCAAACCCCGCCGGCTCCTCGCGGCTGACCGGGGGCACAGCCACATCCGCAGTCCAGCGGAACAGCGCCGGATCCACCGCGCCACGGGCAGAGAGCAACCCGCCGCCCGCCAGCAACATCATCATGATCCGTTTCATAAAGGCTTGCCTCCCTTTTCCTGATGGCCGGCCACAAACCGGCCGCGATACTTGAGATACACAAACGACGCCAGCAGCAGCACGGCGCCCAGGATGATGAACGCCGCCACCTTGAACAGCGGCCCGAGGTGCTGGATATCCGTGGCGAAGATCTTGAAGACCACCACGGCAAAAAGCGCCAGCCCCAGATAGCGCAGCACCGGCGCGTTGCGCTGGATGCCGGCCAGCAGCAGGGCAAAGGCATAGAGCCCCCACACCACGGAAATCCCGCCCGCGGTGAAGCCGGGCAGGAAGAGGTCCAAAGCCGTGCCGGTTTCAAAGGTCAGCGTGACAAACCCCATGGCCAGCGCGGCATAGCCCGCCGCCAGCGCCGCATACCGGGCCGAGGCTTCGGAGCGGAACGCGCGGAAGGCCGCCACCAGGAACCCGATGAACAGCGTGCAGTCCAGGAGCCGCGCCAGCACATCAACGCCACCGCCACACGCCAGATAATGCCAGCCATGCATGTGCGGCGACCATTCGCCGAGATCCACCACAAGCCATTTGAAAAACAAAGCGGCCACCGCAAACAGCAGCAATCCACCCTGCCACGGTGCGGCAAGCCGGTCCCGGCACACCAGCACGGCGCAGGCAAAACCCACCCAGACTGCTGTGACCATGGGCAGTTGCAAAGGCAGGCACAGCGTGCCGAACACGTAGCCAGCCTCGCGGTGCAGGAAGAGGAACAACATGGAGATAAAAAGCGCCAGAGCCAGCCTGAACACCCAGGCCTGCGGCCGCGGCGATTCCACCGCGCGGAACGCGGCCGTGGCAGGCGGGCGACGCAACAGTCGGGCCGCGCACCAGAACGTGGCGATGACCCCCGAAAACTGCACCCAGCGCCCGGCCATCTGTTTCAGATAATCCCAGCCGCTCACAGTGGCGCCCGCGAAGGCGCGCTGCATGTCTTCAAACCCGAAGCGGTACAGCACCAGCAGGTAGAGCAGCGCCGACCACCCCATCAGCGCGCGGCTGCCCAGCCGCAGCCCCTGCCACAGCAGGGCCAGGGCCTGCAGCGACCACGCCAACGTCAGCCATGCGCTGGAGAAGCGCAGCGGCATCATGAGCGCCAGAAAAACCGCGGCCAACGAGAAGAAGGTGGAAAGCAGCGCCTCATCGCGCAGCTTCCGCTGAAAAAAGATATAGATGTGCGCGGTGTAATAGGCCGCGATGCCCAGGCTCAGCCACGCCGTCTCCGGCTGACCGAAGCGGCTTTTGACCAGAAAAAAGCCGGCGGCGAAGAAGCCGGCGGCATTCAAAAACAGCCCGACCAACTCGACCAGGGTCGCCCTCACGCCATGCCGGATGTTGTACTGAAACATCATGAACGAATAGAGCACAAAGAAGGCCGTGACGCCCGCCATGGGCCAAAGCCAGCCGTCATGCTGCTGGAAATCCCGGAGCGTGGCAGCCACATAGCCCGCCGTGCCCAGAAAGCTCAAGCCGATCAGCAACGGCCACTGGCGCCTGGACGCCATGAACTGCATACCCAGCCCCAGCAGCAGGAGATAAATATAAAGGACGCCATAGTCAGGCTGGCCGGTGGAAAGCACGGCGGGAGTGGCATAGCCGCCCAAGCAGGCCAGCACTGCCACCAACAGAGACTGGTAGCGGACCGACAGCATGCCGGCCGTAAACGTGATGAAGGCCATCAGTCCGAAAGCCACCGGAATGAGCACCAGGTGGAACCGCGCCCCAGCCGCATACACACCGAAATAGAGCATGGCCAACCCGCCGCCCACCAGCCCCTGCCCCAGCAGCTGGTAGGAACGGCCGAACTGCCGCAGCCCGAACGCCACCAGCGCCGCCCCGGCCACCAAGCTGAGCGCCACCCGCGCATAAGGTCCCAGCAAGCCGCTCTCGAAAGAATATTTCAGCCAGATCCCCACGGCGACGACCAGGACCAAGATACCCATGCGCATCAGCCAGTTGGTGGCAACCGCATACTCCATGGGCACATCCTTGCGCCGGAACTCCTCGCCCACAATGATCCAATTCCAAACCCGGCGCAACAACTGGCGCGCAGCGGAGTCCACGGCCGGCGCAGCAGGCATCACCGGTTTAGGCACCGGCGGCGGGATCACACGCGGCGTGACGGGCAACGCAATGGTCACGGGTTTTACCGCAACCGGCGCGGGTGGCATCACCGGCGGAACCGGCGCGACTAAAACCGGTTTGTCCATGGCGGCGGGTTCGGGCGCAGGCGTACGGTAGTTCAGCTTAAGCACCATTTCCTGCAAGGTCTGCACCTGCCGGCGCAGGGAAAGCAGCAGGAAGAATGAAACCAGCGGGATCGAAACCACAACAATAGCCAGAACTATCAGCATGAACTCCCAGAACTCGTTCATCACCGCTCCCTTCTGCATAAAGCTGTGCGCCAGTTATTCAGTTGGTTTTACCAGACACAAGCCATCCTGACAAGCCTTGTCATGAAAAGAGGGTCAACAGGCATAGGCACGGAACAGCATCCGCCAACTGCTAAAATCCTCACAATAAGGCTTGCACCACGACCCTCATCATCTTTAGGATTCATCCACATGTTTGCCGCCTGGTTGGCGGCAAGCAGTCTTAACAAGGAAAATGCACATGCACATCCGCACCCTGCTCCGCCTGTTGGCCCTGCCCCTAACCGCCGCCGTCTTCGCCGGCTGCGCCACATCCCTGCTGCAGCCCGCATTCCGCAGCGATGTGAAGACCGAACAGAAACCATGGACCTCGCTGGAGTTCCAGAAGAATTCGCTCTTCCGTTTTGCGATTGTGGCCGACCGCACCGGCGGCAGCCGCACCGGCGTGTTTGAAACCGCCGTGACGAAACTCAATCTTCTCCAGCCTGAATTTGTGATGTGCGTGGGCGACAACATCGAGGGATACACAAACAACGAAGAGGTGATCCTCAAAGAATGGGATGAATTCACGGCGATGGTACGACGGCTGGAAATGCCCTTTTTCTTTGTGGTCGGCAACCATGATGCAGCTTCCAAAAACGAAATTGCCGTCTGGGAGAAAAAATTCGGGCCGCGCTACTACTCCTTCATCTACCATGACACCCTGTTCCTGTGCCTGGACACGCAGGACAAATCCGGGCTGAACCCGAAAAGCAAAGACGCGGACGCGCCGAACCTGACCAACGAGCAGATCGCCTGGGCGGAAAAGGCCATCAAACAGGCCAGCCACGTCCGCTGGACGTTTGTGTTCATGCACAAGCCGCTGTGGCTCTATGATGAACACGACACCAACAACACCCCCGCCCTGATGCACAGCGAACTCGTGCGTGCGAAAAACACGGGGTTCGGACGCATCGAGGCCGCACTCAAGGGCCGCAGCTACACCGTGTTTTGCGGCCACACGCACATTTACACCTACTACCAGAGGAACGGCCACGACTACATCAACCTGTGCACCACGGGCGGCGTCCTGAGCGGCGACAAAGACCCGCATCCGCTTGGCGAGCAATACGGCAAGATCGATCTTTGCACCTGGGTGACCATGACCCCCTACGGTCCGCGTTTCGCCAACCTGACGCTGGACGGCATCCTGCCCGTTGATTTCTACAATGAATCCCACAACCGGTTCCTGAACACACTGGCAACAATGAAGGCCGGCGATGTACCCGACCGCAACGCACCCCTCCGCCTTGCCGTGCCGGTGAAGAACCCGTTCAAGGGACCCCTGCACCTCCGCGTAGACTGGCCCGCCGTGAACCGCGAGGACTGGGACATCCACGCCTCGTGGATGGAAAAGACACTGCGGCCGGGCGAAGAGGTCCTCCTTGACCTGGAGGCGCGTTGCACCAGCGCAAGCGCCTACCCCGTGGCGCCCGTCTGCCGCCTGCAATACGAAGCCGGCCGGAAAACCGCTTCCGAAGTCCCGCTACCCTTTTCAATTGACCAATGGATCACGCACCGGCGGCCGGTCACAACGGCGCATCAAACCGCCACCCCGCCGCAACTCGACGGCAAGCTGGACGATGCCGCATGGACCAACGCCGCCAACATCCCCGAGTTTTACGCCTACAAGATGGACCACCCCGCCACGGTCGGCACCCGGAGCTGGCTGACATGGAATTCCAACGACCTCTTTGTGGCCTTCCAATGCGATGAGCCCGCCATGCAGCGGCTGGCCGCCAAAAAGCGCGCCCGCGATGAGTCGCTGTATGAAGACGATTCCGTGGACGTGCTGATTTCGCCCGAGGAAGGCTCGGCCAATTACTTCCATTTTGCCGTCAACGCCGCCGGCGCGATCTACGATGCCATCGGGCGCAACCCGAAAACCTTTGACAGTCAGATCAAAGTCGCCACCCTCACAGGAAAAGACCAGTGGACCGTGGAAATGGCCATCCCGTGGAAGGACATGGCCGTCACACCCAAGCCCGGCATGAAGATGGGCCTGGAAGTGTCCCGCGCCCGCAGCCAGTCCGGGGAAGTCTTCCAATTCCCGCCGCTCAACACCAACAACCATGCCGTTGCCCGGCACGGCTACCTCGAACTGGCGGAATAGCGGAACAACCGCATCTTTTACACTTTGGTAATCCACACGTTTATGGTATCCTTTTAACAAGGTGAGATGCCATGAAAACGTATTTTTCAAATCTGCTGCATGCAGCCGCGCTGCTGACCCTGACAGCGCATAACGGCGCATTTGCCGCCCTGCCGGCGCCAGTGCGGGAGGGATTTGACACATGGCCCACCACCACCACCTGGACGAACCGCTTGGATTCCAACGGCTGGAGCATGGCCGATGCGCAAATCCGCAACAATCGTAACACTTGGACCCCAGCCTACTCCGGTGCATGCGCCGCATGGCTGCACGGCACTACCGGAACTTCATGGGTCCAGTCGCCACTGCTGCCGCAGGGCGGAGAATTTGTTTCCTTCTACGCGCGCAGCTATGACACCAACGGCAACACAGGCACGCTGACGGCCCAATACAGCACGAACCTGGCCGACTGGCACGTGCTGGGCACGTTCAGCCCCACCACCAACGGATGGACGGCCTGCATCGCCGACATCAATGACTACCAGGAATGCGTGCTGCGCCTGGTCCAGACGGGCGCAACGAGCACCAACACCTGTATCGGAGTTGACCAGATATCGGTCGAACAGACCAACCACGTGGTCATGATTGACCCGTACAACCACGCCCTGCGCGCCTATGGCCCGTCCAGCCGCCACACGCCGCTGGTCATCACGGAAATCATGTACCATCCGGCCGCACGCAGCGACGGGCGCAATCTGGAGTATGTCGAGCTGTTCAACTCCGAACCGGTGACCAATGACATCGGCGGATTCCACCTCACCGGCGACATCGACTACACCTTCCCCACTGGCCAGACCGTGGCAGCTCGTTCCTTCCTGGTGGTGGCGCACAATCCGGCCGACATCCAGGCCGTGTACGGCATCACCAATGTGTTCGGACCGTTCACCAACAGCCTGCCGGACAGCCGCGGCACCGTGCGCCTGCGCAACAACCATGATGCGATCCTGCTTGAGGTGGACTATGCCAGCACGCCGCCATGGCCGGCGGCTGCTGCCGGCGGGGGACATGCGCTGGCGCTGACCCGGCCGGACTACGGCGAAGGGTCCGTGCTCGCATGGTCCGCAGGCCAGCTGATCGGCGGTTCGCCCGGGCAGCCGGAAACCGTCAGGCAGGACCGCTGGCAGGGGGTTGTGATCAATGAAATCATGGCGGGCAACGGCTCCAACGGATTTGTCGAATTGTACAATGGAACCACGCAGCCATTAAGTCTGGCGGGATGCGGGCTGAGCGACACACCTGAAACCAATAAATATGTGATCACCGCCGACACAACCGTGGCATCCGGAGCAACGGCCGCCATTGACGCGACCGACCTCGGCTTCCCGCTCAATCCGCACGGCGGAAGGCTGTTCCTGCGCCATCCCCGGGAATGGATGATGCTGGACGCGGTCATGTACGAACCCATGTTGCCAGAAGCCTCAATGGGGCGGCATCCGAACGGCGGTGCCATGACGGAGCTGGCTTATCCCACGCCGGGCACACCCAACGCGCCGGAGGCCGCGCACGACATCGTCATCAATGAAATCATGTTCGCGCCCCTCTCCGGCATGGATGAGGACCAGTATATCGAGCTTTACAACCGCGGCACGCAGGATGTGAGCTTGGCCAACTGGCAACTGACCGACGGTGTAACGTTCACATTCCCCGAGGACGCCTCCATCCCTGCCGGGCAATATCTGGTGGTGGCCCAGAACGCCACCAACCTGCTGGCGCATTATCCTCAGCTGAACGCCGGCAACACGGTAGGCGATTACCGCGGCACGCTTTCCGGACGCGGCGAACGGATCGTGCTGGCGCGGCCGCTGGACCCCGCGCAGCCTTATCAGGACCTGGCCACCGTGAACGAGGTCACCTATTCCGACGGCTGGGGCGAATGGGCGGACGGCGGCGGCAGCAGCCTGGAGCTGATCGACCCGCGCAGCGACAACCGGCTCGCCATGAACTGGGCCGGCAGCGACGAGACTGCCAAAGCCCCGTGGGTCACGGTGGAACACACCGGGCAGGTGATGCCCGGGTCCAGCGCGCCGGCTTCCCTGCAAGTGGCGGCATTGCAGGCCGGCGAATTCCTGCTCGACAATGTGGAGGTCATCAAGAGCGGCGAGAGCGCCAACCGCATCCCAAATCCTTACTTTGAAACCGACCTCAGCGGCTGGACCCCCGGCGGCAACCACGCGCGCTCGACCCTGGAAACCAGCGAGGGCTATCTGAGTGCCCAAAGCCTGCACGTGCGGGCCAGCGGCGGCGGAACGGTCGATGACGGCGGCAGACCGAATCAAGTATGGGCCTACTTGTCATCCGCCCTGCCGACCAACAGCATCGTCACCATCCGCGCCAAGGCACGCTGGCTAAAAGGCTGGCCGTTTTTCATCCTCGGCGTGCAGGGGGGCGGCCTCGAAGCGGTGGGCAACCTGCCGATTCCCGCCAATCTGGGCACCCCCGGACTGGTCAACAGCCGTAACCAACCCAACGCCGCACCAGCCATTGAAGCGGCCTGCCATGTCCCGCTGCTGCCGGCCACCAACGAACCCGTGGCGATCCGATGCCGACTGGACGATCCGGACGGCATCGCCAATGCCTGGGTCAGCTACCGGATCGACCCGTCCATGACCTTTCAAACCGCCCCGCTACAGGACGGCGGCAGCAACGGCGACCTGATTGCCGGCGACGGCTGGTATGCGGCGTCCATCCCCGCACAGGCGGCCGGCACCATGGTGGCCTTCAGCATCATGGCCGTGGACGGACACACGCCGCCAGCCACCAACCGGTGGCCGATCCGCACCAGCCGGGAGTGCCTGGTCCGCTTCGGTGAAACCGCACGCGACGGGGTTTTCGGCAGCTATCGCATCTGGCTGACCGCTTCCAATCTGTGGATATGGACAAACCGCAGCGAGCAGGACAATACGCCGATCGACCTGACCTATGTAAGCGACGGCGCGCGCGCCCTCTATGAAGCCGCCGGCCGCTACCGGGGCGGTTGGCGCACCTTTAGCGGGCCTGCCGACACCAACAACATGTGCAACTATGCCGTGGATCTTTCCAAAGCCGACCGGCTGATGGGGGAAAACGCCATCAAGCTGGACCAGACCGGCCAGAAGAACCGCGACACCACCCGGCAGCGGGAGCGGTTCTGCACCTGGCTTGCCCGGCAGCTGGACATGCCGGTTTCCTACCTGCGCCTGATCAACCTGACCGTCAACGGCAAGGCGCGCGATCCGCTGCATGATTACCAAGTCCCCAACATGGATTTCGTGAAAAGCTGGTATAGCGGCGATGACGATCAGCAGGTCTTCAAACAAATCGGCGGCAATGCGCTGGAGATTGCCCGCAACGGCACCAACGGATGGAACCAGGCCCGCTACCGCGACCGGTGGCGCAAACGCCGGTCATCCGTGCCGGATGATGATTTTTCCCGCATCTACCGTCTGGTGGAAGCCTTCAACACGGCCAGCAACCGTGAATACATCGCCCGCACCTCCGCGCTCGCCGACATGGAGAGCTGGGTCGGCTATTTTGCTTTAAACCATATCGTGGGCAACAAAGACAGCTGGGGCTACACCTGGGACCACAACACCACACTCTACGCGCCGCTTGACCGTCGAGCACCGATCTTCATCTACGACACCGACATGTCATTTGAAGATCCGGCCAACCTGGATCTGTTCTACAATTCCATCAATGACAACGGGCCGCCCGACCTGATCACCGCCCGCATTTATGCCAATCCCCTGTACCGCCGGATGTACTGGCGCATACTGAAAGAGGCCGCCTACAAATCCATGTCGGGCGCCAACGCGCTGTTTGACGAACTGGAGGTGGCGCTGCAGACCAATAAAATGCTGTTTGTTTCGGCAAACGGGCTACAAGGATGGCTGTCCAGCCGCCGGAGCTACATCATCGCACAAAGCGCAACGGTGGACGCGTCCTTTGCGATCACCAGCAACGGGGGGTCGGACATCACGACCAATGCGGGGCAGATCATCCTCAGCGGCACGGCGCCGGTGGAGATCACCGACATCCGGGTGAACGGGCAGTCCTATGCGGTGCAGTACACCGGCGTGAACCAGTGGCAGCTGGAGATGGGGCTCAGCGCCGGCGTCAACCCGCTCACCGTCGAGGGGTTCGACCGGTTCGGCAACCGGGTGACCAACACTTCGATCACGGTCATCTGCAACTCGATCCCGCCCGCGCCGGGCGAGAACGTGGTGATCAACGAGATCATGTACCACGCGCCGGTGGCGCACGCCGACTACATCGAGCTGTACAACCGCTCCACCAACGAGACGTACAACCTCTCCGGCTGCCGGTTTGACGGCGTGGACTTCACCTTCCCGGCCGGCTCATTGATCCACCCCAACCAGTACATGGTGGTGGCGGACAACCTGACGACGTACACCTATGTGTACACCAATGCGGAGGCGGTCATCGGCGCCTATGCCGGCGAACTGGACAACGCCGGCGAGCGGCTGGCGCTGCTGGCGCCGGCGGGCACCAATGCGTGGCGCACGATTGACGAGGTGACCTACAGCCCGCTGCCGCCGTGGCCGGCCGCGGCGGACGGCGGCGGGCAGTCCCTGCAGCTCTCCGATCCGTTCCAGGACAACCGCCGCGCGGGCAACTGGATCCCGCCGCAGCCGATGGTGATCCCGCCCTGCACCCCGGGGGCGCCCAACACCTTTGCCACCAACCTGCCGGCCCTCCCGCCGCTGTGGCTCAACGAGATCATGACCTCCAACCTGGCCACCGTGGCGGACAGCGCGGGCGACCATGATCCGTGGGTGGAACTGTACAACGCCGGGGAGAACCCCATCGCGCTGGACAACTACTTCCTCAGCAATGACCTCTCCGACCTGCGGCGCTGGGCCTTCCCAAGCGGCGCGGTCATCAATGCCGGGGCGCACCTGCTGGTCTGGCTGGACGGGGAGACCAACCAGCAGACCGAAACCGAGTGGCACGCCGCCTTCAGCATCAGCAGTGCCAGCGGCTGCGTGGCGCTGGCCCGCGCCGACCTGGGCCGCACAACCCTGGTGGATGCGCTGCCCTACGAGGCGGTGGCGCCGGACCATTCCTACGGCACCTGGCCCGAAGGACTCTCCACAGACCGCTACGTGTTCCACCATCCCACGCCCGGGGCGACCAATGTGATCACCTCGGACCCCGCGCCGGTCCGCATCAACGAGTGGATGGCCCTGAACACCAACTTCCTGGTAAATCCTGCCGACGGGCAGTTTGACGACTGGCTGGAGCTGTACAACGACGGGGATGAGCGCGTGCCGCTGGAGGGCTACCAGCTCACCGACAACCCGGCCTCGGCGACACGGTTCATCATCCCGGCGGGGGTGTGGATGGACGGCCGCAGCTTCCTGTTCATCTGGGCGGACAGCTCGCCCACGGCCTACGTCCCGGGGTTCAGCGCGCTGCACGCCAACTTCTCGCTCAGCCGCTACGGGGAGATGATCACGCTGTACGCGCCCGACGGCACGCAGATCGACCAGGCGGTCTTCGGCCCGCAGACGGCCAATGCCAGCGAAGGCCGCTGGCCCAACGGCCACGGCGGCGTGCATCCCATGGCGTACTGGCCCACGCCCGGGGCCTCCAACGTGGTGTTCATGATCCAGCAGATCGAGCCGCTGGCCGACGAGAGCTTCCAGCTCTCCGCCCCGGCCCGCTCCGGCAGCGTGTTCCGGGTGGAATACAACGGCACCGTGGCCAGCAACGCCTGGCTGCTCGATTCGCTCTTCACCGCCGACACCGCCACGGCCACCTTCCCCACCACACCGGCCCCGCCCGATGTCACCCAACGCTTCTACCGACTCATCCATGTGCCGTGAACGCCAGCAATGGAACATCGTAGTTCTCGCACCGAATTCGTTGCATAATTTCATGGTTTTTGGATACTTGCCGACGGTCGTTTTATGGTACTCTTATCAGAGGGTGACACCATGAAAACACAAATCCACATAAAGGTTCTGGCCATCAGCCTGCTGGCCGCCCCTTTGCATGCCAACGCCGATGGGTCGGCCGCGCTGCTGGAAACCTTTGATTCATGGACCCAAAATACCGACTGGGCCCAGCGGACCCACACCAACGGATGGAGCATTGCCGATGCACAGATCCGCTCCACCCGCAACACCTGGATATGGCCCTACACCGCACCCAATGCCGCCTGGCTGCACGGCGCAACTGGAACGTCCTGGGTCCAATCCCCCGCCCTACCGCAGGGCGCGGAGTTCGTCAGCTTCCAGGCCTGCCGGTATGACACCAACAACGGCACGGGCACGCTCGCCATCCAGTACGGCGTCAATGCATCCAACTGGGTCACGCTGGGTACCTTTACCATCCGAACCAATGTGTGGAGCGCCTATTCCTCCTACGTGGGTGATTACCGGCCGGGAGCCCTGCGGTGGGTCCAGACCGGGGCCACCAGCACGAACCTCTATATCGGCCTTGACCAGCTGACCGTCGGGCAGACCAACCTGGTCATCGTGCCGGATCCCGCGACCAATGCCCTGCGCGCCTATGGCCCGTCCAGCCGCCGCACACCGTTGACCATCACGGAGATCATGTACCACCCGGCCGCACGCAGCGACGGACGAGACCTGGAGTATGTCGAGCTGTTCAACTCCGAACCGATCACCAATGATGTCGGCGGGTTACACCTTTCCGGCGACATCGACTACACATTCCCCGCCGGCCAGACCGTGGCGGCACGCTCCTTCCTGGTGGTGGCGCACAATCCGACCGACATCCAGGCCGTGTACGGCATCACCAATGTGTTCGGACCGTTCACCAACAGCCTGCCGGACGACCACGGCACCGTGCGCCTGCGCAACGAACATGACGGCCTCCTGCTTGAAGTGAACTACGCCAGCACCCCTCCGTGGCCGCTGGCCGCCGCCGGCAACGGATACGCCTTGTGGCTCAGCAGGCCGGACTACGGCGAGGGGGCACCGCGCGCCTGGTCAGCCGGCATACAGCCGGGCGGATCGCCGGGGCAAGCGGAACCCGATATTCCCAACCGGGGGGCCGGACTGGTGATCAGCGAAATCCAGCCGGATGGCTCCACCAATGGCTTTGTTGAACTCTACAACGGAACATCAAACAGCCTGGATTTGACGGGTTACGGCCTGAGCGATGACGCGGCCACCAACAAGTATATCATCACCGCCAGCGCAACGATGCCTTCCAACGGATTCGCATTCTTCACAACAGCGGACTTAGGATTCCTGCTCAATCCGCATGGCGGCAACCTGTTCCTGCGCGGGCCCCGCGGACAAATCCTACTGGATGCGATTTCCTACGGGCCCCTGCCTGACGGTTCAACCGCCGGCCGCTCACCCATCAGCGACACGGAGTTCACGGAGCTGGCGTACCCCACGCCGGGGGCGCCCAATGCGCCGGAGGCCGCGCACGACATCGTCATCAATGAAATCATGTTCGCGCCCCTCTCCGGCATGGATGCGGACCAGTATATCGAGCTGTACAACCGCGGCACACAGGACGTGAGCCTGGCCAACTGGCAGCTGACCGACGGCGTAACGTTCACCTTCCCCGAGGACGCCTCCATCCCCGCCGGGCAATATCTGGTGGTGGCCCAGAACGCCACCAACCTGCTGGCGCATTATCCGCAGCTGAACGCCGGCAACACGGTCGGCAACTACCGCGGCACGCTTTCCGGACGCGGCGAACGGATCGTGCTGGCGCGGCCGCTGGACCCCGCGCAGCCTTATCAGGACCTGGCCACCGTGGACGAGGTCACCTATTCCGACGGCTGGGGCGAATGGGCGGACGGCGGCGGCAGCAGCCTGGAGCTGATCGACCCGCGCAGCGACAACCGGCTCGCCATGAACTGGGCCGGCAGCGACGAAACCGCCAAAGCCCCGTGGATCACAGTGGCCTACACGGGGCGGGTTCCGACCAACAGCAGCGCGTCGGTCGGCATCTATAACATGCAGGCCGGCGAGTTCCTGATCGACGATGTGGAAGTGGTGAACGCCGCTGTGAACAGGGTTTCGAACCCGACTTTCAACAGCACAGGCACCAACTGGGATGTCACCGGCACACATCTTCGTTCAGGCCGCGACGCAACCGGCGGCACGACTAATTCGGCCTGCTACCACGTCCGCGCATCATCCCGCGGGGTAGATGCCGCGAACCGAATCACGGGAAAACTGAGCAGCACGATCACCGCCGGAGCCACCATCACGATGCGGGCCAAGGTGCGCTGGCTGTGCGGCTGGCCGTACGCGGCCATGGTGCTGACCGATGGCGACATTGAAGTGCCACTGGCCATGTCAGTTCCATCCGCCCTGGGCACGCCAGGCCGGCGCAACAGCCGCTACCGGGACAACGGCGGACCCGCCATCAGCGAAGTCCTGCACACGCCCCTGCTGCCGGGCGCCTCGGCGCCGGTCATCGTCACCTGCCGGGTCAACGACCCGGATCCCCTGACCGCGATGCGCCTGAAATACCGGGTCGACCCGGCAACGAACGGCTACACGACGGTGGCGATGGTTGACAACGGCACCGGCGGGGATGCATTCGCAGGCGACGGGATTTACAGCGCGACGCTCGCAGGCCACACCGCGGGAACGCTGGTGGCGTTCTACATCGAAGCGGTCGATGCCGGGGCCGGCGCGGCCACCAGCTGGTTCCCGCAAGACCAGCCCATACACGAGTGCCTCGTCCGCTGGGGCAACACGCGCACGGCCGGCGTGCTGGGCACGTATATCCTGTGGATCACACAGGCCAATGCCGACGCCTGGAAAGTGCGGGACCCGTACAGCGACGAACCCTTCCCGGGCACGTTCATATACGATGCCCGCCGCGTGAACTACCTGGCCGGCGCGCGCTGGCGCGGCAACTCACGCGTTTTCAACCATGGCCCCCTCGCCTACTACCCCGACGCAAAGACCGGCGTCACGATCGCCATGGGTGGCATCGCGATCGAGGTATCCAAGGATGAGCGCATCCTGGGCGACAGCGGAGTCGACATGGACCAGTGCGGCCAGATCGCACGCGACTGGACCCTGCAGACCGAACCGCACTGCTACTGGATCGCCGCGAAACTGGATCAGCCCTACTGCTACATGCGCTTCACGCACATGTTCGTCAACGGATCCGACCGCGGGACGATGCACGACATCAACCTCCCGGACCCGGGCTCACAGTTTTCGGGAGCCAACTACGAGGTCTACAAGCAGCAGGGCGAGCTGGGCGTGTATGAGACGGCGGCGGGCGCCGCCAACAACGCCGTCTACCGGTTCAACTGGGTCAAGCGGGCCACAAAAATCCCGGATGACAGCTATGATTCCGTCTATCTGCTCGCCAAGGCGATCGACACGACCAATGATGTCCTGCTCGATGCCCGGCTGGACGCCCTCACAGACAAGGTGAACTGGATGGGGTATTTCGCGGTCAACCACATCGTGGGCAACGAGGACTCGTGGGGTTACTACTATGCGCACAACTGCTATCTGGCCGCCTCACAACAGGATAAGGCCAAGCTGTTCACCTACGACCACGACTGGTCGCTCGGATCGTCGATCAATTCGGGAAGCGCCAGCGACAGCATCTGGCACAACGAGTACACCAATCCCGTGCCGGCCAAGCTGTACGTGCATCCCTCCACCCGCCGCGTGTACCTGCAGCACTGCAAGGAGGCTGCAACCCTCTGGATGGGCACGGAGGGCAACAACAAGCTGACCGAGCGCTACCAGGCCCTGCTCGCCAACCACGGTCATTACGCGCTCGACACCGGACCCGTGCCGGCCATATCCCCCTCGGCCATGTTCTCCTGGATCGCCCTGCGCAAGGCCAGCGTGCTGAGCCAGGTCGATGCCGCGGGAGGCAACGCGTCCTTTGCGATCACCAGCAACGGGGGGTCGGACATCACGACCAATGCGGGGCAGATCATCCTCAGCGGCACGGCGCCGGTGGAGATCACCGACATCCGGGTGAACGGGCAGTCCTA
>Ga0118677_10002242_pt1 | contig 39219 bp, 39 predicted proteins | sample AliMusrvi5mmetaG_FD_86154 | JGI IMG/M metagenome (GOLD analysis project Ga0118677, IMG submission 86154) | reverse complement strand
GGAGCCGGAACCGGTACGGCACCGGAAAGTGTCAGGCGGGAAGACAGTGGCTCAGCAGGGGCATCAGCGGCAGCGGCAGGACCGGGAGCAGCGGCGACCACGGTTATCCTCTCAATCCCGATTTTGAGTTCGACGGCGAGTTCCTGAGCACTCCGCATGCTGGAAATCAGCGCATAAAAGGGGATACAGTTGGCCGGTTCGTCATCCAGGGTTCCCACATCCAGCAGGGGGACCATGCTTTCCAGCAGCAGGCCGCAGCCGTCTATGGTGCGGATAAGGTCATGGGGCGTACGCCAAAGCTGGTGTACATCGTGGATCAGGTCGAATTCCGCAAGGAAGACCGTGTTACCCTCCTTGGCCGCCTGAGTGAGGTCGAAGCGCGATGCCGCCATGCATTCGACTCCTTGCGGCAGCGGAATCAGGACCGTCTCCTCCTGGGGCTCGGCCACTACACCGCCACTGTCCGGCGCGGGTGTGATGATGCGGGAGAGCGCATCGATAAGTGAAGACACATCGGCCTGTTCACTTTCCTGAAGGTTGTTGATCAGCTCACGCAATTTGTCGAACGAGAGCAGCATGACATTGACGATATCGGGGGTAGGCGCAAGTTCGCGGTTACGCACGAGGCTGAGCACATTTTCAATCTTGTGGGACAGGTCCTTGACAGTGTTGAGGTTAAGAAAACCGGCGCCCCCCTTGATGGAGTGGGCAGCGCGAAACACTTTGTTGACCAGATCCAGGTCAATGTTTTCACCCTGCTCCTCAATGGTGAGAAGGTCGCTTTCGATATTCGCCAGATGTTCGCGGGATTCTTCCACGTAATCGGCAAGCAATTCGTCATCGAAAATATCCATTTTTTACCCCTTGTCAGGCGGAAGTTACAGAAAAGTGTTGGGTGAGACGCATGCTGCGGAAGAGGTTGTACAGCTCCTTGGATGCGTTGATGACGGATAGCGTCCCTCCGGCTTTTTTCAGCGAGTTGTGGGCTGAAATGAGCACTCCAAGTCCCATGGAGTCGATCATCTGCACATCGGACAGGTCAATGATCAATTCCATCACCCCTTCCGCCAGCAGTTGCTTGAATTCTGTACGCAATACGTCAATTTCACTGGCGACTATGTTGACGGCGGGCCTGAGTACGGCCTGCTGACCCTCTTTCTGAACTGAGAACATTGCAGCGCCTCCTTTTGGGTATCTATCTATGCAAACGGCAACTCTGTTGCCCTTATCGTTAAACTCGACGTTACTGGTATAATGGACCAGTATTTTCATGCCGTAACTGGATGTGGGCAATTGCCCCTCATCATCCAAAATTGAAGTTTCGTCATCAGGGGGCGGAAACCGTTCCCGCCAGGCAAATCCTTCCCCTTCATCCGTCACGTCGATCAGGATGGAATCAGTGGTAATCCGTACCGTGCATTCAACCGTCTTATCGTGGTTTCCCCTGTTGCCGTGACGTACGGCGTTGTTGAGCAATTCGCGGAGCACCAGTTTTGACGGAAAATGTGACGGATGCCCATGCTCCGCAAGTAGTTGCTGCACGGCAGTGCATACACTGTCCACATTGGTAAGATCCGAAGAAAATGTCGCTCGGAGCCGCGCCGGGTCTCGTTGTATGTCAGGCATCTAAACCTCCACACCCAACAAGATGATGTCATCTGCCGGCATAGAACCGGCGTCGCAGATACGGGAGCAGATCGCCGTAATTGCCTCGCGCAACGGCAGTGCGGCTGTTTCGTGGCAAAGCGACGAAAGCGTGTCGATCCCATCTTTGCGGTTCAAACTCTCTCCGTGCAACTCCACGAGACCGTCTGTGTAGATGAAGAGCCGGTCTCCCCGCCGTACATTTTTTGTTATCGGGTGAAGCACCAGTTCATCGAAGACCCCCAGAATATCCCCCTCCGCTTCAATCAGTTCCACTGTGCCGTCAACAGACAGATGGATGACCGGAAGATGTCCGGCATTGACCAGAGTCACCGTGGCCAGGCGGCGGTCAAGGTGTACCAGACAGGCGGTCATATGCATGCCACTGCAATAAAACAGAGGAATTACCCCGCGGTTGATAGCCCGCAAGACCTCTTCCGGCAAACTGTCTACCCCGGCACTTTGCTGAAAGAGAGCCTTTATGGCCGACGTATTAAACGACGTTTCCAGGTCGTGCCCGCTGACGTCGGCCACAAAATAGGCATAGCAGTCGTCTTTCGTGGTACAGACGTCGTAGAAATCACCCCCGACCGAATGCACGGCGCGATAGCATACGGCAAATGTTGCTTCAGGCATATCCTCCGGTTTGACCAGCATCCCATGTTGCGCACGCTTCAACTTGTCGAGGATCTGGTGCTGTTTTTGAACTGCTGCGACAAACCGCTCCCTCATCTGGAGATGCAACGCGACCCGTGCCAATACCTCGGTTCTTTCGAAGGGTTTGGTGATGTAATCTACTGCGCCGGTGGAAAAACCGGAAACCTTGCTTTCGGCTCCGGTAAGGGCGGAAATAAAGATCACCGGGATGTCGGCAGTGCGCGGATCCGACTTGAGAATCCTGCATGTCGTGAAACCGTCTTCCCCCGGCATCGTGATGTCGAGCAGTATCATGGCGGGCTGGTGCTGCTGCGCCAGACGCCTCCCTTCCTGACCTGAGAGCGCCTTGAGAGTACGGTATCCGGCCGGACGAAGTATCGCATCAAGCAGGGTTACATTGAGCTGACTGTCGTCAACAATCAGTATTGTCGATTCTGATTCGCTCATGGCTGGCTTCTATGCCAAACGGATCGGCAACATCCGGACAAACCGACTGTTTCACTCACTGCTACATTCTTTTGCATATTCCCTCTGCTCCCTAAAATCGCTTGATGTTCCTGTCCATCCGGCATGACACCGTGCCAAGCCGGATTATATCGTCCCGGCTGATAGCGCTCAATTCGCCTGCATTCAGGTTGTAACCAATCTCTCTGCACACATCTTCGATGGACTCTTCAGCCCGTTTACGCAATGAGTCATCAGTCAACAACCTGCCCAATAAACGCTCCACCGCTTCCTGGCTCATAGAACTCTCCATAGTGTACTTTTGGGGGACATAACAACGATTTCAGCAATACCCAAGCACATTAAGTGCCAAGAGTTGTATTACAGAAATAACGGATAGTTACACTCTGCAAGCACACGACAACCGTACCAAAATAGTACAGTATGAGGGGAATAGGTACAACTGACACCTTCAGTCACGGTAGAACATTTTACGGTCGATTTTCAGCAGATGGGCTGCCTTTGATTTATTGCCCCGGCATTGTTCAAGTGTCTGAGCGAGAATCTGACTGGTCAGGGATGCAAGCGACAACGACTGCGTTGGAATTTTAAGATTGTAGGTCGTATACAGCCGATCCGTGTCCTGTGGATTGCCTGACAGATGCTCTTCCTGGAGCAAACCGAGATGCTCGGGGCGGATCAGATCGCCGGACGTGAGAATTGCCGCTCTTTCAAGACAGTTACGCAGTTCGCGCACATTTCCCGGCCAATCGTAGCCAAAAAGCAGATCCATCGCTTTTTGGGAAATGCCGGGCAACGGCTTTCCCAAATGCTGCTGAAGTCCGGCCAGAACGTGTTCACATATCTGCCAGATGTCATCCTTCCTGTCGCGTAACGGAGGAATCAGCAAAGGAAACACGTTAATACGGTGGTACAGGTCTTCACGAAAGGAACCGGCCTCCACCCGCTGAAGCAGGTTGGCGTTTGTTGCCACAATGACCCGGCAGGTCAGTGGGATACTGGCGCTTCCGCCGATCTTTTCAAACGTGCGCTCCTGCAGGACGCGCAGAAGCTTGGCCTGCAGGGAAAGCGGCATATCGCCAATCTCGTCAAGAAGCAGCGTACCGTTTCTGGCTTGGCTGAATTTCCCGTCACGATCCCTGTCAGCGCCGGTGAAAGCGCCTTTAACATGACCAAACAGCTCGCTCTCCATGAGGTGTTCCGGAATGGCGGCGCAGTTAACCGCCACAAACCCGGTCGGCATTCCGGTACTGGCAAAATGGATGGCCTGAGAGAGCACCTCCTTACCGGTGCCGCTTTCACCGTAAATAGCAACGGTTGTGTGCGGGTACGACGCCACCTTGGCCGCCATTTTGAGCATTTCTTTCATTGCGGAATTGACTGTTATGATGTTCTGAAAGGTAAAACGTTCCTGCAGGTATGCCTTGATCTGACGATTTTCAGTCATGGCCCGATGATAATCAAGCGCACGCTGCACCGTCAGCTGCAGATCGTCCTGATTGTACGGTTTTTCTATGTAGTCGAAGGCCCCGCTGCGCATGGCGGCAACCGAACTTTCAATGCTGCCGCAGGCGGTCGCCACGATAAAGGGAGTAGGTATGTCCCGCTTACGAATCTCTTTCATCAACATTATGCCGTCCATAACCGGCATGCGCAGGTCGGAAATCAGCAGGTCGAATTCACGCAGCTTGAGAAGCTCCAGAGCCTGCAATCCACCGGAAGCGGTAACCACGTCATAACCAAACCCTTTCAGACATCTGGCAAGAACGCGTAACGAAATATCATCATCGTCGATTGCAAGTATGGTGGCCGTTGAAGTATTCATAAGCGTACCGTGTCACGTTTGTGTCAGAATAGTGCCCGAAACGGACATTCACTACGTAATTTCAGCCAATCAGGTTTAGCGTACGCAACAGCTCCCGTAATTTTTCGGACTCGATCGGCTTGATCAGATACCCATCACACTGGCTTTTGAACGCAGTCATTACATTAACGGAGTCTTGCAGCGCAGTCGTCATGACGACACGGGCGGCATCAAGGCCCCGTTCTTCTTCAATACTCCGGATCCGCTTGAGAACCTCCTGCCCGCTCATCTCGGGCATCATAATATCAAGCGTAACAAGATCGTAGTATTTCCCCATATCACAGGCCAGCATAAGGGCCTCAAGAGCTTCCAGACCATTGGCGGCAACATCGCATTCACCCAGCGGAGTAAGATAGGCAAGCATCAGCTTGCGGCTCAGGAAGTCGTCTTCGACAATCAGCGTTTTCATGTTGATCACTCCTTGGATCGTTCTATATCGACGGATGACATAAACACATTGCTTCCGCTACGGCACCCTTCAGGACACATATTTACGCAATATCTCAAAGAGGTCCTCTCGCATGGTTGGCTTGGTCAGGATATCATTGAAACCGACAGCAAAGTACTTGGCACGATCATTTACCATGGCATGGGCCGTATAGGCAATAATCGGCAGGGGGCGTTTCCGGTCCTGCTCGCTCCTGCGTATGGCCCGGCAGACTTCAATACCGCTGAAATCCTTCATTCCGATATCAAGGAGCACCAGATCGATAGAATCATGGTCTGACAGGACCCGAGCCAGTGATTCCCGCCCATTTGCCGCTTCCATGAAACTATGGGGCAACCCCGTAATCATGGCGGCGATCAACTTGCGGTTCAGCACGTTGTCATCACAGAGCAGAATATTTTTCAGATTGTTATTATTCTCCATCCCTCATCCCTCATCCCTCATCCCTCATCCTTCCAAACATCACGCCGGCAACACCAGATGAAATGAGCTTCCGCTCCCCACCCCTTCACTCTCGGCCCAGATTGCTCCTCCATGCAGTTCAAGCAGCTTTCTGACCAGGGCCAGCCCCAGACCGGTCCCTTCAAAGTCGCGGGTTTCGGTATTGTCAGCTTGCTCAAAAGGATTAAAGATACGATTTAAATCGTCCTGTTTCAAGCCAATTCCGGTATCGGTTATCGTCAAGCAGAGGTACTGCGCGGCACAGGTTCCCATTTTTGTCAATTTTTCATACACATCCGGCGGAAATGCCAAAGAGTCATGACAACAACGGGCAGTGACCGTAACGCTCCCACCAGCAGGAGTAAACTTTATCGCGTTGGAAAGGAGATTGTAGATAATCTGCTTTAGTTTCCGCTCATCGACCATGACAATGACGGGAACATCGGCAGCAAACTCCTCCCTGATCTGTACTTTGCGACGATGGGCCAACTCCTTGACCATGACAAGGCTGTTTCCCAGCAGATGACGAATAGTTACTTTGCTCAAACTAAGCTCCATCTTGTCTGCCTCAACCTTGGACAGGTCAAGTATGTCGTTTATCAGTTCCAGAAGGTGCCGACTGCTTTGGAGAACATACCCGAGGTATTCTTCCTGATCTTCGTTCAGGGGGCCAAACGTTTTTGACAGAACAACATCGGTAAACCCGATGGTGGCGTTCAGAGGAGTTCGCAGTTCATGGCTCATGTTTGCCAAAAAAGCGCTCTTCGCCCGATTTGCGGCCTCGGCCAACTGCCGCGCATTTTGCAGTTCCTCGACCCTCTCTTCCACCTTTTGCTCCAGATGAAGCATTGAATCATTAAGCATCGTGTAGAGTGTGGCGCTTTCAAGCGCATACGCCGCATTGACCAGAATTATCGTAAGCGCGTTCAGCGATGGAGCATCGACGGTTAACTGACTGCCGGGAAGAAGCCCCACAAACATTCCGCGAATCCGGGATTGGGTGGTAATAACGTGAAGGATCAAGGTCTGTCCGTCAGTGCGGGCCGAGTGCAATACCGGACGATTCTGGTTGAGGGCCCAGGCAAAACTGCCATCCATGATTCTGCTTTCAACCTCAACTTCAAGCTCCTGCCTGCATGAAGGAGGATCGCATTTCAGTAGTTCAAAACTGCTTTCGTCCGAGTTCATGTAGAACCCCATATAGGTGAACGCCAGCAACCGCTTGACCTGTTGCAGAGTCGCGTTGAAAATCGAGTCAATGTCCCTGTCCCGGTTCAGGTCCTCCTGAAATTCGCTGCTGGAGGCCAGCATATCCAGGATGCTGACGTAACGAAGATTACGCTCCTCCACATAGAGGTTACGTTCCTGTAGTCTCTTAAGTTCCAGATATACGGTTTCCGGCGTGTCATTCATGAAGGAGCATCTCCTGAAAGTATTGCCATGACTTCGCCCAGTTGGGCATCAGCCCGGTCCATGATGGTTGCCAGTAGGCTGATCGGAATGGATAGTCGTTCCCAGGAACGCTGATCCATGGGAGGAACAAATGGTTCTCCGACAAACCCGACCTGCATGGTATGGGCGATCACGTCAGCCACATGTATCAACGAAGTTTCCATCGGATACAGTTCTGCCCGTCCGGGAGCATGGTGACACCCCACCGGTTCAGTGATGATCGCCGGAATCTTCCACCGTTTCAACAATTCTCCCCCCACGGCGCCATGATCAAAACCCAATACGGAACGCTGGACGGCAAAGTATGCGATACCCGAATCCCGGCTTGCGACGATCATCTCCCGCACCAGCCCCGGCACCTTGACACAGAGAATCAACTGCCCGATGTCGTGCAACATGCCCGTAACAAAGAATCGTTCCACATTGGATTCCCGCCGGTAGGTAGCCAGAATGCGGGCAATAATGCCACAGGTAATACTGTGTTGCCAGAAGGAAGTCATGCTGATCACCCCCTCCGGAATATCTTTGAAGACTCCCATGACAGAGACAGCCATAGCCAGGTCGTGCAACTGTCGGGTCCCGATGATCGTGACCGCCTTGCCGATGGAATCAATATCCGAATGAAATCCGAACATCGGACTGTTTGCCAGCCTTAGAATACGTGAGGAAAGCCCTGCATCCTCGGAAATGATCCTGATAATATCGGTAATTGAACTGCGCGGATGATTGATGGCCTGGTTGAGTCGGTCATGGAGCAGCGGCAACGAATACACCACGGCATCGTTGACCAGAAAATCAAGTGTGAGATTAGCGGGATTCATTGCGCACCTTCCTGAGCAGGCAGAGTCGGAACAATTCACCCATGGCAGGATAGGACAGGTTGGCGTTGCAAAACAAGGGACGCAATGCGTTTTCCGCATCCCTCAGAAGTTCCGGATCAGCCGCGGCGGAAGCCGGGCCATCGGCATGACCATCAACGGTCACAATGTCGGCCTCGGTAATCCCCCATGTCCGAAACATGCGAAGATGTTTGGCGTTAATTTCCGTACCGCATTCCAGAAGCAGGCGTCCGCTCCGGTCACGAACGTCGGACATCAGGACCATGCCTTCGGAGATAGTATCTATTGAAAGTATTGCCATATCCCGGCCTCACCGAGCAACGGTTGTTGTATTCGACTCTGAATACGATCACTGAGGTTTTTTTGAAATCAGGTGCCGATACCATATTTTTCGAGGACGGCGATCGTGCCACCCCCTTCTGTATATGGTATGCCCCCATTTTGCAAGGGCTTTTTACGCGGGATGACACATATTTGATCTGACCTTCTCCACAAACCCGCATATTACTCCGACTGCGGCAACCGGATCATATTGCAGAATGAGATGAGGAGTCCCGAAGTGCACTGTTTCGGCATCCGGCCGAATGTTCTGCATCATATCAGTGCAAGGTTCCGCTACAATCCGGTCATGGTCGGAAACCAATATCAGAAGCGGCACAGGGCAGTCCCGTAATGCCGCCGTGCAATCGACATTAATCACGGCCCGCGCGCGGGCATTAAAAACCCCTACCTTCGTACGGGTCAACGTTTCGGAAAACTGCCTCTTAAGTTCGCCGGTCGCATTCCTGCCGAGCACCGCCCGTAAAAAAAGCCTGGTCGATTTCAGCCTGAACACCCCGAGAGCCAGTATCAGCCTCGCAATAGAGGGAGCAAACGAAAGCGGCCATGTAGCAAAGGTGGCACAGAGAATGACACCACACAGTCCTTTGGGATGGCGAGCTGCCGCCATGAGAGCCAGGGGGCCGGAAAAAGATTCTCCCAGCAGCACGAACGGCTGGTCATCTGGCAGCGCCGCCATGACGATATCCAGATAACCTGCGTAGTCCAGGGCCAGGTCTGGTGGGTAGGATAGCGCCACCGTTCTGATATAATCCGGCATCTCCCTCACCAACGGCGCAAAAACCTGTCCCGAACCATGCATGCCGGGCAACAGCACCATCGTTATCTGATGTGCCGGACTCACCTCGGCGCGCTCCATTTCCGAGTTTTTACTCTTATTATTCATTCACTTACCTTCCGGAACGTTTTCCAACATGAAGCGTACCCTTATAAACATTACATTGTCAACGGTGTCCGTGATAATGCCGTATCTGCCGACCGGTTACCCCGACTCCCGGCCAACACGCCATGAATTGAGATTGTGCTCAATAGTGGTATAATCTGAGTCGAAGCACGCTATCATCATTTGTATGAAGGAGGATGTTATGTCTGTTACAATGTTGGTTCCGTCGATTGAAATGCGGCTCAGGTCATTGCTGGAGATCAACCGCAGACAGGACGAGAGCGATGCTTGCCGCGGCAAGGTGCATCCCACCATCACCGTTTCCCGTGAATTTGGCTGCGAAGCATACCCGATGACCGTATGCCTCAAGGAAATAATGGAGAAGAACAGCGGTGAACCGTGGGATATCATGGACAAAGCTCTTTTGGAGGAGGTAGCCAGGAATCACCATTTATCTGAAAACATCGTGCAGAGTCTTGGGAAGAAAAAAAGCCGCATTCTGGATGAGATTCTGGCGACATTCTCTCCAAACTGGAAAAGCGATAACGACCATTTCCGGCTGCTGTGCAAACATGTATTTTCTCTGGCGGAAAAAGGAAACTCGATCATTGTCGGACGCGGAAGCAGTATCGTCACGCAGCAGCTTAAACAGTGCTACCATTTCCGCATCTATGCTTCCCACACATTCAAGGTAGCATCAATCGCGCGGCGGCTGCAGATATCCAAAGACGAGGCGGAAAGCGTCGTCGATAAAAATCAGAAGCAGCGTAATGCCTTTATTCACGACTACTTCAGTGTGGATCCTCGCGATTTACGTTTCTATCATCTGGTGTTCAACAACGACAAGAACACACCGGAGCGAATGGCGCAGATGATTGCGGAGTATGTATCGGCATCCTGCTCAACCTAAAATTTCAATGTTACCGCAGCGGCAAACAGATACGCATCACTTTTGAATGTTCCCGCAATACCGGTGGAGTTGGGTGTCGTAACGGTCCGGTCAATCCAGTGAACCCACATGTACGCCAGATCAACGGAACCGAGGTCATTATGAAAGCCGGTACCAACACTGAAGTTGTGGCGATCGGCATCCGGAAGTTCGGGGCCGACGGTATCGTTTGGTGCGGGAGTCGTATCGTAGGCATACCCGGCGCGCAAATCTATCTTGGGAGTGATCGCATACTGGGTGCCGAATCGATACGCCCAGACGTCTTCCCAGTTCTTTTTGGCAGGGTTATTATTAAAGACAGCTAATGATGTGCCGAATTTAAGGTTCAACTCGTTATAAGAACTCCAGCCGGTACGTTCAACATCAAATTCCACTGTCAGCTTGTCAGTCGGTTTATAAGCAATACCGAGGGTGAGAGCATCGGGAAGTGTAATATCCGTTGAGGCTGTTGTTTTAGGTTGCCCAAGCGACGCACCATATGTTCCGGGCAAAAAATTTGCGTCACCTTCCAGCCCGAGCTTGATCTTGCTCCGGTACGCAGCACCAAAAGAGATATTGTGCAATGGCTTCCATTGGAGGCCGAAATTATAACCATATCCTGTTGCAGTTGCATCAGCGCCTAATGTCCCATACTGTCCATAAGGTGAAATTATTGCACCATTTGAGGGGTTTTGAACCGGGGCATAGACCATTTTTTGCAGTGACACTTGAGCGTACGTTATATCGAAACCACCTGCTACTGCCAGTTTCAGGTCGTCAAACCGATAGGCGACCGTTGGTTGAAAATTAATCGGCTTGACAGATATTGATTGAATGCTGTCACGGAAGGCGCTGTTGGTATCCCATCGTTTTGCCAGTGGATGGAACGAGTTTACGCCCAGACCAAACGAGAGCGGTAAACTGTCCATCGATGTGGTTGCATAAAAGGTCGGCGCGATAAAAATATCCCGGTTTGCCTTTTCAGATGTGGCGGTGGGGCTTAATCGTGTCGTCCCCTGAAAGTCGGACTGCGGCACCAGTATGGTAGTTGAACCCAACTGAACCTGCGTTCCCTTTTGAAACGCAATACCAGCCGGGTTATAGGCGAGCGCAGACGGGTCATCCGCCTGGGCAGCGAAAGCGTTGCCCATTGCCATTGCTTTAGCCCCCTGTTCAGCTATCTTGAATCCCGCTCCGAACGACATGGTTGCTGTTCCCATTACCGCAGCCGTAATACATGATGCTACCAGCCTGCTGTTCATATCAAAGCTCCTTCCACAGGTATGTTCGACATTTACACTGCATATGCGTCATTCATTCATCATAATAAATCAGCACCGCCGGCTCTTAGAGAACGGCATTTCCCGCAAACTAAGTCGCCTTGACGCTCATGTCAACAACAAAACAATTATCGTGAAATACAATGGAGTTTACCCGTACCGTACGTTATGGTATCCATGCACGTCAGCACAGCATTTCCTCAACCGGGAGCATTCATGAACAAAGAATCCGGAATAACCAGCTACCTCCTGGCACTCTTTACCGTGCCGCTGGTACTTCATTTTCATCTGTTGGCAGCGGTTATCGCAGGTCTGGCCGTACACGTCCTGACTGTCAAGCTTGCCCGGAGAGTGCCGGCTCACTGGAACCGGATGGCACATGAAGTTGCTCTCGGGATGATTGCCATCATTGTAGCCGCAGGCCTGTTCGGAGCCGGTTTCGGGGTTTGGTCGCTCTTCCACGGACTCCACGGCGTGGCCGCGTTACTAACAGCTGTCGCAGAGACACTGGACCACCTCAAACGAACCCTCCCCGCCCATTTGGCCGCATCATTACCGGATTCGGTCGATGAGCTCCAGTCCCGGGTTGCCGACTTTATTCGCGAAAATGGCCACAATCTTTCGGCTGTGGGCATGGAGGGCGCCATGACCTTTGCCCATGTTCTCCTGGGAATGGTCGTTGGCGGAATGACCGCCCTGCATTCTTTCAGTGGAGCAGAACAGGGCCCACTCGCCGCTGCTCTCCACTGCCGCCTGCAGGTGCTGGCAGACTCTTTCGAAAAAGTCGTCTTTGCCCAGGTGAAGATATCGTGCCTCAACACCATACTGACAGCCACCTACCTTGCCATTATCCTGCCGCTGTTCGACATACATCTGCCGATGGTTTCCGTATTGATCCTGTTCACGTTTGTGACCGGGATGCTGCCGGTAGTGGGCAACCTCGTATCCAACACCATCATCGTAGTGATCAGTCTGGGAATTTCGCCGGGTGTAGGTGGCGTATCAGCCCTGTTTCTGGTTCTGGTTCATAAACTGGAATACTTCACAAATGCGCGCATTGTGGGTGGTGAGGTACATGCCCGTGCATGGGAACTGCTCTGCGCCATGCTGGTTATGGAGGCAATTTTTGGTATAAGCGGCATGGTGGCAGCTCCGATTGTGTATGCATGGCTGAAAGCTGAGCTAAAGGCATTGAAACTGGTGTAACGGGGGACTGTTGCCCCCCGTTACCTGACGTTCAGTTTATTGCCGAGTGCCAGACTGCGCAAACCAAACCGGATTCAGCGGATACTGTTCCCACGCACCGGCCAGAGATAATACGGCCTCGCTTCCGGTTTCGGAGCGACCGCGCCGCTGGTCATATCGGCGGTCCACATTTCGGTCGGTGATTGGCGGGTGGATGTCCAGTACTCATAATCCCGCACATCGATAAAACCGAGTTGCCGCAGTTTCTGGTAGGGCCAGGTATCCATTCTGGCCTGATCGTACCCCATGGACCTGGCATACTCGATCAGTTTGGCCATCTCCTCTTTTGACGGCACCCGCCAATCGGCGTATCCTGCATAGTTCGTCTCGTTCAGACGCTTCATGTATTCGTAGACATTGTCGTCACCGCGCCAGATAAGCTGATGACCTGGCATATTGGCGTTCTTTGCCCAGGTAAGTCCGGTATTCTGATCAACCGCCGTCTTTTCAAGAAAAACGAAGCTCGGTTTTACCGTGGAACAAGCCACCAGAAGCAGCATAACGGGAAGCAACAGAAGCAGTTTTTTCATGGCATTACCCTCCAAAGGTGCCGCGTTTGAACACCTTGCGGATCTCTTTTTCATCGGACCATTCCAGAATGCCGGTTTTCAGGTTTTTAAGCGACATCGTAAATTTGTAATACACATCGGTAGTGCTGCCGGCCTTCTGCCGGATCTCGGAGAAGTTGGCGGTCAGCAGAAATTCGGCGCCAAGTTGTTGGCCGAATTTGATAGCGCTGTTTTTATCGACCAAACCGCTATCCTGCTGGGTTTTAAGTTCTTCGATCGTCTGTGCATCGGTGGTGCGGTCAATAAAGCGGAATTTGCCGGATCGAAGCAACTTGGCCCGGATCGAGTCGGTAATCGATTCGGTGTCGATATGCTGCATCGTTTTATTCTTGACCTTATCGACGCTCACAACCGGTCGTCGCGCCGAGGTCAATTCAACCAGGGGTGGGAAGGTCAGCATCGAATCAACCATGGTTTCGGCAATCTGCTGGAGATCGGAAGAACCGAATTCGGTTGAGACCGGTTTGGACGATCCGGCATCGCCATATTGAATGGTCGATGCACAGCCGGAAAGGGATGCCGCACTTAACGCCGCTGCTACCAGAAGCACTTTCATGCCATTTTTCATACTCTGTACCCTCGCTTTAGTTATGGTTTTTATACTAATCCGGCTCACGAATCTTAAGTTTGAACTCCTTGGCACGGGGATCCGGAGCTACCGCCTGAATGGTCTTGGCCTCACGCCCGTTCAAAATCAGCGGTTTCCAGGAACCAGCCCCGGAATTGATTTCGAGGCCGGAGGCCTCATACCACTCGAACCGGTACTGAAACGGCAGAGTATCCTTGTCCTTGGAACGCAAGGTAGCCTGGGCCCTCATAATGTCGCCGGCCATGGTACTTTTAATATCGACAATCTGGATATCTCCCTTGAGGCTGCTGTTGTTGAACTGTACATTCTTGTCAAGCGTCCGCGCACCCTGATCATCCCATGACATCTTACCGGTTGCTTCTACTCCGGCTGTCGTGCTGCAGCCGGTTAAACCCAGCGATACAACTAGAGCCGTTGCTATTCCGCCAACGATGAAGATATTTCTCTGTTTCATCATCTCTCCTCCCTATTTCCACTTGAGTGGTTTTTCACTTGAACCAGGGGTTGTCCCCATATCGTTTTTTGTCCCGAAATCCGGCAGCGTCGCATCAGGTGGCGGCGCCCCTTCTGCAGCACGATTGGCCGCCGTCTTCAGGAAACGCGCCACGCACCCTTTGGTAATACCTTTGTCGTCTCCGGTGATGGCGGCGTAGCTCTGGAATTTTTCAATCCGCTTGATCACCGCCTGCCCCACCGGCACCTCGTTGCTGAACATCTCGCCGGTATCGTCATCTTTCACCGCCTGCACGGAATAGAATTCCACCAGATCACCCTTTGCAAAGCCGGCATCGCTCCCCCGGTTGATCAGCACCTGCTTGCCGGTCACCGCCAGAACTTTTGCCGGACGGAGCAGCATAACGACCTCCTGAGACAGTTTCATAGCCATCTCCCTGGCCAGGGCAACGATGATCTCTTCACTCCCCGCAAGCTGCCCTATCCGGGCATTTTCAATCTCTTCACCCCTGGTGAGCTGGACACTTGGAGAGTCGGGAAGCAGTTCGCCGCTTTCCGTATCGACAATCTGCACGACCGCCGACAAAAACAGTTTGCGGCTGAGCGACGCCCTGCCTGTTGCCTGGTATTCGACGGTTTCGGATCTGTCCTCAAAAGCATCAATCATCGGAATGAACGCAAATTTCGCTCCCGCCTTTTCAGCAACCTGAGCAGCGTCCGTATCGTCCCGGTCTGCGTTATCTGCGGCTGCGTCAGGTTCAAATTCAGGCTTGGCTTGAGCACCCTGTTCTACCAGCTGAAAAACGCGAGTGCCGTTCAGCGTTGAAATCAGCTGCGTTTCCAGAGATCCGGAGACCTGCTTCAGCTCGGCAAGCCGGTTCTTCTTTCGCGCCATTTCAGCCACCGCCGGCTGAACCTTGAGAGGCGCGATAAAGATGGTGTCCTTCTCCCCTTTACTCAACTCCGCGGCAGAGAGTACCAGCGGTATTAACAGGATCGATACGGTTACTGCGACAAAGAGTCGTACTACGGTATTCATGGGAACCTCCCTAAAACTGAGCAACTGAACTATAGATCTCCCGCCCGGTCCGAACAACCTGCAAAACGGATTTGCCTCCGGCAGTTATGGTTACATCAATATACGCCGGCATTCCGGCCATCGGGTGCTGCAACGCCAATTTGTAGCGGCCTGCCGGAATTGTCGTCCGCAAGATCTGGGCGTTGGACGGCAAGGTGAGCCAACTGCGCAGATCGGCGTTCTCGCTGATCAGGCTCCAGATGTTGGCGGCAAACTGACCCAAATCCCCCATCTGCTTCTTTGCTTCCGCTGCAGTAGCCCCCTTGGCCACGGCCCGGATAATCTGACGGGTGGCTATTACGGGCGCTTGTTCCTTAAGCGCCTTGACCGCCAGAGCCCGGACATCGCAGATCGGTTCGGTATATCCAATAAATTGATTGTTACCAATAACTTGCAACGGGACCTGGGATGACCATTTTTCCTGATAGATCGGAAACGCAATGGTGACCAGATTACCGGTGTATAGCGACAGAGCAATTTTCATCTCGTGCTTTTGAGGAGCAAATCCATCTTCAAAGAGCACCAGAAGTTCACCGGATCCGGCACTGTTTTTGGCGACAAATTGCTTCGTATCAATCGGAAACCGCTGTTTGAGCTCCAGCAGCTCGTCATCCATGGCAAGCTGTGTGGACAGACGGAGCACATCCTTCTGCAGATAGCTGTTCTCCGGATAAATTTCCAGCGCCTTTTTGTAATCGATGTAGGCATCATTGGGTTGCTTAAGCAGTTCATAAATAAAACCGGACAGATAGAACGTATAGGCATTCTGGAATGAGTTTTTTACTTTGCCGGCCACCTCGTCCATCTGGGCGTACTGACTCACTACCCGGGACGCAGAGCCACCGACCTTTTTTTGCGTCGCTTCTCTCTGCGCGTTAACGACCTCCTTTTCAAACCGCTTCAGGGAGTCTTCCTGTTCGGCGTTGGCACGGCGGACCTCGACCCCAGCTCCTTCAATATCTTTTTTATTCAGATAGTTGAGCGCCTGATAATGATGCAGCAGAACCCGTTCGTACCCCTCCCCCTCGTAGGGAATTGCGTTGTCATTAACCAGCGTCGCCGCAACATTGGCACCGATACCGGAAGCGCTGATCAGCGCTTTTGCGTCATTTTCCGCGATTTTTGCCATCGAAGCGCTGAAGTCGGACGTACTGGCGGCGCTGTTGCCGATTATCTGTGCGTAACGGCCACGCTCCATAGTGTAGAGAATGAGATCATTGCTCTTGCACTCGTTCAGCAGGCATTGCGATAAATCTATCGGGGTGCGATCCGACAGGGAAGTGATAAGCGGCTGAATTTTGTGGGGGTAGGCGATAAACGTTGAGGTAGCGGCACAACCGGCCAGCATCAGAAGAACAACCATAGTTGCAACCTGCCGGAAGGTTCTCAGTAACAGGCTCACATTCTGGAAAATCGGGAAATTCATAATCGGTCGTTCCACCCCTGCTCGCCCCGGTTTCGATCATCGCGGGAAAACAATCGCGCATATTTGGTTCGTTGTCAATAGAGTACAATAATTATGAGACCGGGCAAACGCGGGTTCAAACTTACCATAGTATTTTACCGGCAATTTTGCTATTGACTGACGGAAGTAAACGATTCTCAAACGGAGTCTGAATGTCCGCCATTACCGAAGGAGCAGTCCGGGTCGGCACCTCGCGGTTCCGGCGGATCAACGTGGCACTATTTTGCGCCGGATTTGTCACCTTCGTCACGGTATATGATGTCCAGCCGCTACTACCGCTGTTCGCGCAGGAATTTGCGGTGGCGCCCGCAGTAGCCAGCCTGCCACTCTCATGCTCGACGCTTGCCCTGGCAATCGGCATGCTGCTGGCAGGCACGGTTTCCGAGACGCTTGGACGGCGGCAGGTCATGACGGCGGCACTCTTTCTGACATCACTGCTGGCGATGGCAACGTACTTCAGCCATTCGTTTACATCCCTGCTGACGGTGCGGTTGCTGCAAGGTTTGGTGCTCGCAGGCGTCCCATCGGTGGCCATGGCCTACCTTGGTGAGGAAATGGATGCCCAGGCCATCGGCCACGCCATGGGGCTCTACATCAGCGGCAACGCCATGGGGGGGATGTCGGGACGGATCGGATCGGCGCTGCTCTGCTCGTACATGCCGTGGCACACGGCAATTGCTGTGATCGGCGTCATCAGCCTGCTGCTCAGCCTGCTGTTCCTGAAGATGCTCCCCCCCTCCGCCAACTTCCGGCAGCGCCCGTTTCAGCTCCGCTACCTGGTTACCTCGCTGTTCCAGCACCTGCGCGATCCCGGGCTGCATTGCCTGTACGCGCTGGCCTTCCTCTCCATGGGGGGCTTCGTCTCGCTTTACAACTACATCGGGTTCCGCCTGCTGGCGCCCCCCTTCACACTCAGCCGGTTTCAGGTCAGCCTGATTTTTCTTGTCTACCTGCTCGGCTCGTTCAGCGCGGGGATCGTCGGCAGCCTGATCAACCGGTTCGGCCGTCCATTCATGCTTCGGCTTACCCTGACTACCATGCTGGCGGGGACTGTGATTACCCTGTCTGATTCACTGCCGCTGATTGTTGCGGGGGTGGGAGTTTTTACCTGCGGCTTCTTCTGCGCCCACGCCATTGCATCCAGCTGGGTCGGGCGGCGCGCCCGGACCGCCAAGGCCCAGGCATCATCGCTCTATCTCTTTTCGTATTATCTCGGTTCAAGTATTTCGGGTACAGTTGGCGGAATCTTCTGGCAACAGTTCGGCTGGAACGGGGTGGCGGCGATGATCATGCTGCTGACGGTAACGGCGCTGAGCGTGGCAACACTGCTGCTGCGGATGCCGGTCAGAGAATAATTCTACCCTTTCAAACTTTCCAGTTCATCCCATCGCACAAATGCCGATTCCAGTTCCTGCTCCAGTTCTTCCAGACGGCTATTGACAACAGTAACTTCGGCACCGGCGCTCTTGTAGAATTCCGGATCTGCCAGGCGGGCGTGCAGCGCTCCCTGTTCCTTTTCGATAGCGGCAATCCGCTCCGGCAGCGCCTCCAATTCACGTTCTTCCTTGAAGGAGAGTTTACGGGCCTTCTCTTTCTGCGGTTTCCCCTTTTCCTGAAGCGCTTTTTGCGGAGCAGGGGAAAGAGCAGCCACTTCATCAGCTGCCTGACTCAGCCAGTCGTCATAACCGCCGACGAACTCCCGCACCGAACCGTCACCGGTCAACACCAGGGTGCTCGACACCACATTATTGAGAAATTCACGGTCATGACTGACCAGCAGCAGCGTGCCGGGGTATTCCATCAACAGCTCTTCCAGCAGGTCAAGCGTTTCGGCGTCAAGGTCGTTGGTCGGTTCATCCATAACCAGGATGTTGGACGGCTTGGTAAAGAGCTTGGCAAGCAGCAGTCGGTTACGTTCACCACCTGACAGGATGCTGACCGGCGAACGGGCCCGTTCCGCCGAGAACAGAAAGTCCTGTAAATAGCCGATTATATGGCGCGGCTGACCGTTGATAATAAGCGTGTCATTCCCCTCGCCCACATTCTCCTGCACGCTTTTGTTCACATCCAGCTGTTCGCGCAGTTGGTCGAAATAGAGTACCTCGCGGCGGGTTCCCAGCTTGATCTCCCCCAGTTGCTGTTCCAGTTCGCCCAACAGCAGACGAAGCAGCGTCGTCTTGCCCGAACCATTCGGGCCGATGATGCCAATCCGGTCACCCCGCATGATCGTAGTGAAGAGATTCTTTACAATCGCCCGTCCGTCATAAGCAAAGGTCACCCCGATCGCCTCGGCCACCAGCGCCCCGGAACGATCCGCTACCTGCAGCTGGATTTTCGCAGATCCCTGCCGTTCACGTCGCTGACGGGATTCTTCACGCAGTTTCTTCAGCGCCCGAACCCTCCCCTCGTTACGGGTACGGCGGGCTTTGATCCCCTGTCTGACCCAGACCTCCTCCTGGGCAAGCTTCTTGTCGAACAATGCCTGACGGCTTATCTCCGCCTCCAGCAACGCTTCGCGACGCTCGACAAATTCATCGTAACCGCATGAAAAGGCGTAGATCCGCCCCCGATCCAGCTCGGCCACCCGGTTGGCCAGCCGCCGGGCAAAGGCGCGGTCATGGGTGACGAACAGCACTGTTTTAACGTTTTTGGCGAGAAACTCTTCCAGCCAGAGGATCGTGTCGATATCGAGGTGGTTGGTCGGTTCGTCCAGGATCAGGATATCGGGGTTGGACACCAGGGCACGGGCCAGCAGCACCCGCCGCTTGGTGCCGCCGGAAAGCGCGGTGAATTCGGCCTCGGCATCAAGATCGAGCCGGTTCAGGACCCGCTCCACCTCCTGGTGCAGACTCCAGCCGTCATTTTCCTCCAGCTCTTTTTGCAGCGCTTCCAGGCGGGCCAGCAGTTTGTCACTACTGTCATGGGCGAGTTGGTGGCTGACATGGTGGTATTCCGCCAGCACGGCAGAGGCCGTGCCCATACCGGATGCGACCACGTCAAAAACATTTCCGGACAAACCCTGCGGCACATCCTGGGTAAGCTGCGCCACCTTGAGTCCCTGTTGCCGCTGCACCTCTCCCCCTTCCGGGGTGAGCTCGCCGCCGATCAGTTTCAGCAGCGTCGATTTACCGCTGCCGTTGCGCCCCATCAAACAGAGCCGGTCACCCGATTCGATCTGCAGGTTGATGCCGTCAAAAATGGGGGGGCCTCCGAAGGCCAGAGTTATGCTGCGAAGCGATATAAGTGCCAATGGTTTTCTTCTTTCACTGTTTTAGGTCATAATAGCCCTGAAAGGGCGTGGCTTGCAATCATACTATACGAGCTCTTTCATTTTAACCATGAAAAGGCTTTTTTATTCACGCAGAACTGCCTTGCACTGTTACCGCCATATCATGTATCCTTCCCGTTGAATTTTCACGGAAAGGATCACCCATGCTTGCAGCGCATCTGATCAATGAACTGACATCTATTGTCGGTTCCGACAATATAACAACCACTAAACAGGATATGATCTGCTACGGTTATGACGCCACCCAGATGGAATTCTTACCGGATGCGGTTGTCCACCCGGCCAACCCTGAAGAGGTTTCAGCTGTTCTGAAGCTGGCAAACCGGGAAAATTTCCCGGTGTTCCCGCGTGGCGCCGGCAGCGGCTTTACCGGAGGCTCGCTCCCCAAAGGGGGAGGGGTCGTGCTGGTGACAACCCGGATGAACCGCATTCTCCGGATCGACACCGAAAATCTGATTGCCGAGGTTGAACCGGGAGTCGTGACGGAACAATTCCAGATGGCGGTTGAAAAGCTCGGCTTCTTCTACCCGCCTGATCCGGCTTCTCTCAAGTTTTCCACCCTGGGAGGAAACGTCGCCGAAAATGCAGGCGGACCACGCTGCGTCAAATACGGCGTCACCCGCGACTTCGTCATGGGGCTCGAAGTAGTACTGCCGACCGGTGAGATTATCCGCACCGGCGGCGAAACCTACAAGGCGGTAGTCGGCTACGACATGACCCGCCTGCTCTGCGGCAGTGAAGGAACGCTGGGGGTGATCACCAAGATCATATTCAAGATCCTGCCATTTCCCGATGCCAAGAAGACCATGCTGACGATCTTCGATTCCATCGACGGCGCCGCCAAGGCGGTTTCGACGATTATCGGCAACAAGATCATCCCGACCACGCTCGAATTCATGGACTATGCTACCCTGCAATGCGTCGAGAGGCGCTTCAGCCTCGGCATTCCGGCTGAAGGGCGGGCGGTGCTGCTGATTGAGGTGGATGGTGACCGCGATCTGATCGAGAAGCAGGCGGCGCAGATCCATGAACTGATCAAACCGCTGGGACTCGTGCAGTTCCGCGCCGCCAAAGACGCCGCCGAATCGGAAGAACTCTGGCGGGTACGGCGACTGGTGTCGCCATCACTACGAGATATCAATCCGACAAAATACAACGAAGATGTCGTGGTGCCGCGCAGCAAAGTCCCGGATATTATTCGCACCATCGAGAAAATCCAGGCGAAGTACGATATTCCGATCGTCAACTTCGGTCATGCCGGTGACGGCAATATTCACGTCAATATCATGGTCGATAAAGCTGTTCCCGGTATGGACGAAAAAGCGCATGAAGCGATTCGTGATGTTTTTCAGGCCGCTCTGGATCTGAATGGCACCATGTCGGGTGAACATGGGGTCGGGCTTTCCAAGGCGCCCTATATCGAGCTGGAACTTTCGCCGCACCAGATTGCCGCGATGAAAGCCATCAAAGCGGCTCTTGATCCGAATTACATATTAAATCCGGGTAAAATGTTTCCCTGGAAGGAGAAATCACATGACGCATGATGGACAGAAAGAGATTCAGAAAGCCTCTCTGATAGGGCGGATTCTGTCAATGGAAGCGTTTTTGCTGGTGATGGGTATTGCTTCGCTGGTATTCGGCATCCTCCACGATGCAACCATGAATATTTTCTGGGGATGTGTCATCATTCCGGGGGTGTTCGTACTGCATTACGTGCGCAAAACGGACTGGACCAAGCATTGGCAGGATATGGAGGAAGAACACAAGGCGGGTATAGCGCGGGCAGAAGCCCGGAAAAAAGCTGTCGAAGACGCGCGGAAAGCGGAAGAAGATGAAAAATAATCACGGGACAATAATCCTGGCGTCGGCATCGCCGCGCCGCACCGAACTAATGACACTGGCAGGCATTCCATTTCATGTCGTACCGGCTGATATCTGTGAAGATGCACTGCCGGGAGAAGCGGCCGCCGACCATGTCATGCGCCTCTCACGCGAAAAAGCAGATGCGGTTGCGGCGACAAACGACGGTCGTTACTTCATTGGAGCCGACACCATTGTGGTGTTGGATGGCGCCATTCTCGGCAAACCGACCGATGCGGCCGATGCACAACGAATGTTGTCCGGACTGTCCGGACGCGATCACGAAGTCATTACCGGCTTCACCGTCTTCGATAAAACCAGCGGCGTCCACGTCAGCCGCAACGTCTGCACGGAAGTAACCTTCAAGACGCTGGAGCCAAATGAGATCACCGCATATATTGCCACCGGCTGCCCGATGGACAAGGCTGGCGCCTATGCAATCCAGGGGGGCGCGGTGCATTTTGTCCGTTCGATCAACGGGTCATACACCAACGTCATCGGCCTGCCGATGACGGAATTGTATGAAGTGCTGCAAACCTTGCAGGCAGTGGAGTAATCGTCCATGACCATTGCCGGCAATCTTGCACTGATCAACGCACGCATCCGTGCGGCAGCTGTTCAGGCCGGTCGCGATCCCGACTCTGTCCGCCTGGTTGCGGTATCGAAAACCCGCCCGGCTGCGGATATCGTTGCTGCTTTCCAGGCAGGACAGACGGTTTTTGGCGAGAATTACGTCCAGGAGCTGGCGCCAAAACTGGCTGAAGTGCACGAAGCCGTACAATGGCACGTCATCGGCCATCTGCAGAGCAACAAGGTCAAATATATTGCCGGTCAGGTGGCGCTCATCCATTCGGTCGACCGCATTTCACTGGCCACGGAGATTGACCGGCAGTGGGGGAAACTCGGCAAAAGCTGCGACGTGCTGATACAGGTCAATATTTCCGGCGAGAAGACCAAGTCAGGAACAACCGAGGCGGGAGCGATTCAACTGGTTCGGGAATCTGCCCTGCTCCCGAACATCAGGGTAAGGGGGCTGATGACGATGCCCCCCTTCTTCGACGACCCGGAGGCGGCGCGCCCCTGTTTTGCCGAGCTGCGGCGACTGTCGGAGGCTATTGCCGCCGAACGGATTACGGGCGTTGATATGACGGAACTTTCCATGGGGATGTCAGGCGATTTTGAAGCGGCGATTCAGGAAGGGGCTACCCTGGTGCGGGTTGGCACGGCAATTTTCGGGACACGGTGAGAATTACAACGCCGACCGCCCCATCTCCTCAATATACTGTAACACGAACCGCTGGGCCGCTCCAACCGCACTCGGCATGTCCCACCTTTTCAGATCACGTTCTTCCACCATGTTACTGATTCCCCGGATTTCAAGGCAATCAATTCCGCAATTGAGACAGACCTGAGCCACCGCCGCCCCCTCCATGCTTTCCGCCAGCACGTTCCAGAGAGCAGCAAGCTCTCCCCCGCGCCGACTGGTGCCGCTACAGGTTGAAACGGTCGCGAAGCGGCCGCATATAAGAGACACACCATTGTCATCTGCCAGTTGCAGTGCCTTTTCCGAGGCGTCTCGGGAAAGAGGAAGTATATTGTAACAGTTTCTCCCCTCCGCTGTTACGGAGGGAAGATTCATGAAATGGAGATCTTTCCACCCTTCGGCAACCACCACACCATCATCCGCCAGAACTTCCTCGCTCGCCACAACCAGACTGCCGACCGCAAGGCCGCTGCCGATATAGGCGCCGGCGCAGCCGGTGTTAATGACAAGCCGGGGATTATAGCGGTCGATCATAACGGCGGTGGCTGCCGCCGCATTGACCTTGCCGACTCCTCCGGCACAGATGACAACCGCCAGATTACCGATAGTCCCTTCCAGATAGTCGTACCCGCCCGATTTCACCGTTTCGGATTTTTCAAGCGCCTTCTCCAGCAGCTCAATTTCCTGAGGAACCGCAGCGATGATACCAAATGATTTCATTTCATTTCCCTTAATGACACCTGACTACCTGGCGACCAGCGGTGACGCGTTTTCCAAAACATCATCGGATTGGGAGCTAATTCTTTTCATCTCCGATCCAGTTCCACCGCGGCATACGCGGAATGGTTGTGGATTGACTCGAAATTTTCCGCCTCCACCGAGAACCAGATAATGTTATCAAGCGCCGCAAGACGCGAATAGGCTTCGCGTACCATGTCCTCCACAAAGCGGGGATTTTCAAAGGCGTGCTCAGTGACGAACTTTTCGTCGGCGCGTTTCAACAGTGAATAGAGCGGACTGGAGCCGCACTGCTCGATCAGTTCCACCAGGTCTTCGATCCAGATAAAGTCACGGTAACGCAACCGCACCGTCATAATGCTCCGCTGGTTGTGGGCCCCGAAACGGGACAGCTCCCGGCTGCAGGGGCAGAGCGAGGTAAGCGGCACTTTGATGCCGAGAATGAAATCGAGGTGGTCCGTCATGGACGCATTGAATTCGCAGGTATACTCCATCAGGCTTTTTGCTCCGGACACCGGCGCGGCCTTGTCGATAAAATACGGGAACTGGATCTCAAGATGGGCACTGTCCGAACCGAGCTTTGATTTCATTTCATCGAGAATCGTCTCAAGTTTATCAAGGGCAATCTGCTCGCGGTACTTGTTGAGAATTTCCACAAAACGGCTCATGTGAGTACCCTTGAACTGATGCGGCAGATCAACATACATATTGATCCTGGCAACCGTATGCTGCAGAGTTCGGTTCTTGTCCATCACCACGATCGGATAGGTAATGTCCTTGACTCCGACCTTGGCTATCGGAATACGGCGGGTATCCGGACGTTTTTGCATATCCGGCATGGGAGCAGCGGTTGTTTTCGAGGCGGTCTTTTTCATGGCTGCTGATTCCCCTGTATTTCCAGCACGGCGCCGATCTCGTTCCAGATGCCGTCACGCCCCTCTTTGGAAAGAGCGGAAAAGGGAAGCAGCATCCCTTTGTCACGTTTGATGGCGGAAGCAATGATAGATCGCTGCCTGGCCTGCTCATTTTTTGACAACTTGTCGCACTTGGTCAGAACCAGTATTGGCGGGATATTGTACATCTCCAGCCAGCGCAGCATCTGCAGGTCGCCATCAGATGGCACCCGTCGGATGTCGAGGATAAGTACGACCGCTTTGAGCGATTCACGAATGGAGAGATACGACTCGATCATCGGTCCCCACTGCTTGCGCAATTCAGGAGGCGCCTTGGCATACCCATAACCGGGGAGATCAACCAGGGTCAGGATGCCGTTAATATCGAAGAAATTGATCAGCTGCGTCCTGCCTGGCGTAGAGCTGGTTCGCACCAGCCCCTTACGTCCTGCCAGCACGTTGATCAGTGACGATTTACCGACGTTGGAGCGCCCCACGAACGCCACCTCCGGTAACCCCGAGGGCGGATAATCTTTCGGTTTTGCAGCACTTTTTATGAATTCGGCATGAACTACCTGCATGGTAACGCTCTCCTTGGACCCAGCATTATAGTGTTACGAACCCTTTAGATTCAAGCACTTAATTCCGGCATGATATTTTTCATATTATTTTCAAAAGCGCATGGTGTTCACTATGAAAATATGATATAGAGAAAAAAGTGTTATTTTCATGGAGTTGCATTGAAGCGATACTTTACGGGCACTGCTGCCCGATCATGTAAGCACGGGAGGAGTCAAACATGGAAAGCGTGAATGCGAAAGACCGTCATGGCCACACCCCACTGATCAGCGCCTCAAAAGAGGGGCTCAAGGATTTTGTCCAGGATCTGCTGCACCGCGGCGCCGACATAACCGCCAGCAGCGATAAAGGCAAGACCGCCCTCCACTATGCCGCTGCCAACGGGCATACCGAAATTGCCAGAATGCTTATTGAAAAAGGGGCTGACATTGATGTCCGCGACCGGGAAGGGCACACGCCGCTGATGCTGGCTGCCATTTACGGGTGCAACCAGACGGTGCAGGCACTCCTTGAGGGGGGCGCAAATCCGGCGATCAAAACACCAACCGGTAATACCGCAAACCTGTATGCCGAAATCAACTCTCACCCGCTGGCCTCGGCACTGCTGAAAAAAGCGGAACGGGCAAAAGCCGGCAACGCCTGACCTGCCTGAAGCAATAGATGTGATTGAAAAGAGACGCTCCATGGGGGCGTCTCTTTTTTTGTTACCTGCCAATACATTTCGCCCCATCGGGACTGCTCAGAATTTATTACAACTCCTCACCAAGCACGGTATTGTCGATCAGTCTGGTTTGCCCCATTTTCACTGCCAGAGCCAGCACGGTACTGCCGTCAACAGCTTCCAGCTCACATAACGACGCGCCATCACGGAACTCGACGTACTCAATGGCAGCAGCCGCTTCCTGTTCAATAACGGCACGCGTTTCCATCGTCAGAGCAACTGCTGAACGTTCTCCGGCAGCATACAGCTCCCGGGCCCGTTTAACGGCACGAAACAGACAAAGTGCGCTCTGCCGCTCAAACGGCGACAGGTACGCATTGCGCGAACTCATCGCCAGGCCGTCCGCCTCGCGCACAATCGGCATGCCGACGATCTCGATCGGCAAATTCAGATCCGCCGTCATACGGCGGATAACCGCCAGTTGTTGAAAATCTTTGCAACCGAAGAGCGCCACGTCGGGACGGACAATATTGAACAGTTTGGTAACGACCGTTGCCACGCCGTCAAAGTGCCCCGGACGGCTGGCGCCGCAAAGCGGCAGGGCAATATCCCGGACGGTAACCCCGGTCTGGAACCCCGGCGGATACATCTCTTCCGCAGTCGGAATGAAGACTATATCAACTCCGCATGCTTCGGCAATCTGACAGTCCCGTTCCAGGTCGCGCGGATAGCGGTCCAGATCCTCGTTTTTCCCAAACTGGATCGGGTTGACAAAAATCGAGAGCACCAGGACGTCGCCCCGTCTGCGCCCCTCACGCAGCAAAGAGGCGTGCCCTTCATGCAGAAACCCCATGGTGGGAACAAGAGCAATACGCCTCTCACCCCGTTCTGGGGCGATTGCAAGCGCCTGCATATGGAAAATACTGTTTATTATCTGCATATCGTTCCTTTGGCTTCAACTCCGCTCAGTTGAATGAATGCTCTTCTGTCGGAAACTCACCGCTCCGAACTTCGGCAACATACCGGGTTACGGCATCGGAAATAAGAGGAGCCAGATCGGCATAGCGCTTGACGAATTTGGGGGAGTATTTTTCACAGAGCCCGAGAATGTCATGGATCACCAGCACCTGCCCATCACAGGAAGGGCCGGCCCCGATACCGATAGTCGGAATGGTCAGCTCAGCACTGATTTCAGCCGCCAGCGCTGCCGGAATCCCCTCCAGCACAACGGCAAAGGCTCCGGCATGCTGTACGGCCAAGGCATCGTCCATGATCCGCTCAGCCTGATCGTTGCGTCCCTGGACCTTGTACCCCCCCATACGGTGAACCGACTGCGGAGTCAAACCGATGTGCGCCATGACCGGGATATCGATCGACGATACCGCCCGGATAACGTGGGCCATGTTGCTCCCCCCTTCAACCTTGACCGCCTCGGCGCCACCTTCTTTGATCATCCGGCCACAATTGCGGCAGGCATCCTCGATACCGGTCTGATATGACATGAACGGCATGTCGGCGACTACGAGGGCCTTGGGATCGGCACGCTTCACGGCCCGCACATGATACAGCATCTCATCCATGGTAACCGGCAGCGTTGTATCGTGGCCGGCAAAAACAACACCGGCCGAATCACCCACCAGAATGATATCTATCCCACCGCCATCAACGAGGCGCGCAAACGGGAAATCGTATGCAGTCAAGACCGTTATACGCTGCCCGTTCGATTTCATTTTCACTATATCGGGTATCGTCGTCTTTTTTCTCATAAATCTCCTTCAAAATGTGCTACTTGCTACCAGCTATTTCCCATCCGTTATAATTGAGTTCAGTGTGGGCCGGTCAGGTTTTTCATCTGCTCCAGCTCCTTGACAACCTCAGCGCTCTGCGCTCTGCGCATCTCCATGTTATCAAACATTTCGGCAACCATGACGCCGACCGATTCCACATTGCGACGAATCAGCTTGCCGTCATCAACCTGACGCGACGTGGAGTGAACCATTTCATGAGTCATATCCTTGATCGTTTCAATCGATCTGGCTATACTCTTGGTGGCCCTCGATTGATCGGTCGATGCGGCAAAAATCTGGGAAGTCATGGAACTGACCTCTTCCATGGAGCGCGCAACCAGTTGAACGCTGCCCGCCTGCTCTTGTGTCGCCTGTTTGATCTGCTTGGTCATTTCAAGAGAACACGTGGAGCTGTCAAAAATGGCTTTGAGCGATTCCCCCGTGGTATACCCCAATTCAACGCCGCGCTGTACAAGCTCCTTGCTGACCCTGATATTATTGGCAGCAGTCTTTGACTCAGTCATGATCTCTTCGATGATGGAGGTGATTTCACCGGTCGAATGACCGGTCTGAAGCGACAGATTGCGGATTTCATCGGCGACGACGCCGAAGCTCTTTCCGTATTCGCCCGCCTGGGCGGCAATGATGGACGCATTCAGTGCCAGCAGGTTGGTACGTTTGGTGATATCGTTGATGACACTTACTATATTTTCAATACGGGTGCTGTTTTCAGCCAACCGTTGAATAGCGTCAAATGAAAGACCGACCGAGTGCTTTATTTCGTCAAGAGCGGTGATGGTTTCCGTAACGACCGCCCGACTCTCTTCAGCGCGTTGTTTTACCTGATGCGAAACTTCATGAGAAATGGCCGCATTCTGCTCAACATTGCCGATGGTACTGAGGATCTGCTCCATTGCCGATGCCGACTGGTGGACAACCCCTGCCAGATGATCCAGGTTGCGGGTAACCTCCTCGATCGCAACCGAAATCTCGTTGACAGCGGAACTGGTTTCGTCAATCGATGCCATAACACCTTCTGACGCGGATGCAATGATGGACGTGCCGTCAGCGACAGAATCGACACCATCACGCAGATTACCGACATTGCGCGAATATTGGTCACGGCTTGCCAGCAAAAACTTGAACGAGCTCTCCATTTCCGAGGTAAGTGTATCGATCGACTTCAGCAAATTGATGCGGGTGATAGCCGATGCCACCTGATCGGCAAAAAGCAGAATAGTATCGACATCCGAGTCATTAAGGGCGCGATGACTGTTTTTATTATCGATCCCGAATACCCCGATAGAACTGTTCTTTACGACGATCGGACAGATGATAAAGCTCTTTGACCGTAGCGGCGCCATGTTATCGTTGGGGGGTTTCACATGGTAGTCATCGGGATAACGCGAGATATCATCAATCATGTATACCTTACGCTCCAGAAAGCATTTTCCGATAACCCCAATGCTCGCATCTATCGGCAAAACAACTCCGGACGGATCAAACCCCTCCGTCCCGACAGCGGCAAAGAAACGAAGTCCACCCTCTTCGGCTATGAGAATATTGACTCGTTCGTATCCCAACACATTGTGCAGCCCCTCGGCACAAAGCAGCAGCACTTCATTGAGATTGAGCGATTTCTGGATCTTACTGCTGATCTGATGAAAGTTTTTGATGTTTCTGTCCAGCACCTTGTAGCGATTTTCGAAGATTTCTTTCTGCTCACCGACTTCCGTGTGAAGGATATTAAGCTCGGAGGCACGCGCACGAAGTTCGTCGCCATTCCTGCCGATCATGAATCCAAGAGTGGCAAGAACCATGGCGGTTCCGCCTCCCATATAGCTGTACATCGCAAAGTGTTCGCCGTCTTTCACGATGTCGCCGAAAATCTGCTCAAAGAAACTACCGTTGACGTCATAATAAAAGAGCAGTTTGATGGCAATCCAGCCGATAGGAGCAGAAATACCAAGCAGAAAACCGCCGGCAGAAAACAGAGTTGAATGCCTTTTCATGGAACCGTCCTCAATCCCGTGCCCAATCTTTATTTCTCTGAAGCAAATTTCTCATCGATCGAATGCCCAATCTCTTCCATGACCTTTTCCGCGTCATCAATATTGTAGGCGATGATATTCTTAAGATGCATGTACGAATCAAGATCCATCTTCTCGAAGGTGAACCCGACGCCATGTTCGGCTATCCGGGTAACGACACCTGCAAAAGTAACGGCGATTTCCGGACAAGTACCCGTAAGAATTATCGTAATATCTACATGTTCTTCCAAGGCAAGCTGTTCACCGGTCACCAGAAACATACCGGTCATACTGAGATTTTCCACCGCGCCCTGAAACTGTCGCTCCGCGACCTTGATGGTCGCCCCGACATTAAATTGTACACGAGAAAACTTACGGGTACTCATCCGTTACCTCCTGCAGTATCATTGAGCTGTTCAGATCAGGCTTTTCCAGCCGAACCGAGGACCGCTTCGTTCTTGTGTTTTACCAGTTTAACCAGTTCCTTACGTGCTTCACCCAGGTATTTGCGCGGATCGAATTCCTTGGGATCCTTGGCAAAGTACTCACGAATCTTGGCGGTTACCGCCAACCTGCCGTCCGAATCGATATTGATCTTGCATACGGCACTTGCTGCCGCTTGCCGCAATTGATCTTCGGGAATACCAACCGCCCCTTCAAGTTTGCCCCCATACTGGTTGATCAGTTCGACATACTCCTGCACCACCGATGAGGCGCCATGCAGAACGATAGGAAAACCGGGAATACGTTTTTCACACTCTTCCAGAATATCGAACCGGAGCGGCGGGACCGGTTGGCCGGCTTTGAATTTATAGGCACCGTGGCTGGTGCCGATGGAAATTGCCAGGGAGTCAACGCCGGTTTGTTTGACAAACTCTTCGACTTCTTCCGGCTTCGTGTAGGTGGAATGTTCCGCCGAGACCTCGTCCTCGATACCCGCCAGAACGCCCAGCTCCGCCTCAACCGTAACATCGAACTGATGGGCATACTCGACAACTTTTCTGGCAAGCGCCACATTTTCTTCAAACGGGAGGTGTGAGCCGTCAATCATGACCGACGAAAAACCGCTATCCACACAGGACTTGCACAGTTCAAACGTATCTCCATGATCAAGGTGCAGACATATCGGGATAGTAGAGCCTGCTTCACGAGCCATCTGCACGGCCCCCATCGCCATGCAGCGAAGCATGGTTTCATTTGCGTAACTGCGCGCCCCCTTGGAAACCTGGATAATCACCGGTGAATTGGTCTCGACACAGGCGGTAACAATCGCCTGAAGCTGTTCGAGGTTATTGAAATTATATGCAGGAATGGCATATTTACCGGCCATCGCCTTGCTAAACATCTCTTTGGTGTTGGATAACCCTAATTCACTGTAATGAACCTTCAGCTTTTCCATTTCGTCCCCCTCGGTTTTTTATTAATGTGCAACAGCACTGCATTCAACTAATTGTGTACCACATTAGCCACCTGTATCAGTCCATTTTATTGTGGCATCTTAAACGATACAAGATGCTTTTAACAGCAAATTTTGCAGTAAAACAGCAATCGTACCGGATCACGGCGCATGTATGATGTGGGGAGGGATTCTGTGCCTGTAACTACTGGACGATGCCATGAAGAGATAATGCCGTTCTTATGGCCATGTTGAATCGGCAGCAAGCAAGACCTCCGTACCCGGATGGCCTTGCTCCTAAATGTGGTACATCTTACTTGACTTTCGCAGACTTTTTAATTGCTTTTTCCTGTTGGTGCTCAAGGCGATAGGCAAGGTGCGATCGTGTCACACCAAGTAACCTCGCCGCTGCGGAAAGATTGCCGTTTGCTTTATCAACAGCGGCTTCCGTCGACAGGGTGATGGCCTGCTCAAGCGTAATCTTGCCGCTCAAAATGGCTTCGTAAAAGTCTTTACCGCTTTCCCTCTGGCTGATACTCAGTCCGCCTTTGGCATTGAGTCCAAAATCAAGGGAATCATCATTGCTGTATGAAGGAAACAAATGGTTTATCCCGATCTTAGTGCCACTCGGAGCGAGCATAACACCCCGTTCCACGGCGTTTTGCAGTTCCCGGATGTTGCCAGGCCATTGGTACGCAAGTAACGCCAGTTTGGCCTTGGCGGAAAATCCGCGCACCGTTTTCCCGCTGATCGCAGAATATTTCTTAAGAAAACTCTTGGCTAGGAGCAAGATATCCATTGAGCGTTCTCTGAGTGGCGGAATGTTGATCTGCAATGCGTTGAGCCGGAAATACAGATCAGACCGAAACTTGCCCTCTTCGACCAGTTGCTTCAGGTTGATGTTGCTCGCCGTGACCAGTCGCACGCTTACCTTGTATGTTTTGGTTCCACCGAGGCGCTCAACTTCGCCCTCCTGAAGCACGCGCAACAGCTTTGCTTGCGCGGAAAGAGGGAGGTCGCCGACCTCGTCAAGAAACAGCGTGCCGCCATCGGCTCGCTCAAAGCGACCGGCACGGGAGGTGTGTGCGCCGGTATAGGCGCCTTTTTCCACACCGAACAGTTCGGATTCCACAAGGTCGTGCGGGATGGCTGCGCAATTGATGGCTATAAACGATTCTTTGCAACGGTTACCCATGCTGTGCAGGGTGCGGGCAAAAATTTCCTTGCCAACCCCGGTCTCACCCTGCAGCATTACCGTGATCTGGCTTCCCGCTGCTTGCGTCAGCAGCTCGTACGCTGCAAGAAAAGCCGGTGAATTGCCCACTATGTCAGAGGGTAACTTTTTTTCACCCATGGCGGAACGCAACTGCACGACTTGGGTTTGAAGCCCCCTGAGTTGGTCGGCAATCGAATCCGGATTTGTTAACAGCGCAAAGTCGCTTGCGTCCTCCCATTCCTCGACCGGTTTGCCAACAAGAAAGCAGTGCTCCGCACCCATAGCATGACACTTGACCTCCTTGCAGAGAATTGGTTTTCCCATAAAAGCAGAGGTAAAACCACTCGCATAGCCGATCAGATTCCAGCACACCGCCTCGGAAGCCTCCCCATAACGACGAAGGTGTGCCTGGGCTTCCCACGAATTTTCCCAGCTACATTCGACGTAAAATTTACCCAATTTACGGTTGATTTCCAGCTTGATGATAATGGTTTTTACGATTCCTTCCAAAGTATGAAGTAGCGGGCCGGCCGTAAATGCTTCCAGGTCACTGGTGACCCCGGGGGTAATGCTTACAAGTTCAAAATCAGACATACCTGACGCATACCCCATGCGCATAAGGAGGCCACGTGCGCGGTCCCTTCCGAGGGTTTCTATCAGTTCGCGGCGCATCTGCGCATGCGAATCGGCGTGAACCAGAAGCATGCGATGTTCGTGCAGCCATATCTGGCCGGTATCACAGGAAAAATGCAACTGAGAGCGCAGGTTGTTGCTCACCGAATTGTTTGAGGATATCTGTGTTACGTGTGACGTGCTCTTTTTCACAATAATAAATCCTTTGAGGACTCGGAATTTAACTGGCGTAAAACGGTAATTGGTAAGTTCCGAGCCCCTTATACTAAATTTCCAAAATAATATAAAACTTTTATTGGCGTGGCTTACTTTACCTACTCAGAGACGTTTCATAACTTCGTTTTACATTATCGGGCATAATGGCATAAATTGCAAATAAATTTGCTTAGTGCGAATGCCTCCACAGAAACACAACTAAAATATGGCATAATTATGCGTAACACACTTAAATAACGGCATATTAATTGTCAACTAGTTTTTTTATCACGAGGTTCCAAACCACTCAGTTTATATTTCAACAGTGTCCTTCCTCTTTGAATTTATCCGATCCGGACAAAAAGTTTCCAAATTTTTGCAAAAAAACGGGGTCTGAACGGCCTATTTAAAAAAAGTGTAAACTATTGGTTGTTTGTCAACCACCATTTGTTTTCATTATTCACGCGAGTCTATTCCCTTACGTGCACACCCACCATAAAGCTTAATAAAATAAGATATATACCTACATAACAGGCCATTTAATCCGGGCAACAGCCGTCTGGCACAAAAACCCTCAACACACAGTAAAGAAACATAATTTTGCATAAACCAACCTGCATCAGCAGTATAACATATTGTTTTTAATACTATTTACAATAATTAGCATCCGTCCCGATAACTACGTAACAAATAGTTTTGCAATATAAAAACATTGTTTGGCATATCTGGTGCAAAAAAGATCTGCATGGGTTGACCATACAGATAAACGAAAGGGGTGATAACCGCTGAGTCGAAGGAAAGCAATTGTACCGTACGTACTAATTAGTTGTCATACACATCAATTAAAGGAGGCCACACAATGACTACATGTAAGGACTGCACATACTATTTTTCAGTTTCGGAAAGCGCTGGCGATTATGAACCCGGAAAAGGCGATTGTGTTACGGAGAAAGAAGACACTAAGGGAAAGTATTGGCTGTCAAAGCCTACGACAGACATTTCTCTCTCATGCCCGACGTACAACAAGTCAAAATAAAAGCTTTATAGGAGGCAGGTTATGGCTACAGTAGCAGGTTCAATTACGTATAGAGGTAAAGTAATTAATTTTCCTCTGGAAAATCAGGAAGAGATGAATATTTCCGACGATATGCTGCATGAAGATCTCTGCAGACCGACTACGGAGAGGACCAAGCGGCTTAAGGCACGGTGCCGGTGGAAACATGCGTCCGCCGGTGAATTCATCGACAAAGAGGTTCGGGCCGGCATCGAAAGGATGCGTCTGCTCACCGAAGCTCACAAGGCCAGCATCGGAAAACCCGAAGTCATGCGCCGGGCGTTGGGTCTGGCTCATATTCTCGACAATTGCACCCTGGTGCTGCAGGATGACGAATTGATCATCGGCTACCATGCGGAAGATCCGGAGATGTTCCCGCTGTATCCGGAACTCGCGTATATGGCGGTACAGGACTACCTGATGACCGACTATAGTCCGCAACCCAGAGAGGAAGCCCAGGAAATCCTCAACTATTGGAAACCCTTCAGTATCCAGTCAAAATGTGAACCCTACTTTGCACAGGACGACCTCACCAGAATGTATCAGGTGAGTACCATGGAAGGCCCCATGTTCGCATCGGGGTACAACAGCATTGTTCCCCCCTATGAGACCGTACTGGAAGACGGACTCCTGAAGCGCATTGACATGGCTAAGGAAAAGATCGCTCTTGCCCAGGCCGAGATGGAAAAGACCCCTTGGAACGCAACCAGGCAGCTCTCCCAGATCCCCAAGATCGACCTCTGGAAAGCGATGATTATTTCGGATGAAGCGGTCATCAACTGGGCACGGCGGCATGCACGACTGGCCAAAATCGTGGCGGAAACCTTCGAGTCAAACCCCGCACGCAAGGAAGAACTGCTGTCGATATCGGAAATCTGCCACCGCGTTCCCGCAGAGCCGTGCAAAGGGCTCAAGGATGCCTTCCAGGCAAAATGGTTCACGTTTCTGATCTGTCACGCGATCGACCGCTATGCCAGTGGCTTTGCCCAGAAAGAGGACGAACTGCTGGAGCCGTATTACAATATGAGTGTAACCGATAAATCCTTCCAACCAATGACGCATAAGGATGTTGTGGAGTTGGTCGAGTGCGAACGACTGAAGATTTCCGAGCATGGCGCCGGTAAATCCCGCGCCTATCGGGAAATTTTTCCCGGTTCCAACGACCTGTTCATCTTGACTCTGGGTGGCACCAAGCCGGGCTACGTCGACGCCTGCAGCGACATGACCGATGCCATCCTTGAAGCGACTCGCAATATCCGCACCACCGAGCCGTCTCTCGTCTTCAGATGGGATCCGGTTGGCCGCGCCTCGACCAAGCGGTTGGTGTTCGAGTGCATCCGTGACGGACTCGGCTATCCATCCATTATGCACAACAGGATCGGAGTCGATCAGTTGAAATATTACAGCAAGTTCAGTCTGAACCAGAACGGCGTCACCGACGACGAAGCGCACCGCTGGGCCAACGTCTTGTGCATGTCGCCGGGTGTCTGCGGTAGAAGAAAAACACAGAAAACCCGGTCCGAGGGGGGCGGGGCAATTTTCCCGGCAAAGCTGCTGGAGATCACGCTCAATGACGGGTACGACTGGTCCTACGCTAACATGCAATTGGGGCCCAAGACCGGCAAAGCCACGGACTTCAAGACCTTCGAAGAACTGGTGGAGGCCTTCAGAAAACAGTACGCCTATGTCCTCAGCCTTGTTATACGCGCAAAAGATGTCATGCGGCATTTTGAGGCGCAGGTTATGCAAATGCCCTTTGTCTCCAGTATCGACGACGGCTGCATGGAGCTGGGCATAGATTCGGTGGAACTTTCCGAGCAGCCAAACGGGTGGCATAACCCTATCACCACCATTGTAGCGGCCAACTCTCTCGTGGCCATCAAAAAGCTGATCTATGAAGAACAAAAGTACACCATGCAACAGCTGTGCGATGCCCTCCAGGCAAACTGGGAAGGCTTTGAAGCCATGCGGAAAGACTTTTTGAATGCACCCAAGTGGGGTAATGACGATCCATATGCCGACCCGGTCGTCGTTGATTTTTATGAAAATCTTATCGGCGCCGAAATGGCCAAGATTACAAACTTCTCCGGCGGTCCCGTGCTTCCGGTCTGCCAGGCCGTTGGCCTCTACATGGAGGTCGGTTCACGGACAGGCCCTACTCCGGATGGACGCTTTGGCGGCGAAGCGGCGGACGACGGCGGAATCTCCCCCTACATGGGAACTGACAAGAAAGGGCCGACAGCAGTTCTGAAATCGGTTTCCAAAGTTCAGAAGAACCAGAAATCCAATCTTTTGAACCAGCGGCTTTCCGTACCGATCATGAGAAGTGTCCATGGTTTTGATATTTGGAAATCCTATATGGATTCGTGGGAAGCGCTCCACATCTCGCACGTGCAATTCAACTGCGTGAGTACCGCGGAGATGCTGGCTGCTCAAAGAGAGCCCGAGAAGCATCAGGACCTGATCGTCAGGGTTTCCGGTTTCAGCGCCCGGTTCGTGGATATACCGACCTATGGCCAGAACACGATCATCGCACGGAACGAGCAGACTTTCGGTTCCGACGATTTTGAGTATCTGAATACACAACTATAAAAAAAACCTCACACAACGGGGGAGGCATCGTCAGCAGATGCCTCCTCTCACTCTCGCTCAGGAGGCACCAGTGGAAGAAAAAATCCCCGCAAATATCATGCATGAAGAAATAGGGACGAAGAAACCGTGCAACAGTTGCAAGTGGCAAATAGCCGATCCGACCAATCCGCTGCGAGGCCAGTGCACGGTTAACAGAAACGCAATGGGCGGCGTATGGAAAAGATGGATAAGCAACGTGTCCGACACGACCTGCGGCAAACACGAGGAAGGAAAGCTCAGCTTCAGAGAGCATGTCTGATACCGCTCACAGTTCCCCCGACCGAAGTCGAATCAAAGCACGGTTTATGCATTGACGGTGGAACATTCCCATTCAGCAGCAGTGGAAAAACAAACCAGAAGGAGGGATTAGATGGGGAAACGAGATAACAGCAAGAAACGGGCACAAAGGCTTCAGATCATCAGGCAGGGCTGTATGGCCGTTGCGGCAGCCGCTGCCATGTTAGGCGCGTGCGGCAGCGTTGATGCGTTCGAGATTAAGACCGGCAACGAGGATGTTCTCATCAATTGGGACAACACGTTGCGGTACACCCTGGCACAGCGTCTTAAAGGACAGAGCAAGGACATTGTCAATAGCGCCAATAATAACGATGGTGACCGCAATTTCAATGTTGGTCTCGTGTCGAGCCGACTGGATCTTCTCACCGAGGCGGACGTCGTCTACAAAAAAGATTATGGGGTCCGGTTGAGTGGCGCCGCCTGGTACGACCCGATCTACCGGGACAAGCTGGATGGCAGCAACAATCCAACCTCCAACCATTTTACTAACGGCATACCGAGTCCCGGCTTGAATTCTTATACCAGGGATCGTTTCGGAGGGGTTGACGCAGAATTACTGGATGCATTTGCCTTTGCCAAATTTAACTTTGGCGACGTCCCGCTCACCGTCCGGGCGGGGCGGCACACCATCTACTGGGGAGAAGCCTTTTTTCCAGCCGCCGGGGCTAATAGCATTTCCTATGGTCAATCGCCGCTTGATCTGGCAAAGGCTCTGGCAATGCCGGGTGTCGAGCTGAAGGAAATTTTCCGACCGCTGAATCAGGTCTCATTTCAGGTGCAGCCAAACAAGGAGCTCACCATCGCCGGGCAATATTATCTGCAATGGGAATCAAATATCTTTCCGGAGGGTGGCAGTTACCTGGGCATGGTGGATGCCTTGCTGAACAGCGGAGAATCAGCCTACTTACCGTATGGACCGATAAAAAATGCCGGAGATCGCACGCCGAAGCAAGCGCGTGATTGGGGCCTCAAGGTTGCTTACAGCCCCGAGGCGCTGAACGCGACCTTTGGTTTCTACTATCGTAACTACTCGGACAAGATGCCGCAGGTTGTTGCGGATATCGGTGCGTACCCCGGCGTTCCGGTAAATGTGCCGACAAATTTTCACTTTGATTACAAATCCAACATCGATCTGTACGGCATCAGTTTTGCCAAAAATATTCTTGGTGTCAGCGTCGGCTCGGAAATGTCATATCGCCGGAATACGCCGTTGTCAAGCCAATGGCTGATGCCCGAGGGTGCGCGCGGCGACACCATGCACGCCGTTCTGAACTTTCTGGCATTACTGCCGAAGACCCCGGTATTTGACAGTGGTTCCGCCATCCTGGAGTTTGCCTACGGCCGTTTGGACCGTGTCACAACACATCCCGAGGCCTTCACCGGCTTTGGGGGTGCTAACGGCGTCGGCCTCGACCATGCCACCAGAGACAACTCCACGGTGACTGTCAACCTGGTTCCGGAATGGAAACAGGTTCTGCCGGGCGTCGATCTGGCTATGCCGCTCAATTTTTCCATGGGTATGCACGGTAATTCGGCGGTTGCACTTGGCGGCGCAAAAGATAGCGGCAGTTATAGCGTCGGCCTTTCGTGCGATCTGTACGCCAAATACAAGCTGGATTTGACGTATGCCAGCTTCTTTGGCCTTGTCCATCCGGATGCGAATGGACAGGTTGCGCCGCCGGGCAACGCAGCATCCGGTCAGGGTGCGGGAGATCCGATTGCATTACTCAGGGACCGCGACCTGCTTTCCATGACACTGAAAGCCTCATTCTAAAAAAAAGGAGAACAGATATGTTGTTACGTAAAAGTCTGCTTACAAGCTGCATAGTACTGACATGTGCCGGACTCGCCTTTGGATCGGTGTCCCCCGACAAGGCCGCACAACTCGGCAAGAACCTGACATTGGTCGGCGCTGAAAAGGCCGGAAACAAAGAAGGAACGATCCCCGAGTATACCCTGATCCTTACCCATATTTCCGCTGGACACCGGAGATATGGGACGAGGGTGGTGGGTGATCAAGGATGGCTGTCATAATTTTCCACATCTCAGTTATGTCA
>Ga0118677_10002241_pt1 | contig 39224 bp, 28 predicted proteins | sample AliMusrvi5mmetaG_FD_86154 | JGI IMG/M metagenome (GOLD analysis project Ga0118677, IMG submission 86154) | reverse complement strand
TTCCTTTTCCCGATCCGGATGCTTCAACCACTCCAGCAAGTCATGCTCGTGACAGGCCGAATCGCCCCGGAAATACCGCCGGGTGACCGTCTCGGGCAATGCGGCAAAGGCCAGTTTGGCGCAGGTTGAGGGGTCTTGCTTGGCCGGCACATTGCCGTCCCGGAACTCATCGGCCAACACCAGATCGGCCTCGGCCCACACCGCTACGCTCGATTGGTAGCCGCGCCCCTCCTCATAGTGCCAATAGGCGGCTTCCTTGTGGCTCTCGATATTCGGAAAAGGAAAAGGGTTCGCCTATAGCTTGGTTCACTTCCTTCTCAGGGAAAACGAGCCAGGCTATGGACGAACCCCTGTCCATCAGAGCTGCCAGTAATTGACCCAAGCTCTGGGCCCCTTTTCCTCGTTACAGGAAGAGGTTCTGGATTGGGGGAGGCGAAACGCCGGCTGCGCCAAGAGATTCATGAAGGTCAGAATTCTTGAGTCCGCGCGCCGAGACCTTCGAGTTGGATACAACTTCTACCAGCGGCAGGAGAAGGGAATCGGCGAGTATTCTTCCAATGCGCTTTTTACCGACATTGACTCGCTGACCCTGCACGCCGGATTCACCCCCTGAGGTTTGGGTTCTATTCGATGCTCGCATCCAAATTCCCGTATGCCGTTTACTACCGGCTCGAGAAGGAGGAAGTGGTCGTCCGCGCGGTGCTGGGCTGCCGCTGTGATCCGGCGTGGAGATCAGAAACCCCAACAAGACGCTTCCCCGAATGCGCCTACGCCGCAGCGCTGAGCCGACCGTCGGGGCCGTGACAGGCAGCTCCGTATGTGACAGGTTCATAGCATTCCAGTCCAAACGGTAATAAGGAATTGAACTCAAGCTGCCGATCAAAGCATCCTCGTCCTACAACATAAGGAAAGGAACGCCATGAGCAACAAAGGACAAAGTATGAAGAGTGCGATGATCGCAGTGGCCCTCGGCCTGATGCCGGCGGGCACTATACCAGCTACGGCCAAACCGCTGAAGGTATTTGTCCTGGCCGGGCAGTCGAACATGCAAGGGCATGCGAACGTATCGACGCTCGATTCCATGGCCGATGATCCGAAGACCGCGCCGATCCTCAAGGAAATGCGGAATGCCGACGGCACCCCACGGGTGTGCGACCAGGTCTGGATCTCGTCGATCGGCTGCGCCGGCGACGACACGACCGAACAGAAAGGCAAACTGACAGCGGGCTTCGGTGCCTCGGCCGCCGAGATTGGTCCGGAATTCACGTTTGGCGTTTACATGGAGAAGCTGCTGGACGAACCGATCTTGCTCATCAAGACCTCCTGGGGAGGCAAGGATCTGCATACTGATTACCGTCCACCCAGCGCCGGGCCGTTCGTGTGGAACGACTTCGAGTTCAACGCGCGCAAGAATCGGGGCGACGATATGGAGAACGACAAAGCGGAAAAGATCAAAGCCACGAGTGTGTCCTACCGCCTGATGATCGAGCATGTGCGCAAGGTGCTGGCGGATATCAAACGGGTAGTACCCGAATATGATTCGAGCCAGGGCTATGAGTTGGCCGGTTTCGTCTGGTTCCAAGGGTTCAACGATCTGGTCAGCACTTGGACGTATAATAAATGCAACCAACCCGGCGGCTACGACATGTACAGCCAACTGCTGGCGCAGTTCATCCGCGATGTGCGCAAAGATCTCTCGGCGCCGAAGATGCCCTTCGTGATTGGAGTGATGGGCATTGGCGGCGTGAAGGAAGATGGAATGCCTGGCAGCCAAAAGTACTTCCGCCAGGCCCAGATCGCCCCGACCTTGCTTCCTGAGTTTAAAGGCAACGTGGTGGGAGTGCCGACCGCACCCTATTGGGATGATGCTTTGGAAGCGCTGCAAGCGCGGGTGGAAGCGCTATGGCCCAAGGTGGACGCGAGGGTCGCTGAGGAGATGAAGAAGGATCCGAAGGCGGATTCATGGGAGAATAAGATGAAGATCATGGCTGAAAGTTTCACGCCGGAAGAATGGAAGCGCCTGAAGGCCGCCTCCAACGGTGGCTATCACTATCTCGGGGCCGCCAGGATTCTGGCCCCGATCGGCAAGGCCTTTGCCGAGGCGATGGCGAATTTCCAGAAAACCCAGCCAAAGGACAAACGATGAATTGTTTTATGACCGGTGTCGTGAACCTCCCCGCCATTCAAACCGAACTCCAGACGGCCGGCCTTGATGGCTGGCTGTTCTTCGACCATCACGGGCGCGATCCACTCGCCTACTCCATCCTGGGCTTGAAGCCGCCCGGCCTCGTCAGCCGGCGCTGGTATTATTTCATCCCGGCGCGCGGCGAACCGCGCGGACTCGTCCATCAAGTCGAGCCGCATGTCCTCGACACACTGCCGGGCCGGAAGATCCCCTATGCTCGCTGGCAGGAGCAGGAGACCGGTTTGGAGGCGCTGCTCCAAGGCGCGAAGACCGTCGCCATGCAGTATTCACCCCGGTGCGCCGTGCCTTACGTCGCCAACGTGGATGCCGGCACGGTGGAGTTGATTCGCAGCCTCGGCACGGAGGTGGTCAGCTCGGCTGAGTTGATTCAGCTCTTCGAGGCGAAATGGACACCCGCCCAGTTGGAAATGCACTTGGAAGCGGGCCGGCGCGTGGACCGCATCCGGGCGGAGGCGTTTGAGTTCATCAAACAAGCCACGCGTGCCGGGAAGCCGCTGGACGAATACGGCGTGCAACAGTTCGTCATGCAGCGGTTCAAGGAAGACGGCCTTCTCACGAACCACCCGCCCATCGTCGGCGCAAACGTCAACGCCGCCGATTCCCACTACGCACCGCCCGCAGATGGCAGCGCTCCGATCCGGCGCGGCGACCTCGTTCTGCTCGACCTGTGGGCCAAGCTGGACCAACCGGACGCTGTCTATTACGACATCACTTGGATGGCCTATTGCGGAGGCGAAGTCCCCGACCGGATGCGCGACGCCTTCGCCACGGTGGTGGGGGCGCGTGACGCCGGCATCCGGCGGGTGCGGGAAGCGGCGGTGGCGGGCCAACCGCTGCGTGGGTTCGAGGTGGATGACGCCGTCAGCGGCTACATCCAATCCCGCAACATGGCCCAGTATATTAGGCACCGGACCGGCCATTCTATCGGACGCGAGGTCCATGGCGTGGGCGCAAATATGGACAACATGGAAACGCACGACGAACGGCCCGTCATTCCCTGGACCTGCTTCTCCATCGAACCAGCGCTTTACCTGCCGGACTTCGGCGTGCGCACGGAAATCAACCTGTTCGTCGAGGAACACGGCGCGCGCGTGACTGGGGAAATGCAACAGGAGTTTGTGAAGCTATGACCGGGTATCTGCGTCAGGCGTTCGCAGCATGTCTGGTTGTTTTGTGCACGGTCATTCCTCGCGCCGTTGCCCGGGCTGCTGCCACCGCGGCTGATCCAGCCTTGCTTACGCTGGACCGGATCTTTGGTTCCGGCGAGTTCGGGGAACGCGGGCTGGGCCAATACCAATGGAGCAGGCGCACGGCGTCGTATTTCACCTGGGATGAGCCCCAAGGCGGAGGCAAGGGCCGCGACCTCGTGCGGAACGATGCCGCCACCGGCACGGAGGAAACGGTCATTCCCGCGTCGGCCCTCATCCCGCCTGGCCAGAGCGCGCCGCTTGAGGTTCACGGCTTCGAACTGTCGGCGGACGAATCGAAGCTGCTGCTCTTCACGAATAGCAAGCGCGTGTGGCGGCGCAACACGCGCGGCGACTACTGGGTGCTGGAGGTGGGCAAACCCGGCTCATTGCGAAAGCTGGGTGGCCAAGCCACTCCCTCCACGCTCATGTTTGCCAGGTTCTCGCCCGATGGAACGCGGGTGGCCTACGTTCGCGAAAACAACCTTTACGTCCAGGACCTGCGGCAGATGAAGATCACCGCGCTGACCAAGAGCGGTTCGCCCACACTCATCAACGGCACTTCGGACTGGGTCAACGAGGAGGAACTGGATATCCGCGACGCCTTTCGCTGGAGTCCAGATGGCCGGTCCATCGCCTTTTGGCAGTTCGACACCAGCGGGGTCCGCCAGTTCCGCCTCATCAACAATACCGAAAGCAACTATCCGCGGATCATCTCCTTTCCCTATCCCAAAGTTGGTGAAACCAACTCTGCCACCCGCCTGGGTGTGGTGAGCGCTACCGGCGGCAGCGTGCGCTGGCTCAAGCTGCCGGGCGACCCGCGCAACCACTACATCCCCCGTGCGGAGTGGTTGCCAGATGGCAAGCAACTCCTGGTACAGCAGTTCAACCGCCTCCAGAACACTAATCGCGTCATGCTCGCCGAAGCCAAGACCGGCGCCATTCGCACCGTCCTCACCGAGACCGATGCAGCCTGGCTGGAGAATGAGAATCCGGTTCGCTGGGTGGATGGTGGGGCGAAGTTTCTTTGGTTAAGCGAGCGGGACGGCTGGCGGCACGCGTATCTTGCTGGCACGGATGGCCAGTCATTCGTCCGGATCACCGGCGGGGCTTACGATGTCATTCAAGTGGAGGCGGTGGATGACAGGAATGGCTGGCTGTATTTTTCGGCATCGCCAGAAAATCCGACCCAGCACTACCTCTACCGGACGCGCCTCAGTGGCGGGACACCCGAGCGCCTGTCGCCAACGGAGCAGCCGGGCTGGCACACTTACGACTTTTCGCCGGATGCCCAATGGGCGATGCACACGTATTCTACCTTCACCTGCCCGCCGGTGTTGGAATTGGTCTATATGCCAGAACACAAGGTCGTGCGGGTGTTGGCGGATAACCAGAAACTCCGCGATAAGCTGGCTATGCTGAAACTGCCCGCCGCCGAATTGCTGCGCGTGGACATTGGCGGAAATGTCCTCCTGGATGCCTGGTGCCTCAAACCGCCAGGCTTTGATCCATCCGCGAAGTATCCACTGCTGATCAATGTGTATGGTGAGCCGCAAGGCCAGACCGTGCGCGACGCGTGGCAAGGGGGGAGCGGGTTGTGGCATTGGATGCTGGCGCAGCAGGGATACATTGTTGCCAGCATTGAAAACCAGGGCACGCTGGTTCCACGCGGGCGCGCCTGGCGCAAGCTCGCCTACCGGCAAGTGGGTATTCTGGCATCGCAAGACCAGGCAGCCGGCGTTCGGGCCTTGCTCAAGCTTTGGCCCTATGCGGATGCAACGCGCGTGGGGGTCTGGGGCTGGAGCGGCGGAGGGAGCATGAGCTTGAACGCGATCTTCCGCTATCCGGATCTCTACCACACCGCCATGGCGGTGGCTCCTAACGCGAGCCAACTGCTCTACGACACGATCTACCAGGAACGTTACATGGGTCTGCCCCAGGACAACGCTGAGAACTACCGCCTCGGCTCGCCCATCACCTACGCCAGCCAACTCAAGGGGAATCTGCTCGCGGTCCACGGCACGGGCGACGACAACGGCCATTACCAGGGCACGGAACTGCTGATGAACGAACTCATCGCGCACAACAAGCATTTTACCGTGATGCCTTACCCCAGCCGCACACACGCCATGTCCGAAGGCGCAAACACCACCCGGCATTTCTACGGCCTGCTCACCCGCTACTTGAACGAGCACCTGCCGGTCAATCCCGTCCGCGTGGTCTTTGAAACCGAACTCGGCGCGATCACGATGGATGTGGATACCGTCCGCGCGCCGGTTACCACGGCGAACTTCCTGAAGTATGTCGAAGGCAAGTTTTACAACGGTGGCGTGATCAATCGTGCTGTTCGCCCGGACAACACTATCCGCCACGATGTTCCCATACAGGTCATTCAGTTCCAATCCGATCCGGCGCGCGAGAGTGAGATGTTTCCGCCAATACCGATGGAGCGGACGAGTGCAACGGGCCTACGGAATGTGAACGGCGCGTTATCCATGGCGCGGGATGAGCCGGACACCGCGCAGGCATCCTTCTCGATCGTCATCGGTGACCAACCGGAGATGGATTTTGGCGGCAAGCGCAACCCGGACGGCCAAGGGTTTGCGGTGTTTGGCCGGGTGGTGGACGGCTGGGACGTGGTGAAGAAGATTCACCAATCGCATACTGGCATGCATGGGGAGTACAAATCGGAAACCCTGGACCCGCCGATCAAGATTTTGCGGGCGTATCGGAAGTAGCTTCCGCCGTTCAGCGATGCGACGGGCTAAACGCCACCCAATGGAATCAAGACTTGTGAAAGCAGCATTGTTATCGAGCCTTTGCGCCACCATGACCACGGGCCTGGTGCTGGCCCAGTCCGGGGCATTCGATCCGAGCGTCACGTTGTGGTATGACGCCCCGGTCAAGGACTGGAGGGATGCCTTGCCGATGGGCAACGGGCGGTTGGGCGCGATGTATTTGGGCGGCGTGAAGGAAGACCGGCTGCAATTCAACGAAGAAACCTATTGGACGGGCGGGCCGTATGATTCCGTTCCCAAGGGGGCCTATCAACACTTGGCCGAAGTGCGGAAGCTGCTGTTCTCCGACCGTTTGGTAGAGGGCCACTTGTTGTTCGGGCGGCACTTCCTTGGCTATCCGGTGGAGCAACAGAAGTATCAGTGCATGGGCAACATGGTGCTGAACTTCCCTTCGGATGAAGGAGTCAGCGGCTATCACCGGTCACTGGACCTCCGCACGGGCATCAGCCGGGTCGTTTATCGACAAAACGGCGTCAACTATGTGCGCGAGGTGTTCGTCTCCCAGCCCGACCAGGTCATCGTGATGCGCATTGCCGCCGACCAGCCCAAGGCAGTCAGTTTTGATTGCCAGTTGCGGGGCGTGCGGAATCAGGCGCATTCGAACTATGCCACGGATTATTTCCACATGGACTTGTGGGGAGAGAATGGACTGATCCTCACTGGCAAGTCTGCGGACTACCTTGGCGTTCCAGGCAAACTGCGCTACGAGGCGCGCCTGCTGGCCCGCGCCAAAGGCGGCCAGGTGAGCACGAGGGTCAAGTCGCTGCGGGTCGAAGGAGCGGACGAGGTCGTGTTGCTGCTGGTGGCCGCGACGAATTTCAAGTCCTACCAGGATGTCAGCGGTGATTGTGCGGCCCGGGTGCGACGCTACCTGGCCCGTTTGGGAGGACGCGATTACGAGCGCATCAAGCAGGACCATATCAAGGACCACCAGGCCCTGTTCAACCGAGTGACGCTGGATTTGCCGGTCGGCAGGAATTCGTTCCTGCCCACGGATGTCCGCCTTAAGAAGGCCAAAGAAGAGCCTGATCCGGCGCTGGCGGCGTTGGCCTTCCAGTTCTCGCGTTACCTTATGATGGGATCGTCCCGGCCCGGCACGCAGGCGGCCAACCTCCAAGGCATCTGGAATGATGAGGCCAACCCAAAGTGGGACGCGAAATACACCGTGAACATCAACATCCAGATGAACTACTGGAGCGTGGATTCCTCCAACTTGCGCGAGTGTGCCCTGCCGCTGTTCGACCTGATCAGGGATTTGCCGGACCAGGGCCGCCGGACCGCGCGGGAGCTTTATGGCGTCAAGCGCGGCTGGGTCTGCCATCAGAACACCGATCTGTGGCGGCAGACCACGCCGATGGACGGCAGCAATTGGGGCGGATTCACCACGGCGGGCGCTTGGCTCTGCACGCACATCTGGGAGCATTACCAATACACCGGCGACCAGGCGTTCTTAAAGCAGAACTATCCGATCATGAAAGGGGCGGCGGAGTTCTTCCTGGATTTCCTCGTGCCTCATCCGCAGGACGGCTACCTGATGACCTGCCCGGCCACCAGCCCGGAAAACGCACCGCTGACGCCTGGAAACTATCCGTTCTTTGACGAAATGAACGGTGCCTCATATCGCGGCAGCCAGATGTGTTACGGCACGGTGGTTGACACGCAGATCCTGATGGACTTGTTCGACCAGGTGGCAAAAGCCGCGGGGGTTCTGGGTCTGGACCAGCCGTTTCGCAAGCAAGTGCTCCAGGCGCGGGCGAAATTGCCGCCGATGAAAGTCGGCTCCGATGGTTTGCTCCAGGAGTGGTATAAAGACTGGCCTTCCCTGGAACCGCAACATCGCCATTTTTCGCACATCTATGGCGTGTATCCGGGGCAGGTGCTGTCGCCCGTGAAGACGCCGGAGCTGATGGAAGCGGTCAAGAGGGTCATGAACACACGCGGCGATGCCTCCACCGGATGGTCCCGCGCCTGGAAAGTCTGCGTGTGGGCGCGATTGTTGGAGGGCGACCGGGCGGAAAGCATCCTCAACCGGTGCTTCAGCGAACAATGCTTCAAGTCGCTCTTCAGCAACTGCTCGGATGCCATGCAGGTGGACGGCGCTTTCGGCGCAGGCGCGGGCATCACCGAAATGCTGATGCAGAGTCATGAAGGGTATATCGAGCTGCTGCCGGCGTTGCCGAAGAATTGGGCCAAAGGACGGTTCACCGGTGTCGTGGCCCGTGGGGCTTTTGAACTGGATTACGCTTGGGAGAACCGAAAGCTGAATCGCCTCGAGGTCAGGTCCAAAGCCGGCCAGCGCTTTCGACTGAAATGGCCTGGCCGAATCGACGTGACCGACGACAGCAACGAACCCATTAGTGTGACCCGCGGGGAAAACCAAACCTGGTCCTTCGCCTCTCACGCAGGCAAGACCTACCGCGTGGCGTTCGTTGAATAGGCGGCGAGTGATCACTATGAGAATTATGGGCGTTCTACCCTCGCGAATCAAAATGGCCGCCTGGCTGTCCGCGGCGAGCATCCTCACCACGCAGGCGCAAGCCGCCGACAAGACTCGGGAGGTAAATATCGGCGGCTATTTGTCCGTGGGTCATAGTCAGGCACCCGAGTCGTTTAATGTGGGCTATTCCTTCTATACCGCCGCTTGGCCGCTGGTGGAGAAGTACCAGGGACATCGGTTTCAAAGCGGCCTCTTCGGCACGTGGATGTTCTCACAGTATGATGGTCGCGCACCCGACAAGCTGTATTCCGATATCGAAGGCGGTCTCGGCTGGTGGACGGATACGCGTTTTCCGACCGAGACCCCGAAGTTCATCATGGGTGGCGTGGGGCCAAACTTCAGCGCCATCGCCAACGGTCCCGCGCACGGTTGGGGGGATAACGGTCTCTATGGAGTGGCCCAGCTCAGCCCGTGGCTGCTTTTCCCTATCGACGGACTGAACCTTCGCCAGGGTGCCTGCGGCCAGCTTTTCGGCTATGGCTATCTCGCGTTGCCGCTCACGCCCGCGAAGGCCACCACGGATGGCGCCAATGTGCCTACCGGCGATCTTTCCTGGACGCTCTTTCTAAGCACGAAGAACTTCAAAGGCCCCGTCGCGTTCTTCACGCCTTACTTCTGGTCGCATACGACAGTGAAGAAACCCGAATGGGCCGGCAAGCTGCTGGACTCGCGCCCGAGCCAGCCGAACAAGCCGATATCGATGGAGACAGCTTATGTGCCCGCGACGGAATTCGAAGGCGCGAGCGGGGAATCTTATCTGCGCACCGCGACCACAACGTTCCCCGTCGATGCGGAGGGCCACTCCGTGCTGATACATCGTGCCACCGTATACAACAAGGACGCGCTGTGGAACGATGTGAAACGATGGTTCGATGGCGGCGAAGCCGCCAGCGGCTCGATCAATCCCCAGGGCGCGGCAGCGCAGAAAGTCAGTGACGGCGGTGCGGGATGGAAGATCTGGCCACCGAAAAAGGGGGAGGAACCGGTGCCGCTGGCATGGAAGACATTTGCCACACCGTTCACGCCCGATCCACTGACCTTCGGATACCAGTGGAACGAGAAGTTGACGCGCACCAAGACCGCCAACGGTTCAGTCGTCAAGCTGCCGGAGAATTTTCAGCTAACCACCAACGCCAACCAAAAACCGGAGTGGACGCCGGTATCATCGCAGGCCGTACCCGCAGCCACGAAGCTCGCGAGCTTGAGTTTCGATCGTCCCTCCGAACCGGTGGCCGAGCCATACGCGACGCCCGAGGAACCGGACAGTTGCTGGAAGAAGCCGGGACCCGTCGCCGGCCCGTTCCTGGCGAGGCTGGGTGACGGTAGCGTAGTGACGTATTACTGGTTTAGATTCGCCGACCAACCGGCGTTGCTCAATGCCGGTCTCACCGCAGACGAGCGCGAGCAGCTCCAAAAACGAGTGGAGAAGATCCATCGCTCCTGGCCAAAGGATCGCGATTACCTCGCCCCGCCCACGGTCGGTACGCTATGCGCTCTTGACCCCGCACTTCTGGTCAACCCGCCCAAGGGCAAGGAAGTCGGCTACGTGCCCATCGCCACCCGCCAGGAATGGGGCGGCTCGGCGACTCCTCCGCGCGGCCACTGAAAGCAGACGGAGGCTTGACGAAACAAGTGGTTTTCCCAATTCTCCCTTGCAGTCCGGACGCAGTCAACTGCCCCCGGATGCTTTGTAGCAACATGACGAGACTGTTCATTGACGCTTGGCGCGTTTTGGCTAAACGACCGGCGGATATTATCCTGGCCGCTATGTTGGTTGTCGCAGTCCCCGGCAGCCTGCCGTTGTTGGCTGCGAACTCCGTGGGCGCCCTCTCCCTGGACGACGATCCGCACCTCGTCGGGTGGTGGAAGTTTGACGAAGCTACCGGCAAGACGGCGACCGATTCTTCGAAGCAGGCTCATCCGGGTACCCTTGAGGGCGCGCTTTCCTTTGACACCAATTCAATCCCCGGCCCGGTGGGCAAGGCCCTCAAGTTCGCGGGAAACGGCGACGGCGTGAAGATTACCGGCTACAAAGGCATTACGGGGACGCAAGCCCGCTCAGTGGCGGTTTGGATCAAGACCGCTGCATCGTCCGGCGATCTGGTCTCCTGGGGAACCGACGAGCACGGCCAGATGTGGACGTTCGGGCATATCCGCGGGCGCGTAGGTGTGACTCCCAAGGGCGGCTACTATTACATGAAGGCCGGCACGCATGACGATGCCTGGCATCATGTGGCTGTCACGGTCGAGGCCGCCGCGCCGCCCAACCTCCATGATCACGTCAAGCTTTACCGGGACGGCGAGGTGGCCGAAATTGATGATATCGGCCTGCTGGATCTATGGCCGATCGAAACCGGCAACTCCCTCGAGGTGAGCATTGGCCGTGGCTTCAAGGGAGTTCTTGACGATCTCCGGCTTTACGATCGGGCGCTTTCGGAGGATGAAATCAAGGCTTTGTTCACACTGCAGAGTGATCGCCCGCTAACCCAGCCAAGATAATTGAAAGCAGACAACCTATGAAACATACCCCAATGAACCGCCGCGAGTTTGTGCGTGACACTGCATTGGCCGCCGCCAGCGTGGCGGTGGGAATGACGGCGGCATCAGCTTCGGGCGCCGAAGCGGCTGCCGACACACCCGTTGATACCTCCAAGATTCTCAACTACAACCCCAACATGGAATACCGCCGTCAGGGCAAAACGGGCTTGATGGTTTCAGCGGTCTGCCTGGGTGGACACTCGCGAAACAATGACCAGGAGCGCGCCGAAGTCATCAGCCGGTCCATTGACGTGGGGATCAATTACATTGATGCCTGCTGGGACAACGAGGTGAAGCGTGATGCCAAAGCCCTCAAGGGGCGGCGCGACAAAATGTATCTGGGCCTCTCGCATGGGGCCAAAGAGGTGCGCAACGAAAACTTCCGCACCTCCAAGAAGCTGATGGAGGCGCTCGATGAATTGCTCAAGGATTCCGAGCAGGACTACACTGATCTGTGGCGTATCACTTGCATGGAGCCGGGCGGCCGGCACACCTTCGACACCGCCGAGGAGATTGTGGACGCCCTCGAGAAGGCCAAGAAGCAGGGCAAGGCTCGGCATGTGGGCTTCTCCACCCACGACCGCCGCTGGATCAAATTCATGATCGAGTATTTCCCTCAGATTGACGTCGTCTGCTTCCCCTTCACCACCATGACCAAGGCGGCCCCGAAGGACAGCGTCTTCGAAGCCCTCAAGAAACAGGACGTGGGGGCCTTCGGCATCAAGCCGTTCGCCGCCGGCACGCTCTTCACCGGCGAGAAAGAGGAAGACTACAAGCGGGCACGCCTGGCAATCCGCTACATTCTTCGCACCAACACGGTGATCCCCATCCCTGGTATGCACACCGTCGCCGAGGTGGACAACGCGGCCAAGGCCGTGACGGAGCGCCGCCAGCTCGACGTGAAAGAACGGGCCGAAATCCGTGATCTCAACCAGCAAATGATGGCCGGTCTCCCGGCCCATTATGAATGGTTGAAGAACTGGGAATACGTCTAGCCCGATCCGCCCTGACCCGTCAGCAGCACATAGCGTGAGGACTCAGCCCCGCCGGTTTTGCTCCTCACGGACGCCCGCACACCCAATGAGAGCCTGGATTGCCCGCGTCGCCCTCGCGGTTTTGCTCGGCATTGGCGTTGCCGTTAGTCAAACAAAGGACGAGAAGCCCGCCACCACCAATTTGCCACCCAAGCTCCTGTCGGTGCCCACCGGTAAGAAGGAAGCGCCCTTGCTCCTGGGCGACGACAAACCGTTGCTGCTGCTCGATGACGAGTCCGGCACCAATGCGCCCGCCGGATTGGGGGCCGACAACAGCCGCTGCCAGGTGTGCCATCTCAACTTCATGCAGGAAGCTCTCACGGTGGTCCATGCGCGGACCAACATCGGATGCGCCACCTGCCACGGGCCATCGGACGCGCATATCGCCGATGAATCCTGGGCCTCGGGCGGGAATGGCACGCCCCCCGACATCTTCTACCGCAAGAGCCTCAGCCGTTTTGCCTGCCTGGGCTGCCACAACTGGGTCAAACTGGTGGAGAGCGATAAGAAGAAGACCGAACTAAAGGACAAGCCGGATCACCTTGCCGTCCTGAACGGCACGAATCGCGAGAAAAGGTCCTGCACCGACTGCCACGGCCAACACCGCATGGTCAATCGCAAGTGCAAGTGGAAGTAGTGCTCCTGCCATCTACCGGCGCGGGGCAATTCCACCGGCTGAAGCTGCGGATATAAACAATACGGGGTATTATTGCCGCGTGCCTTCTCGCAGTTTGCGAGGGTATTCTCGTTCGGCAGAGTCGGCCAACGAGCGCCACGGTTTGTCTGTTGCGGCTTTACCCCGCTTGGTGCCGATGAAGGCATAGCGTGCATGGGTGATCCCGTTAACCATTATGTCCACGTAATACTTGAAGCCGGAGGAGAGGCTAACCCGCTTGGCCTCGCACGGAAGCGCAGCTTGTCTAAAGAACTCCTTGTAGTCAGCCAGTGTGTAGAAGTGGTCGTTCACGCCCGTGGCGACGAGTTTGGCCATCATCTTGGCGCGCGACTTGATCTTCACCAGCGGCCAGACCGGTTCGCGGATGGCGATTAACTGCCCGCCCGGCTTCAACACCCGCTTGGCTTCGCGCAATACCTGCACGATGTTGGCCGCCTGGTGCAGCACCGCCGAACTGACAACGAAGTCGAAATGGTTGTTCGGGAAGTCGAGTTGGTGGAAGTCGCCCGGCATGCGCGTGATCTTGGCAGTGTTGGCGTCGAGCGCTTTGAACACCTTGGGCGCCTGTTCCTGCAAGAGCTCGGGCGAAAAATCAGTGGTAATAACTTCAACGACCTTGGGCAACTTGGAGATTTCGGCGCTGAGCCAGGCGCCGCCCGCACCGATTTCCAGCACCCGCCCGCGAAACGCCACCCGGCAGTCTTTGATCAAGAAGGGAATGAATCTGGGCAAATCCTCCTTCGCTCGCCGAAGCCACTCGTCGTCGAACTCCGCCTTCATGCCGACCGGCAACTCGCGTTGCGCCAGCACCCGCTCCTGTGCATAGCGCGACAGGTAGGCTTTCTTTTCAACGTATCTCGACTCAGGCTTGTTCACTAGACCGCAGACAGCTTAGGCGGCGTCTCCGAATGGCGCAAGGGGGTTTCTCCCTGGGCGACGGGGCGTTTTGGTATCTCACCGAATATATGCAGCACCTGTACCGAATTAAGGCAGTATCCTCCAGTTTGAGTTGGCGCAGTGCCCCTCGGATGACTGTTGTTTGCTGTTCACGATCACACCCACAGCTTCTGGAACGGAGGATGCTTTGTAGGACGCAGCAAATGTTCAGCTCGATTCCAATAACGGGCTCCAGCCGCTTGGCGTTGGCCCGGTCCGGTTAGTAAATGCTCTGACACTATATTATGGCCTCGTTCCAATATTCAGCGCGGGAGACGGCTTCCGGCCGAGAGATACGCAGTACTGTCGAGGCGGCCACTGAACAGTCAGCCATCGCGGCCCTACTGAACCGCGACTTGCTGGTCCTTTCCATCCAGGAAAAAGTCGCCAAACAGGGCCGTACTAGTGGAGGGCGCGTGGCGCTGGCGGACTTGGTGATCTTCACGCGTCAACTGGCGACGATGATCGATGCGGGGTTGGCCATGGTACAGTCCTTGCAAGCCTTGGCAGAGCAAACCACCAACAAAGTCATGCGCGACACAGTCCACGACGTTTGCGCACGAGTTGAAAGCGGCGATAGTTTCTCGGAGGCGCTCCAAAAACATCCCAAGGCCTTCAGTCGGCTCTATGTGAGCATGGTCGGCGCGGGCGAAAAAGGCGGTTTGCTGGCGGAGATTCTCGCTCGGCTTGCTACCTATCTGGAAAACTCTGCCCGGCTGCGCAAGAAAGTCAAATCGGCCGTGATGTATCCGACCGTCGTCACCATCGTGGCGATTCTGATCACGATCTTCCTGCTGGTAAAGGTGGTGCCGGTATTCGCCGAGGTCTTCAAAGGCTTCAATGCCACGCTGCCCACGCCGACGCTCTATTTAATCACCATCAGCAACCTCGTGCAACATTACCTTTACTTGGTTCTGCCTGTCATCGGGGGGGCGGTCTACGGCTGGTTCTATTTCATCAAGACACCTAGTGGTCGGCTCTTCTGGGATTCACACCGCATCAAGCTGCCGGTCTTTGGCGCCATCGCCCACAAGATTTGCCTGGCGCGGTTCACTCGCACGCTGGCATCACTGATCCGCAGCGGCGTGCCGATTCTAGAGGTGCTCCAAATCGTATCCCAGACGGTAGGCAATGTGGTGATGGAGAAGGCGGTTCAGACTGCGGCCACGGATATTGAGCGTGGCGAAACCATCTCGGCCGCTTTGGCCAAGCATCCCATCTTCCCGAGCATGATCATCCGTATGGTCACGGCCGGAGAACAAACCGGGAAGATTGACAACATGCTGGAGCGCATCTCGGACTTCCTGGACGAGGAAATCGAGACCACGCTCTCGGGCTTGACGTCACTTATCGAGCCGATCCTCATCGTCTTCCTCGGCGTGGTGGTAGGCGGCATGGTCATCTGCATGTTTCTGCCCATCTTCAAGCTCCCCGAAATCGTCAACGCGCACTAACCGCCCGCCGAGTTCTGCTTGCTCTGGCCGACGCTTCCGGGCTGGCCTGCGCGGATTGGCAAAGCCCATCAGCTTGGCGGCCTCGTGTCGGCACCTTGCTGAAGAAGACGCACAGCCCAACCGTCCACCGGGAGTCTTTTTTGCTTTCTTTGCCCTTGGAGCCTTCTACTATGCCAGTCGGTCGCCGGGTTTGCGGCCTCCAAGTGACTGATTCATTGATCGGGAAAAAAGACTTATGCCACTGACACATACTAAAGAACTGTTCGCCAAGGCCCTTCGGGGCAAGTACGCGCTCGGCGCCTTTAATGTCAACAACATGGAACTTCTCCAGGCCATCGTCGAGGCCTGCGAAGAGGAAAAGGCGCCCGTCATGCTCCAGATTTCCAAAGGTGCGCGCCAATACGCAAACCCCGTCTATCTCAAGAAACTCATCGAGGCTGCGGTCAGCCTTTCCAATATTCCCATTGCCGTCCACCTGGACCATGGGGACTCCTTTGATCTCTGCAAGGAATGCATTGATGAAGGCTTCACGAGCGTCATGATTGACGCCAGCCACGAACCGTTGGAGAAGAACATCGAAATCAGCCGGAAAGTGGCCGATTACGCCCACAAGCACAACTGCGTTGTGGAAGCTGAGTTAGGCCATCTGGTCGGCGCCCAGTTTGATGAAGGCGAAGAGGGCGGCAACTACTCACAAGAAGGACACTATACCAACCCCGGGCAGGCTGTCGAATTCGTCAAGCAGTCCGGCGTGGACTCCCTGGCGGTGGCCATCGGTAACTCACATGGCGCGTATAAGTTTAAGGGCGAACAGCACCTCGACTTGGAGCGCCTCAAAGCCATCAAGAAGGCGCTCATGGACGCCGGCCTCGGCGATTACCCGCTCGTCCTCCATGGCGCCTCCAGCGTGCCCAAGGACCTGGTGGAGGAAATCAACAAGTACGGCGGTAAGCTCGGCGCGGACGCCGCCGGTGTACCCGAACCTGATATCGAAGTCGCCCGCCGAACCGGCTGCACCAAGGTCAATATCGACACCGACCTCCGTCTGGCGTTGACGGCGGCTATCCGGAAGGCCTTCTTCGAAAACCCCAAGGAGTTCGATCCGCGCAAATACCTTGGCCCCGCCCGCGCCCGGGTCAAGGAACTGGTGCGACACAAGGTCCGCAACGTCCTGTGCAGTGCCGGCCACGCCTTTGATTAAGGGCTGACCATCGGCTGGCCTTCCCCCAAACCGAATCTTCTCGGCTGAAGGATTTCGTGCGTCAGACTACCCTGACGCACTGAGTTTGCTCCATCTGGCTGACTTCGTTTGAAAGAGCCACAATGGCCCACATGTGCCGTAAATGGATATGCATATGAGCCATTGTGTCTCATATAATCGCCAGCAATCAATAGGATGAGTATCAATAAGTATCTATAAATACTAATCTTATGTAAATAGCATATCCCTGGCATACTGAAAGCTATCTATCAGTCGAACGCAAACAACTTATAGAAAGGAAAACAATATGAATAGTATTACAAGATGGCAACGACCAGTATTATCGACTTGGCCAGGTTTCGGACGACTGACTGATTTGCGGGATGACATTGATCGGTTGTTCGAGTCGCCCATAGCCGAATGGGCACGCAGCTCGAACCTGTTGAGCGGTTGGAATCCGGCGCTCGACCTCTACGAGGACAAAGACAACCTTTATGTGAAGGTGGAGTTGCCAGGGATGAAACGAGAGGACATTGACGTATCGCTCCACGAAGGCAGCCTGAGCATTTCGGGCGAACGTAAGAGCGAGCAGAAACACGAAGAGGCCGAAGTTTATCGCGCCGAGCGGTTCTTCGGACGCTTTCAGCGAACGGTGACGGTGTCGACGCCAGTGGCTGTGGACAAGGTCAAGGCACAGTACAAAGACGGGATCCTGACCATTACGCTGCCCAAGACCGAGGAAGCAAAGCCCAAACACATTGACGTCAACGTGAGCTAACCCAATGTCCCGGCGGGGCCTCCCGCGGGGACTCATTAAAGAAAGGATGAACATATGAATGGAACAGTGCAGAGCGAATCGCGCCGGACCACAGATGGACGGGCTGAGCAAGAATACGTTTCGCCGGAAGTGAATATCGTCGAGACCAAGGACGGTTATGTGCTCGAAGCGGAGATGCCGGGCGTGAGTAAGGACGGCTTGGAGGTCACTCTCGAAGGGAATGAAATGACCATTGTAGGCCACCGCCAGATTGAGGCGGTTACCGGGACGCCGCTCTTCCGGGAACGCAAGCTTGTAGATTTCCGGCGCGTTTTCGAGCTCGATCCGGCCATCGACACGGCCAGGATTGCCGCGAAGATGGACCAAGGGGTGCTAAGCCTCACCCTCCCGAAGTCCGAGAAGGTGAAGCCTCGTAAGATCGCAGTTGATTAGTTGACGCAGCGCAGACGTCTCATCGAGGTCAATTGAATGCCCCCGGGCGCGCTGCCCGGGAAAATTTCTCAATACGCAAACGGTCCCGCGTGGCGTCGGCAAACGACGCAGGTCCATGCGGTTCTAGCCGCATTAGTTCGATTGCAATCGATAGAAGCGAGCGGTTAGCGCGCTCCGAGGCAAGACGGTAATGAAGACCGTTCCGGAAGTCTGTACGGGGTTGGTCACCTGCAACCAAAGCGGCACCGCCAGGTTGGTTATCGCCATCAGGGACGAGCCGGCCCCGCTCAACGGCCAGCTCAGAGTAAGGCCGTCGTCCGTCAGGCTGGCGCTCAACCGGAGAGGAGCTGACAGTTGGCCAAAGGCCTTGGCCACCGGCAAAAGGTCGCCTCCGCCGCCAAAAAAGGACCGGTTCTCGCAACCGCCGAGGTTGACCCCTTGCAAATACTGGTATTCAGCGCCCCACCAGAAGGCACCGATGACTTTTCCGCCCGGCACTCCCTTGAGCACTTGGGTCAAGGCGACCACGTATTGGACTTGCCCATTCGTAGTGGCCGGAATGCCATAGATATTGGTCGAATACGCATACGGGAAGGCGGTCTCGGCGACGATTAGCGGCTGGCGGTAGCGCACCGCCACGTTGGTGAGGCAGTTGCGCAGGTTGTCCAGACTGCCGTGCCAGAATGGGTAGTAGCTTTCCCCGATGATGTCGAACTGAACCTGCTGCTGCAGCAAGTGGTCGAAGAACCACTGGGTTCCGGACCAGTCGCCACCACGGTCAATATGGACGACAATTCTCGGCATCTGCGAGCCGGCGGCATCCTTAATTCCAACGATGGCGTTGGTCAGCAATTGGGCGAGCTTGGACCATTGCGCCTGGTTGTCGTACGATCCTCCCACCCGACCGTCGGGCCAGAGGAGGCCGCCGCCGATCTCGTTGCCCACCTGAATGTAATCAGGCATAGCGCCCGCCGCCTTGAAGGCGGCAATGCAATTGCTGTTGTATTGGCGCATTTGCTGGGTGAGTTGCGCAAATGTCAGGCTGGTCCAAGCCGCCGGCTTGGTCTGGTGGCCGGGGTCGGCCCAGGTATCAGAATAGTGAAAATCCAACATGAGTTGCAGGCCAGCGTTCTTGGCGCGCTGCGCGAGCGGGAGTGTGTAGTCGAGATTATTGATGAAATTGTAGGGATCCGCCTGCGCCTGGGCGGAGCTGCTGGTGAACAACCGGAGCCGCACACAATTCAGCCCCTGGCGCTTGAGAACCGCCAGCCCGTCCTCCGCCTGTCCGGCATCCCGGTAGGCAATTCCTCGGGGTTCAAAGAAAGCCAGGTGCGAGAAATCCGCCCCGGCAACGAATTCGCCTGCCGCTGACGGGCGGAGGGGCAGAAGCATCATCAGGACCCCTGCCAGAAACACCCTGTTCCCCCGCCATGTGGGGCCACAGCCATTCTTGGTCGGACTGCCTGAGACAAGTTCCCCGGCACGCGGACCAAGGCAACCTCGCTGCCGTCCTCTAGGAAGGATTTCGGGCATGTTCAGGACCATGCTATACAAAGCCGATGCCGCGGCAACTCGATAGCGCCTCCATGTCGCAGACCGTGAAGAGACGCTGCGATAGGGACCGGAGCCAATCCTTCCAAGACACCTGAATGCGGGTCCTGCTGCGCTCGGACAGGAAAAGAGCCTGTCATGCGACAGGCTCACTGAATCTAACACCCCGATTTGATTCTGCTTACGATCGTGGGGAACTGGGCAAGAGCGGGGTGCCGCCTTCGCCTCAGGCATCAGGGATTTAGCAGGCGGAAGATGGTCCTCCCGGCGCTGGTCGGATAATTGGTCACACTGACAAACCCGTTGGTTGACATGACGCCATTCGACCAGCCGGAGCCATCGGTATTAAGCAGGGTCTGCCAGGTGCCGCTCGAGAGATCGGCCTTGGTTTGGAGGTAAACGCCAGGTCGACCCAGCCAGGATACCCGCACCTGACCGGCCATGGCCGCGCTGGCGGCGAGCTCGCCGAAGGAGTAAGGCTCCACATATGGGTTGCCGAACTTGTCGGTTGGCAGGGTATACGCGCCGGCCGAGCGGACATAACGGACGTGGTTCGTCCCGGAGGGCGCTTCGTTGTCAGACCCATTGATGCTGAACTTGTAGTTCAGCAAGACTGAGTTCCCTTTCGGAACCAGCATTTGAATCGAATAGAGCCCGCTACCGACCGGGTTGTTGGTGAGCTGGGGGAGGTTGGTGTCCCAGATATTGCCATTCCAGTTACCGTAGAAGTCGGCGTTGACAAAGACCTGATCGGTGTTGGGGTTAAAGACATGTGCATCGGTCGTCACCGCATTGGTCATATTGACCGTGAAGGTCACCAGGGTGTCTTCCGGCAGGAGATTGGCGGGGTCAACGTTGCTGAAGAAGACCGGCGGCAGAATCTGAGATGCACCCTTGATCATCGTGAAAGTACGATTATTGGCCATCGTTTCCCAACCGCTGTTGGCGGACACCGAACTCCAGAACTTGTAATTCTCCGTGGTGCCGAGCCCATTCACAACCCTTCCCACCGCTGTGTAGAGGTTGGTATTGGCAGCCGTCGGGTCATTGGTACAGATGATTGGAGTCGTGGCCCAACTGGTAAAATCACCCCGCACCTGTACGATGCCGGTGGCAGGGTCGAAGCTCCCGGCCAATACCTGAGCGGTCATGTCCACCTGGAAAGTCACGTTGTTGGTGGCCACGGGCGCATAAGGTGCGTCGTTGAAGAAGACGAGTGGGAATGCCTGCGTCGGCCCTTCGGACAGATTGAAGAAGCGGTTGTTGTTATCGGATGGGTCAACGGCCCCAGAAGAGAGGCTTTCATATGTGTTGCCCGTGTCGATGTAGAACTTGAAGTCCATGGTTTCACCCGGAGAGCCCGTGACGGTATAGGTGTTAACATAGACGTTGGAAGTGACCAAACCATTTTGGTTGGTCCGGAGGATGGCGGGGTTATTGGTCATGGCGTCCCAGGTGCCCCACCCGTTAATGGTGCCCTTGGGATAAACGATCGAGGTAGCGGGATCGAAGGCCCCGACATTGATCTCCTGCGCCAAGTCCACCTGGAAGGTAAAATCGACTGAGATCGGCGAGCCATTGTCAGCATAATAAACCTTCGGCAGCACCAGGCTGGCGCCACTGGTCGCGGGAAGAGTAGCCAGCCGGTTGTGGCCTTTGGGAATATTCTCCCAACCGGCCGTACTGCCAACATATTTGTATTCGATCACGCTTCCGTTAGCGGCGATATCGGCATTTCCCTTGTAGAGGTAAGGCGTGGCGCCGCCGAGGTAGTTCGTCAAAGCGATCCCCGCGCCCCACCCGTTGAAGGAGCCGTGGGCGGTGACGGTCTCCGTGCTTGGATCAATGCCAGCGTTGCTCATGTCCACTTGGAACGTAACGAGTGTGTTGGCCGATGCGACGGCCACGGAGCAGAGCAAAAGCCCTGCCCAGACTGAATACTGTTTGGTGTTGATTCTCATATCTTGGTGTTTCTGTAGTTTGCTTGCAGCGCACGGCCCGTGCACGCGTTGAAACTTGCGCCGTGTCATACAGCGATGTTCAATGTTTAGCTAACTCGAAAAACTTAGCCCCGTTGAGGCCACGGAGTCAAACGCATGTTTGTGCGGGCTCAGCCGCGCAGGTAATACACCATGGCCGGTCCGAGAACCCCTATAGACTCCGAACCGGTCCAACCCGGCAACATGCCAGCGATTCGCTTGTCACCGTCCGGCGCTGCCCGGTCTTACGACCGGTTCAAGGCGCTCAGCACTGCGCGAACCGAGGCGAGTTCGATATTCGTATCCACTCCGGCGCCCCAGCGGGTGAGGCCGTTACTGTGCTTGATCTGGATGTAGGCAATGGCCGCCGCTTCCTCGCTGGCGCTCAGGGCGTGCTCGCTGTAATTCACGATCTCGAAGCGCGGCACCCCGGTGGTGCTGAACCCGTGGACTAGCGCCGCTAGCGGGCCGTTGCCTTCCCCGGCGATCTCGACCAACTTGCCGTCGTGGAGCAGGCGAGAGCGGCAGCGTACTTTGCCGTCGCGGCTCTCGGTCTCAAAGCCCTGGAGTTGCCACGGCGCGGTGCGCTCGATGTACTCGCGCCAGAACATCTCCTTTAACTCAGCGCCAATGACCTCGCGACCGAGGCGATCCACTTTCTCGTTGGCGATCGGGCCAAACTCACGCTGCATTTCCTTCGGCAGGAGGATGCCGTATTCATTTTCCAGCAGATAGGCCACCCCGCCCTTGCCGGACTGGCTGTTGACGCGGATTACCTCGCGGTATTCGCGGCCGATGTCGGTCGGGTCAATAGTCAAGTACGGCACGTCCCAATGCTGTTGGCGCCCAGTGCCCCACTCGGCCAACCCCTTCTTGATCGCATCCTGGTGCGAGCCGCTGAACGCTGTGAAGACCAGTTCGCCCGCATACGGATGCCGCGGCGGCACCGTCATGCCCGTGCAACGCTCGTAGATCTCGCAGAGGCTGTTCACGTCGCTGAAGTCGAGCTTGGGATCAATGCCCGACATGTAGAGATTGAGCGCGACGGTCACGATGTCCAGGTTGCCGGTGCGCTCGCCATTGCCGAAGAGCGTCCCTTCCACTCGGTCCGCGCCGGCGAGCAGGCCCAACTCCGTCGCCGCCACGCCCGTCGAGCGGTCGTTGTGGGTGTGCAGGCTGACGGTGAGCACGTCGCGGTTCTTGATATTGCGGCAAATCCACTCCACCTGATCCGCATACACATTCGGCGTCGCCACCTCGACCGTGTCCGGTAGATTCAGAATCATCTTGTGCTGGGGGGTGGGCTTCCAAATTCCCATGACGGCTTCGGAGGCTTCTTTGGCGAACTCGACTTCAGTTGCGCTAAAGCTCTCGGGCGAATACTGGAGCCGGACCTCGGCGCCCTTGAGCCGGGGCAGGCGGTCCTGGATCCACTGTGCGCCCCGCACCGCCACGCGGAGGATTTCCTCCTTCGACATGCCGAACACCACCCGGCGCTGCGCGGGCGAGGTCGAGTTGTAGAGGTGAATGATCGCCTTCTTTGCGCCCACCAGCGACTCAAACGTGCGCTCGATCAAATCCTCGCGCGCCTGCACCAGCACCTGCAGCCACACGTCATCCGGGGCGCGGTGTTCCTCGATCAGCCGGCGATTGAATGTGAACTCGGTATTCGAGGCCGAGGGAAACCCGACCTCGATTTCCTTGAAACCGCACTTCACCAGCATCTGGAACAGTTCGAGCTTCTGGCCTACATTCATCGGTACGGCCAGGGCCTGGTTGCCATCCCGGAGGTCCACGCTGCACCAGATAGGCGCGCGCGTTAGGGTGCGGCCCGGCCACTGGCGGTCGGGCAGGTTGACCGGCGGGAACGGACGATATTTGGCAGACGGTTCTTTAAGCATGGTTGTTTCGCATTCTTGTTAACACCGCCGGGCGATCAGGGAAATAAGAAACCCCACCGCCGGCTTCGGCAGTGGGGTTCAGACGACCTTCGTGGAAGGCTACAACCCGACTGCCGCGCGTCGCAGCAGCAGCGCGCTCGATAGCAGCAGGTTTAATTTGCCATTCACGTCGCCAATATAGCAACGCTACCCCGAACGGGCAAGCGGTAATTGCCATCCAGTCGGCTCATCGCCACGGCCAGTGACAAAGTCCTCGGGGGGGGGCTGGAAGGGTAAAGTTGCCAAGTGGCAGGCGACTCAGCGGGGTGTTCGCTCCGGCACCAGAAATTCGGCCGTAGAGGAACGGCGGCCCTCCTTCGAGCCGAGTGGGGGTGCGCGAGGCAAAGCCGGGGCATCGACGCTGAGGTGCGCAGCGCCTGGCTGGTGGCTTTGGCCAGAGGACTTATTCCTCATAGCGGGGTTGGGTAAAGCGGTGGATCAGCCCCCAAGGCTTGCGGTGAACGTGACGATCAATGTCGGGCAGTGTCTCTTTGCCGCCTTGGCCCCCGGCTTGCCGCTTGAACAGGAAGATGGCCAAAGACCGAAACAGGGAGAGATTGCGCGCCGTGGTGGTCTCCCGCACCGGGCAGCGGTCCTCGTCCTGGGTACGATCCCGGCGATAGTGTTGCCCATTTTCGATGCTTCAGTGCCCGCGTCCCACTTCCAGCAATCGGTCTGGATTAGCCTCCCGGGGCCAATACGAGGTGACGGCAAAGCGTAACTCGTCGGTCTCTTTGATCACCGTGCCTTGGCGCATCTCCAGAGTGTGGTTGTGGAGGCGCACGACCTGAGCCACCCCGGCTAAGCCCATGGTCTTGGGGTCGGTGGAGACGCACCAAATCTTGCGAGTGACAATGCGTCCGTGGTCTTTATCCACCGTGATGGCCTGAGGGGGGGGATGGCGCCGGGCAGCAGTTGCTCGGCTTTGGCCAGCGCCAAAGGCTGGTTGGCCTTTAACAACAAGAAGAAGTCGGCGCCGTTGCCCTGGGTCAGTTGTCGGCAATTGGCTTTGGTGGTGTGGGCAGCATCGGCGGTCAGACAGACCCCGGCCAGATCCATCTTGGGTAAGTGAGCGGCCAGCGCCGCCTCTTCGTTCGTATCCCGGGGCACGGCCACTTGATCGACCAGACGCTGGTCGGTGGTTTGGAAGTTGACCAGCGTCAGAGCCTTGTCGGCCTTGGGCTTTTGCAGTTCGGGCGGGATTTCACTGGGCTGGGCCGCGGCGGCCTGCTGGGCTGAGGAACGGGGCGGTGCCGATTGGGCGTTCTTGAGCACTTTGCCGTCCGCATGCACGACCTGGAGCGCCGCCGGGTCCTCGCTTTGCATCCAGCCTGTCAGCACTTCTTTGAGTTGTTCGCCCTCGACCTTTTTGAGCAACCGTCGGAAGGTTCGCTCCGAGGGCACGTCATATTCCCGGGGCCGACCCCGGCGTGGGCGGAAACGCAGGCGGCCGCGTTGGGGGTGGTTGAGGCTGTGAGCGAACTCAGCGACCGCGTGCGGCCCTTTGCAGCCCGCCGCCACCGCCAAAGCGATCAGGGTCAAGAAACTGGCCAGTTTGTGGCGCACTCCCCTGGCCTTGCGCGGATCGGTCATTTGCTTGCGAAAGCGCTCCCACAGCGAGTTCAACCGGGCTGTGGGCACCGGACAGGCCGGCGGCAGGGGACCCTGCGGGTCGGCCAACGCGGCTGGCAACTCCGCGGCCCGGACTTGCTCCAAGGCACCCTCTCCCAAGGCTCGCACCCAGAGTTGCTTGGGATGCTTGGTATCGGTGTAAAAGTCCTGCCAGTCTCGCTCCTAGCCCTGCGTCGGCCCCAACTGCCCCCAACCGGCGGCTTTGTAGCAGGTGCCCCGAAAGCGCAGCGGATCGACGAAGGTTTCCACCACTTGCACCGGATAACCAAAGTGCTCCTGCCAATCCCGGGCCAGCCGCTCGCAGACCCGCTTCAAGACCCGCGAAGGCAAATTGGGCCACTTGCCCGGAGCGGCCAAGACCAGAAAGCGGGCATTCTGCGCGATCAGATGCCGCCGCTCCTTGACCTGGCGCGGCGACCAGTGCAGCCACTGGTCCCGCAGTTTGATATGAAGAGCCGACGAACTGAACCGCACCAGCGCCACCCATTGGCCCCGATACTCGGCGACATAACGCAGCACTCGCCCCACCGCGTTGGCGTTTTTCAGGTAATGTTTCGTGGCTAGTTCCTCATCGTAACGCCCGCGCTCAGAGTCCTCGATGAGGCGAACGGTGACTTCCTCCAGCACCAGCGACTCGGGAGGAGTCCCGGCAATCGAACCGTCGAACAGGTGAACAGACATGCCCCCAGTTCAGCAGACTGGGAGCAGGAATGTCAGCGCAATGTATTTAACGCTTGCCTGCCCAGCGCTTTAGGTGAGTCCTTGTCACCAGCCCTGCGATCCGAACAGGCTGAACTTCCGGTTGCCCCGCGCTCGGCAGAACTCGGCAACCTTTCGTGTTCAATCCTCAGCAACATCTCCCGCCTGAAGCTCTCGCTGCCCGAGCACTAGCCTCGCCGCAGCGCCTTTATTCACTGGAGCTTCAAGCGCAGCACGGTCACCGAGTTGGCGGGGAAGGTGTGGCGGAAACTGGCGCTGGCATTGTCCAGCCTGGACGTTACGGGCTTCACCTTGGTGGGCTGTTCGAGGGTGTTCTCGTCTTCGGGTTTGTCCGAAGAGAGCACCATGGCCGTGGCCGTCGGTCGGATCTTGCCCCCCAGCAACTGGAGGTCGGTTTCCTGGTCCTCAGTCGAGACGTTCACAACCTTGAGTATGACTTCGCCCGCCCGTTTCGCCAGGCTGGCCGTGGCGTAAAGCGGTTTGGTCGCTTGGAAGCTCACGTCATGAATCAGCTTGCCGTCCAGGAAACATTTGACGGTCGGTCCCTTCACCTCGACGCGTATGTCGTACCAACGGCCAGTCTCGATACTGCCCTCCACGTCATTGCCAGCAAAGCCCTCCGCCTCGATCGCATGCCGCACGTTGCCCCATCCGCCGATATTCCACCACGCCTTGGCTTCCTCGTCCTTGACCAGGAAGGAAATCAGGAAGCCCTCCGCGCCGCCGAGTTTCCGCGCCTTCAGGCTGTAGGTGTAGTCGCCCCAGCTCTTATCGCCGGCAAACGCGCGGATGTTATCGTCCAGCGACTTCTGTTGGAGGGCGCCATTTTCCACCGCCCAGTCGCCGCCATGCAGCCGCCAGCCCTTGGTGCCGTCGGCAAAATCACACGTGAACAAAGTCTCGCCACCGCGCGTGACCTTGATGTCCTTGAACTCCGCCTTCGTGCGCCAAGTGCCAACCCCAATCGCACCGGATCGGGCGGGGGGCGCCACCACGGCCGCCGTCACAGTCACGGGCAGCACGACATCGCCGCGGTTCGCGCTGAACATTTGCTGGACGTAGTAGGACGGGATGCCATAGACGCGCGAGCTGTCGAAGTCAATGAGGTCGGGATTCCACTTCTTGTAGTGGACATTGGCAAAGAGCGGCGCATAGGATGCCAGGAGGACGACGTCCGAGTTACGTTCCATGCCGGTCATGAAGGCAGCCTCGCCGACGGCAGCGCGCAGGTTGCCCTGCCCGCAGCCCTGGGTGACGGCGTACTCTCCCACATAGACCTTGCGCCCGGCGCGGTCGTAAGAATCGTACTTGCCGGCATTGGCGATGAAGAACTCCGGCGTGGAATAGTAGTGTTCATCCACGATCTCGATTGGCCGGTTCGTTGGTCGTCCGCTCCACTCGTCGGCGACCAGGTGCATCTGCGGATACTTCGCTTTGATTGCGTCATAGAAAAGGCCATAGCGCTCGTTGTAGGCATTGCCGCCGTTTTCGTTGCCGATCTCCATGTACTTCAAATTGAACGGTGCGGGATGGCCGTTCTTGGCGCGGACCGCGCCCCACGTGCTGGTGACCGGCCCGTTGGCGTATTCGATGGCATCCAGCGCGTCCTGCACAAACTCCCCCATCTTGTCGAGCGGCACGACTTCCCGGTGCGACATGCCGCAGTTGATCACGAAGAGCGGCTCCGCACCCAGGTCCTCGCACATCTGGAGATACTCGTGAAATCCGACGCCGTGGGTGGCCTGATATTGCCAGAGGTTGTATTGAGTGCGGCGCTCAGAAGGGTCGCCGATGGTCTGCTTCCACCGATACGCCAGGCTCATCGTATCGCCCTCCACCCAGCAGCCGCCCGGGAAGCGGACGAAGCCCGGCTTCAGCCCGGCCAGCATCTCCGCCAGGTCGGGCCGCAAGCCGTTTGGCCGGCTCTTCCAGGTCCGCTTTGGAAACAGCGACACCATGTCGAGCCAGAACGTGCCGGGCCGTTTGGACGTGATGACCAGGCGCGCCTTGGGGTCGGTGGCGTTGGCCTTGAGGGCGAATTGGTAACGCTTCCACTCGGGCGTCAAAGACCGAATCGTGCTCTGCGCATAGGCGGTCCCGTTACTGCTTTCCAGCGAGACGACCAGCGGACCGGTGAAACCTTCCCCGCCCCGGGCGCATAGTGACAGCTCGTAAGCCTGACCTTTCGTCACCGCCATGCCCCAGTAGCCGTTGTTGGCGACCCCAGCGCGCCCGGCGCCGGCGTTGCCAATCGCTACCCTGAGAGAGTGGGCATTCTTAGCGCTGACTGGTTGGGTGGAGTCCACCGCCAGTTCGCAGTTGACCGGTCCATTGCCGACCGCCTCCCACCAATCCGGTTTATTGGAGTCCTCGAAGCTCCGGTTCCGAACCATTTCAGCGTAGATGCCGCCGTCCGCCGAGCAGTTGATGTCCTCGAAAAAGATGCCATAGAGCGTCGGGCTGATGGCATGGCCCGGTTTATCCACCTCGACCGTCAGCGTAGCCGGTGCCGCGCGCAAGGGAGCAGCGGCCGCGAGGGTCAGGGCGGCGACTAGAAGCGAAGTGTTGCAAGAATGTCTCATACGCGGCTGATTGAGCCAGAAACCGCACTGGCTGCAAAGAAAATCTGTGGGACACCGGCCAGATTCGTCCGTGGTTTCCGCCGGTTTTGGGTTGGCGCCACGTGCAAGAGGTTGCCAAGATGCTGGCGATGTTCGTCTATGCAGTTACGATTTTCACCGGGGCGTTTCTGCTCTTCCAGGTCCAGCCGCTGATTGGCAAGTATATCCTGCCGTGGTTCGGCGGCGGACCCGGGGTCTGGACGACCTGCATGTTATTCTTCCAGGTGTTGCTGTTGGGCGGCTATGCCTATGCGCATGTCACGTCACAACGGCTCAAGCCGCGGGCGCAGGCCATAGTGCACTTGTTGCTGCTCGGAGCCGCACTGGCCCTGCTCCCCATCATCCCAAAGGACTCATGGAAACCCACTGGCAGCGGCGATCCGACCCTGCGCATCCTGGCGCTTTTGGCCTTCAGCATCGGCCTGCCGTATTTCGTCCTTTCCGCCACCGGCCCGCTGGTGCAACAGTGGTTCAGCCGCAGCAAGCCCGGCGCGTCGCCTTACCGCCTCTACGCGCTCTCGAACACCGGCTCCTTGCTTGCGCTCCTGAGTTATCCCTTCTTTTTCGAGAACCATTTCACGCGCCAAACCCAGGCTGGGCTGTGGGCCTGGGGACTGGCCGCGTACGTAATCTGCTGTGCCCTATGTGCTGTGAGGCTGTGGAAATCCGATGACCAAGCACCGAAGACCGAAGGAAAGTCGAAATCCCTCCCGCACGCTTCGGATTTCGGACCTCGGGCTTCTTTCGGACTTCGGACTTCGGACTTCGGACTTCCCCCACCCTCGCCCTTCGATCGTCTGCAGTGGCTATTGCTTCCCGCCTGCGCCTCGGTGCTGCTGCTGGCGACGACCAACAAAATGTGTCAGGACGTGGCTGTGATCCCGTTTCTGTGGGTGCTGCCGCTGGCGTTATACTTGCTTAGTTTCATTATCTGCTTCGACAACCCGCGCTGGTATAAGCGGCTCCCGTTCGGCCTAGCTCTCTGCGCCACCCTCGGGGGCCTCTGCTGGGTGATGTTCCAGCGGCCCCATGCTATAGGCCCGTTTGCCGCCGGACTGTTTGTCTGCTGTATGGTCTGCCACGGTGAACTCTACCGGCTCAAGCCCGACGCACGGTATCTGACCGGCTACTACCTGATGATCGCGGCGGGCGGTGCGCTGGGCGGATTTCTCGTGGCGGTGGTTGCGCCGTTGATCTTCAGCGATTACTTCGAGCTGCACTGGGGGCTGATGCTCTGCGGCCTGTTGTTCCTGGTCGCCTGCCTCAGAACCCCGCTGGATGGCAGGGCAGGAGTACTGTCTTCCCCACACCAACAGGCGGGGCCCAAGTACGCACTCCTATTCGCCAGATTGCACTGGCCGGCATGCGGTTTATTTGCGGCGGGCTTGGTGGCGCTCGGCGTAGCGCTGTGGGCCCAAGCCCATAAGTTAGCGAGCTTGAAAGCTTACCGGGCGCGGAACTTCTACGGCGTGCTGACCCTTTTCAAACACGAGAAATCGGACCAGAGCTACCTGGAACTGTCACATGGTCAGACCGTGCACGGAATCCAGTTCCTCGACCCGGTGCGCGCCGCCTGGCCGACGACCTATTACACCGAGAAGAGCGGCGGCGGGCTGGCCATCAACGCGCTGCCAGCAGTGCCTCGGCGGGTCGGGTTGGTCGGCCTGGGCGCCGGCACGATGGCCGCTTACGGTCAGCCCGGCGACTACCTGCGGTTCTACGAAATCAACCCGGACGTTTATCGTCTCGCCTCGTCGCAGTTCACGTATTTGCGCCAATGCAAAGGCAAGGTGGAAGTCGTGCTCGGGGACGCACGCTTGTCGCTGGAGCAGGAGCCTCCGCAACACTTCGACCTGCTAGTCCTGGATGCCTTCAACAGCGATGCCATCCCGGTGCATCTGCTTACCGAGGAGGCCTTCGCGCTCTATCAGTGTCATGTCAAGACCAACGGCCTTATCGCCGTGCATGTCTCCAACCGGCACCTTAACCTCGAGCCGGTTATGGCCAATCTCGCGCGCCGGTTCAATTACGAGTTGGCCATCATCGAGTGCGTCGTGTCCCCGGACCAATGGTGGAATCAGAGTTCCATTTGGGCGCTGTTGTCGCACAACAATGAACTGATCAATTCCCCCGCCCTCATCGAGCCCAGCCGGCCGCCGCGGGCCGGGACGGAGATCGTCCCGCTCTGGACAGACGACTTCGCCAGCCTGTTTCAGATCATCCGCTGGGGCGTCGTCATGCCAATCGCGGCCCAGCCGGCGGAAGCGGAGACTGGAGTCGCCGCCAAGCTCTCCGGGCGGGGCGATTTCGCCGGCGCTGTTGCCCGTTACCAGCGAGCGCTACAGATAGATCCCTATCTGGTCGAGGCCCTGAACAACCTGGCCTGGTTGCTGGCCACGTGTCCGGAGGCGTCGCTGCGCAACGGGCCCGAGGCGGTCCAGCATGCCGAACAGGCCTGCCAGTTGACGGAGTATCGCCGCACTATCATGGTCGGCACTCTGGCCGCCGCGTACGCCGAGGCGGGCCGGTTTTCCGAAGCGGTGCCGACAGCGCAAAAGGCCTGCGAGCTGGCCTCCATCTTTAAGGAAGACGACCTGTTGGCGAAGAATCGGCAACTCCTCGAACTCTATCGCGCCAGCAAGCCTTACCACCAGCCCGCCACGCTGCCAGCCAGGCTCCCGTAGACGAATGGAAGACCGGCTTTTGAGGTTCCAGCCAGGCGGGCAATGTGATATGTTCGACACATGTGGCATCGTGGTATCGCATTCAGACTGATCCAGGCTTGGCTCCTTAGCTTTGGCGTGAGCGAGTTTTCCAGTCACGCGTCCGACGTCGACACCAATCTGCCCTCGCAGCTCGTCACCAATGTCGTGGGCCAGCGGATCGTCGGCGATGTGATTGAAATCAGCAACAGGTTCGCCGGGTTCGTCCCTGGCAGCCTGGCCAATTCGGTCTGGACCGGTTTCATTACCAACGGCCGAAGTACGCGCATCTGGGAATTCTGGCAGCTCCCCCCAGATTGGCCAAAGAAACCTCCCGTGTTGCGTTGGGACACCAATAATTTCATGTGGAGCCGGAGGGGCATGACCGCCATCAGCCAAGTCTGCGAAGGCATGGGCTCCTTCGGGCAGGGCGGGATCACGGCCCTGACGCGGCGGCATGGTTATCTGCGCGGCCACGGCATGGGCCCTAGCGGGTTGGATCCAGCACGAGTAGGCCGCCGGGTTTGGTTTTGCACCCGCGCCAACCAGGTGATCGAACGTAAGGTGAAGTTCATACTCATCCAGGCACCGGAGGAAGGCAACCGACATGACTACTCTATCATTCTGTTTGATGCCGACCTGCCGCCTGGGATCGAGCCGATGCGGGTCGTGGACTCGGAAAAACTGCGGCGCAAGTACTTTGGCGACGACTTCAGCCGCCGTCCGGTCTTCATGCCACTACAAGATGGCCTCATGAGCACGGGCATTCCCGGATGGGCGGTGCCGTTCCGAAGCGGAGACTCCGGTAATCCGACAATGCTGCCGCTGCCCGACGAGTTGGTCTTCTTTGGTGGTCTCTCAACGTCGCCGCCAAGCGCCCAGATGCAGGCTGACATGGATATGCTCAGCCGCAAGGCCGGTTTGGACCCCCGTAAATACCAAATGCAATGGGTCAACCTGGACGCTTACCCCGATGTCTCAACCAAGCGGTGAGCCACTACGACCTTCAGCGATTCTGCGGTGGGATGGGCGGCTAACGCGACGGCGGCTGCGGTTTGGTCGAGCGGAAACTGGTGTGTGATGAGCCGACTCGCGTCGAGCTTCCTTGTGAACACCAGCCGCGCCACTTCTGCTTGCAGTCGGAAATCTGCCGAATAACTCCCGATCAGGTCTTTCTCATCCACACACACCGTTGCCAGATCAAGGGACATCTGATCGCCGCGCCGCGTGTGCGAGAACAGCAGCACCTGGCCAGCGCCCCGGACCATCGCCTGCGCCTCACGCACGACGGAATCTGATGGCACCGCGATCACCGCCGCGTCCAAGCCGCGTCCCTGCGTGAACCTATGTACCAGAGCAGAGAGGCTCTGATCCAGTCTACGGCGTGGTGCGCCTTCCTCGAAACTCGCCGTCCGCGCCCGCACTCTGGACTGTGGACTGTGGACTATGGACTCGGGCCTTCGGATTTCGGATTTCGGCCTTCCTTCGGACTTCGGACTTCGGACTTCAGACTTCGGACAATGCACAACCGTCGCCCCGAATTCCCGTGCCAATTCCAGCCGCTTTGGCAACAAGTCCGTAGCCACCACCCGCATTCCCTGCAACGCCAGGAGCCGTGTGAACATCAGCCCGATCGGCCCCTGCCCGGCTACCAGCACCGTGTCGCCGCGCAACAACGCAAGCCGCTTGACAGCCTTGAGGACAGTGTTGACCGGCTCGAGCATCGCGCCTTCGAGAAAAGAATTGCGCGCCGGGATTCGGACCACGCCGGGCAGGACAAAAGGCATGACCCTCACGTATTCGGCATAGCCGCCGCCTGCCGGTTCAAACCCCGCGGTGATCCCCGTCCGCTTGTTTTGGGCACATTGCGCAAAGGCGTGATGCCGGCAGGCATAGCATTCCAGGCACGGCACGTGATGATGCAGCGCCACGCGCTCGCCGACCTTGAATTGTCGGACCCGGGAGCCCGCGCGGACGATGGTGCCTGCCGTTTCGTGGCCAAAGATACGTGGCGGCGGCACGGTGCCGTATTGAATCTTCTTAATGTCGGTGGGGCAAACGCCGCAGACGGCCACTTGGACGAGCAAATCGTCCAGCCCGATGCGTGGCACGGGCACGGTTTCAAGCCGCAGGTCGTTCGGCCCGCGATAAACTACCGCCCGCATAGTCTTCGGAATTAGAAGCATGGGTTAATTAAGCCACAGGCGGCAGGGATTTCACAGAGCAAAACCAATCTTTGAGCCACGCTTCAGGCTCCGCGCGAAAGACCGTCTGCCCGCCGCGCCATTGGAACCGAACCTCGCGTGCGTGCAAGGCATGGTGCGGCAATATGAGCCGCTGCCGTTGCTCCGGCGTCAAACGGTCTTCGACTAGCGCCAGGTATAAGTCCTCGTCACCCCCATATATCTTGTCGCCTACGATAGGATATCCGAGGTGCGCCAGGTGGATCCGTATCTGGTGTTTCCTCCCAGTCATTGGCCGCACAAGCAGCAGGGTAAATCCGCGAGCTAATGGCCCGTGTTCTGTGATCTCCGGATTCCTGCTCACTCTTTCCTGAACCCAGTACTCGGTGCTCGCGGACGCGCCATCCGCCCGCACGCAATCCTTGATAACCACTCGGCTCTGTTCGTCCTTGCCCAAAGACGCATCGATGATCCCGTGGGCTTCCCGCACCTCCCCGTGCACGATCGCCACGTAGTCCTTCTCGACTTGCCGGTTCTCCCAGATTTGCCGCAACTCGCGCGCCGTCTCCAGGTCTTTGGCGACGAGCGTGACGCCGCTGGTCTCGCGGTCCAAACGGTTCACCAGGTGCGGCCGAGCGTCCGGCCCCAGGTACAACCGCGCGCGGCTGATCAGGCTGGAGTACTCGTCCGTCTTGGTAGGATGACATACCAGCCCTGCGGGCTTGTTGATAACCAACAGCCCGCTGTCTTCGTAGATGATCTCGAATAGCGTTTGCACACTTGATCTATTTACTACCGGCGACATAATGCCAGTGCTGGCTGCGCCAGTGGCGTTGTCGGCCTTGTCACTATGCCTATTTTGTTTAGACCGCTCACGCTTATTCCTTCCCGCGTTAAGACCTCAACGCTCTCTCTCGCCCTGCTGGCTTGCCTGACGGCCGGGCTTCTCGGCGCGGCTCCTGAGCGCCGGGTACTGGTCTATACCAAGAACCAGGTTGGCCAGGGCCTCTACGTTCACGCCAACATCCCCGCTAGTGTCGCCGCCATCAGGAAGCTCGGCGCCGAGAACAACTTCACGGTGGACGTCTCGGACGACCCGGCGGTGTTCACCGACCAAAACCTCAAGCGTTACAAGGCCCTGGTCTTCGACAATACCAACAACGAGATCTTCGCCAACGAGGAACAGAAGGCCGTGTTCCAGCGCTACATCCGTGCCGGGGGCGGATTTGTGGGCATCCACTCCGCCACTGGGGCCATGCGCCAATGGCAGTGGTACTGGTCTCTGGTCGGCGGCAAGTTCCTGCGGCACCCGAAGCTCCAGACCTTTACCGTCAAGGTCAAGGACCCGAAGGACATCTCCACCTCCCAACTGCCTACCACATTCGAGTGGACGGACGAGTTCTATTACGTGGACCACATGCCCGACGACCTGCACGTGCTGCTGGCAGGCGACCTTGCCAAACTCGACGACCCCGCCAAGGACAAGTATCCAGGCAAGAAGTTCGGCGACGAATTCCCGCTGGCCTGGCGCCATGAGTTCGACGGCGGCCGCGCGTGGTACACCGCCCTCGGCCATCAGCCGGAACATTACTCCGATCCCAAGCTCACCCAGCACATCCTGGGAGGCATCCTCTGGGCGATGGGAGAAAGCCAGTAAACCCGCATCATCCTATGACCTATAATCATCACCTCTCCCGACGGCAGTTCCTCCAAACCACCCTGACCGGTGTTGCCAGCGTAACCATCATGCCGACTATTGTGCCCTCATCGGTCCTGGGCGCAGACGCACCCAGCAACAAGATCCAAATCGGCCAGATCGGCTGCGGCCGCATCGCGCACGACATGGACATGCCGGGCATTCTCAAACACGACATCGCCCGCATCGTCGCCGTTTGCGATCTGGACTCGAAGCGCCTCCAACACGGCAAGGCGTTTGTCGAGGGAACCTACGCGAAGAAACTGGGAAGCGACAAAGCCGTGACGGTGAAGACCTTCAGTGATTATCGCGAACTGCTTGCCGACGGTCACGTAGATGCTATCGCAGTCAGCACCCCCGAGCATTGGCACGCCGAGCTGGTCATCGCCGGAGCATTGGCTGGCAAAGACATCTACGTCCAGAAACCGCTCTCGATGACGCTCGTCGAAGGCCGCGCCGTCAGCGACACCGTCACCGCTCAGAAACGCGCCTTCCAGATCGGCAGCCAGCAACGCTCGAGCTCGCAGTTCCGTATTGCTTGCGAGTTAGTCCGCAACGGCCGCATCGGCAAGCTGCACACGGTGAAAATTGGCCTGCCCGTTGACCCGTCCGGTGGCAGCACGCTGGAAATGCCCGTCCCGCCCAATTTGAATTACGAGATGTGGTTGGGTTGCACCCCGAAGGAGCCCTATACCGAGGACCGCGTTCATCCGCAAAAGAGCATTTCCGACCGGCCAGGCTGGCTGCGTATTGATTCCTATTGCCTCGGCATGATTACGGGCTGGGGCTCGCACCATGTTGATATTGCGCACTGGGGCATGGGGACCGAACTGACCGGCCCGATCGAAATCGAAGGGCGGGCGGAGTTCCCCAAGACCGGTCTGTGGAACGTCCACGGCCCCTACCATATCGAGGCGAAATACGCCACTGGCGCGACCATGATCATTGACAACAAATTCCCAAACGGCGTGCGGTTCGAGGGCGACAAAGGCTGGATCTTCGTCACCCGTGGCGGGGAAAAGGTCACCGCCAGCGACCCAGCCACCGCCTTCGGCAAAGCCCTGGAGGCGAGCGACCCGAAGATTCTTGACTCGAAGATCGGCCCGAACGAAATCCATCTTTATCGGAGCAACGACCATCACCTCAACTGGCTAACCAGCATCCGGACCCGCAAGCCGGCGGTCACCACGCCCGAAGAAGCGCACCGCTCCACCAGCGCCTGTATCCTCGGCTGGATCTCGATGAAGCTGGGCCGCAAGCTCACCTGGGACCCCGTCAAGGAAGTCTTCGTAGGCGACGACGAGGCCAACACCATGTGTTCCCGCCCCGAACGCGCCCCCTACGGCATCAACCGCCTGCTCAAGAAGGCATGAGCCGGCCGAATGTCCTGAATCCAGTCTCCGGCGTGCAAGCAACGTTGGCGCCGAGGCGCGGCAGCTCTATTCGGGCCGGCAAGTCCGAAGTCCGAAGTCCGAAGTCCGAAAGAAGGCCGAAACCCGAAGGCCGAACCTGTCAGGCCCCGGGCGCAACCAGTCGCCGCCTCCATTCCACGCAGACTCCGCACGGTCACATAACAGCGCAGCCTTTGAGCTGCAGAAGCGTGGAATCGGACTGCGGCGTCAGCAAATCGCACGGTCGTCCTCGGCTTTCACGCTTCCGCAGCCTAAAGGCTGCGCTCCTCGGTCCTCGGTTATCGCATATCCTCACGACTCCCTTTTGCAGCCGTTGCCGACCCTCGCCCCTCGCCACTCGCCCCTACCCCTTCGGCCTTCGGTCTTCGGCCTTCTTTCGGACTTCGGACTTCGGACTTCGGACTTCGACCTGGCTCCTCCTGCTCACTATGTGCTCCCTACTAAGTTCGCCCGCCGCTTCCAACGAAGTCCGTCTCCTCACCCTGGATCCCGGCCACTTCCATGCCGGCCTGGTCCAGAAGTTCATGTATCCCCAGGTCAGCCCAGTCGTGCATGTGTACGCCCCAGCGGGATCGGACCTGGAGGAGCACCTCAATCGCATCCAGGGTTTCAACACGCGCCCTGACCAACCGACACATTGGGAGGAGAAAATCTATACCGGCCCCGATTTCCTCCAACACATGTTGCGCGAGAAAGCCGGTAACGTCGTCGTGCTGGCCGGCAACAACGCCCACAAGACCGAATACATAGATCGCTCCGTCTCGGCCGGCTTCAACGTGCTCGCCGACAAGCCCATGGCCATCACGCCAGCCGACTTCAAACTGCTCTGCAAGGCCTTCACCCGCGCCGACGCCAACAAGGTACTGCTCTACGACATCATGACCGAGCGCTACGAGATCACCAGCATCCTCCAGCGCGAGCTCGCCCGCATGCCCGGGCTTTTTGGCACGCTCCAGCCAGGGACCCCTGAGCAACCGGCAGTCGTGATGGAGAGCGTCCATCACTTCTTCAAAGAAGTGGCGGGCAAGCCCTTGACGCGGCCCGCCTGGTTCTACGACGTCCGCCAACAAGGCGAGTCTGTCCCCGACGTCGGCACACACCTCGTGGACAGCGTCCAATGGATCTGTTTTCCCGATCAGGCGCTGGATTGGCGCAAGGACGTCAAGGTGTCGAGCGCCCGCCGCTGGTCCACCAAGCTGACTCCGGCGCAGTTCAAGCGCTCCACCGGCCTGGACCATTACCCGGATTTCTTTAAGGATGACATCGACCCCGACGGCGCTCTCGAAGTCTATGCCAACGGCGAAGTCAACTATACCTTGCGCGGCGTTCACGCGAAGGTCGCCGCTCTCTGGCGATTCGAGGCTCCGCCAAGAACGGGCGATACACTTTACGCTCTGGTCCGCGGCACGCTCGCGAACCTCGTCATCAAGCAGGGCGCCGAGCAGAACTACAAACCTGCCCTCTATATCGAAAACAACGGCATACCCCCCGCCGAATTCCAGCCGACCGTGGCCGCGGCCGTCGCCAAGCTCAACGTCACCTGGCCCGGCTTGGAAATGAAGCCGGCTGGCCCCGCCTGGGAAATCGCCATCCCCGACAAGTATCGGGTCGGTCACGAGCAGCACTTCGCCCAAGTGACGGAGAGATTCCTGCGCTTCCTGGCCGAAGGCAAGATGCCCGAATGGGAGGTGCCGAACATGATTGCCAAGTATTACACGACAACCGAAGCCTACCGCCTGAGCCACCGCCGGCAATAAGCGTGTGTCATGTCCTACGATCGCGCCAACTTCGACTACAGCACCGAAGCCGACCCTCTGCCCAAGGGCCACGCCGCCACGCACATCGGGATGTTCCTGGCCTGGGCGGTAATGAATGGCTTGGAGAGCGATTCCCATCGCCAACACTCCGCCGAAGCTCTCGCTAAGCTCCGCCGCCGCGAGATCACCGGGCGCCAGTTCTTCGAGGCGGCCGGCAATGAACGGTTCTCAGAGCAGGACTTAAGCGATGAGGGCAATGAGTTCGCCCAGTATTACTATACGGACGAGGCAGGCCAGCGGGGCGCGTATTTTGCCGACTACAAACGAGTGCTGACTGCTGGTCTGCCCAGCTTTTGGCATGTGGCGGACAACTGGGATAACTACGAGAAAATCGCTCCGGTCATAACCCGCAGCTACGAGGAGTGGAAGAACCCGACTCTCCGGAAGCGTTGGTGGCAGTTTTGGAAATCGAGCCGCTAAGGCTCTCAGCCCCAACTTTTCTACTTCAGCCTTTCCTAATCCGCCTAGTAGTGCCGACCTGGGATCAGCGAGGCGCCGCCCCGGATACCCTCCGCTCGGTTAGCGCTCCGACACGCCCGCATGGTAGGAAGTTGAAGGCCTCAACCCATAGCGTAATTGCCTAATCACAGGCTACTTTATCTAGTGGTCATTCTATGGTCCTTGTATAATCCTTCTATGGTCCTGCTACATTCATACTATGGTTCTCATGACCGGTGCGCATACATCCCTATAGCAGATCGCGGAGCGGTAGCGTTGAAAACCCCTCCATGCGGCGTTACGCCTGCTGCGGCAGCGGCAGCGACAGGTATCCGATGTAATGATCCACGCTGGTTGAACCCATGACAAACGGCGCCGTCTCTGTCACGATGTAAGCATCCAGCCACGTCGCCAGCAGCAGCCGCTGTATGGCCGGCAGATCTGCCCGCGTCCAGCTCCGGACTGCGACGGTCATCGACCCTCCCCGACGCATGGCATGAATCCCCGTGGCCGCACGATGCGGTTGTTGCGTCCGCCAGCAAGGGAATACATACGAGCCGAGTTCTATCGCCCAAGCCCGCGCAGAGCAAGTCGCAAGCCTCGCAGCAATTCTCGTTTTGTCAGGTTGGTAGGGCGCGTCACTCCGTGCGCGCCGGTCCTGAAGCGCTTGCGAGCGAACGGCGCGCACGGAGTGACGCGCCCTACCTTGTGACCCATCACCTTAATGAGACTTCCCCGAACTTTTTTACGCGCGTTGCGCCCCTGAACCTGATAGGGCTCGGCTCGGCTCACGCGC
>Ga0118677_10002240_pt1 | contig 39233 bp, 29 predicted proteins | sample AliMusrvi5mmetaG_FD_86154 | JGI IMG/M metagenome (GOLD analysis project Ga0118677, IMG submission 86154) | reverse complement strand
TCTTTGGCCCGCAGCGCCCACGACACACCGTTGCCGGTGGCCGCCCCCCAATTCAAGATGGCCAGCAAGGCGTCGTGGATTCAACTGCCTGCCACCGGCAACGGTGTGTCGTGGGCGCTGCGGGCCAAAGAGGGGGGCCCCTTGCTGGCCAGATACGAGCCCACCGATTGGCCGGCTTATGCTCCGCTGGCCGAGCAGGTCCTGCTGGCAACGCGCCTTCCGGCGCATGCCTACGCGCCGGCGTTGCGCGCGCTGCCACCAGAGGGCCTGGCGCAACCCCAGGTGCTCGCCGACCGGGGCGAACCGGTCCTGCCGCGCCGCGCACCGGTGGCGGCCCCGCCGCTCACGCACAACCCGTGCAAGCTGGCCCCGCTGCTCTATCCATTATCCGCGGTCGGCACCGCCGCGCTGCCGGAATCGTTGCCGCCGTTTACTCCTGAGGTCGATGCGGCGATGGCTGCCACCGACTGGCGCTTCCTGCTGCGGCTCCTGCCCGACGGCGGCGTCGCCGAGGCAGTATCCCTAACCAAGGCGGCGGGGACCGCGGCGAGTTTGCTAGAGAACTGGCTGCGCGGGGTTGTGTTTGATCCGAAGCTGGCCCGTGACGGCGGATGGCTTGCGGTGGGAATTCGCTTCAACAACCAACCGACCGATGGAACTGCCCCTCACTGAGTTTGTGCGCTTGGCGCTTGGGGGTTCGTTGGCGCTGGTGCTGCTGGCCACGCTGCTGTCCCGCCTTTTCCACGCCCGCACCGAGCGCCAGGCCCTGGCACGGCGGGTCATCTGCCGCCTCTGCCTGCACGCGTTCGAAGACTCCTCACATGGCAGCACCGCCGAGTGCCCGGTATGCCGGGCCATCACCGAAAAAGGTCGCCGCCGCAGCTTGGGCTGACCACCGACGCCCCCGCCGACGCAGCCCTGTCATTCGATTCGTCGCTACCGAAAGTGCCATGCCGATCACTCCTCGCGCCGCCATCCTCGCCGTCCGCTCGGTCTATGCACAATTGGCGCAGCGCCCGCTCCAGCGCGCCTGCACCGGGCTTGCCGTTTGCTGCCGCTTCCACCTAACAGGACGCACACCCTATCTGCCGCGCGGGGAGGCGTTGCTGGCAGCAGCGGCGTGGCGCGCGGCCGGCCACAAGACCGTGCCACGCCCGGCACACGGCAGTTGCCCATTCCTCGCTAGCAACGGCCGCTGCCAGATCTATGAGGGGCGACCCTTCGGTTGCCGCACGCATTTTTGCACGGCGGCCGGCGGCCCTTATCCACGCAGCGAAGTGCGCGACTTTATCGGCCAACTGGAAACCATCGATTGCCAACTCGGCGGCACCGGCGCAGTGAACCTGCCCGTCGCCCTCGAGCATGCCATGGCTGCCACCTCGCAACGAAAGAACAGATGAAACACCGCAACCCAGCAGTTAGGAAAAAATAGCATGATTTTTAATTGACCGCGCTGTCAGCTGAGATTATTTTCCCGAAAACGCTATTGCATGGCTGCACCAACCTCCCAAACCCTTCTTGCCTTGATTGCGTGGACTGCCCTATCCACTGTCCTCGTTGAAACGGCGGTGGCGCAGGCTCCGGCTGCCAAGCCGGCGGCGGCACCGACGGTGCCCGCCAAAGCGGTCTCCATCGCGGCGCTCAACCGCATGCTGCGGGAGGCCGATGCCGCGCTTGATGCCAAGGACTACATGAGCGCGGTGACCAAGACCGAGGAACTCATCCGATCCCTCACCCCACAGACCGCCACCGACAAGATGATGGAGCGGCTGTATTTCAACGTCGGCCTGGCAAATTTGTTAGGCGAGCGCTTCCCTGAAGCCGAGAAGGCCTTCACCGATTGCGCCACCAAATATCCCAATGGCATGTTTACCAGCCGCTGCGCCCTGGGCGTCGGCAAGGCCTGCATCGGCCAAGACACCCCGCCCAAAAAGGACCTGGCCGTCAAAGTGCTGCGGATGGCCATGAAGGACGCCAAGCTCAATGCCGAAGCCGGCTTGGCGCTGGCGCAACTTTATAGCGAGATGGGCAAACGCAAGGAAGCCCTTGAGGTGTTCAAAGCCCTGATGGGCGCCGATATCCGCACTCCTGGCCAGACCGCCGCGGCGGTGGGCGTCATCAACCTGCTCGCCGACGATAGCAAAGTCGACGACCTGGTGTATTACCTGGACCGCTTGACCAACCAGGCGGGCGTGCGCGATGCGATTGCGTGGTACACCAACCAGGTCATCGTGCGCGGCGACGATGCCATGAGCGCGGGAGACTTTGACACGGCACTGGCGATCTTTCAAACCGCACCGGCGCGCAATCAGATTCTGGAGGCGCAGGCCTTGGCGCTCGACGGCCAACGCAAGAATCTGGCCATCCTTGAGGCGACCGTCGGCAAGGAAGATGAAAACGAACGCAAAAACCCCAACGCGCCGGTGGTGCGCTCGGTGGCGCGGGAGTTGGTGGCCATCCTCAGGCCCGCCATCGAAGCCAATGAAAAGGCCCTGGCCGCGATCAAAGACATCAAGGATTTCGACGCCTCCCTGCTGATGCGTCGTGGCCGCTGCTTCTATCGGCTCAAGCGCTACGAGGAAGCGCGCATCTGTTTCAGCACCCTGCGCCAGAAGTATCCGACCTTCAAGGAGAACAAGGTTGCCGCTTTCGCCGAGATCATGATCATGCAGGAGCTCAAGAAGGTCACCGGCCTGCTCGAACTCTGCAAGGCCTACATCGCCGCCTATCCGGAGTCGGAAGACGCTGAAGCCGTCGGCACCCTCGCCGGCGAACTGCTCGTGCAGCAATCCAAGTGGGCCGAAGTGGCACCCTACTATGCCGACCTCGAAGCGAAATTCCCCAAATCCAACAACCTCGACCGCTTCATTTTCTATCAGGGCCTCGCCCATTTCCTCGACGCCGGTGACGCCAAAGACTTTGGGCTGTCCACCCCGCTGTTTGAAAAGCTCATCCGCACTTACCCCAAGAGCCAGTTCTACGAGCCCGCCCTGTATCATCTGGCGATGACCTATTTCCTTAGCAACGAATATAAGAAAACCATTGCCGCCTGCACCGAATACCTGGCCAAGTTTCCCGGCGGCTTGTATGCGGGCGATATGCAGTACCGCCTCTCCTATGTCGATTCCAACGACAAGACGGTGCCTCCGGACAAGATCATCGCCGACCTCGAAGGCTTCATGCGGGACCACCCGGAAGATGTGTCTAACGGCTCGATGTTGTGTCTGCTGGCGGATACCTATAAGAAGAAGAACGAAGACGACCTGGCGGCCGAGGCGTTCAAGAAAGCCGTCTGGACCAAGAGCCCGGACGACGTGATCCAATATGCCCTCGACTCGGCCACCGCGATCTATCAAGGCAAGAAAGACTGGGACGCAATCGCCACGATGCATGGGGCCTTCCTCAAGGACAACCCCGACAGCCAGTTGGCGCTGCTGTCGGCGGGCAAGGTGGTGCAAATGAAGAATCGCCAAGGCAAGGGCGAAGAAGGGGCACAGATTCTAGCGGACTCGCTGCGCACCCGCATCGGCGTGCCAACCATCCAGCAGGTCGAGTACCTCCTCGACTTGATGGTGCAAACCCTGGTGCCGCGCAAAAAGCCCGCCAAGGAGGAGATCGATGCCGTCGCCGAGCAACTCGACAAGGAACTGGTGGACACGCTCACCAAGGTGATTGGCGACAAGCCCAATCCCACCGCCACCGCACGCATGTTCTATGCCCAGGCCCGCCTCAGCCAGTTGCTGTACCGCACCAGCCATACGGAACGCTCTGATCTGTTGCTCAAGGGCATTGCCACCAACTATGCCAGCGACCCGGCCGTGCTCAGCCCGACCCTGCTGTCGGTGTGCGGCGACATCCTGCTGCAGGAAGGCAATCTCGACGGGGCGCAGGCGATGTACAAGCGGCTCAATGACAGCTACAAGGACTCGCTGTTCTCGGATGCCGGCCCGCTCGGCCTCGGCAATGTGGCGCTGGCCCGCAAGCAACCGGAAGAGGCCCTCAAAATCTTCGATGATACCCTGATCAACAACAAGGGCACGTCCAAGTTCCGCGAAACCACCCTCGGCAAGTTGCAGGCCCTCGTTGACCTTGGCAGATTCGAAGATGCCAGGACCTTGGCACAGAGCATGGTCGCGGATAAGATGTTCCATGGCGAGATGGCCGGCAAAGCCTATCTCATCCTCGCGGACAGTTACCGGGTCGAGGCGGCCCTGGCGGCGCCCGGCTCGGATCCGCCCGAGCTGCTCCGCAAAGCCTATCAGACCTATCAACGGGTTGAGATCGCCTATCAAAGCCTGCCCGAAATCTGCGCGGAAGCCTATTGGCAGGCGGCCGAAGCCGCCAAGACCCTCAATGAATTCGGTCTCGCCTCCGAATCGTTGAGAGCGCTTGTGAACCATCCGAAGCTTCAGAACACCAAGCGCGCCAAAGAAGCCAAGGACAAATCCCTATGACACTTCGAGCTATCTCCCATCCGTTGCGCGCCCACCGCGCACTGCTGTCTCTCGGCGCTAGCGCGGCGCTCACTTTGTCCCTGGTGCAGGCCGCCCCGGCTGCCAAGCCCAAGCCCAAGCCCGTCACTCCCGCCGTACCCGCGGCGCCAGCGGCACCGGCAGCGCGGCCGACTCCCGGCACACCGGCACCAGCGCCTGCTGCGCCAGCCGCGGCCCAGCCGTTGGCCTCCGGTGTGGCCCCCCAAATCGTCCTGCAAGACGGAGTCGCCTTGCCCCTGGCTGCGGTGGCCCTCAATGGCGATAAGTTTGAGGTCAAAACCGAGGTCGGCAGATTTGCGGTCGGCACGACCATTCCGGTGGCCTCGGTCGATCATGTGTTTGGCGACAAGCCGGCGGCCATCAACCAAGCCATCGCCTTGGTGCTGCTGGGCAAACCGACGGAGGCCAGAAAGTTGCTGGTGCCCGTGCTCGCCGAGCACAAGGATTCGGCCAAACTGCCGGGCAATTTCTGGGTCGAGGCGGCTCGCGTCACCTTGGTGGCAAACGGCGTGGAGGGCGCCGCCCCCCAATGCGACATTTTGGGCAAGGAGATTTCCGAGGCCACCCCGGCACCGGGACCGGATCCTTTCATCGATCTGGCCAAGGCGCTGCTGCTGCATAAGACAGTCAAAATCGCCGATCGCGAGGCCGCCCTCAAGGCCCAGACGACCGACGCCCAACCTGCCGACGTGTGTGCCTACGCGAGTTTCTTTCTAGCGGGCCTGCTGCAAGGCGAGAACCGTAACGACGAGGCGCTTGAAACCTATCTGGCCGTGCCGTGCCTGTTTCCTTCGGGCGGGATGGTCATCAACGGCGTGGCGCAGTTCAAAGCGGCGGAGTTTCTAACTGCTGCGGGGCGCCGTACCGAGGCCGTCGATCTGGTCAAATCGGCCATGCGCTTTACCAAGGATACCGCCGCGCGGGATCAGGCAAATGACCTGTACAATAGTATCAAGTGAGCCATCCGAACTTCACGTCCATTCTCAAACACCCCAATCCAGTCGCCTAACTCCAAATACATGAAAAATGCCATTAAGTTCGCCGCCTACGCGGCTCTGTTGTTCCTGCCCATGATCGCCTTTGGCGCCCCGGAAACCGCCCAAGCCATTGCGGTCAAGAAAACCTTCATTCAAGTATTGCAGGAGGGTGGTTGGTGTATGTATCCCATCGGCGCTTTCTCGGTGGGCACTGTGTGGCTCACCATCGATATTTGGATCCGCACCAATGCCAAGAAAATGACCCCGGAGGCGGACGTGTTTACCGCCAAGCAGGCGTTTCTGGCAGGCGATTATGTCAGCGCCTATCAAGCCATGAAGGCCGCCGTGAGCCCGTTCGCCAAAGTCGTCCAGGCCGCGCTCGGTTCGGTGGGTCATGGCAAGGACGCCACGGAAGAGGCGCTTCACGCGGAAGTCGACAAGGTCAGCTCCACGCTCCAGACACGGGTCAACTATCTCTCGGTTATCGGGGTTTGCAGCCCGATGGTCGGTCTGCTCGGCACGGTTTCCGGCATGCGCGGCGCCTTCGCAGCGCTCGGCACGTCCGGCATTGGCGACACCTCGAAACTGGCGGAACACATCGGCACCGTGCTGATTGCCACCGCTTCGGGTCTGTTCATCGCCATTCCCGCCTTCATGGCTTTCTATTTCCTGCGCAACAAGCTCCAAACCGCGGTGCACCACCTCGAAACCGAAGCCACAACCTTGTTCCGCAACGCGCCCTACGATTATCTGCGCGATGCCGACGTCGGCCAAGAGGAAACCTTCGCCGCCATGCCGCTGTGGATGCAAACCGAGCAGACGCCCACACCGGAATCCTTCTGAGTTTCCTTTCCCACTCAACGCTAACAATCCGAAATCATGGCAGGCGGCGGCGGCAGTACTGAAAGTGGCGAACCGGAGTTCCAGATCGCTCCGATGATCGACGTGTTGCTGGTGTTGCTCATCTTCTTCATGAGCATCACCACGGCGGAGATCCTGAAAGTGGACGCGGCCATCACGCTGCCGGTTTCGCCCAACGCCAAACCCCACGACCCGAAGATGACCAAACTCGAAGTTGCCATCAATGTGGAATGGAAAAACGAAAAGCCCATCTTCAAGATTGAGGACACTCCATTTGACAGACCCGCCGACATGGTGCCTGTTCTGATCGAACGCATCAAAGCCAAGCCCAACTTGCGTGCCCTCATCCGCGGCGACCGCAAGTTGCCCGCCTCTGAAATCCAAAAGGTGATGGACCTCGTCGGCCAAGCCGGCTTTGTCGATATCGCCTTCTCCGCGTCCAACAAGGAAAAACCCAAATGAGCAAACGCCATAAGAAGGAATCGTCGGAAGTCAATCTGGGCTTCCAAATCGCACCGATGGTTGATGTGGTGTTTGTCATCATGCTTTTCTTCATGGTGATGGCTGGCGCCGTCCAAGTCGAAAACACCCATAACACGAAGTTGCCAGGCACCGAGACCACCAAGTCCGACACGCCAATGCCTGACGAAATTGCCATCCGCATCGAAGACGACGGACAGGTGTTTCTCAATGACGAGCCCTCGGACTCTCCCACTGACCCGACACTGCCGGAGTTGGCAAAGAACCTCTATGACCTCAACAAAGTCAGCATCGACGCCCATGCCGAGGTGATGGTGACCATCTATGCCAATGACCTCGCCCGCTACGAGCGCGTCATCAATGTGCTGGACGCCCTCACCCGGGCGCACATCGGCAATGTGACCTTTCAAGCCGTCGCCCCCGAGTAACTCGCTTTTCTCTCTCAAAAAAACCCCAACCAACCCACCACCATGGACCCGCAATACGAATACGATCAAGAACCAGATCAAGATCAGGAATTGCTTGAATCACAGGGACCGCCGGTCATCACCAAATTGACCCTTTGGGACAAAATGGGTGGCCGAGCCCTGACCATCGCCATCGTCGTTCACCTGCTCGTCCTGACCCTCGGGGCGTTTTGGATTTTCCAGATCATCAAGCCGCCGGAAAAAATTGTGGACTTCATGCCGCCGGGTGGGGGCGGTGGCGAACGCAGCGCGGATCATGCCGTCAGGGAGAAGAAGATGAAGACCATCGTGCCGATCTCCAAGGCCAAGCGGGTGGTGGCCGAAGGCGCCCACTCGACTTACATGATCCCCGAGCAGAGCGATAAGTTCGGCGAAATGTCCCCGCTCACCTCGCTTGGCGGCGGCGGCATGTCCGGCGGGTTGGGTGGCTCCGGCTCGGGCCACGGCTTTGGCAAGGGCAACGGCAGTGGCAACGGCATGGGCAACGGCACCGGCAAGGGCCATATCTTCGGCCTGATTCCCCTCGCCATGAGCAAGCGCTGTTCCAAGGGGGATCGGATCCAACGCATCACCGAAAACGGCGGCGTGCCCGCCTGTGAGGATGCCGTGCTCAAGGGCCTGCGCTGGCTCAAGGCCAATCAGAATTCCGACGGTTCCTGGAGCGGTCAGAGTTCCGTTGCCATGACCGGGCTGGCACTGCTCGCCTACTTCGGCCACTGCGAAACCCCGGCCTCCGAAGAGTTCGGCGACTCCTGCCTGAAGGGAATCGTCTATCTGGTGGAAATCGGCATGAAAAACGACGGCAAGATCGCCGACAACTATACCGCCAACCACTGGTCCTACGAGCATGGCATCGCCACCTATGCCTTGGCCGAAGCCTACACGTTTTGCAAGGAAATCGGCCAGGTCGTCCCCTATCTAGAGGAGATCGTCCAAAAAGCCGGCCAATTCATCATTGACCACCAACATCAGAACGGCGGCTGGGCATACGCCTATGCCGTGACCGGCGGCCACACCGACATGTCGGTGGTCGGTTGGCAAATCCAGGCGATGAAAGCCTGCCTTCACACCGGCCTCCATTTCCAGGGCCGCGGCTCGTGCCTCGCCAAGGCGTGGAAATACCTCGCCGCCTGCCAGAATGTCAACGGCGGCTTCGGCTACTCCGGCCCCAACTCGGGCGTGGCGGATTACTTCACTCTAACCGGCGTCGGTGCCCTCTGCCTGCAAATGTGGGGCAAGGGCAACGGCTTGGAAGTGAATCATGCGATCAAATACATTCAGGAAAACACCAAGTTTGACTACAACGGTGTGTGCAGTGACCTCTACGGCCACTATTACGAGTCCCAGGCGATGATGCAGCGCGGCGGCGAAGCGTGGAAATTCTACAACGGCGTCTTCCGCGATCAGCTTCTCAACAATCAGGATGCCGATGGCTCGTGGAAGGCTCCCGGCGGCGGCGGCAAGATCCGTGCCGCGGCCCCCAGCTATCAGGGCGACAAGGTCTATCGCACCTGCCTGTGCACCCTGATGTTGGAAGTTTACTATCGCTTCCTCAGCACCGGCGCGGGTGATCGCAGCGGCATCTGAAAATAACAGATTTTCCGCTTGCCGGGCGGACGCTTTTTGTGGTTTTCTCACAGTTAGTGTGAGGACTAACCTAACATACGGCACGGTGGCGCGGGCCAGGGCGTTTTCGCTTGTCGAACTGGTCGCCGTCATGACGGTGATGGCGCTGCTGTTCACCGTGGGCATCGGCGGGCTGGGCGACTCTCGGGCGCAGGCCCGCCAAGTCGCCACCGAGCGCGTCATCGGCATGTTAGAGCAGGCGCGCGGCACCGCACTCACCTCGCGCTGCGTTGTGGCGCTGGCCTTGGCGGAGCCCGGCGACCTTCCCTCCGGCAGCGACGAACATGGCCGTCTCGGGCTATTCAAAATCAATGAGTGGCCCGCCGCGCCCGGCACCTTGGATGGCACCCTGCTCCACCGTTGGCTCGAACTGCCCGGCGGCGTGGTCATTCTCCCCGGCAGCGTCAACGGCGTGCGCAATCCGCGCGACGAACCGCAAACCACGATCCGTTACCTTGTGGGCAAGCGACCTGTCCAGGGACGCTTTCACATCATTGCCTTCACTCCGCGCGGCTCGCTGCAATGGCCTGCCGGCTCCGATCCGCTCGCCCTGCGCATCGCCGAGGGAACCTACCGCAACGGGCAGCCCTTTCCTAACTCCCGCAGCAGCGATCACCGTGTCGCGGAGAATGTTTTGAAACTCGGCCGCCTCACGGCCCGTCCCTATCAGTTCGATAGATGAATTCGCTCCGTTCATTCCGTGCCAGCACTGCCGGCTCCTCGCTCATCGAGGTGGTCATTGCCATGAGCGTGCTGGCGGTGACACTGCCGCTGGTTTTCGCCGTCCTGGCCCGCTCCGGTCAGAGCTGCGTCTGCGCCCAAGCGGAAACCCGCTGCGCCTCGATCATCCCTGCCTGCCTGAACGAAATTGAGGCGGCGCACCAAGGCACGGCCCGCTTTCTGCCGCCCCTCACCCGCGGCCAGCCCTTTCCCGCGCCCGGCACCTCTCTCGCCCTCGCCTTTGCCGAGGATGGCCGCACCCTCGGCTGCGTCGCGCCCGACGCCTATCTAACCGGTGTCAGCCGCCTCGCCGATGAGCCGGTCCGCTACCTCGCCTCGATCCACGGCGAGCCCGCACCCGCACGGCCTAACATGCCTCCCCTGTTGAACTTGCGCGTCACCCTCGAATACCCGTCGGCCGCCCCTATGGCAAAACGTCAGCACCTTGATTTTCACACCAGCATCCCATGATTGCCATCCACCAGTCGCGGCACGGATTCACCCTCGTCGAGGTGTTGGTGGCGATGACCCTTGGCATGCTGGTGCTCGTGTTGGCCGCTTCCATGCTTGGCCGCACTCGCGATGATTACGAGCGCATCGCCGGCGGCGTGGCGGCCGAGCGCGAAGCCCGCGCCGTGCTCACCCAACTGACCACCGATCTCCATAGCGCTTCGTTCCACAGCGACAGCGTGTTTGAGCGAAGCCGTGCCACCTGGCCCAGCGACCGCCTCGGTTTCCTAAGCCTCCAAGCCCCCGATTCCCAATCCCCGGCCGACCGGATCGGCGATCTCTGTGCAATTCACTATTACCTCAGGGATCTTGTCATCGACCGCAAGGCCGTGCGCTGCCTGATGCGCGGCGTTCGCCAAAGCAACGACACATTCCAAGCCCTCCGCCTCAACCAAACCCCCACCCTATTCACCGCCTCGGCGCGCGACGAACCCGTCGCCTTTGGCATCCTCGCGTTCGAGGCCCGCCCCCAGGTCCGAAACGCCGCGGGCCAGTGGCAGGACTGGCAGCTCACCATGCCCCAAGCCCCCACCGCCCTCGCCGTGCGCCTCGTCATCGCCCGCCACGAACTGACCGCCAAGCTGGCCGATTCAGCCGCCTGGGATGGCAGCGGGGCCGCCGCCACTCTGTTAGGCAGCCCGCAGCAAGCAGCCACCAACCCCCGCCTTAGAGTGTACTCATCCCTCATCCGCTTCGGACACCCGCAGGAGGAGCGCGGGCTTTAGCCCGCCCGAAACCAGCCCAATCCCAAATCCCAAATCCCAAATCCCAACTCCCAAATCCCAAATCCCAAATCCCAAATCCCAAATCCCAAATTTCAAATTTCAAATCCCAAATTTCAAATATCAAATCCCAACTCCGTGAACTCCGTGAAATCCGTGGTTAATCCAACATCTCTTAGGAACAAAGCCACCCTCCACGCGGCAAAGTCCACCCCGCGGTCCCTCCCAGCATTCGCCCTGCCCGCTGTGCTCTTCGTCGTCTCCGCCTTGCTCATCCTAGCCGTCGGCCTGCTGCTTGTCGCCGGCCTCGAACGCAGCACCGCTCGCTCTTACGTCGATCACCAGCGCGCGGAACTGGCCGCCAGCGCCGGCCTCCAACAAGTCACGGCCAGCCTCACGCAGGCCACCTCCAACGACACGTTCCTGATCCTCCAGGCCACCCCCAAGCAACCCACCCAAACCGGCCGCCAAGCCACCCCCCTCGTGTTCCTCGCCCAGGGCAAGCCGGCCCTTGGCAACAGGTTTTCCTTCAGTTTCCTTCCGCTTTTCAGCACCACCAGCCAACCTGCCGACTCCCCCCTGTTCACCCCGCCGGACATTGCACCTGTCGTCAATCCAGAGCCTGGCGCTCACCTCGATCTAACTCCCCTGCCCTATCTCGACCCGGTCCGCCTTGCCTGGATTCCCATCCATAACGAAAAACACCAGATCGTCGCCCGCTACGCCTTTTGGGTTGAAGACTTGCAAGGGAAAATCGATCCTTTGAGCGTCGGCAATGCCGATGGCCCCGCCGCCACCGCGCTCACCACCGCGTGGCCGTTCCCCGCGCCCGCCCTCGATCCCGCTCCGGACCATCCCGCACTCGATCACCTCGGCCTTCACGCCATCGACCCGGCCTCCACCGCCACCAAACCCGGCAAACTTGCCCAAACCCTCGTCTCTAACCGCAATGCCATGGTTTCCCCGGACTCGCTGCTCGCCGCCGCCGAAATCCATCCGCCACTCATCCGCGACGCCGCCGGTCATCTAACCGACCCGGCGGCCCGCGCGGTCGAGGAAAACCTGACAACCACGCTGCGGCCCTATCTGGAGCGTCCTTGCGTCCCGTTTGTCCCCGGCATCGATGCCTCCGTGATCGGCACGCCCAAGCTCAACCTCAATGCCCTGCTTGCCAAAGGCGCGGCCGGGGTCGATCCCATGGCCGCGTTCATCAAACAAGCCCTGCCCCAATTCGAGACCCGCAAAGGCGGCTTTCCCGACGACTATCTGAAAACCCTCGCCGCCAACGCCATCGACTATGCCGACGAAGACACCCAATCCACCCTCGGTGCTGGCAGCCACCGCGGCCTCGATGCCTTCCCGCTCATCAGCGAGGTGATCCTTCAAATCCGCTTCGTTGGCGAACAACAGGTCAACGGCCGCCGCATCCTCAACTGGCATTTCAAGCTGTTTGCGGAACTCTGGAACATGACCACCCTGGACGTCAGCGGCACCACCCGCCTCAGCTATGAGGTGTCGCTGCCCATGGATGGAATTGGCGCCGGCATCGGTTCCAAACGCTTCGATGACCCGTCACTCCTCGACGATCCCACCAAGACCAACCACCAACTAACGAAAATCGCCGGCCGATACTGGTCGCCGCAAATCGACGTGACCATGCGTGCCAATGAATACAAGACCTTCGAAGCCGCGGACGTTTCCTACGCGCTCGATGTCGGCCCCGCCAGCATCGCCGTGGCCAACCATTTCAGCCTAACCGAGGCAGAGGGCGCGGCCGGCATTTCCCTGCTGTGGAACAACCAGGAAGTGGACCGCGTCGCTGCCATCATCCGCCAGAAAAAGGGCCTGGAGTTCGATCTCTCCAACCCGCGATACGCCTCCAAGGCCACCGTCGCCGCGCTCAGCCTCGGCGCCTACGGCTCGGAAATCGACAACCCCGGCGATCCGCGCATTTCCTACTATCTGCGTAGTACTCCACTCGGCGAAAACGCCAACCCGGAAAACTCCAGCCCCAACCGCCGCAACATCCGCCGCAGCACCATCTACGATGCCGATGCGCCCCGCAAACCCAAGACCTACGGCAGGGTGCTGCCCTCCGAATGGCCCGACGGCGGACACGATTCGGCCGTCGGCACCTGGCCGATCTGCGAGGACGACGCGGTCACTCCAACCGATCCCAGATACCTCTGGGCACAAACCCCCATCGCCAGCCAGGCACCACAACGCATTTCAAATGCCGGACGCTTCTATAGTGCCACCGAACTCGGCCGCGTCTATGACCCGCTGCTGTGGCAGCCCACTTTCGACAACCCGCAGGACACCGCCTCCATCCGCAAGGGCCTGATGCCCGCCAGCCGCTGCGCCTGGCCCGATGTGATCGCCGCCAGTCCCGCCAGCCCCGACCACGGCGGTGGCAATTCGCTACGCATCGGCCGCCCGGAACACCCTGCGTTTGATCAACCGGGCCGGCGCGCCCTGCATTTGTTAGACATGTTCCATGCCGGTCGCTCGCGCTCGCCTGACCCCGCCTTGCGCGAGGGCAACCTGGTGGAAATCCGCGGCCAGGTGAATCTCAACACCGCCACCAGGGATGTCTTGCGCGCCCTTGCCGCCGGTGCCTTGGGGCAGGATCCGTCGCTGGCGACCGTCCCCGATTCGCTGAATCATCAGGGTGCTCCCCTCATGGCACCCCCACCCGATCTAACAACCCTGTACGCGCCATCCAACGGCACCCTAACCGAGGCAGACCGCATCGCCGACGCGATTCTCCGCTCGCGGCCGTTTGCCAGCCCCTCGGAACTCGCCCTAGCCAAGGACCAGGACGGCAAACCCGTCTTTGGCAACCCGGACATGTACCGGCCCGGCATCCACATCCCTAACAACACTCGCGTGCAATGGAGCGATTCCGCGGCCGAAGAGGTCTTCGCCCGCGTCTATGAAGCATCCACCGTGCGCTCGCGCAACTTCCGCGTGTGGATCGTCGGCCAGGCCCTCGCGCCGGCCGCAAACCCCGGAGCCGCGCCACAAGTCCTCGCCGAGATCCGCAAGGTCTTCACCCTGTTCGCCGATCCGGGCGTGCGCAACAGCGCGGGTGCCATCGATCCTAACAAAACACAGGCCGCCGTCATCCATGAAAACAGCTTCTGACATCCTTGGAGCCTCCGTGCGGGTGACCGCCTGTATTGCCTGCTGCTTTCTAACACCCGTCACCGCGCACGCCGCGGCCGCGGACAAGGTCGGCTTCGTGCGCCTCGTGGATGCCGTGGCGCAGGGCCACGACAAGCTGCAACTCCTCATCGACGGCGAGGCAATGAATCCCGACGGCTATCAGTTGGGTGATGTCACCGGCGGCATCGGCCTCAAACCCGGTGCCCATGAAATCACCATCAAACGCCCCGGCGTGCGTGAGGGAATCACCCGCCTGAGCATCGTCGCAGATGACACGATCACCCTGATTCCCTTCGCCGAACAGGTGCCGGCCACCGATGACAAGCCAGCCCACTGGGCCATGCGCATTCTGCGTCTGCGACAAATGGAACCCGTCGCCAAACGCTCCGCCACCTTTGTTTCCGTTTCGCAAACCCCCGAACACGAGGTGGAGATCCGCGCTCCTAACGGCATCTGGACCACCGTCTCCGTCAAGCGTCTCGCAATCGCCAGAACCCCCATCCTCTATCCCGAGGGCTATGTCCCGCTGCGCTGCAAGTCGGGCAAACTCCCTTCCATCCCCGTCGGCGAACCCGGCAACTATGTCGTCGTCCTCTACGATGATGCCGCCGGTCACATGCAAGCTCTCAACCTCCAAGACTACAAGTACCTCAGCGCGAGCTGATCTGCCAGCTCCTATCCACCGGGACAAGAGGGGCACAGGCGGCCCGCCCGTGAGAAATGTCGCAACACAAGAGACACCACAGAACTTATCTGACCTTTCGCTCGGAAAATTGCGCGCCAAGCTTCGCCGCGATGATGAAACAATAGCCGTGTCCCAGATCGGACCTAGTCGAACCCCTGAGGACTCTGAAATCCCCAAAGAAAGTAAACCGTCATCGGCCCTCCGGAGGCTCTCTCGTAGGCGCATTCGTCAGAATGCAGGGAGACGTGTCCCGCATCCCCGGTGTCGCCGCCTCCACTCCCAACGCATTGTGCCCAATGCGCCTACGAAGAGCGGACACCTCATAAGTTCCTCCCAAACGATGGCCTCACGCCCCCCCGAAGCGCAGTACGGTGAATGAATGGGGCGGGAAGGTGTGGCTTGCATCGCCGTCCTTGAGTGGGTGATTCCAAGTGCTTTGACGTGGAATGATGGCATCGCTCCTGTCAGCGGTATTGACGGCATCCAGCGGTCCCGACAACTCCGTCACCTGCACCTCTGGCTTGCCAGGCGCAAATCCGGCAATATGAATCTGCGCCGTGACTGCCGCGTCATCCGTATTGACCACCTGCAACACCAGCGTCTTGCCGTCGTCACTGCGTTTGGCGTTGGCATCCAACTTGTTCGCTGCGCCGGCCACCTCACATTTCACCAGCGTTGGCTGGTAATTGTTGGAAAACATTTGTGTCACGTAGCCGGGCGCTTGGAGCCAGACTTTTGATGGATTCAGGAAAAGCAGTCCCTGATCCCAACCGTTGTCATTCTGGCCGTCGGGTTGCAGACAGTTGGCGGAAGCGGCAACGGCGATGCGCCCATCGCCTTCGATGGCTTGAATCGCCAGTGCGTTGGCCAGCGCGCGCTTCTGGCCATGGTTGCCGGCGTTGAACTCAAAGACGGCGACTTTGAAGCGGGCCCCATCGGCCAAGCGCTCCAGGGAATTGATGAAAGTAAGCATGCCGGCAAAGGTCGCATCAGGCCGGGGTCCGTCCGTACCCACATGGATGTCGAACCAAACCTCGCGATCATGCTGTTTGGCAAGGCGCAGAATCCTCTGTTGGGCGGCAAGGGAGGTAATGCCGGAAGCCGAGCCTCTGAAATTGAACGGGTCGCGGATTGCTTGGCTATATACGAAATCCCCCACCACGAGAATGATGTCGCGATCTTTCGCCCAAATCACCTTGGCCAATGCCTCAAACTTGCCGACGTATCTCTCATCCACCCTCTCCTCGTTGCCAAGCTCGATGTACTTGAGATTGTAAGGTGCAGAGTGGCCATCGGCGGCGCGACGCCGGCCCCATTCACTATCAGCCGGAGCTTTGGCATAATCCATGAAGTCCGCCATGTCCTGCGGGGTCTCATCAATGCAGAAATCCGGGATGGCTTCAAACCCCGCGGCCTCACAGAAATCCATGAAGCCGGGAATGCCAAACCCGTTAGATGAATGGCGGTACCAGTGCCCCGCGTAGGGCGGACGGCGCTCGCGCGGGCCGATCATTTTCTTCCATCGATAGCCTGGATTGTTGACCATCGAACCTCCGTAGCGCAACACGGTGATGCCTTGCGCGATGAGCCCCTCGGCGACATCCCGGCGCACCGGCAAGCCCTTGAAGCGGCCCCACTCGCCGGGCTGGAGAAAGGCATATCCTAACACAACTGAACCGGCCTGCTTTAGCTTGAGCGAAAACCGACCGCTTGCATCGGAGGCGTCGGGTGTCAACGTGAAGTCCAAGCGCTGCCACTCCGCGCTGGTGACGACTAGCGGCTTCTCGGCATAGACATGCGATCCATCACCGCTTTCCAGTGCCACAAACAACGTCGTGGGCTTTGCAGCGCGTGCCCATACCTGGCCTTCGTAGGCTTTGTTAGCGACGAAATTCATGCCTTGGCGATTGAGACCCCGGTTTTCCACACCCCACACGCCGTCGCCCGATTGAAACCTCATCAGTTGCGATTGCGCTCCGACGAACGGATTGTCGGCACGAATCGCGTACTCGCCCTTCGCATTACCAGCATACGCCGGACGCCACATGCCGCTGATGTCTTCCAATTCCTCAGGCTCCTGAAAACTCTCGCCAAAAATCATCTGGCTGTAGAGTCCCCCGTAGATCTCGTGGTTCACGTCCTCGATGCACGCGCCAGTTAGAAGGCGCGACACGGGATGAATCTCCTGCCCCGCTTCAATGTGAATGACGGCGTCCTGCGCCGAGACGCCGGTAAGGACGCCCGATGCGGTTAGAAAGATGATGATCTTGAGCATTGGGTTCATGGGTTGGCCTTTTGGGTCACCAGATCCATTTCGATGAGTTGCAACATCAGGTCAGTGACCAGCTCGCTGGTATATGGATTGCCACGCCACTCATATCCCGCATTGCGCTCCAGCCAGGGATCCGCAATTGCCTCGGTCACCGCGCCCCTGTAAGGACCATCCGTCACTTGGGTATAGAAATTCAACTGCATCACCCGGTTTCTGAGCTGCTCAAACAGCGGGTTTCCGGTCGCCTTGAACAGGCGATCCAGGCACTGGATCTTGCGGTTGCCGTAGCAATAGACGGAATACTGGTTGAAATGCTGCTGCTCGCTGTGCGCGCCTTGCGTCGGCGCTTTCACCCAGCTCAACTGTCTCGGACACCAATAGAGCAGGCCGTAATAGGCATTGGCCACTGCGCGCTCGAGGCTCTCGCGGTCGCCGGTGCGGTCGTGTTTGTCTAACCAATACTCCACCACGGCATAGATGCTGTCCTGCTCAAAATCGCCGGGCGGCAGGTCCGGATGCATGCCGGTGTACCAGAAACGGCCCTCGACGTTCTGCCGCATGAAGCGCTCCTGTTCCGCGCTGGCCCGCAGACAACGCTCATCCCCGGTGATTTTTGCGATGATCGGCAATCCCACCAGCGCCCGTCCGCACACCACGGATTGGGATTTCCTGCCGGAATCGATTTCCACCACCTGCGGAAAGCCGCCGTCGGCATTCTGTTGGGCCAGCACCCAGTTCAATGACGCCATTGCCGCCTTGTACCAGTCCTGCCGGTCCACTCCCTCGTTGTCCCTGACCCGTTGCCAGGTTTGCAAGATATAGCGGACCATCCATGCGTTGATGTCCACCTTGTATCCATCATGGCTCCAGTCCCGGCTGCAGAACTCCGGGACCCTGAAGTACCAACTCGTATGGAACACCCCACTGGGCTGCTGCCCCTTGATTGCAAAGTCGATCTGCTCGAACGCCCTCTCGCGCCACTCCTTGTCGCCGGTGATCTCGTACAGGCGGTACTCATAACAGGCAATGTATGGGTTATTTCCCACATAGACGAACGGAGTGTCCCGGTGATGCTCGTAACCGACGCCCGGCTTCCAACTGCCCATCTTGCGGCGGCCATCCACGGCAATGGCAAACGCCTCGCGCGGCGTGCGCACATGCAGCGACGCGTCCACCTGATAGTTGCTGACCTTGATCCAAGTCTGCATGATGCCAGTGATGGCGCCGGCGAATTCGCCCGCATCGCTCAGGATCAACTGCAGCGGCATTTCATACTTTGTTCCCGCCGCCATCTTGCCGCCACCGACGCGGAATTGCGGCGCTGTCTGCCGGTTGGCAAAGTGAAATCCGGTAGTCCCGGTCCAAGTGGCTGGGTTCAGGTAATCCGAATTGCTGTTGATGGCAAACAGGGCAACCACCGACAGATCCGGCCGATAGACCAACACACCGGGCACGCCGCAGTAGCGCATCGGCGAAATCCGCACGCTCTCGCTGGCGCCGGCCCACGGGTAACTCTGCACCCGCCAGTCGTATGTGAATCCATCATGATAAGCCAGACACACCTCCCAACCATCGAGTTCCTTGTCCACTGACCATTGCGAGGTGATGGCTGCCGCGGGAAGGTCGCCGCTCAGCTCCAAATCGGCCATCCAGGCAAACTTCGCTCCATCGATCTCCTGCTGGCCGGACAACCTCGCGTGGCGCGGGCCGGTCTTCTCTCCCTGCGCAGCCGCCAGCCACCGCACTTCCCCGCTCTTGACGTTGCGCAGAGCCAACAGGCCTTGGGTTGCAGACTGCTCGACCGGCTTCTCGTGGAGCGAAATGGTCCCCAGGCACCAGCCGTTAGATTCCTTCACCAACTCCCACCTCAGGCCGCCGCCATTCTCCAGCACCATCGTCGCATCAGCACCCGCAGCCGAACCCACGTGGCAAAGCGCAAACAGCGCCATCATGAGACATGCCTTCATGACATTAAACTTCACTCGTTAGGACTGCAGTTCGGGCCTTCATATCAACTGTCCCGGGAATCAGCCGCCGGTGACGCAGCGGCGAGCAAGTGACAGCTCAAAATCGTCAGAACTGACGTTTTTCTCATATTCATCGAGCTTTCACCTTACATCTTTTCGGATTGTATAACCTTGCTTTCCCCGTTGACGCGAACAGTCGCCTTGCGGCTGTCGTTAGATGCAACGCGGTAGGAGGTGACCTTGCCGTCCTTCCACGCGATGTCCACCTCAAATCCACCGCGGGCACGCAGCCCTTTGACGCTGCCGGCAGGCCATGCCTTGGGCAGCGCCGGCAGCAGCTCGATCTCACCGGCGTGGCTCTGCATGAGCATCTCGACGATGCCCGAGCAGCCGCCGAAGTTGCCGTCGATCTGGAATGGAGGGCAACTGTCGAACATGTTAGGAAGGGTCCGGGGCGGCGTCATCAACATCGCCAGCAGTTTATATGCGTGATCGCCGTCGAGCAGCCTTGCCCAAAGGTTGATTCGCCAGCCCACGCCCCAGCCGGTGGCGTCGTCGCCGCGGATTTCGAGCGACTTGCGCACGGCGGCCGCCAGTTCCGGCGTGCCACGGGGAGTGATCTGGGCGCTGGGATAGAGGCCGTAGAGATGCGAGACATGGCGGTGCTGCTTCTCCGGCGCTTGCATATCCCAGTCGTCGAGCCATTCCTGGAGCTGGCCTTCCTTGCCAATCTGATTGGGTGCCAGCCGCGTGCGCGTGGCGACGAGTTTCGCGCGGAGATCGGCGTCCAGGGCAAGAATCTCAGACGCCTGGATGCAGTTCGTGAACAGATCGCGGATGATTTGACTGTCCATCGTGGGGCCGGCACAAACGCTCGCGCCGCCGGGATGCGTGTTTTCAGGCGACAGCGACGGACAGGTCACCAGCCACTTGTGTTTGGGTTCTTCCACGAGCGTATCGAGGAAGAACTGCGCGGCGCCCTTCATGACCGGATAGACTTGCGCCAGATACTTCTTGTCGCCGCCGAACTCGTAGCGGTCCCAAAGGTTCTTGCAGAGCCACGCACCGCCCGTCGGCCAGAAGCCCCAGGTCGGGCCGTCGATCGGCGCCGTCGCCCGCCATAAGTCGGTGTTGTGATGGCAGACCCAACCGCCCGCGCCCCAATTCACCTTTGCGGTGCGGCTGCCCGGTTCGACCAGCTCGCTGACCATCTGGATCAGCGGGGCGCTGCACTCGCCGAGGTTGGCCGGTTCCGCAGGCCAATAGTTCATCTCCGTGTTGATGTTGATCGTGTACTTGCTGTCCCATGGCGGTGCCATGCTTTCGTTCCACAGCCCCTGCAATGTCGCCGGCTGGCCACCCGCACGCGAGCATGACATCAGCAGGTAACGGCCGAATTGAAAGTAGAGCGCTGCCAACTGCGGGTCGTTGCCCTCGGCAAATTTGGCGATACGCTGATCGGTCGGCAGTTTCGCTTTGTCGGTCACGCCGAGATCCAACGACACGCGCCGGAATAGCCGTTGATGTTCCGCGACGTGGTCCTTGCGCAGGGTGTCTAACGGTTTCCGCAGCGCTTTGGCCAGATACGCCTGGGTCAGCGCCTCGGGGTCGCCACTAACATCCTTGTAGCTCTTGTAACTGGTGGCTGCAACAATCAGCAAGGTCGCCGAATCCGCGCCGCTAACCGAAACGCTGTCTTTTCCTGCAGTCATCTTGCCGCCTTGCGTGAGAATTCGGACGCGGGCCTGGAACTTCAGCGCCCCCGGGATGCCATTGGCCTCGGCGTTGACGCCCCGCATGACGAGCGTGCCCGGCGACTCCGCCTCGACCGTGGCCTTTTGGGGCGTGCTCATCGCCGCAGTGAAGTCGATCCGGCCCTGCTTGTCGGCGGTTAGATGAACGACAATCACCTGATCCACCGGGCTGGAGAACACCTCGCGGACAAATTTCACCCCGGCGACCGAGTAGGTCGTGTGAGTGATCGCCGTGTCGATATCGAGTTCGCGCCGGTATCCGGTCACGTCGCCAATTCTGGGAAAGCTCAACTTCAAATCGCCCACCGTCTCGTATGGCATTTGCTTCAGCGGGTGCGCCATCATCTTCGCGCCGATCAGGCCATGCGCCTCGCCGTACTTGCCCTCGAAAATCAGCCGACGTGCCTCGGGCAGTGCTTTCAAGGCTTCCGGACTGCTCGGGTCATAGGGCCCGCCGGCCCACAGCGTGCACTCGTTGAGTTGCAAGCGTTCCTGGTCCACCCCGCCAAACACCATGGCACCGAGCCGTCCGTTGCCCACCGGCAGGGCCTCGACCCATTGCCCGGCTGGCTTATCATACCATAACTTCAAGTCCTGCGCCGAGGCGGCCTGGCCACCACAGGCGACAAAGCCCAGGGCGGCAACAAGGAAATGCATGATGGAAACTCTCTTGCGGTGCATGATTTTCGATTGGGGTTGAGTCCGTGGTGATGTTGTTGGGTGTTCTCCCGCTTATGATGCCCTTGAAAAGCTGAGCCGTGTGTGGATGATTCATCAGGGATTCGGCGCTGTGGCATCTAGCGGCACCTCGCAGAATGTCAGCGCGGCGATGCCGTTTTTCCCATATAACAAGGTCTTTGGGTCCCACTTCCTGTCCGTCAGATAGGTGATGGTCTTCGCGCTCGCGGGGGCCGCCAGCTTGAGCTTGAGCACATTGCCAGACACGCTGCCCGACGCAACCTTGCCCGCCTCGCCGTCCAGATGGAACTGGTCGGCCAGCGCGTCAATCCACGCCACCGGCTGGTCGAACTCCAGCGCGATCTCGTCTTTCCGGGCGGTGGTGTAGCTTGCCCGCTGGATGTCTGCGGCCGTGATCGGCTGCGCGAAGACCTTGCCATAACTGTCCCGCTCGAACAGCGGCACCAGGGCCAGACCCATCCGCTCGTAGTCATCGGTTTTGAAATGACAGTTCTGGCCGCTGGGAATATCCAGGGTGGGCACGACGCTCAGGCTGGAATAGAGGCGCGACAGGCGGCGCTGGACATCTCGCAGCTTGTCGCTGTTTCTGGTGCCACCCTGGGAGCAGGCGTTGGGCCAGATCTGGAACAGATAGTAGTGCCGGATGTTAGGATAGTCCTGCTTCCATGCCGCGGTGAGATCCAGCCAATACTGCTCATACATCTCGCAACCATAACAGTTGTCAGGTCCGTCAAACCCCTGGTCCGCTTCACCCTGATGCCACATCACACCGCGAATGCCATGGGTGAGCCGGGCCGCGATCACCCGCTGCTTCAGGTTGTTGTAGATCGGTCGTTCCTTGTTGGCTGTTTTGACATGATCCGGCATGTGTTCATCGATTCGAGTGCCGCCAACGGCCCCGTTGAGGATGCAGATGGGGATTTTATCGTCCTCCACAAGCTTCTTGGCCAGTGCCATTCCCCAAGCACTGATGAAATGGATGCGGTCGGGGGACGTGGGCGTCAGCCGTTCCACCACAGCGTTGCCCCAGCCACCTGTGGTCGGGTTGCCCTCAACCTCGCCGTTGCCGCCGAAGCTGCGGATCCACGGGCTGTCGGTGTGGGTGAGATCCTGGCGTTTGGTGGTGTTCTCGTAGTTGTAGCCCACGGCATTGGACTGGCCTTGGATGACATAGGCGTCGCCACAGACGAGGTTATTCACGGTCTGTTGGACTTTCTCGGCATTGCCGCTCTTGGTTCCGAACTCGACCTTGTAGATGACGAGCCCCGGCTTGAGCTTTACCTCCAATGCATAACTCTTGTCCGCCTTTGGTTTTTGGCTTTCGGTCTTGATCAGCTTGTCGTCGGCATAGAGTTTCAGGAACACCGAGTCGGCGGAATCCGTGAGAGTGCCATTGTAGAAAAGCGTTCCCTCGTTATTGTCGTCGCGCGCATAGAACTGGTTGTCCACGGGCTTCTCATCCTTGTCCGGCGTGCGTTGCACCCACGCATCCTTCGCGGGTTCCTTGACCACGATCTGGATCGTTTGGGTGACAGGCTTGCCGCCGTTGGAAGCCGTTGCGGTCACGCTCAGCTTGCCGCTGTTTTGCGAACGTTTGAGGACCAGCTTGCCGGGGGCCTCCTCCTGGATCAGCGCCATGCCGGAAACCGCCCATTTGTATTTCATCTCAGCGGCTCCTTTGGCCTCCAATGCCTGCAGATTGGCGATGTGCGGCACGACCTCAATGGTATCGCGGCCATTCCAGGTTGCAGGTGCTTGCAGGGTGAAATCCGGATCCGGGATGTCCTCCTTGATGGTGACGGGTATGTCCAAGGTTCTCACCTGATCGGCAAACACCGTCTTGAGTTGGAGCGTGAACGACGTGTCGCCGGTCACGCGCCCGGCATCCAGCGTGTAGGAAAACCGGTCAACCGCGGCAACGGTTTCCTGGGTGCCCCGTTTGATGATCCAATAGAGTTTCTGCGCGCCGCCAGCCTTGGCCATCACGATGGTGCTTTTGCCCTCCAACAGACTTATCGATTTCACTGAGACCGCGAAGTCGGTGCCTGGCCGCACCAACGGACCGACCACGGTCTGCAAAGGCTTCTGGTTCTCATACTGGAGTCTCACCCAATCGGCGGAACGCGCGACCTTGGAGATGCGCACCTCGTCCATGTCGCCTTTGAACACATAGCCGCCCCATCCGCCCATCCACATTTTCGCCGGACTCTTGATATCCAACGGACTATTTTCGCTCGTCGAAACGCCGTCCAGGCGTCCATTCACGTATAGTCGCGAGTCGCCCTTCTTGCAGGTGTGGACGACGTGCACCCATTCGTTCATGGCGATGGTGCTGGGGGCCTGCAGGCCTGCCCCCGATCCGTAGCAATCCATCGACATGTGCGGCGGCTTGCTCAAAATCATCTGTACCACGGCCTTGGGGTCGCCATTGCCCCAGCAGACGATGCGATCGCCCGACTTCGCGGCCTTGAACCAAAGTTCCGTCGAATGGGGGTTGGAACCTGTCGGATAGGTGGTGATGTTCTCCCCGCAGTTGATCCCCTTGCCAGGTTCAAAGTGGCGGCCCTGACCAATCACCCCGGCCACCGGCGTGGTGCCCTGGTCCTTGCCTTGAAGCGCGCCGGTCTCATCCTTGGTCGGATCGTCCAGGTGCCAGACGCTGAGGTAGCCATTGGACTCATTGAACACCGCCTTGCCGCTCGATTCGCTCTTCGCATCGGTCTTGCCCCAGAACATGTCGATTCTCTGGTGTGCATTGCCCTTGATGGTGGGGATGCGCACCCAGATGACGGCCGTGGCGGCGGCCGCGTCCCACGCCTCAACCTGATAGGCCAGCGCCTTGCCCGCAACGGCGAAGCGCAGGTCCTCGCCCTTGGCTTGCGCCTGCTTGAAATCAAACGAGTCCTTGTCCAGCCGCAGCAGCAGCGGGAAACCCTCCTCCGAGGCCGTGGCCGGCAGATTCGCCCCCTCTGGAGTTGTTAACAGGTAGAACGAGCCGGCATGCTGCCAGCCTTGGTATTGGGCGAATCCGGTTTGAGGCAGCGCCAGCAAGACCAGTGTGATTGTCGTTAGTAGGTTTCTCATTTGATCCTGTTTGAATACATCAAGAGCGCACAAGACCTTTCATTTGCCGCTTGCTGCTGGTCTTCTCCCTGGCGGGATCTTCGGGCTCACCGCTTGGCTGGCGGCCGGCCGCGGATAGGCCGTGGTGATCCCGTATTTGGCCCCCAGGTAGCCGCCGACCAATGCTTCGTCACTCGCGGATAGGGCGTTGTTGTATCCAATGATCTCGGCAACGTCAAAATCCATCGTGCCCAAAGATTCGTTTTTGCCGATCTGATAGAATGGATACTGTGCGAGATTCGCCGCGCTCGCGTCTCCATCGACGGTGATCTTGAGCAGCATATAGTCGGTGATGGGCGCCAGATCAGAGGCGCTGCCCTGCTGGCCGTTTTTCGCTAACGGTGTGCAATTCCGCGAAACCGCCGCCGGGAAGTGGTCCTGCCAGAACCCGTCGGTTCCATTGGCCATATTGTAGCTGGAGGCCCGCACCGATTGCATATCATCGGACCTGCGGCCAAGGAACGTGCCGCTGCCGTTCCAGGTGGCGTTCGGCGATCGCACCACGAGATACTGCTCTTTGGTGAAGAACCCGCCGGCAATGTCAAACCAAGTGTCCTTGCCCCGCAATTGGACCACCGCATGCCCCATGAGTTGATTGGCGACAAGGACCGGTGCGCCGCTGCCCAGGCTCGCGTGGTGCGCGTTGCCGGACCGGTCAGTCCAGCGTTGGACCACCCCGTCGGCATTGGTGGTGACGCCGACGGACGCATCGAAGTAACAGGCGAGACCCGCCGTGACGGGAACCGTGTAACCATCCACCGTGATCTTCGCCACAGCCGACATGCTGGCCTGGCCTGTGCTGAGAGTCGCCTTGGCTGTTAGGCCGTACTCGCCCGCCGGCACGTTCTTCCATTCCACCGAATACGGCGCGGTTTCAGCCGACCCGATCAGCGTGTTTCCCTGATAGAAAGACACCTTCTTCACCGTGCCGGCCAGGTCCGCGGTATCGGCCGCCAGCGTCACCGTTGCCGGTTGGCCGGCCGGCAGGCCGAAGCGCGCGCCGTCCAGTGGTGAGGTCAGGCTCACCACCGACACCGGAGCTAACAATTCCCGCGGGATGATCGTGGCGGCCTGACGGGATGGCATATACCAATACAGCCGCGCCGTTGCCGGATTGGCATTGTGATAGTATTCCATCTTCAAGTTGTATTTCTGCCCGGCTGTCAGGGTGACGGGGGTGCTGTCATTCCACAGGTTGGCCGACTGGTCGTTCCAGTCGTTGATCACCATCGCACCGTTCACCCACAAGCGGACCCCGTCGCTGGTGCGCGTGGAAAACCGATAGATCCCGCTCTCCGGCGCCAGGATCTGGCCGGTCCAGCGCACGCTGTAGGTGCCCGCAGCCAGGGTTTCTGGCGGCGTTGAGCCCCAGTCAAAGTTCACGGCAGGATCGATGCGTGTCGCCTTGAGCGAGGTGAGACCCATTTTGTCATAGTACTTTCCGCTCAATCCGGTGCCGGCGGTGCCCACGACGATATTGACCGTCGCGGGCGATGAAGTGGTCAGACTGTCGGTGGCCGTGAACGTGAAGCGGTCCATACCCTGATAGCCGGGCGCGGGGGTGTAGGCCAGGTTGGGCGGCGCGCCTGTTAGATCGCCATGTGCCGGCCGGGTTGCGACCTTGCAAGCCACCGGGCTCGTGCGGCAGGACGAACCGGTGAGGATGAGCGTCTTGGGCGTGTTGACCGGGGTAGCCACGATTTGCGGGTCGGCTTGCGGCAGGGCCGCGACCAACGCGGGCGAGGTGGTGGCGGCTTCCAGCGAGGCCACGGTGGTTGCCAGCGTCTTGTAGTTGTTGTCATGTTTCCACCACGCGAGGTCCGCATGCAAAGCCGGCAGCGTCCAGCGGGCCGCCTCGCCATATTCCGCCAATCTGCTAGTGGCGGTCGCCCCGAGAACGCCACCCCAGTAGGCCACACTATTAAAGCACACCTGGATCCCTTCCTGGATGTGATGTTTCGCCAGGGCATTCATGGCCGCGGCGGGCGGTGTGACGGTGAACATCCGGTCACACGGCCCTTCGGTTCTGGCATCTTCTAGCAACTCCTGGATCAACACCTCCACGTCGGGAAGGGTCAGCTTGTTTTGCACAAAGTCGTCAAGTTTGCCGCGCCACATGCCGGCCGGCTGCTTGATCCCGGCGCGGACCGCCGGATAGAGCAGCTTCTTGTCGGCCTTGATGGTCTCACCTCCCAGATGCTGGAACAGCGTTTCTGACAGGTAGCCGTTGGCGATCTGCAAGGGATCGGTCCAATTGAAGCCGGCCTCAAACGGATAGGTGGGCGCCACATTCTTGACAAACGCCCCCAGCATGGCGGGCACGGCCGAGGCTACCGCCGCCGCATCCACTTGGCCCAGCGCCTTGGCGGCCTTGGCGCGCACCCAAATGTCGGGGTCGCTGAGCCGGCGGGTCAACGCGGGCACCGCACTGGTGGTCTTGAGGCAACCGAGGGCGGTGCAGGCCGCCTCGCGCTGGTTGGCATCGGTGGGATTTTCCGCCAGGGTGATCAGTTCGTTCACGTCCGCGGCGCTCAGCGAGCGGGTGGCCAGTTCGGTGGCGGCATTGAAACGCACGATCGGATCCCAATCGCCCAGGGCGGCGGCCAGTTGCTCCTTGGTATAACTGCCACAGAGCGAGGTGAAGTCCGCGGCGAAGATGGCTTTGCTTACCTTCCCGGCATTGAGTTCGTTGGCCGGGTTTGCGTTCTTGCCGGTGATATAGAGTTTTTTCAATGGGATGGCGGCGTGCAGGAGATAATAGGCGGTTGGGTTGCCCCAGTAGGTATAACTGTCATCCCCGTAGCTGGTTCCCTTGCCAGCCCCCCACTGCTCGCCACCTTCATAGACAAACGAGCCGTCGCAGCGGCGTTTCATGTCGCGGTCCCAGCGCAGTTTCTTTTGGTACTCAGCCACCGCCGCAGGGCCGCCCACATTGGCACCCAGCGCCGTCCACAGGTAACTGAACCCCTGCCCCGTGTGGCCGTAATTCTCGCCCCTGAATCCGGCGACCGACATCCGCGCGAAATACTCCGTCTGCACAGGCTTGTCGCCCATGCACGCAAACAGGATCGCGGTCAGCGGGTCCTTGCCGTTGCTGCAGTGATCATAATACATCCGCTTCTGACCCGGAAGTTGGTGCTCGCCGCAATACGGCTCGTGTTCGCCGTAGGGAATGGATCCACGGTTGACATAGTAGCCGAAGAAATTGGCGGCCCGCGCAATGGCCGGATCAATCTCCGGACTCACCACGCCCGCCTTTTTACCTAACACAATCGAGAGCTGCGCGGCCAGGCCCGCCTGATTGACCGGCCCGTACCAACTCATCGAGCCATGGGTCCCACCGGCCTTCCAACCGCCGGGCGGCGGGACATTCGAAAACCCGTGGCCGGCCGTGCCGAACATGCTCGAATGGGTGGCCGCATAGATGACATACTCACTGAGGCCATGAAACACCTCGGCGTCCTTGGTCAGCATGTAATATTCAGCCAGAAAAATGCTGTTATAGCATTCCCAGGCCGATATCCCATTGTGCTCGAGATCCAACGTCGCGGGTGCCAGCACCCGGGCATACTTCTGTAGCATCGGCAGGTAGGCGGGATCGCCGGTGGCCAGCAGGGCCAACGCGCTGATGGCTCCGCTCCCGTCGTTGCTGCCCCACCCTTTCGCGTCAATTTTCTGTTTGAGACTGTTGGCGGCGTTGGTTAGAATCCGCGCGGTCTTGGGACAATTGTAGGGTGCCGTGTCGGAGTAAGCGCCCATCACGGGCAGGGTGATGGACACCTCGGTGGTGACGCCTGCGCGCCAGCGCTTGAACTTGAGAATGCCATCGCCGGCCTCGGCGGCGCCGATCGCCCAGCCCAGACTTTTGCGGGCATCGCTGGTGAAGAGCGGGACCGCGCCGCCGCCCGCGCTGGCTCCCAGAATGACGTCGTCGGTGGCGAGCACGCCGGCTGCCGGCGTGCCGGCTGCCACGGTGGTCACCAAAATCTGATAGGGCGCGAACGCCGTGGTGCCATCCCGCCCGGGAGTCTCCGACCAGGCGTGATAAATCCACCCGCGCATGCCGGTGGGGCCCAGGTTGTAGGTCCCAGTCCGGTCAATGGTGCTGAGATCCGTCGCCGTGAGGTCCGGCGCGGCGGCCTGGAGCGGGCCGGGCAGGGTTAGCAACAGGGCCAGCGCGGTCGCGGCGAACCACGTCCGCGGCGCGCGCGTGGATGTTGGAGAATTCATGGAGTTGTGGCGGTGTTTGGGTGCATTGGCGGGAAGAATTTGGTGGAATCCTCAGAGAACGTCAAGCGCGGGGCCGCCGGTGCGCACCCGCGGCGAAGGAAATGTGATTTGCTGATTAGTCAGCCTGGCGCTTGTCGTTAGTTACTTTCTAGCACCAGAGGATTATGGAGTCACGATCTTGTCGACGCGGGCGCTCGTGTCCAGGCGCACTTCAAGAATTTCGAATCGGTGGTTGCGACGCCTGCGGGATGGCCTTAAACTCTCGCTATGAACCGTTCTTGGAACGTATCACAGTCGAACCGGGCAAATGCGGCGGTAGACCTTGCATCCGCGGCTACCGCTTGCGGGTGGGCGACGTTCTCGACCTCATTGCCCATGGAGCGAGCCGTGAGGAACTCCTCGCGGATTACCCGTTCCTTGAACCCGAGGACATCACGGCCGCCCTGCTCTATGCCGCCCGGCAAACCGACCACCTGATTCTCGCGGACGCGTCGTGAAGTTTTCTGATAGACAACCCGTTGCCGGTTTCAGTAGCGCACTGGCTTGCCGGAAAAGGCCACGACGCAATCCATGTGCTGGACCTCGGACTCGGGCAAAGCGATGACCGCGCCATTTGGTCGCTTGCCGCTAGCCAGTCGAGAATCGTTGCCAGCAAGGACGATGATTTTTTCACGCTTGCCACGCGCCCGGATGACGGCGGACGACTGTTGTGGATCCGAATCGGCAATTGCCGCAATCAAGCGTTGATCCAGGCATTGGAAACCTCCTGGCCGGCCATCGAGACCGCACTCATCAGCGGACAGCAAATCGTCGAGCTGCGGTGGGTTGAGTTGAGGCAAATTGATGAAGAATGGTCTAACGTAATTGTAGCGGCGCGCTATGAGCGCCGACACTACCCTTACAGCCGAACCGCACCTCTGCAGCATTCTATTTGCCGCTTCAACCGCCTGTTTGGGTTCCGGTGTCCCTCCACCTCGTCCCGCGCGTCTCTGAGGGCGTCCTGCGGGCCGTGCGAAACCTCTGCGGCGGCACCCTCATCGAAGCCGTGCACGATCGCACCAATACGGTCGATCCCAAACAAATCAGCGCCGTGCTCATGCATCCGCGAGTGCGGGCCGCACTGGCAGACCTCCGGCCGCATCACCCAGATCTACGGCCGCCGCACTGAACCCAAGGCCCCCAAGGAAACGCGCAATCTCCATCTGGCGCGACCGCTCGGTGGCATCTTCAACCCGGCCGCCCTGAGCCACCGCGAGTTTATCCTAACCGGAAGTCTGCTCGATGCCAAGTCTCACGCTGAGGATTTTGGCGGTGCGGATGGGCTCGCTGCTGCTCGCCACCATCCAGATGGCCCCGCGATTCTCACGAACCTCGGGGCCACGGCAACCGGCCACCATCGCATGCAATTCGCATTGGAACCAACGCGATGCACTCTCGCCGGCCGACATTTGTCAAGCGTGGGCTTGGCCGGATTATTGGGTCGGCTCAGCCGGCTTGGTTGCTTCAGCAGCCGGTGCCTTCTTGGTCGTTTCGGTCGCGGGGGTGTCGCTGGCCTTCTTGGCCGGTGCCTTGTGGTGGACCTTGGCCTTGGTGGCCGCTGGCTTCGCTTTGGTCGCGCTGGGCGTCGGCGCCGGAGCGGGAACTGGAGCGGGATTGTGCGTGGTGCAGGCTGACAGGATGAGGCCGATGGCGGCCATTGCGGGCAGTAGGATTGTTTTCATGGTTTGGGAATTGGATCGCTCCGTAGGTTTGAATGCGGCCCAAGCATCCATCAAGCGCGCGATACCGCAAGACTTTTTCGTCAGACTTTTTCGTCAGGCTTCCTGCCTGAATGCTTCGGTGCTGGTGTTTGAATAGGCGCAGTCCGAGGGCAACCCGAGGATTCCCTTGGGTCAATCCAGCGCGGAGGTTTGGCTCACCGCTTATCCCATCCCCTATGTCTCGCAACAACTTGTGCTGGAGGAATGAACCTCATGCACTCTCCACGGATTCAGGACGTCCACACCGGCCTGAACGTCGGTGGTGTTGCGGGTGACGAGAGTGAGGTGATGCTGGGGCGCGGTGGCGGCGATGAGGCTGTCCCGGCTTGCCTAGCTCCTTGTGACGAAAATCCAGCTCTCGAAGTTTGATTGCCGCCGCCGCCATTTTAGCGTCAACTGCCGCCACCCCTCACAACGCAACCGGCGTCAACGAATCAATCAATCACTCCTCTCAAGCCATGTGGAAAGGTCGCTTCTCCCAAGACACTTCGTCCCTCGTCCAACAATTCGGCGAGTCCATCTCGTATGATTGGCGGCTATTTGCCCACGACATCGCCGGCTCGCTCGCCCATGCCCGCGGCCAGCTCGCCGCCGGACTCCTCGGCGCCGATGAGTTTGCCGCCATCGCCGGCGGCCTGCGCGAAATCGAGGCCGACATCCGCGCCGGGAAATTCGAGTTCAAGACCTCGCTCGAGGACATCCACATGAACATCGAGGCGGAACTGACCCGCCGCATCGGCCCGCCCGGCGCCAAACTCCACACCGCCCGCTCCCGCAATGACCAGGTCGCCACCGATACCCGCCTCTATTGCCGCAGCGAAATCGACGGACTCAGCACCGCGATCGGCGGCCTCCAGCTCGCACTGCTAGACCGGGCCGAACGCTACGCCGCCACCGTCATCCCCGGCTACACCCACCTCCAGCGCGGCCAACCGGTCACCGCCGGCCACCATTTCCTGGCCTACGTCGAAATGCTCGAACGCGACCGCAGCCGCCTCGCCGACTGCCGCAAACGCCTCAACCTTTCCCCGCTGGGCTCCGGCGCGCTGGCCGGCTCGACCATCAACCTCGACCGCCACGCGATCGCCGCCGAACTCGGGTTTGACGGCATCACCCACAACTCGATGGATGCCATCGCCGACCGCGACTACATCGCCGAGCTGCTGTTCGTGATGGGGCTGTGCGGTGTTCACCTGTCCCGCCTCAGCGAGGACCTCATCCTCTGGTGTACCAGCGAATTCGCCTTTGCCGCCCTCTCCGACGCCCACACCACCGGCTCGTCCCTCATGCCGCAAAAGAAAAACCCCGACGTCTGCGAACTCACCCGCGGAAAAACCGGTCGCTTGGTCGGCAACCTCATGAACCTGCTGGTCGCCCTCAAAGGCCTGCCGCTCACCTACAATCGCGACCTTCAAGAGGACAAGCCGCCGCTGTTTGATTCGGTGGACACCCTGCGGCTGATCCTCGCGGTCAACACCGAGCTGATCGGCGCGATGGAATTGCGCGAGGACAATTGCCGCCGCGCCGCCGCCGACCCGATGCTGCTGGCCACCGACCTGGCCGATCACCTCGTCAAAGCCGGCATCCCGTTCCGCCACGCTCACGAATTGGTCGGCAAGGCCGTCGCCGAGGCCCTGCGCAGCGGCACTCCGCTCGATCAACTGGATTTTCCGGCGCTTGACCCGGCGTTTGGAGCTGACGCCGCCGCAGTGTTTTCGCTGGAGCGCGCGCTGGCCGCCCGCAGCAACCCCGGCTCCCCCTCAATTGCCAACGTGCGGGCCGAAATCCAGCGCTGGCGCGAGCAACTCCAGCCGACCTGAGGCGCGAGCGTGCCAAATCAAGCACGGTTTCAGGATATCACGGACATTTTTACCACTGAAAGCACTGAGCGCCACTGAAACCACTGAATGAGCCGATTTGGAATCCGGGCAGGATGCCCGGACCACGGTGGCGCGGGCATCCTTGCCCGCTGCCAAGTCGCTTGATGGCTCATTCAATTCCCTCTGGGCTCACGATTTCTCATCCTGAAATTCTTCTCAGTGCCATCAGTGGGGCTCAGTGTCTCAGTGGTTTCTTTGGCACGATTATCAAGAAAACTGTAGTTTCGCAGGTCCCTTACTTCTTCAATATCGACTGCGCGGTGATCCGCGTCCGCTCGTCCGGGTCTTCCCTGAGTCGCTCGCCGGCGGTTCGCACCTGCGCTGCTGTCACCTGCGCAGGCACCTGCTCACTGAGGCGATGTAGGCTGATCAACGCCGTGCTCAGGGTTTGCGCATCGTTCTTGGCCAGCGTTCCCCAGATGAATTCCACCCCCTCCCGCCCAATCGTGCCGCTGCTCACCAATTGCGCAATGTGCTGGATGCTGTAATCCCGCATCGCCGCAGGCGCGGCGGAATCCCCCTCGACCGCTGTCAAATCCTCAAACGCCGATTTCGGCATGTCCTGCTGCAATGCCGTCATCAATTCATCGCCAATCCAATTCCGATAACTCTCCGGCCAACCCTGCAAATCCTTGCCGTGGAGAAACGCGGTCACTTCATCATGGTTCATCTTGAATCCGTCCCGCTTCCGGATGGCATTGACCAACAAATTCGCCGAGCCTTTCCAGTCCGCTGACTTGAGGGAGTTCACGACGTTGTCTTTCTTACCGGCGGGGAGAATACTCGCAGTCGCAGGCAAGATCCCACCTTGGGCAAGGATTTCTTGATCAGTGTGACTGATTGGCCGCGCGAGTGCCAAGGCCGTTTTGGCGGGTGCCGCCACGCTCGCGTCATCAATCGGCATCACAGGTTCTCCCGAAACAGGCGCACCTTGCGGTAAATCGTTCTCTAAATGCTGAGCTCCCATGCCGTGACCTGACCGAGAGTCTCCCAGCGGATCATTTCGTTGATTGCCACCATGCGTCACTCTATCAGCAGCGGGAATCTCAGATTTGCGGAATGCAAGGACAGCCAACACCCCGGCTGCAATAAGGCATGCGTTGCCAGCAGCGAACCTTATATTTTGTGTTTTCATGGTTAAAGCAACAAAGAAACGAAGATAAAATGTGGCATCGCTATTTGCTGATTTCTTCCGCTACAGGGTCCACCTCACGCTTCATTACAACTTTCTCGTTTTCGTCCCTGCAAATCACCTCGAACAGCTTCGCATCCTTATCAAAGGAAATACTATAACCCTTCAATATCGATGTGTCAGGTCTTCCCGAGTTATCGAGTTTCGGTGGTGGAAACTTTTCCAGGCCGATTCTCGATTTCACAAGCCAATGATCAGACCCTATTCGCTCAAGAACCACTAACCAAACTTGCGGGGCATTCACCATCCGTTCATAGAGCAATATGGCAACATTATTTGTGGAAATCACTAATTCGCACAACAAAGGAGAATATGGGACTGCATCAGCGGCGGCGCTTCCGCGCCAATCGATCGAATATAAGAGTTCAGCCCTCCTCTGAGATTCCCTCGTGACGACAATATTTGTCCGGAATAAGGGAACCCAACTGCTATCTGGTCCATAGGAGCCATCATCTCTGATTTCCTTTATCTCTTTTTTCCCGGTCTGAATTGGAGGACATTCCAAGATTCGTAGAGAATTCACTTCATCGGCCGTCGCCCAAGTTACGCAAACGGCAGCTACAATGGATTTGATAATCAATTTCGTATTCATAATTTATCCATATACCTGGTTATTAGGGTTTAAAGAACACAGCATCCTGGTTTTCCAAGGATTCATCAATGTGTTTCGAGAAATCCAATTGCTGACTGTTTGCAGCATTGATCAGATTGTATTCATTGTGTTTGATGACAGCATTTTGATATTCGCGAGTTGAATTTCGCTTGATTCCATATGACGGATCAAAAATCTGTTTTTCGACATCAGCTTGCACAACATTGCGTTTGTCGTTCACTTCCTGAAGCAAACCCGGTAAGTCATCCATCGTCTTAACAAGGCCAGGAAGCTGTGGGAAAGCCACATCCCAGCCTACGGCAGCATGACTCACGAACAAATCTGGAGCCGGAGGATTAATGTTTCCTTGGCCGGGAATTGGTTTCATACGGATAGAACCGGTGAACGTAACCTGTTGAACACCGCATACCCCGTACGCAAGAGATACATTCCCATTGATCGGCACATGAAAAGACATTATAGCCGGATAAGCGAAAATCAATACTTGCGATTGACTATTCAATGTCTGAATTTTCGCGCATTCGATAAGAAATAGAGCCCAGGCCTCACAACGGCCGGCCCCGTAACTAAGCAAATCAACAATACTCATGCCAATAGTATTAGTGTTGAGAAAGTTTTCATTTCCCCAATAATTCATAATAGTTCCGTCCATTTTTTTCACTTCCCGATCCTCGAATTCACTCCAAATCCTGTCGAAGACAGCCTTCCCATTGTCATTCGCATCAACCGTCATCCCGTTTGCGGTCTCGCAAGCCAGATTGAACAGGGTTTCCTGGCGCAATGCGGTCGATGGTGCGTCCCATGTGACGTAGATTGTGTGAGTTGAACGGCCTGCATCATATTCCTTGCCGTTCGTGTCGATTACGGTCCATTGGATGGTCAACGGCTGCAATCCGGCCGCAAGGTCCGTGGTGCCGTCGGAACGGGTGACCTTACGATTGGAAGTAACATATGCTTGAATTCTTCTATTCGTATTCAACACAATCGTTTCATCCGAAGATGTAGCCGGATAGGTTGTGTCCCCGGCCAATTGAACTTTCTTCAATGTGAAGGCGCTATTGGGTGTATCAACCACTTCGCCTTTCGCATAGTACGGGGCCCCCGATTGCGGAGGCGTGGATTTCCATTTGAACACGGCTCCAACCTTGGGACTCTTGTTTGAGGCGTAGCTGTAAGCGTAGGATTTCACGCGGTTGGGGCCGGTGACGCCAGCGACTTCGTCTGGGTTGCCGTCAGGCCAATTGTAGTTTGGATCGGATGTGATAACGGAGTTGTTCACTTTGTCTTCCCAATGTGGTGAGTTAGCTGCGGGGAAGATATCGCCTCCAACATCGTTTTGCAAGCCTGTTCCTTCTGAAAAGGTGACCGTGGAGACTTTCACAACGTCGGGGACCCGATCATTGCTGGCATGCACAATTCCGCTGAGGGCGCAGAAAGATAGGATTGCGAAAGCAGGTACTTTGGCTGAGTCTCTCATGGTGAAGGGGATGCGCGGCTGGTGAAAGGGCTGTTCAATTGAAGGTGGCGATGCAGATGCCGCGCCGCCAGACGCTGAACTGGCGACAGTTCGAATGGGCGGTATTGGCCTTGATGAAGTGCAGGTTGGCGGTTCCGTATGAGTCAAAGTCCGCAGCGCATAAGGAATTAACGGTAGTGCCGTCGGCGAAGGTGACGCCGCCGATAATGATGTTGCAGCGGATTTCGGCGTCCCCGAGATCACCGGATACCACCACCGGAAGGCTGACTGTGGAGGTCGTTGCATCGTAGCTGTCCAGAATATTGCCGGTGAGGTCATTGGTCCGGACACTGACGCTCATGACCGCGCAACTGCCGAGAACGGGCCCGCCGGCACCTTGGCGGATGAGGAGGGGTTGGTTGACGGGTGTGCTTGTGAGGAGAGTGTAGGTGTTCGCGGCGCTTTCTTTCCAAACAGACACATTCGGATCGAATTGGATTTCCGCGCCTGCCGGGAGCGCAGGATGTGTCCAAAGGCGAGGATGGCCGGTGACGCAGAGAGGCGCATCGAAGGTCACGCGGGGCAGGATATTGATCGTGACGCGACGGGAGGTGGCGGCGGAATTGGCAGCGGTGTGGGTGACTTCAATGGACTATGTTCCTGGGGTGTCGAAGGCGACGGGAGCGGGCCGGTCGGCAGTGTCAGTGAAAGTATGGCCATTTATGGTGATGGCGTACCTTTCGTGACTTGCTTTCGCCGCGTCGTCGAAGGCGGTGAGAAGAAGGCTGTCACCTTCGCGAATGACGAGGTTGTCTTCAAACTCGATGTTGGTGGGCTGCCACTGGACGGTGGCGCTTTGGGAAAATGCGTTGTTCTCGAAACCGAAGATGAGCGTTGCGGGAGTGCCGGGACTCAGCGGGACTTCAGTGAAGGAGTTGTCAACGAAGAGCGTGAGTTGATGGGTTCCCGGCGCGCTGAGCCACGGGGTGAGGACGGCAAGGGTTGAAGTGCCGTTGTCTGGAATCGTGATGGTCTGATACGAGACCGGCTTGTCGTCGAGGGAGATGATGAAATCGTGTTGATCGTTGCGTGCCCCGTCGTATTCCGCGGAAATGGTGAACCTGACAGCATGGACACCGCTGGCTGGAACGGTGAGGGGCCAGGTAACCGAGCCCCGGCGGCAGCGTTGATGAGCCGCGTGGCCGAATTTCTCCCATTCGCCGAAACTGGCCGTGTAGGCATCACCGGTGAGAGAAGCTACCGGACTGAACGATACATCCATGCGCAGGGGATCGGAGTGGAGGCGTATCTCGTCAAAATCACTGACCCCGTCGCCGTCGCTGTCGGCAAGGTCGGGTCGGGTCCCCAAGAGATATTCCTCGCGGTTGCTCAAGCCGTCACCATCCATGTCCTGATAGCCATTCCCGAGAATTTTGAAGGCTTTTTACCAGGCGTCGGGCAGGTCATTATCGTCCAAATCCGAGGGATCGCGCGCGTAGCCGGCCAGCGCCGTGTCCCGGATGACCCGGAAAATGGAGGCACCCGGGACTTTCCAAGCGACTGAAACATGATCGGCGCCAGTGGCTTGCTTGTGGAGGACCTCGATGTAATACCGCTTGCCCGCCTCCAACACAACGGGGGTCGAAACCTGGCTGGCCTCCTCATCCCACTTGCGGTAGCCGGTAGCCTCGGTGACGCGGGCGATCGGCTGCCTGTCGTATTTTTGGTCCGTTGGGCTCAACCAAAGTTCGCATTCATTGTCGCCGGAGATGGCGAACATATAGCTCCCGGTGGCAGGAGGGACGATCCACGCCCTCAGGCGGGAGCCATAGGATTTTCCCATCCCACAGGGACCCTCAAGACTCGACATCCATTTGCACTGCGTCGGAGCGAGAGGGAACGAGGGGCTGGCGATCAGGGACGCAAGGGTGCTGCCGGGGATGTTTTCCCAGCACTCCCACAGGGCAAATCCTGGAATGGGTTTGAAATCAACCGTCGGATCAAGGGGCAATTGACACTGTAACAAATTCTCCGGTATGTCCGTTAGAGCGGCCCCCGGAAGAGGTTGATAGTCAGCCAACTTGGGATCGAGGGACAATTGGCTTTCATGGAAATTATCAAGCAAATCACCATCTGGGTCCCCCCAGGCGCCGTTGGCACCGGTGGGGTCATTGGGATCGAGTCCGTGGGCCCGCTCAAACTCATCTAACAGGTCGTCGTCATCCAAGTCGCGCGGGTCTTTGGTGTAAGGACTGAAGTAGGCGGCATCGATGACCGTCTGCCCCAGACCGAACCGTCCGGGCCTTCGCCACGCCACGCTGGCATGATCCATCCCATTGGCGGACGCGTCCTGCCGAGCGCCGCGCTTGAACAGGACCTCGATGTAATACCGTTGGCCCGCTTTCAGTTCAATCGGCTCGCTCTGCTGCGACACATTCTGGCCAAAGGCTCGCCAGCCCGTCCGCCGGGTGGTTTGCGCGATCACGTGTTTGGTGAACTTGTCGTCCGAATCCGCCAGATATAGGATACATGCGTCGTTGCCGGAGATATAGAATATGTATGGCCCGTCGTCGGGAGCGGTCAGGATTCCGCGCACGCGTGTGCCATAATTGTCACCCTCATCGCTGAAGTCGAGATTATCGACCAGCGTAGCGTGGGTCGGTTTTGCCGGATATTGCTTGTCGAACACCAGATTCCGGATCCGGTCTCCCGGCAGGTCCGTCCATACCTCGCAGGCGTGATGTTAGATCATTCATAAAGGTGACGGGACGGTGCAATCGGTTTTGCGGCAAACCACCGAACCCATTGCCAGGCATCTAATGAATGGTGGGATTGCTTTTCGAATGATTAAATCGAGCCGATTCAGCCCGGAGCTGAAAGAAAAAATCGACGAAATCAGAGGCAGGGCTTAGGAAAGGTCGGAAATGCGTTGAAAGTAACTGTCATCAGGATTTTCTATCCGCCAGAAAGGCCGCTGGCGGCAGTGGATGGTTCATTGCCTGCTCATTGACTGGGCGGCTGGGAAGCCACCTCTCCTTGAGGGCCACCGCCCTGGCCGATCACCTCGTCAAGGCTGGCATTCCCTTCCGCCACGCTCACGAATTGGTCGGCAAGGCCGTCGCCGAGGCCTTGCGCAGCCACATGCCACTCGATCAACTGGATTTTCCGGCCCTCGACCCGGCGTTTGGCGCGGACGCCGCCGCGGTCTTTTCGCTGGAACGCGCGCTGGCCGCCCGCAGCAACCCCGGCTCCCCCTCGATTGCCAACGGGCGGGCCGAAATCCAGCGCTGGCGCGAGCAACTCCAGCCGAACTGAGACGCGGGCGTGTCAAGCAAGGCGGGGCTTGATGATTTCAGGGGCATTTTTCACCACTGAAAGCACTGAGCGCCACTGAAACCACTGAATGAGCCGATTTGGAATGCGGGCAGGCCTACTTCGCCAAGGCTACGAAGGCCAAGGATGCCCGGACCACGGTGGCGCGGGCATCCTTGCCCGCTGCCAAGTCGCTTGATGGCTCATTCAATTCCCTCTGGGCTCACGATTTCTAATCCTAAAATTCCCATCAGTGCCCTCAATGG
>Ga0118677_10002239_pt1 | contig 39250 bp, 29 predicted proteins | sample AliMusrvi5mmetaG_FD_86154 | JGI IMG/M metagenome (GOLD analysis project Ga0118677, IMG submission 86154) | reverse complement strand
GTTGTAATGCTCGATGAAGAACTGCGCCATGGGCAGCACATCCTCCGGCCGCTCGCGCAGCGAAGGGATGATGATCTGGATGACGTTGAGGCGGAAATAGAGGTCCTGGCGGAAGGCGCCTTCCTTTACCGCTTCGCGCAGGTTCTTGTTGGTGGCGGCCACGACGCGGACGTCGATGTGAATGTCCTTGAGACCACCCAGGCGGCGGAAGGTCTGCTCTTCCAGCACGCGCAGCAGTTTGGCCTGGAGAACCATTGGAATCTCCCCGATCTCGTCAAGGAACAGCGTGCCTTTGTCGGCGAGCTCGAAGATGCCGCGCTTTTGTGACTTGGCATCCGTGAAGGCGCCCCGTTCATAGCCGAACAACTCGCTTTCGAGCAGGTTTTCGGGGATCGCGGCGCAGTTGATGGCGATGAAGGGCTCGGCCTGCCTGCGGCTTTGATAGTGAAGCGTCTTGGCGATGAGGTCTTTGCCGACGCCGTTCTCGCCTTCAAGCAAAATGGTTGTAGCTTCGCTGGCGGCAACACGCCTCACCAGGCGCATCACTTCCATCATCATGCTGGAATCGGCGATGATCTCGCGCTTCTGCGGGGCCATCTCCTCGGTAACATCTTTGATGGTCGCGACAACGCCTTCGGTTGCGCCAGATTCCCCGGTGATCTGGGTTGTGCGCATAATCACCAGCCGTTCGCGATTATTGGTGGTATGGAGCCGGACAGTGCAGGAGGGAACATTGCGTGTTTCGCCCAAGCCGGCGAGGATGCCGCAGCCGGGGTCGCACTCCGGACAATGGAATAGTTCGCGGCAGTGGCGGCCAACCAACTCTTCGGACGTCATCCCGAACAGCTTCTCGGCTGCCTGATTCACGCCAGTCACATATTTATCGCGGTCGTACAACAACAGCGCATCGGAGAGTTGATCGAAAACAGACTCCAGAATCCCCGGTTGTTGCCATTCCAACGCCAGCTTTGACATAAAACCAGCTCCTAACTGTTTAATGATGCAATCATGCACTTGAGGTGCCAAAAAACAGGGTGCAAACCGCCACAATCGGGTTCGATTGCGGCCAATCCGACCCAGGAGGCACGCAAGAGTGGGTGATATGACACTGATGGAATCATCAACCTCCTGATTTTTGAGGCGTTGGCGGTTTGGACCGGAGATTGCAATAATGTCAGCGGAGGCGAATATGAAAATGATCCGTTTAGGGGTACCGGCAATGATTGTAGGAGCGGGGTTGATGTTGTTTATGACCCCCTCGTTCGGTAAGCCCGAATTTGCAAAGAAAGAGAAGAAGGGCTGCACGACCTGCCATGTGTCGGCCAAAGTGACGAAAGAAAAGGTGGATCTGAACAAGACGGGCGAGTGCTACAAGAAGTCCAAAGACTTGTCCAAGTGCGCAGACGCCAAGTAGTAAAGGTAGTTGATAAAAGGTAGTAACCGTAGTGACGGGTGGCGGGTATGGAGACGATTCAGATTTCGATTTCCGATCCTCATTACCGGGCAGCTCTTGAACAGTTGCTTGGTGGGAGTGGAACCTGCAAGCTGATTGAGTCGGAGGTTCCCGACTTTAAGGCTTCAGGCGTGGTTGTGATAGACGACCGCGTACTTGGACGGATCGCTCCACCGCTGCCTTCACCGGAACGCGTAGTGCTGATCACCCACAACGCTCCGGAGAGACTTTCACAGGCCTGGGATGCAGGTATCCGCTCGGTGATTTTTTACGAAGACCCTATGAATACGGCCGTGCTGGCCATTATGTCGGCATCGCTGAGGCTGCCCAAGCCAAGAGGCGGCGGGGTTGGAGTGCGTCTGCAGGTTGAACACGAGGATATGTAATGATTGCGGTGACCACAGCCGAACTGGAGACACTGATCCGAGACGAGATCTGCGGAATCTGTGACGAGATGGGCCGCGACGGAAAGTGCCAGGAACAGATAAAGGGCGATTGTACCCTGTTTCATCTCTTTCCCCTCATCGCCCAGACGATCGAAGAAACAACCAGTGACGATGTCAATGATTACCTTCGTGCCGTGCGGGAGAAGGTGTGCACCGTATGCCTGAACGAACCTCCCGGCGCGGGTTGTACGAAGCGGATTGAAGCGCGTTGCGCGTTAGATACATATTTACCGCTGATTATTGATGCCATGGAACGCGCATCGGGTAAGGCTTTTGAAAGGAGTGTATCGTAATGATCACAATCTCAGTGTCCATTTGGGCCGTGCTGGCGTTGATCGTGCTCGCTCTGGCCATATACCGTAAAGTTCTCTCCAGCAAGGAGGACGACACCATGCATCTTGCCGATGCGGAAGCAAACCTGGTTTCTCAGCAAAATGTTCTGGCTGACAAACTGGACGTCATCGACAAGTGGGGAAAGATCCTCACTATCGTGGTGGTCGCTTATGGGCTGGTGCTTGCCGGTTCCCTGTTGTATCAGGGATGGGTTGAAGCAAGTAAGCTCCCCAACTAGGATACGCTCCTAATTGAATCGCCTCTTGTAGATGCAAGAGGCCACGCATTCTAGCCCCTGACGAAAACCGGGGCATCTGAAAGGTACTAATTTTGTGCGAATTCTCCTGAGTGTCTGCGCCACAGCGTTCTCCTTCCTTGTCCCCTTGTCCGGCTGGGCGCAGCCTCAGGAGATGTCTGATTGTGCATCCTGCCATGAGGACATCTCAAAGGCCTATGGATCCGGTGTTCACGGACAGGCCGTCAAGAAGGGGAACACTGCCGCACCGGATTGCGCGATGTGCCATTCCGAGGCGCACGACGACAAAAAGACCGCCTGGAAACCATCCTCCCCCGAGTTCCGGAAGGCCGTGCCCGACACCTGCGGCATGTGCCACAGCGAAATCGCCGAGCAATACAAGGTCAGTGTTCATGGCAAGGCCGTGGAACAGGGCATACGGCAAGCGCCGATCTGCACGGACTGCCACGGCGAGCACAACATCATCTCCCCCAAGAATTCAAACTCCCCGGTCAACGCCGCCAACATACGCGAAACCTGCGGGCATTGCCATGGCGACGTCAAACTGACGCGCCGCTTCGGGCTGCCGGCAGATCGCATTACATCGTTTGATGCGTCTTTCCATGGCCTGGCGGCCAAGAGCGGATCGCAGACGGTGGCCAATTGCGCCAGTTGCCACGGCATCCACAACATTCTTCCATCCTCGGACGAGAAGTCGACGATCAATGCAAAGAACCTACCCGCAACCTGCGGCAAGTGCCATGCGGGCGCGGGTTCACGCTTTGCACTGGGCACGATTCACATTGCGGAGGGCAAACTGGAGCCGGTTGGCGTGAAGTGGGTGCGGCAGGCGTACCTGATCCTTATCCCCGCAATTATCGGCTGGATGCTGATCCACAATGCCGGCGACTGGATGAAGAAGTGGCACATGCTGCGCATCCAGGGCATTCCGCAGTCGACGATGCAGGTGGCCCATGGCGAAGGCGAAATACGCATGTTTCCGCTGGAGCGGTTGCAGCACATACTGCTGGCGATATCGTTCATGGTTCTGGCATGGACAGGCTTTGCCTTGAAGTATCCCGATGAATGGTGGGCGCGCCCGCTGCTGCTGTGGGAAGCCTCCAAGTCTGTCCGCGGCGTGATCCATCGTGCGGCGGCGGTGGTGTTTGTCGCCGTATCTTTCCTGCATCTGGGCACGCTGATCTTCAGCCGCACATTGCGCCATCACTGGACAGAAATGTTCCCGGCGGTAAGGGATGTGCGTGAAGCGGTTTCGAACTTTCTATACCTCGTGGGCATCGTCAAGAAGAAGCCCACTCTTTCTTCACACAGCTATATCGAAAAGATGGAGTACTGGGCTGTGGTGTGGGGCGCCATTGTCATGATCCTTACCGGCAGCCTGCTGTGGGGTAATAACTTCGCCTTGAAGTATATTCCCAAATCCTGGCTCGACATCCTGAACTCTGTTCACTTCTATGAAGCTCTTCTGGCCACGCTCGCCATTCTGGTTTGGCATTTTTACTTTGTGATCTTCGATCCTGAAGTATACCCAATGGATACGGCATGGCTTACCGGCAAGAGTGTCCGCAAGCGCGACGACCACAAGTGAGTTTGGCCCGCGCTACACTGTTAGACAACTAAGGGACGTAACTAAAATATGAATTCTCGTTCGAACTGGCTTTCGCCGGTGGTGTTTCTATCCAGTAACTGGATCAGCATGATTGGAGTCGGGCTGGTCACGACGGCCGGCATCTCCTGGGCCTTCCTGTTACCTTCTACCTTCCACGAGATGTCGAATCCGTATCTCGGTATTCTGACGGCGATGATTCTGCCAACCATTTTTTTTCTTGGCCTGGCGTTAATCCCGCTTGGAATCTGGATCCGCTGGAAGCGCGAAAAAGCGAGGGGCAGTTACCCGGCGGAGTTCCCTCCGCTCGATTGGGCAAGCCCCGATCTGCGGCGGCTGGTTGTGTTCGTCGGCACGATGACCGCATTGAATCTCGTGATTGGCAGCCACACCACCTACAGCGCGGTCAGCTACATGGACAGCACGACCTTTTGCGGCTTGACGTGCCATACGGTGATGAAGCCGGAATACACGGCCTACCAGGCTTCGGCGCACTCGCGCGTGGAGTGCACGAAATGCCACATCGGGCCAGGCGCATCGTGGTTCGTGAAAGCGAAGCTCAGCGGTCTGCGGCAGGTGATCGCCGTTACGCTCAACACCTATGAACGTCCGATTCCGACGCCTGTCCGCAACCTGCGCCCGGCGCGTGAAACCTGCGAAGCATGCCACTGGCCGCAGAAGTATGGCGAAGACAAACTGCGCACCAGGACCGTCTACTCCGACGACGAAACCAACACTGCGAAGAAAAATGTCCTGCTGCTGCGCATCGGCGTGATTCACTCCGCGCATTTGCGCGAGGGCGTAAAGATCCAGTATGCGCACTCCGACGAAAAGCGCCAGACGATTCCGTGGGTAAAGTACAACGATACGGTCTATCGGGCTCCGGATTACAAGACCGATGGTCCCGGCAACATGCCGGTCCGCGATATGGATTGCATGGATTGCCACAATCGTCCGGCGCACGCCTTCGAGTTGCCGGAGCGTTCTGTGGACCGTTCCATGTGGCAGCGCGCCATCTCGGCGTCACTGCCGTTTGCGAAAAAGACCAGCGTGGAAGTACTAAAGGCCGCCAAGAATTCAGAGGGTGTACCGTCGGCATTTGAGAGCTTCTACCAGAAGAGCTATCCGGCGGTTTACTCGCAACGGCGTGAAGAGATCCGCTCTTCCGCAAAGGCCGTACAGGCCATCTATGACCGGAACGTGTTCCCGGAGATGGCGATCACCTGGGGCGCGTACCCGAACAACCTGGGACACAACGATTTCCCTGGCTGCTTCCGCTGCCACGATGATGCCAAGGCTGATACCAGCGGCAAAAAGATGACGCAAGACTGCAATACCTGCCACAGTCTGCTGGCGATGGAAGAGGATGCGCCAAAAATCCTGGGTGAATTGGGTGTAGATGCGGAGGCCGGTACAAAGAAGTAAAGAAAATAAACACTTTCGGGGTGGAACTTGGATTGCTATCTAAGTTTTTCTAGGACAAGAGCCATGTTTAGCTTGGAAAAGATCCTCCTCCCCGTAGATTTCTCAGACCGGTCTGCAGCGGCCGCGCGATTTGCGCGGCCTCTGGCACTCCGATTCCACGCCAATGTGACGATGCTTCACGCCTTGAGCCAACCCAGTTATGAGTTCAATACGGAAGCCTTTGGAGCCATGCTGCCGGAGCGCACCGAACTGGCAGAAGACGAGTTGGATTCATTCGGGGCCGCGGAGCTTGCCGGTTTGCATACCCGGAGGCTTGTGGTCCCGGGCGATCCCGCGCTCGCCATCATTGAGCACATCCAGCAGGAAAAGACAGACCTCATCGTCATGCCGACTCACGGCTATGGCCCATTCCGCCGGTTCATTCTCGGCTCGACAGCGGCAAAGGTGCTGCACGATGCGGATTGCCCTGTACTCACCGGGACCCATCTGGATGAGGTGCCGAAGAAGGACGACGTCGAGTTCAACAACATTGTATGTGCGGTGGATCTGGGCCCGAGCAGCTTGAGGGAACTGAGCTGGGCCGCGGCGTTGGCAAATGAGTTCCAGGCACGGCTGTTTCTGGTACACGCCATTCCATCACTCCCAGAGGCGGATGGCGACTACTTCCTGCCGGTCCCTGGAAACCCTGTTCCCACGGCCGCACTGGAACGAATGGCTGACCTGCAGAAGCAGGCCGGCACGCATGCCATTCCGATTGTGGTGGGAGGCGAGGTTATCAAGTCCGTCGCTCGTCAGGCGCGGGAGTTAAGCGCCGATTTGCTGGTGATCGGACGAAGCACGTCCGGCACTCTGCTGGGGCGTCTGCGTACGCAGGCCTATGGCCTGATCCGCGAGTCGCCATGTCCTGTCGTGAGCATTTAAGGAGAGTCCTATGCTTTCGTTGAAGAAGATCCTTTTCCCTGTTGATTTTTCCGAACGATCTTCCGGCGCAGCGCACTATGTTGAGGCACTCACCGGACGGTTCGGCGCCGAATTGACTCTGCTCCATGTGGTTGAATCGGCCGACTACCTGTATGGCACCATCGAGTTCGGCGGCGCGGCGCTGAACGACTTTCACGCCGAACGCGTCGCTCATAGCCGCAGGAAACTCGAGGAGTATCTGGTTGACGAACTCGGACACTTCCAGGTCCGCCGCGTACTGGCCGAGGGCGATCCAGCGAGAATGATCGCCGAACACGTCGAAAAAGAGGGCATCGATATGGTGATGTTGCCGAGCCACGGTTTCGGGCCCTTCCGGCGCTTCATTATCGGTTCGGTGACGGCTAAAGTGCTGCACGATGTCCATGTGCCGGTGTGGACCGGCATCCACATGGAAACAGCACCGCCGCTCGACGTGATCACCTGCCGCAACGTCCTGTGCGCCGTCGATCTCAACTGTCCGCAAAGTGAACATGCTCTGGGATGGGCTGCGCAACTCGCGGAAGAGTATGGCGCAAAGCTGATGCTGGTACATGCCACGCCTGCTATTGAGAGCTGGCCGGCCAAGTACTACGACAAAGAGATGGCGCAGTCGTTTGGCGCGGCTGCGCGTGAAGAGATCAACAACATGCAGACAAGACTGGGAACTTCAGCCGATGTTTGCATCGAGGCTGGCGATCCGGCGACAGTGGTCCGCTATGTGGCCGAAAAGCAGGAGGCCGATATGCTGGTGATCGGCCGCGGCAGCGCTTCGGGGGGCTTTGGCCGCCTGCGGACGAATGCCTACGCCATCATCCGTCACTCGCCTTGCCCGGTTGTCAGCGTCTAGACAGAAGAAGCGGGGCAGGCTGGAACCTGCCCCGCTTCTGAAACCCACCTGCAGACCCCCGCCAGAACTACTCAACTTTCAAGGCAACGGGCTGCTCAATGAAGTTTGGAATGGGCCTGTTCGTCAGCACCATCAGCGTATACTTGCCGGCTTTGACATTTGCGGGAACCTTCAATTTGAGTTTCTTATCGTCCTGGGAGACAATCGAAAGCTTCAAATCATTGCCACCTGCCGTCAGGTAGACTTCGGACACGTGCTTCTTTCCTAGATACTCGCCCTCCACGTCGAATGTCGCGCCAGCCTTCACTTCATTCGGGGTAGCCGACTTCATCACCGGAGTTGGCGGCTCGCCGCCGTCCGCCGCGCGCGCCACACCGGGGAGCACAAAGAGTGTAAGCACCAAGAGCAAACCAATCGCAAAACGTTTCATGGCAATCGTCCTTTCCGTGAAATATCAGTGCAATTGCCATTCCACGATAAAAAGACTCGTTTGTCTCTTAAATCCCGGATTTGGGGCGGGGGTTGATCCTCTTGACCCAACCTGCTGCGCAAGTTGACCCAAAAGCGGTGGACCGGCTACTTTTCTTCCTTGACGGCCTGTTCCACCTTTGCGGCGAGAAAACGGTCGATATCGGCCACCTGCTTCTTCACGGAATCAATACCCGGGTCATTCGGCGCACGGGCGATAAAGCTCTTGAGTGCGGCCAAGGCACCGGGGAGGTCGTCTTTCTGCACCAGAATCACACCCAGCACGTGATCGAGCTTCGGCTCCCGCTTTGCCGTATCCATCTTAATCGCTGCGCGGGCACTGGCCTCGGCTTCATCGTACTTCTTCAGGTTGAGGTTGGCGATGGCGTTGACAAAGTAAGCGTCGGGAAACTCGAAGGGATTCATCTTGATCACTTTGCCTGAATTGAGCGCCACCTCGTCCCATTTCTTCAGCCGGGCGTCGAGGTTATAAATCTTGGTGTAGGGCTTGAGAAACTTGGCGTCGGCTACAATTGCCTGCTCGTAGGAGGCGTGCGCTGCGACGAGGTTATCCTGGCCTTCCTGAACCAGACCGAGATCGTACCATGCCGAGGCATATTTCGGATACGAATCAACGGCCTTGCGGAACTCCTTCTCCGCCTCCGGATACTTCTTTTTCTTGGCCAGGTCGCGGCCCTTTTCGTAGGCCTTTTTGGCGTCCTTGGGCGCCATCATCGAAGTGAAACTGGTGGTTAAGCCTTCATTGCCGGTAAGGCGGCGAAGCACAATGGTACCGATATCAGGGTTATCCATCATGCGCCTGCCAGCCAGGCTGACCAGATCGGAACGGAAGCCGGCGAGGTTGGCGCGCAGATCGCAGTTTTGCAGCTGGCGTTCGAGCGAACTGCTGGTGCCGCCTCCCATGGAGCCCATGCCGGATTGCCTTGGAATGCCGCCACTCATGTTGCCGAAGGAATCCGGCGCACCGCCCATGGTGGCATCCATCAGCATGTTGTTGTTCTGCCCGAGTTGAAAGCTGAAGTAGCCCTTGCTGTCGGTATACCCCTCCGGCTTTGGGTTACCGTTGCAGACTCTCTCGATAATCACACTTTGGGGCGGCGCTGTGCCATCGTCCATCATGACGCGCCCGCTGAGGAAGATCGGCCGCTGCATGTCGGGTGAGGGCTGCTGGGTATTTGTACTGGGAGTGGTTGTTGTGGGAATGGTGGTCGTGGTGGGACGCGTGGTCGTAGACGTGCCCGTATTGCCGGTGGTGACCGGAGCTGTGCCACCCGTTTGCTGCCCTGTTTGGGCCAGCAGAATCCCGGAAAAAAGCCCGCTGAGAATCACCCGCTTCATCAGTTCCCTCCCGTCGACCTGCGCAAAAGTTGTTAAAACACCTGTAAAATGAGGCTTGCGCTGAAAGTTGTCATTATTATGGCACAGAAATCCAGCGGCAGTTGTTAAACTAAAAACGGAACTCTTATGTACAAAAAAGGATTCGTACTACTCACTCTTCTTCTGCTTGCGCTCGCGGGCTGCTCTGAAGCTCCGAAAACGGCAGCTAAACCCAAGGAGGCCGAAAAGCCTGCCGAACCGGTAACCGGACGCTATGCGTTCCACCAGATGTATGCCGCCGCGCGCTCCTGGTCGCCCGACATCACGGCACTCAAACTAGGCAGCATCAGCCTGCCGGGCGTGAAGCACGTGGACGGTAAAGCCGGCGCATGGCAGGTGGTTTTTGTCTCCCCCGCCAAACAGAAGTCAAAGAGCTATACATACTCCATCGCCGAAGCGGAAGGCAATCTTCACAAGGGCGTATTTGCAGGCAGCGAAGAGACTTATGCCGGTCCTCGTGGAACCACAAAGCCGTTCCTGGTGGCCGCTCTGAAGACGGATTCCGAGGACGCGTACAAGATTGCGGTCAGCAAATCGGAAGCGTATATGAAGAAGAATCCCGATATGCCGATCACTTATCTGCTGGAACTGACCACGCGTTTCCCGAATCCGGCATGGCGCGTGATCTGGGGCGACTCAGTGAGCCACAGCAGCTACTCCATCCTGGTGGATGCCAGCACCGGCAACTACCTGGAGACGCTCCACTAGTGGTGACGTTCGACGACGTCCGCGCCGCGGCAGTGCGCATCCGGCCGATAGCGCATCGAACTCCCGTCCTGACATCGCGACTTTTCGACGCCGAAGCCGGCTGCAAGGTCCTCTTCAAGTGTGAGAACTTCCAGCGGGGCGGAGCGTTCAAGATCCGCGGCGCCGTCAATTTGATCTATTCCATCCCCGATGCGGAGACGCATCGCGGGGTGGTGGCGTTTTCGAGCGGGAACCACGCGCAGGCAGTGGCGATCGCTGCCCGCGGCCGCAATATGAAAGCCACAGTGGTGATGCCGATCGATGCCCCGAAGATGAAGGTGGAAGCGACGGCCGCAAATGGAGCGGAGATCGTCACCTTCGACCGCTTCACCCAGGATCGCGAGCAGATCGCGCGGGCGATAATCGAACGGACCAATGCCGTACTGGTCCCGCCCTATGACGACGAGCGGATCATGGCCGGGCAAGGCACCGCCGGACTGGAATTGCTGGAGGATTATCCGGAACTCGATGCGATCATTACTCCGGTTGGCGGAGGCGGACTGGTTTCGGGCTGCGCGATCGCCGCTCGTGGTTTGAGTCCTAGGATTCGCGTCTTCGGAGCCGAGCCGGAAAACGCCAATGACACGGTACAGTCCCTACGCGCAGGCACGCGGATTGAGATCCCGGCACCGGATACGATCGCAGATGGACTGCGCTCGCCGTCTCCCGGCAAGCTGACCTTCCCGGTGATTCAGGCGCTGGTGGATGACGTGGTGACGGTCTCCGAAGATGAGATCCGGCAAGCGATGCGCTTTCTGGCTACCAGGTTGAAGATCATGGTGGAGCCCAGCGGAGCCGTTCCGGCCGCTGCTGTTCTGTTTCATAAATTACCGGCCGGACTCGGCTCTGTTGGCGTTGTGTTATCCGGTGGCAACATGGACCCGGCGATGCTGGCTTAGCATGTCGCCCGGCGATTTCAGAAGTTCGTGGGAAATGGACTGAGCCAAAGGACAGGCGAAACCGCCTGTCCCACCATCGCAAATACAGGTTGTTCTACGATTTCACCAGAAGCGAATATGAAGATCGGCGTAATCATTCTGGCTGCCGGCGCATCCACGCGCATGGGGTCACCCAAACAACTGCTCCCCTATCGCGGACGTCCGCTGGTGGTCCATGCCGTGGAACAGGCTTTGGCCTCCAGGGCTGCTGAGGTGCTGGTTGTTGTGGGAGCGAATGCGGAGGCGGTTTCGCAGGCACTTCAATCGCACAGGAACGTCCAACTTCTCTGCAATGCCGACTGGCAGCAAGGGATGGGAACCTCCATCCGCGCGGGTATGCAGGCAGCGACCCACCTGGACGCGGTGATCATCGCGCTGGGAGATCAGCCGTTGGTCGGGCCCGCAAGGCTCAACAGCCTGATTGCCACGCTTGAGCAGACGGGCAAGCCGATTGTTGCGGCAAGATATGCGGGTGTGGCCGGCGTACCTGCGCTTTTCACCAAAACGTTCTTCCCCAAGCTGCTGCAACTTCCTCCAGGCGCGGGCTGCAAAGGCCTGATCGAAGCAAACCCCGGCGAAACGACACTGGTCGATTGCCCGGAAGGCGAACTCGACATCGACACGCCGGAAGATTACGCTAAGGCGAATTCCCATCCCCATGCAAAAAGTACCTAATTCGTAAAAAATAGCAGCACTTTTCCTTCCCACATATATTTCCTGGCCCCAGGCTCCCCCTTACTACCACGCGGCAGAAGCGCGCAAAAGTTCTGAGGAGTGAACTGTGATCACACTGAATGTAAATGGGCAAACCTATAACGTCACTGCCGACTCGGGCACGAAGATGCTCTGGGTGCTGCGTGACATCCTGGGTTTAACTGGCACGAAATACGGCTGCGGAGTGGAGATCTGCGGCGCGTGCACCATCCTGCTCGATGGCCAACCCGCAAAGTCCTGCGACATGGACCTATCTGAAGGCGCAGGCCGGAAAATCACCACCATCGAGGGCCTGGCCGCATCCGTCAATGGACAGAAGCTGCAAAAGGCATGGGTAGATCATCAGGTCCCGCAGTGCGGCTACTGCCAGTCGGGCATGCTCATGGCTTGCGCCGGAGCGCTGAATGCGGGCAAGCGCGGCACCAACATCTTTAATGAAGTGAACAATTTGTGCGTTTGCGGAACCTACCAGCGCATTAAGGAAGCAGTCAGTTCGATTGCGTAAACCGGAGACCAACATGACGCCAACCATCAATCCATCAAACAAAGAGCGCAAAGCCGGCCACAGCCGCCGCAACTTCCTGGCCTCCGCCGCCGGAGGGCTTACCCTCAGCTTCTTCCTGCCGACGCAGGACAAACTGGAAGCGGCAACGTTCGGCGGCAGCCTGACGGATGTCAAAGTAAACTCGTACATTCGGATTTCATCTTCAGATAACACGGTTACGGTTATGTTTGGCGGATGCGAACTTGGCCAGGGCACGATGTCCGGCCTGGCGCAGATCGTGTGCGAAGACCTGAATACCGGCTGGGACATGATCCGTGTGGAGCAGGCGCTGGGCGACGTGAATCCGGGCACCATATCGTATGGAACCGGCGGCAGCAGCGGTGTTCGCAGCCGCTTCCGCACATTGCGTCTCATGGCCGCTACCGCGCGCGAAATGCTGCTTGCCGCGGCGGCAGACATAAAGTTTGGAGGAGGCAAGCCATCTGACTACACAGCCGCCAACGGAAAGGTGACGGGGAATGGAAAGAGCTATACATATGGGCAACTGGCTTCTTTAGCAGCAGGCAAGACTCCCACGGTCAGTATCCCCACCGATCCAGTGAACGGCAGTTTCCGCATTATCGGCACAACGGTTCCTCGCGTCGATATTCCGCTCAAGGTGAATGGCAGTGCGGTATATGGAATCGATCAACGGTTGACCGGGATGGTCTATGCTTCCGTGAAGCACTGCCCGACGATTGGCGGGACGTTTACGGCCGTGCCCAAGAAGCCTTCCAACGTGCTGGCAGTAGTGCCGCTGATCTCGACCGATCATCGCGGCGTGGTGCCGGCCGGAGTGCCTGGGGTAGGTCCGTACACGGCAGTCGCAGCTGTCATTGGCGGCACGAATGCAAATACCTGGGCTGCGGTTCAGGCCGCGCAGTCGCTGTCAGTGAGCTGGAACATTCCGGCGGCGTCGCTCGATATCGATTCCGCGAAGATCGCCAGTGTCGCGGCGGCTCAATTGAGCAACGACGCGGCTGCGATTCCCGGTGAAGGCGGCGGCGATCCCGATGGCGCGCTGAAAACCGCGGCCAAAGTTGTCGATGCGACCTACACACTGCCGTACCTGGCGCACGCCTGCATGGAAGTGGTGAACTGCACGGTGCTGCTCACAGCCACTACTTGTGAGATCTGGGCTCCCACCCAGAGTGCGGCAAAGGCCGTGACTCTTGCAAACACTCTCACGGGGATAGCGACTTCGGCCATCACCGTCCATACCACGTTCCTTGGTGGCGGGCTTGGCCGCAAGATCGAATTGGATTTTGTAGCCCAGGCGATTCAGGTCGCGATGGCGCTGCCGAAGGGCACTCCGGTGAAACTGGTATGGTCGCGTAGCGAGGACTTCACGCACGATCAATACCGGCCCGGCGCGACCATTCACGTGAAAGCTGGCGTCACGGGCAACAGCATCCGTGGCTGGAACTACCGGACGGTCACGCAGTCGATCGGTTATCAGCGGTCGCTGGTGGCACCGGCGCTGGACACCCAGGCCGTGGAGGGTGCGCGGGCATTGCATTATACGATCACTGATCGCAAAATCGATTGGGTTCCGCATCCGGTGCAGGTGCCGATAGGGTACTGGCGATCGGTCGGCGCTTCGCTCAACTGCTTTGCCGTGGAGAGCATGATCGACGAACTGGCCAATGCCGCCGGAATCGATCCGATCCTGTTCCGCCAGAATCTGATGGGCGCCGATCCGCGGGCCAAGGCGGTTGTGGATGCAGCCGATAAGAAGAGCCTGTGGCGGCTATCGCTGCCGAAGGGGCATGCATGGGGCGTGGCGTTCGGCGAGTCGTTCTCCACGCAGGTGTGCCACGTGGTGGAGATCTCGGCGCCGACGACAACGTCGATTACCGTGCATCGCGTGACCACGGTGCTCGATTGCGGCATCGCGGTGAATCCGGGCCAGATCGAAGCGCAGATACAGGGTGGCATTGTCCACGGCATGAGCGCGGCGCTCTATGGGCAGATCACGTTCACCAAGGGCGTGCCGGGCGTTACCAACTTCAACAAGTACCGCATGGTGCGGCCGCGCGAAATGCCTGCGGTCGACGTTACCATTCTGCAGTACAACCTGACGCAGGTGCAGGATCCCGCACATCCGCTGCCGATCGGCGGCATTGGCGAGCCGGGCGTTCCACCGATTGCACCTGCTATCGCGAATGCGTATTTCAAGCTGACCGGAAAGCGTCAGCGCAGCCTGCCGTTCTTCCCTGGTTCGACAATGTCCGATGGCTAGGCGTAACAATTGAAGTCGATGTTGTAAACTCAGCAGCCGGACGGGGCTACGCCAGTGACCCCGTCCGGCTTTTTGTGAAATAATCACGGTTGAAATGCCTCTGGAACCATGCAGAGGTTGTGTTATGAACGAACTGCACGCCATCCTCGACAACTGGCGAAAAGCCATAGACGAAAATCAGGACGCCGTTCTTGCCACTGTCGTCCATGTGACCGGCTCCGCCTATCGCCGTCCCGGTGCGCGGATGCTGATGTTGCCCGATGGAACGCGCGTGGGCTCGATCAGCGGCGGCTGCCTGGAAGGCGACGTTTCGCAAAAAGCATGGTGGCTCACCGAAGACAATAAGCCGGCGCTGCGGGTCTATGACACGATGTCGGAAGAGGACATCGTGTGGGAGTTCGGCCTTGGCTGCAATGGCATCATTCAGGTTTTGCTGGAACGGCTGGGCACCGGCTCCGCGCGCGCGGCGATGGAGTTCCTGGAGCAGTGCCGTGCAGCAAAGACCGATGCCGTGGTCTGCACCGTAATCCGGGCCAATGGAGCCGGGGCGCCTGAGGTGGGCGACCGCCTCTTTGTTGTATCAGGACAGGTACAGGGCGGGACTCTTGCAGGTTCGCCGGCCGAGGCAGCGCTCCTCTCTCATTGCGAAAGAACGGCACTGGAGCGCAGGGGCCGGCTGGCACGCCTCGAAAACTGCGAAGTCTTTGTGGAGTGGGCCGGCCAGCCGCTGCCGCTGGTGATTATCGGCGCAGGACACGACGCGATTCCGCTGGTGAACATCGCCAAGCAGATCGGGTGGCATGTGACCGTCGCGGATGGGCGTCCTGCCTACGCCAAAGCGAGCCGCTTTCCGACGGCGGACCGGGTGGTGCACATTCGCCCGGATGACACTCTGGAATCGCTCGAGATCGGGCCGCGCACGGCGGTAGTGCTGATGACCCACAACTATCCGCAGGATGGAAAGCTGCTGAAGCGGATTCTGCCAAAGTCCCCGCGTTATCTCGGCCTGCTCGGGCCGAAGGCACGGACAACGCGCCTGTTCAAAGAACTGGATCTGGCGATTGACGAAGGCGCACTGAATGCACCGGTGGGGCTGGATATCGGCGCCGATACACCGGAGACCATTGCCCTCTCGATTGCCGCGGAGATTCAGACCGTGATTTCGGCGCGCGAAGGCGGCATGCTGAAACTGCGGGAAGAGCCGATCCATGCGCCGGTGATCGAGGAGGGCCAGTCGGCCCTGCCCGAAGAAGAGCACGTACGGTTCGAGTTCGGTTGCGAACTGACGTCCAGCAATTAGGAGCGGGTCTCCACCGGCGATGTTCCATCGAGGTGCAGGTTCAAGGCCTCCACCACGGGAATCGCACTGTCCTCGAACTTCGCCACGGCATCGGCACCGCCCGCCCACCAGCGGGCGAGAATAGCGGCCAACGCCAACACTCCGAGCATGAACGCCAGCTCATTCGGGTTTTCCATTGCGTGGCGCTCCCATTGCGCGGCCTTGACCTGCAGGGCAACCACGGCCAGGTAAGCCAGCACCGCCATGTTCGCTCTCGATTTTCCGGGAAGATAGGAACAGGTGAAGGGAATCTTGCGGAAGCCGCCCAGACAGACCTCCGTTACGGCTGTGCCGAGCAACAGCAGGACGGCGAGATGAATCGCCGCTTCCCGCCACGGCCAGAGCCAGTACAGCATTCCCGCCGAGGCCAGCCAAACCGGAGTTGGCCCCAGCAGATACATGGCAGTGCGGATCGCCCGCATGATCCGCGCACCTTGTGGAAGCGGCGTCGATTGAAAGCTCCAGTTGGCTTTCAATTCGATGGGAATCGAAATCACCATCCGCATGCCGACAATGGCGGCACACAGGATGAGGCTGGTCGCCACCAGCAAGGGAACGTTGGCCTGACGCCACGGGTCGTCGTCGGCCAGCAGTTGTTGCTGCACGGCAGGGGCCTTGGTGTTGAAGATCACGAAGGCCATGGCCACTCCCCAATAGAAGGCCAGAATCAACCTGTGTTCGCGGCTTCGCAGCAGCGTGCGGATGCTGAACTGCGCGATTGCGGTGGTGAGGGAGTTACCAAACCGGGGCAACAGGTTGATGCGGCCGGACAGTGCTACGATATCGGGCTCCTCCACGATTTTGCGCATCGTGCGGAAGTAGGAGAGTGCGTACGCCACCGCCGTCAGGCTCAGCGCGACAGCCAAGCCGAGCCACGCCTTGTGGGCCAGCGGGGCCATTGCTGGCGAACCGTTCAATTGCTGCATCAACCCCAGGAACCAGTAGGAGGGGGACCAGTAGAGCGCCGCTCCCTTGTTTTGCGCGTCGAGGATCGCGGCCGGAGTGACCGCCGCCGGCTGTAGCATGTAGCCCGCAAGCAGCAGCGTAAACGCGCCCAGTTGCAGCAAGGAGGAGATTTGCAGGAACCAGCGGCGCGGCAGAAGCTGTGCGATCACGCCTTGCAGCGCGAGCATGCAGCAATAGATGAACGCGCCGGAGGCGAACATGGTAAACCAATACGCCAGGAAATTTCTCAGCAGACCAGTGATGCCGCCGCTGGCCTGGACGATCACTTTATCGAGCGAGATGGCCGGTTCACCACCAAATCTGGACCGGACGTGCTCGCCTGCCAGATTTGCAAAACCATCGACGCCGGGTGACTGGTTCACCAGCACCACCGCTGCATAGTCGCCTTGCGGATGAAAGAAGGCGTAGCTTGAGAATCCGGCCGTTCCGCCATTGTGCCAGTAGGTGCCGTCCTTGCCGTTCCTGATCCAGGCCAGCCCAATGCTTGTATCTTCCGCGATTGGGGCCCGTGGCTTGTGCGATTCGCCGATCGCCAGATAGAAAGCGGCGTTAGGATGTAGCTGGGTTTCCAGAAACTTGAGCATGTCGCCGGCCGTGGAGCGGAGACCGCCCGCTCCTGCGAACACGTTCATATCCCAGCCCTGGATCGCCTTCAGTCTCAGGTTGTAGCCTTGCATCAGGCGTTGCTGCTGCTCCGCGGAGAGCTGGATCACTGTATCGTTCATTCCCAGCGGCCCTGTAATTTCCCGGTGCATGAGCTCGGCAAACGGCGAACCCGAGTGGCGCGCGAGGGCTTCGCCAAGCAGACCGAAGCCGAGGTTGCTGTATTCAAACGGAGGATTGCGCGGCTTGCCGAAGCCGTGTTTCGCAAGATAAGCAAACAACTCGGGAGGGCCATAGTCGGCCAAAGGATTTGCCTGGCTGGCAGGCTTGAAGTTGTCCGGCATCGGGGGCAGTGCGGAGCGGTGTGTGGCGAGGTCCAGCAGCGTGATCTCACCTCCGGCGGCTTTGGGAGCCAGGCCATCGGGAAGCAGTTCCCGCACCGGCTGATGGAGGCGGAGTTCGTCGCGCACGGCCTGTTTTGCCAGGATCAAGCCAGTGAAGGTCTTGGTGAGGGAGCCGATTTCAAAGAGCGAGTCGGCATGCGCGGCGCCGTAGGTGAACACCTCACGGCGGCCCCGATGATAGAGACCAACAACCATGCCTGCGCCGCTTTGCGCCGCTGATGAGTGAGCCAGTTGCCGGTCCAGCATGGCTTTCATCGCATCGATATCAGCCGGCGGCTGTGAGGGCTCATAAGTCAGGACTGCCGTCGCCTGGGTGATCGAGGCCATGTGCAACCCTACCGGCCAGGTGAGTCCGGCGAAGCAGTGGAAGGTGACGACCGTCAGGCCGAGCGCCGCCGCCACGGCTGAGATCTTGGCCAGGAAGAAAGTGGAGGTGGAGATCGGCAGCGGCGCCAGCACGAACACATCGCGCTTGTTCGGATAAGTGGAGTTCCAGCTCAGTACCGCCAGGAGGCCGGTGGCAAGCATGGTGGTGGCGATCAGGAAATGCTCGCCGCTATAGACGATCATGAGCACCTTCTGCGGCGGGAGGTTCTTGATTCCGCCAATGCCGAAGCCGCCCAGTCCAAGCCAGAAGCTGAAGAACACCAGCAGCGCGGCGATCTGGCCCATCAGCTTACTCGAATCGGCGGTTTGCGACAGCAACTCGATGTCGACGGTGCGGAATAGAAACTCGCGGAAGAGTACGCGGAACTGAGAGGGTTTCATGGGCTCAGTTCCTGATCAGGTCCGCGATCTGGCGCGAGACGGCTGCCGGGTCCTGTTCCAGCGCCAATTGCGAGAATATCCCTTCCAGCGTGGGCAGAGACATGATGGCGCGAAGACTGGCGATAGAGTCGTCGGCCACGATCTTTCCGCGGTGTAAAATGATCACTCTCTCCGAGACCCGCTCCACTGTTTCCATCTCATGCGAACTGAACAGCACGGTCTTGCCGCGGGCGGCGAGTTCCTGGATGAGGCTGCGGATGATGAGAGCCGAGCCGGGGTCGAGGCCGGAGAAGGGTTCGTCCAGCAGGATGAGATCCGGGTCATGCAACAACGCGGCGGCGAGCAGCACCTTTTGCCGCATGCCTTTCGAATAGTTGGCAATCGGCGAGTGCCGGTCGCCGTGCAGGGAGAGCAGTTGCAGCAGGCCGTCGATCTTGTGGGCGGCCGCTGCCGGGTCCAATTCGCGCAACTGGCTGATCATGGTGAGGAATTCCAGCGCCGAAAGATGCGAGTACAGATGTGGCTCCTCCGGAACATAGCCAACACGCCGCTTGTAGGCAAGCAGATCGTCGTGGATGGGGCTGCCCTCGAACAGGATCTTGCCTCGCGTCGGCTCCATCAACCCGGTGATCATTTTCATTGTGGTGGATTTCCCGGAACCGTTCGGCCCGAGGTAGCCGGTGATCTCGCCGGGCCTGACCGTGAAGCTGACGGCATCCACGGCAGAGATGCCCGAGAAGCACTTGGAGACTGCGCGTAATTCCAGCATTAAGCCGATTAGACACCTTTGAGGGGCCGGATGTTCCCCGTAAGACTACGGCACGAAGTGACGATAAGGTAATTGAGTCATATACGAATGTATTGGCTATTGTGCCGATAGGTGATATGTTTGTCGTAGCATCTGGCTCTGACTGTCTCGAGAGTGGATCTCGGAAAAGGAAGCTACATGTGTGCCTTTTTGCGGCGGGCCTGGCTGATGGCGGCCTCGCAGAATGTTAGACGCGCCAGACCGCTGCTAGCGATCTTGGTCATTGTTGCGTCCGCGGCGACTGCCGGGGCACAACCGCAAGAAGATTGGAGATTCTGGACCAACGCCGATGGTCTGTTTGAATCGTTCTCACGCAAGATTTCGAAGAGTCCCAATGGTATCGTCATCGTGCGTCACGGACATGTTCGAAGCATGAGCCTGCTGGATGGCTATCGCATCCGCGCGATTCCGGAACCAATCGCAGAAGAAAAGAGGGACCTTGCGACCCTGACCCGCGCATATATGGACAAAAGTGGGTCGATTTGGATCACGGATGCGGGAGTCCTCAGCAGGTATACAAACGAACGCTGGAGCGCAGTTCCGGTACCGGGCGGCGCAGTGCGGGTCCTTGGGGCGATCCCTTCCAAGAACAAGGAGATCTTTGTCCTGACGGCAAATGCCGTCTCCACATTCAATCCGGCGACGGAAAAGTGGACTAACGTGAAAGTTGCCTCAGACGGCGGCATTGGCGAATTCACCGGCATCGCTGCTGGTTACTGGGGTGACTGGTGGGTCAGCGGCACACATGGAATCGGGCATCTGGCTGCGGACTCATCGCCGGATGGGCTGGACTTCGTTTGGGCTCGTTACACCGCGGGCTCCAGCAAGTTGAAGAACTACTCGAAACTGCACCCTGCTCCTGACCGGACGCTCTATGCGAGCGCGCGGGCCGAACCCGGGAACGCCAGCGTCCTGGTGCACCTGAATGGCGGCGGGATCAAAGAAGTGCACCGGTCCTCGCGGGCGGAGTTGCAGGGCTGGCAGGGTCCGAACGGAGAATTGTGGTACACCGAAGGGACATCCTTCTATCGGGAATCAGAGGGCGAAATCGCGCGTGTTCCAAGGCAAGGGTTGCTTGGCAGCAGCTTTTATGACGTGGAGACAGAATCTTCAGGTGCTTTCTGGATCGCCACCGCCGACGGTGACACCCTCTACTCTCCCGCGCCGTGGCGAACTCCGGAACCGATCCTCAATCTGGACCTGACGGTCAATGCAATCGCGGAAGACAAGCGCGGTACGTTGTGGTTTGCGGCCAGCGACTACCTGCTATCTCTGACAGGCACGGAATGGAGCCGGCATCCGCTGCCTGCCGGCATTCGCACGCATTCGACACATGTCAACGGCGTCTGGCCCGCGCCTGATGGAAGCATCCTCATCAAAGGGTACCGTACCGATACCACCGAGGTCGTGCTTTCCTACAACCCGGCCCGAAAGGCATTCACACCCTTCCTGTTTCCGGAAGGGCTCTCCATCGGGCTGATCAACCCGCGTCGCGATGGACGTCTCTTTATTGCTACAAGAGGGACATTCAAGATTGCTACTTATGATGGAAAGAACTTCGAGGATATCGTTGATGTACCGTCTACCTGGCAGGGCGGCGAATTGCGGCAGATCCTGGAACTCGAAGACGGCAGCCTTTTGCTCGGCGGTGTGAATGGCCTCGCTACTTTGCGGGCCGGGAAGCTGCGGCAGATCGGTCCACAGGATGGCTACACGGAAACTGGCGGGTTCGCGCTTTTTGACCTTGGCGGAGGCAGATTGGCCGCGGGTGGGCGCAAGGATCTATTCAAACTGGAAGGCGGCCAGTGGAAGATTTGGCAACAGGATATGGGACGGGTGCGCTCGTTGCTCAAGCAGAGGGACGGCTCGATTTGGGTCGCCTCGGAAAGGGGCGCTCACCGGCTAATCAACGGCGAATGGATCACCAATGAAGCCGAAGACGGCCTGCCAGCAACCGCTGTTTACCGCCTTTTTGAAGATAGCAAAGGCCGGCTGTGGGCAGGGACCGGGCGTGGAATCGCCATGTACTATCCGGACTCCGACTCGGGAGGCCCGGAACTGGGCGCGGGCAACATCCCGAATCCGAAGGAAGTAGCTCCCGACGGAAGCGTGCGGTTCATGCTTGACGGCACGGACAAATGGAACCGCACAAGAAAAGACCGGGTACTGTTTTCCTACCGCCTCGATTCCGCCCCTTGGACGCCATACCTGAGTTCCAAGCTGATCTCCTTCGAGAAGCTTCCTGCCGGGACACACGTGCTGGAATACAGGGCGATGGACCGCAACGGAAACCACAGCTCACGGGCACAGCAACTGGAGTTTACGGTGCTGCTGCCGTGGTACCGCCAGGGGGGCTTTATCGCACTTTCGCTCGCCGCAACACTGGCGATCGTTTTTCTTCTGGCACAGGGTGTCTCCAACTACCGGCAGCGCAGCGCGTTGATCGAAGAGCTCAAGAATTCCAGGGTGGCGGCGGAATCGGCCTCGGTCCACAAGAGCGAGTTCCTGGCCAACATGAGCCATGAGATTCGCACTCCGATGAATGCCATTGTCGGCATGACGCAGCTTGCGCTGGAGACTCCCTTGAACCGCGAGCAGCAGGACTATCTTCACGCTGTGCGCAAGGCCTCCGAGTCGCTGCTCGGGCTGTTGAATGACATCCTCGACTTCACGAAGATCGAGGCAGGCAAACTGCAGCTGGCGAACATGCACTTCGATCTGAAAGAGTGCGTCAACGATGCGATCCACACTTTGTCGTACCAGTCCTTTGAGAAGAAGCTGAATCTCTCGCTGCAATTTCAAGAGGGAGTTCCGCACTATTTGTGCGGCGATCCGCAGCGGCTTCGCCAGGTGCTGGTCAACCTGATCGGCAATGCGATCAAGTTCACCGATTCGGGAAGCGTACGTGTCAGCGTGCGGCAGACCGAAGCGAATTACTCCCAAGTGCTGCAATTCACGGTAGCGGATACGGGGGTCGGAATACCTGCGGAAAAACAGAGTATTATCTTCGCCCCCTTCGAACAAGGTGACGGGAGCAAGACCCGCAAGTACGGAGGCACAGGGCTGGGCCTGGCGATCTCAGCCAAGCTGGTGAGCATGATGGACGGCCGCATCTGGGTGGAGAGCCCATGGCTCGATCCGGTGACCGGAGAGGCCACTTTCGGCAGCGCGTTTCACTTTACAGCGAGCCTTGCGCTTGGGCAGGCTCCGCCGGAAAGTCCCGTCGTCGCGGGAGAAGCCATCGCTGCGCCCTTGCGCGTCCTGGTGGTGGAAGACAACCTGATTAATCAGAAGCTGGCTGTCAAATTACTGGAGAAACGAGGCCATCTGGTTTCGGTCGCCTGCAACGGACGCGAAGCGCTGGCGATGGTTCAGCATCAGCCATTCGATGTGGTGCTGATGGACGTTCAGATGCCGGAGATGGACGGACTGCAGGCAACCATCGAGATCCGCGGACGCGAAAAGATCTCAGGCGGCCATCTGCCGATCCTAGCCTTGACCGCCCATGCCATGAAGGGAGACAGCGAACGCTGCCTGGCGAGCGGCATGGACGGCTACCTGTCGAAACCGATCCGGCTGGAAGACCTGGTGAAAGCGCTGGAAGCGATTCGGCCTCAAGCCTCCGGCGACGCGTCCTCCACTTCAGAGCACCGGATAAAAGCGTAGTACGTCACGCTCACTTTGGCTCGCGCCGGAATCCAGCGATAGCCCGGGACGCCAAACATGCCGCCACGGTCGATCATCTGCCGGCGGGTTTCGGGCATCGGCGAAACGCCGAACTCAAAGCCGCGGGTCAACGTCTCGCCATTCCATGGCGTGGTGGTGCGGCTGTGATTCTCTTCCCAGATGCCGAGCCAAGGAAAATCGGCCTGCTTCCAGACGTAGCCGAACTGCACTTTGTCTTTCGGGGACCATGCTGTGAAGTACGAGGTGACTTTGGAGGGGTCCATCAGATGGGCCGTGTAGCCGCCGGAGACCGGAGCGTCTATGTAAGTCCGCAGATCGACGGCGCCGCCATCTTTGGTGGGAACCATAGGCCAATCGAATTCAGCGGCGGTTTTCATGTATCCGCCGGCGGCGAACTCACCTTCAAAGACCTTTGATTTTGTCGCGGTGGCGTCGAACTTCGTGCGCCCCACCTCGATGAACGGAGGCCCCATGGTGACGTGCTGCGTCCAGCCGATAGGACGGTCGGCCGCGCTCAGGTTCTCGACCGTCTCCTCAATGTGGACCTTTTCGCCATCGAGTGAAATCGCTCTGGTGAAGGCCAGCTGCGCATGCGGGAAGGTCGCCTGCATGGTGAGCGAGGTGCCGGTGGAAATGATCTGATAGGCCGCTACCGATGCCTCGCCATGCACCGTCAACCCGGCTGCCGCTTCTTCCGGGGAGACGCCGCCGAAGATATCGAGACACAGGTTGTGCCCCATGATGCCGGCCAGTAGTTTGCTTTCGGCGTCGGTCCCGTATTCGGTGTGTTTCGCGGGGTCAAACGAGGAAGGCTCGATTGAGGGCCAGGGCGGACTCCACAGGGGATTCACGCCGGTCGCTTTGTCCAGGATCTCCGCGATGTGGCCACCTTCGGCCAGCACGGTTACGCGCACGCGGTCATTTTCAAGTTGGACTGCGCGCCTGTTTCGATAAGTTGTTTCCGCCATCACTTAGGAACGTAGCATAATCGAAGAGAGCCCGCATATGTGGATTACACTTTTTTTGATGATGGCCTCCCGGTTCTGGGAAACCAAGCCCTCCACCGACTGGACCTTGACCGAGTTGAGCACGATGGTGTCCGAGTCTCCGTGGGCGCAAAAGGCGACCACTTCAGCCACGGCGCCGCCTGCCTTCCTCTACCTGGCAACGGCCGCTCCGATGCGCATCGCCGAGGTGGAGATGCGCCGCCGCTACGTGAAAGCGGGTGGCCCGGTGGATGACCTGCACGAGGATTATGAGCTATTCCTGCGGGAAAATGCAGGCAAGGTGATCGTGCTGGCCGTGAAGTCTTCAGTCGCCGAGTTCTCCGCCGACGAAGCAGAGGTGAAGCGCATGGAGGAGGAGAGCGTCCTGAAGGTTGGACGCCGCAAGTACAAACTGTCCGGCCACTTTCCGCCTTCGAGAACCGACCAGTATTTGAGGCTGATCTTTCCACGAGAGGTGAAGGCAGACGATAAGGCCCTCGACTTCCAGGTTTATGTACCCGGACTATCGAGCCCGTTCCGCGAGGCGCGGTTCCCCCTCAAAGACCTCCAGTATAAGGGCAAGCTCGAATACTAGGGCTTTTGCTCAGGGGCCGGTTCGATGATGTGTTTACGTCGATCCTCGACGTTGCAAGTGGGGCCTGCTCAAGTGTTCACGCCGAAACGCGGGAAGACCCAGCGCATCAGCACAATGTAGGCAGCCAGGCAAACGATCGGGAGTAACCAGTCCGGAATGGTTGGCATAGTAGCTGGCTTAAGCATAGCACCGGAAAGGGCAGGCGAAACCGCCTACCCCACCATTTTACCCGGCTATTTGATCTGCAGCTTGAACGGATCCGCGCCGAGGGTTCCGGCGAGTTCGTCCAAATACTCCGGCGCAATAACGCGGGCCAGTTGTTCCGCGGCCTGTTCGCGGCGCTCTTTGTAGGCCGGTCCCGCTGCCTTCAATGCCACCATGTGCCGCTTCCACAAAGCGATGTCACGCTTCTGCTTCACAACCAGGCGCTCCTTGTACCAGTCGCTGGCCATCACGGTTTCCCTAGCGAACAGTAACCTCACCTTCGGATCTTCGATGCCCGCACCCTCAAAGTGGCCGTGAGCCATGATGTGCAGCAGCGCCTTTAACGGCGGGCAGGCCGCATCCACGCTGCCGTCTTCGAAGTAGTTCAACGCCACGCGGCGCTGCGCGTCGACGATGCTATCCACGCCATCGGCAAACACTTCCAGATCCTGGGTTTCAGGCCGCAGGAACGCTTCGGGGAAGACAGCATCGGGCGTTTCAAAGATGCGGCCGAGGAAGCGGTCGACGAACAAAGTGGTGATGCGGTAGCCGAGGCGGCTGGAAAGGATCTTGCGGCCCGCGACCTCCATGTCGTCCACTTTTTCCAGATACCCGTTTTCGATGAGGAACTTCGGTTCGCGCTCGCTGACGCGCGTGCGGCACCAGATCTCCGGCACCAGCATGCTGATATCGTGATCGACGCGATACTGCGGGCCGACATGTCCGGCCGCGGTAGTAAAACCGGCGTATTCCGTCAGAATCCCGGCCAGCAGCGCGTTGTTCAGATCCACCACCGGCCACAGTGCATTGAACGGGCCCTTGGTGAGTGCGCCCTCGCTACCGAAACCGGTTGTCGAAGGCGACTTGCCGGTGAGGCTGCAGATAAAGTCCATGAACAGCTCGGGCAGTTCCTGGTAATGGATCGGATTGAATACCGCGAGCGGCGGGAGGCCGATCTTCGGCTCGGGCGGATTGTTGCGGCGCCCGCTGAGCACGGCGTTGACCGGGTAGTGCACTTGGCCCGGCGAGGGCACGAGGCGGTCGAGGCGGGCGCTGATCTCGGCCAGATAAGGCTTGCGCGGGTCCACCAGATCCGGACGCGGCTCCAGGTAACGGGGATTCTTCGACGGCTTGCCATCCACGATGCGAGGATGCGCGGAGGAGACGACGTGCCCGCTGGTGGCCGAGCGGGCGAAGCTTCCAAGCAGCTTCTTCATCGGCTCGGTGTACTTATCGAACTCCACGATGTGGTCGACGATGCCGCGCGCCTTGTCGATGGTCAGTGGTTCGAAGTTCGAAAGGAAGACGCCGGGCGTGGAGATATCGGCCTCTGCCTGGGCATCGAAGCCGCGGATGATGGCGTCGTCGGGCCGTTGGAAGAGCAGCGACTCGCAGTTGGCAACCAGCTTCAAGCTCGGATTCGTGCAATCGGCAGCGAGGTTGTTGAGTTGTTCGCGCGGCAGCACGACCGACGCGGTGATGTCATCTTCGGCCTGCACTTTATCGGCGGGGTAGAAATCGGGGCGCAGTTTATAGACGCGCCACGAACCGCTGGGGTCATGGCCCACGCGCAGGTAATTACCGACCAGCATCTGGTTATCGAACTTCAGCTCGTGGCCGAGGTGGCCATTGATGCGGTCGACGGTGAAGTGGGTACGCCAGTCTGTCTTCCATTCGGCGCGATAGTAGCGTTTCACGGCGACGACGAACTGACGGATGGTCTGCGGCAGGCCGCGCAGCCATTCGTTGTAGTCATCGGTGTAAGCGGGCGAAGGCGTCAGCAGCTGGATCACCGAGCCGAGCGAACGTTGCGGGCTCAGGATCGGACGCTTGGCGCGGTTGTCGGTAGGCGGTTTCTTGTAGATGGACGAGTAGTCTTTATCGAGGATCTCGGCGACAAATTCCGTATCGCGGTGATAGTCGCGCACAAACAGCGGACCCTGGATGAGCACGCTGGAGATCGATTTTGAAATTTCGGACTTGCCACCGCCGCTGACCGTGCACGGCTTGTGGCACAGCGTTCCGTCGGGACGCGTGCCAAGCAGGCGCCAGGCTGCGCCGCCGGTCTGCTTTTCCAGCCTGACCTTGTAGCCCGAGGGCAGCACGTAGGTTTCGCCGGGACGCAGGGTGAGCTGATGGCGTCCGGCCGAGTGCTGCCAGCGGACAACTCCATCGCGCAAGGTGAACTCGGCGTTCTCCGGCACATAGATGATCTCAGGGAATCGCTTATCGATGGCGTAGCCGCCGGGCTTCTGCTTGACGCGGTCACCCAGCAGTTTCATCGCTTCGGCGAAGGTGGTTTTCTTGAGCTGGATGGAGCCTTCGGCGTAAAAATCCTGGCCGAGGATGTAGGCTGGAAACGCGATGGCGCCACCGGCGTGTTCTTCTTCGCACAGGCCGTACAGGTTGGCGGCGAAGCTGATCTGCGTCTTGACTTCCTTCTTGCAGTAGCCGTAGTAGTTATCGGCGATGATGGTGACCATCAGCCCGCGCTCGTCGCGGCAAACAGCCTTGAAGGCGCTGCCGTTGTTGTAGATATCGTCTTCTTCCACCCAGCACATGCCATCGCGGCGCTGGCGCTCGGTGGCCTGGTTCCAGTGGGGAAGGCCGAGGGCTTTCTTCTTGACGCCTTGCAGGTGCGGAGCGAGGATGACGCAGCCGGTGTGGCCGGTCCACTGCATGGCATCGAGCGCGGCGTCATTTTCGGGCAGGTACGGATCGCCCGCGTTGCCGAAGATGCCTTCCACGAAATCGAGATTGCTGACCAGGCTGCCGGGAGCGAAGAAGCGGATCTCCATGGTCTTTTGCGGATCGCGTTCGGTGGCCGGGCAGACCAGCGGACGCAGCAGCAGGGAGACCCACAGCTTGGCGTGCTGCGGTTGATCGGCGGTGAACGGAACGTTGAGCAGTCCCTCGGTGGGGCGCATCGCTTCGGCGAGCAGGTTGGCGAAGGCGATCTTGGGGATTTCGGCCTTATCGGCCGGGACGGGCAGTCCGCCTTCGACGATGTGGAAGAGACCCTGCGTGGTGCGGCGGTCGCTTTTCGGATTGTGCAGGATGCCCTGCGGAATCCGGTAGGAGTTGAGGTACGGTGAGCTGAAGGTGTCGGCCGAGGGCGGCAGCGACATGGCGCGTGCCAGGCCGGGGCGGTCCAGCACAAAGGTGTTGACGGGCAGGCGGGCCACGCCATCGGGGCAGGCCTCTTTCAGGTAGTCGTCGAGGAAGCTCTGGATGCGCGTATCGGCCGGGCACATCCGTTCGCCGAGAAGCTGGTCTTTCTGATAGTAGTTCCGCAGCAGAGGGCCGGCCAGTTCCAGAAAGTAGGGGTCGGCTGTGCCCAGGCTGGTGGGCTGCCCCAGCGCTGCGAGTTTCAGATTGATATAACGCGCGAGCTCGTCTATCTGTTTGTTGATAGCGGATCGCATGGTTTCGAACGGCATTTGCAAGGCTCCCCTGTAGAGTAAGTGTTCGATTCTGACGATGAAGAACTGATGGGACGCAGGCGGCACGAGCCTGCAACTATTAGGGTAGCAGAGGGTGGGGGTACCGCCGATATAAGAAAAATTTATGGACCCCTGCTCAAAATCGCTGTGTAAATTCACAGTGGACCAATTCCTTCCATTATTCGCGAGGCCTGGGGACCGGTGCTTCAGCCGGGCAACGACGTCCTCATCCTGACCGGCGCGCCGCCAGTGGTTCGCGCAATCTCCTCGCAGCTGGGTCACAAACCGCAGGGCAACATCCTTGAGCCTGCGCCGGAATGGGTCGCTAAGTGGTACAAAGGGCTCAAAGTGGAGGACCACGGCGGACCGGTCTATACATTCCCCGCGCGCGGTTACACGGTCTTCTGCGACGCGCTCGCCGCCATGATGGCGACGACTCTGTTGGGCGCAGCAGGCGCGTCTTATCACGCAGCGCCCGAGTCCTCCGTCCAGCCGATGGCAATTCATGAGAATGCGCTGCTCATCATCGGTGCGCCGTCTTACACGGCTTACATGGCGCGACTCCTCAAGGCCACCCCGTACTCCATCTGGTTCGACGAAGCCGGCAACGAGGAGGTGCTGGGAAGGCGGCTGGATCCGAAAGCGCAGCTCTATCGGGCCCGGCGCGATCCCCAGACCTCCCGCTTTTTGACTGTATACGGCTTGGCCACCCTGCTGCCGGGCCAGCCAGGGCGCCCGCGCCCGGAGCGTACCATGAACTTCTGCGGTTTCATGGGCAGTGCGGGAGCGCAGGCCGCCCTGGAGTTCTTCCGTTCCCCGGCGGCACTACGGGATTTGAAGCAGCGGTTTCGCCAGCAGGGGCTGGCAGGATTCCCAGGTGCCTACCAGTTGGTAGTCCGCTGCGGAGTGGACAACGATGTCGCCATCAACGCCGTGTATCAGGACCACATGGTGCTTACGACGGTCCCGATTATCGAATAGCCCTGAATTCAATGAGTAAGCGATGTTTGTGAACGTTCAGTGAACGTCACGGAAGCCGTTTCAGGCTACCAATCTTCCCCATATCGAACTACATTATAGTTTCTACCTATGCGCAACATACTTCTTGTCATAACCTTGCTTCCGCAGCTGGCAGCCGCCCAGCCCGCCGGCGAACCGAAGCGGCCCAAGATCCTGGGCATCGCACACATGGCGCTCTACGTCCACGACATTGGGCAGGCCCGTGCGTATTACAAGGATTTCCTCGGCTTTGGCGAGCCCTTCAAACTGGACAATCCCGACGGCAGCCTTTCCCTCACCTTCATTAAGGTGAACGAGGATCAGTACGTCGAACTGTTCCCGGAAAAGCAGGCTAAGACCGACCGTCTGGCCCACATCGCTATCCAGGTGGATAGCGCCGAGGCAATGCGCGTCTATCTGGGGGCGCACGGATTCAAGGTGCCTGAGAAAACTCCAAAGGGTCGAACCCTGAACTCCAACTTCATGGTGAAGGATCCGGACGGCCACCTGGTTGAAATCGTCCAGTATGAGCCGGACGGGTTCACGCGCCGGGAACGGGGCAAGTTCATCGACGGTCCGCGCATCTCGCAGCGCATCGCGCACGTTGGCATTACCGTCGCCAAGCTGGATGAGTCGCTCAAGTTTTACGGCGAACTGCTGGGCTTCCAGGAGTTCTGGCGCGGCAGTAAAGAGGGCAAGGTGCTGGATTGGGTGAACATGCGCGTCCCCGACGGCCAGGACTATGTAGAACTGATGCTCTACAACGAAAAACTGTCGCTAGCCCGGTTCGGGTCGCTGAACCACATCTGCCTTGAAGTCGATGATATCGAAAAGGCGGCGGCTAACCTGGAGCGGCGTCCGGCGCGGAAGAACTACACGCGGACGCTGGAAGTCAAGACGGGTACCAACCGCAAGCGTCAGTTGAACCTGTTCGATCCGGACGGCACCCGCAGCGAACTGATGGAGCCCAAGACTGTGGACGGCAAGACGGTGCCGTCGTCGACCGCGTTGCCGCCACGTTAGGGAGATAACCATGCGATCAGCCACGTTGCTTGCGATCCTTGTTCCAATGTTCAGCGCCGCGGCCTGGGCGCAGGATACAACCGGCGCCATCTCGGGAGTCGTCACCGACCCCTCCGGCGCCGCGATTGCCGGGGCCGGCATCACCATCACCAATACCGGCAAGACAGTCCCGGCCTGGCGGGGCAAAACGAGCGAAACCGGACAGTACCTGGCACCCCTGCTGGCGGTCGGCGAGTACGATGTTGTAATAGAGATGGCCGGTTTCCGCAAGACTGAGATCCGCGGATTCGATCTCAAGGTAAACCAGCGCGCCCGCATTGACGCCATGCTCCAACCCGGAGACGTAAAAGAGAGCATTACCGTGACTGGAGAAGCCGTCGGCCAACTGGAAACGGAAACTTCGTCCATGGCGATGGTGATCAACCCGGCGCAGGTGAAGGATCTGCCCATGGCCAATCGCGCCGTGTTCAGCCTGATCACGCTTTCGGCCGGCGTCTCGACCGGCGATGATCCAACAGTGGCCGACCCTTCGCAATATTCGATCAACGGCAGCCGTTCGCAAAGCAGTGAAATCACCGTTGACGGCGTCTCGGTCTTCGGCGGGGCCACTGGCGCTATCAGCCACCTGCCGTCACCGGATGCGGTGCGCGAGGTGAAGGTGCTGACGTCGGCCTACTCGGCCGAATACGGTCGAACCGGCGGAGGAACCATCAGCATGGTGGTCAATTCCGGGACTAACAACTTTCACGGCGGCGTCTATGAGTATTTCCGCAATGAAGCCCTGAACGCCAACAACTTTTTCAATAACCTGCGCGGGACGCCGCGGCCAGCCGACCGGCAGAACCAGATCGGCGGTACCTTTTCCGGTCCCGTCTGGCTGCCCAAGCTTTACCGAGGCAAGGATCGCACCTTCTTTTTTGCCAACTTCGAAACGACGCGGAAGACTACGCCCAGTTCGCCGATCTCAACTCTGCCCAGCCTGGCGTTCCGCAACGGCGACTTCTCGTCTTCGAAGGTCTTGGTGGCCGATCCAACAAGCCACCTGCCCCTTTCGGGCAACCGCGTTCCGGCCAGCCGGCTCGATCCGGCGGCGGTGAAGATCATGGGGCTACTGCCTACCCCGAACTCGCCGGGCACGGTGGATCCCACCACCGGGATTGCGGCCAACAACTATGTAAACACCGCTTCGGCACAGCCGTCGACCAGCAATATCACAATGCGCGGCGACCACACCACGGCGGACCTGACCTCGATCTGGCTGCGCTTCACTCACGACTGGGCAGAGACGCCCAGGGTGGAGACCATTCCAGGACCGCTCAACCCCGCCGCAACCTACTCACAAACCACGCAGTGGATCGCGGCCATTGGCGTGACAAAGCCGATTACACCGGCCTTGTTCGGGGAGGTGCGCTTCAGCTACTTGCGCAGCACAGTTTCGGCGCTGCCGCCATCATATGGGATCGATGTGGCCGGACAACTCGGAATCCAACGCTCGCCACTTCCCCTTGCGCCACTGATTACCATGACAGGATGGACTTCGCTGGGCTCCGCCAACAACCTGTGGCAAACTCCGGTTGACAATATCTTTCAGCTCTCACCTTCGCTCACCTGGATTCGCGCCGGGCACTCCCTCAAGGCCGGTGTGGCGCTGCGCAAGAATCAGTACAACAACTTCAATGGAAATAACAACTACGCCGGGATGTACAATTTCAACGGTAATCTGACATCGCCCACGACCACATCCGGCAGCCCGGTGAATTCGCTGGCAGACCTTCTCTATGGAGTCATCACCAATGCCGCTTATGCCGTGCCGCAACCGGAGATTGCCCGCCGCAATTTCAACCTTTCGCTGTTTGTGCAGGACGACTGGAAAGTCACGCGGAAGCTGACTCTCAATCTCGGCCTGCGCTACGACTACGAAGCGCCGCAGACGACCGCCAACGGCGTCTACTCGCGCGTCGACCCCTTCAGCGGCAAGCTTCTCGCCGCCGGACGCAACTCCGATGCGAGCCTGGGTTTGCATCCGCCCGTCCTCAACTTCGGTCCGCGCGCCGGCTTCGCCTACGCGGCTGCCCCGAAGACGGTGGTCCGCTCGGCGTTCGGCATCTTTTACTATCAGCTCTTCTCCAACCTTGGCGGCAACGTGGTGATGCCTGGATTCAACGCTACCGCCACCTTCAACAGCGCTGGCAGGGGCATTCCGCAGCCCTTCTCGCTGTCACAGGGAGTGCCTCTGACCGCCGTTGGCTACGCCAATCCGCTGGACGCGGAGAAGGCCGCGACGATCTCCAACCCGTTGGTGCCGTCCAACGCGCAGTATGCCGAGACCGGCCACCTGCCGATGATGATGCAGTGGAATTTCGGCATCCAGCATGAGGTCGCGCGAGGCACGGTGATCGATCTCAATTACGTCGGTAATCATGCCATTCACCTGCCGCTGTTCCTGCGATTTAACGCACTGCCTTCCTTTGCAATCGGCGAACTGGTCAACGCCACCGGCAATAACGTTTCGACACAGCAGTACCGGCCCTTTCCCACGGTCTCCTCGGGATGGAACGCGCTGACCAACGTCGGCAGTTCGAAGTATCACTCGCTGCAAGTGCGCGCCACGCGCGAGTTCGCCCGCTCGTTGTCCTTCATGGCCAACTACACCTTCGCCAAGTCCACTGACGATGGCAGCGGGACCTTCGCCAATACGCAGCCCAATGGCACGCTCGATAGCCAGTTTCCTCAACTGGCGCGCAACCTGGATCACGCTGTCAGCGTCTTCGACCGTAAGCACAGCGTCGTGGTCGCTCCGCAGTATGTGACCAGCGCGGGCCCAAAGTGGCTCCGCGGCATTGGTGTCAGCGCGATCGTGACGGCGCGCACCGGACTGCCTTCCACCATCTACCAGAACAACCTCTATCCGGACGTGATCCAGCAGCGCCCGAACCTGATCGGGCCGGCGAGCCTCCTCTATGCCGCGCAGCAGGTGACCAACGGCACCGGCATCCAGTATCTGCGCCCTCCTAACGATTCGCAGTCGCCACTGGCGCCCACTGGTCCATTCTTCAACCCAGCCACCAACAAGATGATTCTGCCTGCGTCGATCGGAACCATGGGGCGAAATGTCGTGCGGAATCCCGGCGACGTCAATATCAACCTCTCGGTCAACCGGCGCATTGCGCTGACCGACAGGGTCTCGCTGCACTTGCGCGCCGACGCCTTCAACGCGATCAATCACACCAACCTTTCGATTCCGGCCACATCGCTGCTGGTCGCGGCGGACAGCCGGACACAATCCGCGATATTCACTTCGCCGGGTTATGGCCTGATTACCAGCGCCAAGTCAGCGCGGTTCATGCAACTTTCGGGGAGGATCAGCTTTTGAGATCGACACGCCGGACAATATTGGCCACACTGGCTGCGCTACCCGCGTTGAGCGAGGACCGCCGTGAAGCCATCCGCAGGAGCGGCGCCGCACTCGCCGGATATCCGGGACAGCAGTTGCCGAAGGCGGACCTGGAACAGGCGGACAAGATCGCCGCGGGCGTAGTCTTCTTCCAGCGCCGCATCCCGGTCGAGGTCGGCCTGCGGGGCATCGATTGGAGCGGCGGCCACGTGCACCACCGGTCATGGCCGGAGCAGCTGAATCGCTTCTTTCACCTGGGGCCGCTTGCCGCCGCGTATGCCGCGACGCGCAACGAGCGCTATGCGGAAGCTGCCCGGGCATATATCGAAGACTGGATGCGCGGCGATCCGTATCCGGGCGCCAACAAGCGCCGCGCCGGCGACAGCGCCCTCACCATGAGCATCCGGTTGGGCACTAGCGAACACGCCGGCTGGACCGGACACCTCCCGGTTTTCCTCGCGAGCCCTGCCTTCGACGACACGTTTCTCGACCGCATGCTCGCTTCGCTTTCTGGCCAGGCACAGTATGCCGCAAGCCATCTTGCGGTAGGACCCAACTGGTACATCTCGCAGCTGGACGCGCTGGTCTTCCTCTCGCTGCGGCTGCCGTTTCTAAAGAACGCGGACACGTTGCGGCAAACCGGGATTGATCGCCTCCGCCACGAGCTCACCGCGCAATTCACCAATGATGGCGCGCATATCGAGCGTACGCCGAGCTATCACCATTGGATGACCTCCGTCGCCATGACCTACGTCGATCTGGCGCGCCGTTTTCCGCAAGTCGACGCGCGGGTCGATCCACGGCGGGTGGCACGTTCGCTCGACTACACCGTGCAGAGCGAGATGTGCGGCTTCAACGACAGCGATCCGGCGCCCAACGGCGCCTCAGCGAAGTATCTGGCGGAACGGCGGGATTCTCTGGCGCGGCTCGGGCTTGCGGACAGGTCGCCATCGTCACCACCGCTCGACCAGGTCTTCCCCGATGCGGGACAAGTTTTCAGCCGCACCGCATGGGATCGCAACGCCGATTCCCTCGCCTTCGACGCTGCCCGATGGGGCGGCACACATACACACCTCGCCCGCCTTTCGTTCACTCTTCGCCTTGGCGGGCGAGTCGTGATTGCCGATCCGGGCCGGCTCAGCTACGAGATGTCTGACCCGCTCGGTCCTTACGGACGCTCGACGGCGGCGCACGCGACCGTCTCGGTCGATGGATGGAATCAGTCGTCGGCGGATGCGCAGTTGCTGCGTGCGGAATTCACATCGGATTCGGCAACCCTGCAGGGCCGCTACCAGGCGGGATATTGGAAAGGGCGCTATGGCTGGAGCTTCGCCGAAGGCCACGGCGACGGGGTTTGGGGAGAGCACGAGCGCACCCTCTATTGGGCAAAGCGCGAGTACCTGATTGTGTTGGACTGCGTCACGACCGATGCAGGCCACGCTATTCACAACAGTTTCCCCTTGGGGGCCGGCAAATGGACGCTGGACTCTTCCGGTTTCCGCTGCACCTCCGCGGAGGGCTTCAGTGTGCATTTCGTGGCACCGCCCAACGGTGCGGCCGTAGACTGTGTCGAAGGCCGGCGTCAGCCGCCAAGAGGGTGGCTGTCACAACGGGATCAGGCCCCCCTGCCGGCTCCCCACCTGGAGTTCCGATATCCTTCCGCTGCGAACCACCCGGTGGTTTCTGTGATCGTGATCGCCCCGTCCGGCTACCAGGCCCATGCGGACCCGGCCCATCCAAATGAGGTCGTCATTGCGAAGCCGGACGGAAAGGTAGACCGCATCACCTGGGGGCCGGATCGCGTTCCGCGCCGCAACTGAAAGCCGCGGGTTTGCGACATACCTGCGAAAATCCGCTCTCCTAAAGGCGAGGGGTTCAGACCGGGCGCATTGAACTGAACCGCTTTGGCGCGTCGCAGCAGGAGTTGCTTCGCCACAAGATCGGCGGCTTGGGGCTGGTAATCAGTCTGCGGAACGGGGGATGGTAGTGCTAATTCAGCTAAAGAAGTCGAAGAAGCTTGTCAATGGTGAGGCCCGCCTCGTTTAGGATTTGCCGTAGCGTTCCTGGCCTGAAAGATCAGCCGGGAGTTTCATTAGTGGCTGCTAGTAACCAGCTCAACGTATTCGATCGAGTCCTCGACGGGAACCGGATCACCGGATAATCTGCAATCCTCAATGTAGAGATCCATCGCTTCGCGAATGTTCTCTAAGGCCTCTTCGCGGGTGTCTACCTGGGAGACACAGCCCGGAAGAATGGGGACTGTAGCGACGAACCCACCGTCGGATTCGCGCTCCAGAACAACGGTGTATTTCATTCCAGACGCCGCCGCCTCAACATCAGGCTAACCGGTTTGCGTCTCTTTGGTGAATGCTTTACCCACCCAACATCTTGTTCACCACTTCCATCACGGCAAACGCATCGGCCACGTAAACCACATCAGCCTTGCCGCGGGCCCAGCCGCAGTTGGCGTCGAGGTTGATGGCGCGGCGCTCCTTGATGAAGCGCCAACCGACTACGTGCGGCTCTTCACCGTGACAACACGTCGCAAGACCTTTGGGGTGGCGTGGCGTGGCGCCGGTTTGGCCTACCTGGTTAAGGTGCGAAAGAAACGGCAGCACGGACTGTCCTTCGCCGCCCATATCGACCAGCGATTTGCTGCTGCCGAGCGACGCCCGGCTCTGTTCGAGGAAGCCCAGGATGAGGCGCGCCGCATCGTTCATGTGCGTGTTGCCGTCCTTCTGCTTCTTGGTCCAGCCGGCGCCGGTGACGAACAGCATCTTGGCATCGGGGCGAATCGTCTGCTGTTCCGATTGCGGAGACTGGAAACCGATCACGGCAGTCCGCGTGGCGGGCGTGACGGAGACCTGTTCCACCGCACCAGCATCGGCGCCTGGTTCGAAGGCCGGAGCGATTCCCGATTCCACCAGCACGAACCAGGGACGGGCGTCGCGCGTGAGCGTGCCTTCCATGCGCTGCTTGTAATACCAGCGGCTGGCGCGCTGACCGTCAAACGTGGTGACGTGTGTGTCGATCGCCGCGCCTACGCGCTGCGCGACCCCAGGCAGTGCCCGCGCCGTGCGCATGGTCTGCGGAGCGATTACGATTTGCGGGTTCACCGCTTTTACCAGCGCCTCGGCGGCTGCGGCGTCAGTCGAATAGCGCGACTGGCCAAACGCTTCACCGGTAACGGCAAGCGTGCGGATTCCAGGAATCGCGATGGCCGCATCGCCAATGAGGCCAGCCACCAATTCTCCGCCGAGTGACTTCGCGAGCCCTAATGCTTCGAGCGCAATCTTGCTCAGCCCGCCGCCGGGCTCCGTGGTTGAAAGAAATAGAATCATTATTCCGCCCTCACCCATTCGACGATCTCTTGCGCGATCTGCTCCACCGGCGCGTCCTTCACAATGCGCGTCTCGCGCAACTGCTTCGGCAGTTCCACGCTTTCGAACTTCGCGTCCGCGGCCAGCACTGCCGGTTTGGCTTTTTGCAGAGCGGGCATCATCGCGCGCATGTTCATCATTCCGGTTTGCGGATTATTGGCCGGCTCTCCGAGATTACCCGTGGCCCAGCCGAGCAGCGCCGGGGCTCCATCGCAGACCGAGATCTGATGGCGTCCGCCTTCCACTCGCTCCAGAATCCGCAGCGAGCCATCTTCGCCAACCAGCAACTCATCCACGCCCTGAAACTGCTCCGTGATACCGAGCCGTTCGGCCACCATCTGCATCGTGGTGCCGGCGCCGCGCGAAGCGGACTCCCACCCGCCAAATAGCAGCATGCGCGCCGGCTCCAGGCCTGCGATGCTCTGGATCGCCGTTGCCAGCGCCTCCGCCACCGCGGCCGACTCCACGAAGCCGCTGGCGGGGCCGTCTATGGCCACTAACTCCAGCGGAACTTTTTGCCCAACCGTCATCATCACTTGTTGCAGCTTGGCCTTGGGCGCCATGGTTACCAGATAGACCTTGCTGCCGGGCAGCTTCCTGGCCAGGTTCGCCGCCTCATAGAGCGAATGTGCCGCCCACGGATCAAGTACCGCGGGCAGCAGCATTTCGTTCTTCAATGCGGGGCCGGCGACGGGTTCCAGGGTCTGCAGGGGGTCCGGCACAATTCCGCCGCAGACGACGATTTGATAAGCGATGCTCATGTTAATTCTCCGCTGAATGCAGTCCACCGGCGGCCGCGCTGAACGCGATGTTTTCGCAGTTCCACATGCAGGCTCCGCAGTGCACGCATTTTTCCCGGTCGAAGGCTGGCGCGCCGCCGTCTTTCACGGGGGCTATGGCTTCGCCGGAACAGATTTCGGTACATACCTGCGAGTGGCAGGTCTCGCAGAGTTCGCGATGGAGGAAGCGCACGTGGTCTTCGGCCCCGGGTGAACCCTGCACTTTACCGCCGATCAGCAACGCATCCTGGTGGCTGACCAGCAGCTGCCCGTCGAGCGCGATGGCAGGCCAGCCGGCGCGATCCATCAGGCGATCGTGCAGTGTCTGCCCGCCCGCTGCCGCGTCGGCGCGGATCTGGGCGATGTCTTCGGCGGGAATGCGGCCCGCAAAGTACTCTTCAATGGATGGGTCCTTGCGGCGCGCTTTGCGAGGCAGCGAGATTCCGCCGCCGCTCATGCCCGCCAGTCCCATGCCGATCAAGCCGCGCAGCACACCATGGGTGAAGCCGTTGCGAGCGTTCTCGGCGATGTGGCCCTCTTTTTCCACCCAGCTGCGACGGCGGCTGGAGACATACGTTCTGTGCAGGTTGGCCTGCGTGAATGGCTCTTCGGCCTGCCACAGTTCGAGTACGCTCTGGGCCAACTGCGTGCCGGTGGTCCAGGCTTCGTCGACGCCCGATCCGGTGAGGACGTTTGTGCTGCCGGTCCCTTCGCCGATGCGTGCGTAGCCGTTGCCGACCAGCCACGGTTCGCCGCGGCGGCCCGCTTCGAGCAGCGACTTCGCGCCCCAGCTGCGCAGCTTCGCTCCGCTTAGGTAGCGCTGCATGTAGGGATGAGTGATGAAGTGCTGCAGGTAGCGATAAGAAGTGCGGACCGGATTTTCAAACCAGCTTGGAATAAAGATGCCGGCCGAAGCCATGCCATCGGGCAGGCCGTAGAGGAAGCCGAAAATCTCCGGCTCGGGATAGCCGATGGTGTGGACCACTTTGCCGGGTTCGATATTGGCGCCTTCCATCACGAACTTCGCGCCGACGGCCCATTCGTCGAGGGAGTGTCCGGGCGGGACGCCGAAGGCTTCGTCGATCGCTCGGCCCACCGAGCCTACGGGGCCATCGCCAATCACCGTCAGTTTGGCGCGGATCTCCATATCGGCAAGACGCACGCCGACGACTGCTCCGTTTTCGATCAGCGGCGTGGTCACTGGCATCCCGGGCCACACCTGCACCATGCCGGTACCCATCACCTGCTGCGAGACCCACTCGTTGAACTGCCCGATGGAGAGCACCATGCCGCCGGACTTGTGGAAGAAGGCGGGCGTCCAGGGCAACGTCATGGCATGATCGCTGGCGCCTGGCCGCATCATGGCGTCGGCCATGCGCATACCCATCGACCGTCGGCTGGCGCCGTGCGGATCGAGCAGGTACACCATCTCCTCATCGCGAATCGGCGCGGCCATCGGGATCTGCGAGGGATCCAGATCGGGGTAGGTTTCGCG
>Ga0118677_10002238_pt1 | contig 39263 bp, 26 predicted proteins | sample AliMusrvi5mmetaG_FD_86154 | JGI IMG/M metagenome (GOLD analysis project Ga0118677, IMG submission 86154) | reverse complement strand
CGGTCGAGCTGATTCTCTCCGGCACACCCGGTATTGTGAACGTTCAGGCCGCGCCTGATTTGTCGAATACCGCTTATTACGGAACGACCACGGTCTATTCAGCCGCTACAGTGACACTGGGCACAAGTATCACTGCCGTCAACGATGCACCGATAGCAAGTGGCACGGTGTCGTTGTCTACAATAAACGAAGACATTACTTCCGCCACTAATAGTGGGGCAAGTATTTTCAGCTTAATTACTAGCTCTCAGTATTCCGATGCAACTGACAAGGTAACCACCGCCGATTCAGGCGGCTCTAACGGCACTGTGCTGGCAGGCATCGCTATTGTTGGTAATGCAGCCCTTGCTAACACCGGCGTCTGGGAATATTCAACAAATGGCGGTACCAATTGGACCGCCATTGCCACGACTGTTAGCGATACCAACGCCTTAGTGTTGGTGCCCAGCACGTTGTTACATTTTCAACCGGCAAGCAATTGGAACGGTACGCCGGGGCTGCTGACGGTACGTCTGTCTGATGGCACTAGCTTTGTCGCCTCCAGTACTGCCACGGATTATAAGAATGTAAGTAGCAATGGCGGTATCACTAGTTGGTCTGCCGGTACGACCACTATCGGTATCGTCGTTAATGCCATCAACGATGCTCCTTCCATCGTTGGCCTACCGACAACCTCACCTAATCTTTACGTCCAGGCCGGCACTGCTGTGGTATTGGAAAGCGACGCCACCCTGACCGATCAAGAACTAGTCACCGAGCGTAACAATTGGAACGGTGCGACGCTGACAGTTGCCCGCCAAGGCGGCGCGAGTTCTAATGACCAATTCGGTTCCAGCGGTAGCCTTAGTTTAACTGCCAGTAATGTGGTGGTCAGTTCAACCAATATAGGCAGTTACACCAACAGCGGCGGCACCTTAGAGCTTACCTTTAATAGTAATGCCACTGCGTCTTTAGTTAATACAGCCTTACAGAATATTACTTATAGCAATGCAGTCACTACCCCTGGTGATTTAAGTTATAACAGCGTGATTTTAGCTATCACCATTAATGACCAGAACAACAATAATACGGGTAGCGGCACAGCAGGTAGCGGACAAGATCAAGGCGGCGGCGGCCTATTAACGGCCGTTGGCACTATCACCGTCAACATCGACCGTCTACCGGTCACTCCTGCTCAAACTACTAGCATTACCGAAGATGCAACACCTAACACAGCTACCGGAAATGTCATTTCAGGCGCCGGCGCTAGCAATAGCCCTGCCACTGACCAAGATGGCGATACATTAGCGGTGCAGGGTATAGTATCTGGAAGCAATAGCGGTCCGGTGAGTAATACCAATGTCGGTAACACAGTATCTGGTAACTACGGTAGCATCGTGCTGAACACCGATGGCAGTTACACCTATACGCTGAATAACAATAACCCTACGGTCAACGGACTATTGACTAGTCAAACCCTACAGGATACTTACACCTACACTATTAATGACGGCAGAGGCGGCACCTCAACCACTACGCTGACGATCACCATTAATGGCCATACTGATGGCGCACCCACTATTACGCCAGTAGATGCTAACGATAGTGCACCGGGTCAAATCACTGTTTATGAAAAGGGACTGGTTACACCTTCAGATAATAGCCAAACAACCACAGGCGCTATTACCCTCAGTGCACTGGATGGCTTAACGAGCGTCTCGGTGGCTGGGCAATCTTTTAACGTCGAAGCCTTGAATCACTTAACCACTACACCGGTGGCGATAACGACTAGCAGTGGCATTCTGACGCTGACCGGCTTTACAACCACGACGAGTGTCGGCGGTGTAACGACCACTGGCACTTTAAATTACAGTTACAGCTTACCTCATAACCTCATTCAAACAGGGGGAACTGACAGCACTGATACTATCGCTTTAGTCATTACTAACGCGGCGGATACTAGCAGCAATGGTAGTTTAGTCGTCGACATCATTAATGATGTGCCTACCGCTAACCCTGATACAGCCAGTGTTACTGAAAGCAACACTGCCGTAATCGTCTCCGGCAATGTAGTCACTAACGATCGTATTGGTGCTGACACGACAGCAACGCCCGTATCTGCTGTCAGCTTTAACGGCGTTCCTTACACAGTAGGCTCTGCTTTTGCCTCAACTTACGGCAACCTGATCCTCAACGCTGATGGAAACTATACTTACACACTAAATAACAGCAATGCTGCGGTATCGGCACTACCTTTTGGACAAACACTAACCGAAACTTTTACTTACACTATCACTGATAGCGATGGCAACCATAGCACCACAGTATTAACTATTACTATCAACGGTACTTTTAGCTCACCAGGTTCAAGTATTCAGTTAGCTAACCCGACTCCTTCGCCGTTTACATACTCGCCTCCCAGTACTCCTAGCACTGTAACTGTAATGAACCCTGTTTCTGGTGCTAAAAATGAAGCTACTACTAGCAGCAATGATTTTTCCTCTCCATCACAACAAGCTAAATCACAAGATAACGCCTTAAATTTCGAACTATCGCTAGTAGGATCTGTTCGTAACCAGTTGGTCACGGAGAACCAAAATTATTCCTTTCAAATCCCCGCTTCAATATTTGTGCATAGTAATCCTAATGAACAATTGGTTTTTGAAGCTACAACCAGCTCAGGTAAAGCTTTGCCCGCTTGGTTAAACTTTGATCCAAAAACCTTAAAGTTCTCTGGTGTCCCGCCTAAAGGTGTTACGCCAGAAACGGTAACAGTGACGGCTAAAGATAGTTATGGCAAAGAAGTGAGTGCTACTTTTAAAGTTGGCATTAGTAAAGAGGATAATACCCAAACAAAACCCCAATTAGATAATCAGCAAGGAGATATCCCTGTATTACCTAATACACCGAGTCCCAATGCCAGCATTCAAAAACCTATAAGCAATACTCGCTTGGTTAATCATTTTGAAGCACTGCATAGCAAACAAAGCTTTACCCAACAAGTACACATGGCAGGAAAACTAAGTCGACTGCAAGAAAGTCGTGCCCTGCTAGATAGCTTAAAAAACCTGTAATCATTTAACTCATTAATTCTCTTACTATGTCTTTTTACAAAACCGTTAGTCTTGCCTTGATAGCAAGCACCTTAAGCAGTTGCTCCATTACGCCACAACCCATAGATGCCCAATCGCGCTTAAACACTATGTTGAGTGACCAAACAGAAATTTATAGTCACCAGGAACCTATCACTCAGCCTTTGACTTTTTATGATGCCTTAGCACGGGCTCTTAAATATAACTTTGATCATCGTTTAACTATGATGGAAAAAGTATTACAAGATTCTCAACTTGAAGTGGCTACACTCAACATGTTGCCACGATTGGCGGTTGATGCGGGCTATATGGGACGACAAAGTGAGCTGGCATCATCTAGCACTAATGTGACTACACGTGTCCAATCTTTGGTGCCGTCAACATCTCAAGATACTAACCGAGGTGTTGCTGACTTGGCCTTTACTTGGAATTTGCTTGATTTTGGTACCAGTTATTTTCAAGCCAAACAACAAGCGGACAGAATCTTAATCGCGCAAGAACGTCGCCGTAAAGTAATCAATAATTTGGTTAAAGAAGTGCTGTCGGCTTATTGGAGTACTAATATTGCTGAACGCTTATTGCCACAACTGATACCGGTACTGGCCCAAGCAGAAGAAGCGCTTAAATTAAGCAAAGCTATCGGCGAAGACCGCTTGCAACCAGTGGTGGGCGTCCTAGAATATCAACGTAGTTTGTTACGTGTCATTGCTCAATTAAAAAAACTAAGAGCCGATTTAAACTCTGCTAAGCCTAAATTAGCCGGTTTAATTAATGTCCCTATGAACTCTAACTTTACCTTGGCGCATCCTGAACAAACCCCAGAAGCACCCGTATTAAAATCTACGCCAGCTGAATTAGAAAGCATGGGCTTGTTCTTTAGACCAGAATTGCGTGAAGAACTTTATCAGGAACGTATCAGTCGTAACGAAGTCTGGAAAGAACTGTTAAAAGCTATGCCAGGTTTAACCATTCCTCTTTCAGCTAACTGGGATAGCAATTCCTTTTTGGTACACACAACGTGGCTGGAAGCCAGTGCTCGCACAACTTTTAATTTAGTTAATCTAGTATCCGCACCTAAAACATGGAAAACAGCCCAAACTCAGATTGAAGTGGCCAAAACTCGACGCAAAGCTTTAAGCATTGCTGCTGTAGTGCAAATTAACATTGGTTATCAGCAATATCTTAAAGCCTTAGACGGTTATCAAAGTGCCAGCGAATTAAACAACATAGACCAAAGTTTATTTAAAGCCATTAGCAATAATACCGAAGTCGACGCGGGCTCTGAGCTGGATCGTATTCACGCGGCAACCTCAGCTTTAGCCTCACAACTAGAAAAAGAGCAAAGTCTAGCCGATGTTTATACCGCTTTAGGCAATATTTATGCGTCTATTGGCCTTGACCCTGCTAGCGGCATTATTGAACATGTCACTGTAAGAACACTGTCAGTTCAACTAGAAAAGACTTTAAACCGCTGGTATGCCGGTGATTTACCCAAACTTCCAGAAATATCTACACCCCCAACACAGGAAGCCATCACAGAATGAGTTTTCGCTGCTTATTACTAACTTTGAGCTTGGCATTTTGGCAACTGCCGGTACTGGCCGAGGCTCAATTTATGAGTTCAGATCTGCATTTACGAGCACAACTTAAATCTAGGCAAAGCACTCTGATTTCTAGTGAAATTAGCGCTAGAATCAGTCAGCTTAAACTGCATGATGGCGAACGTTTTAGTGCCGGACAAGTACTAGTGGGATTTCATTGTACTCTTGAGGAAGCCCAATTAAGCAAAAGCCAAGCGACTCTTGGCAAAAAACTTAAAGTCTATGAAGTTAATCAACAACTAGAAACTCGCCGTTCAATTGGTGCCTTAGAACTCGCTGTATCTAAAGCCGAGGCAGAAGAAGCTAAAGCCGATGTTCGTATCACTCAAGCTATGCTGGATCGATGTGTGATACATGCTCCTTTTTCTGGCAGAGTCTCTGAAGTCAATGCTCGTCTTTATCAATCAGTCCGTCCTGGCGATCCATTGCTAGAAATTTTAGATGATAAAGACTTAGAAATTGAGTTTATGGCACCTTCTCGTTCCATGCCCAACCTAACGGTGGGTAAGCATTTTAAAGTCACCTTAGATGAAGTCGCTAAATCGTATACTGCTGAAATCACTAAAGTGGGCGGCAAGGTCGATCCTGTTAGTCAAACCATTAAAGTGTATGGTCACATTATTGATAAAGCGGATGAGTTGTTACCGGGCATGAGCGGTGCAATAGAATTTATCAGCAACCCATGACAGAACTTCCTGATCCTCGCTTAATAAGGCTGACACTTTTACTGCAGTTAGAATCACGCGCTAGGTTAGCGCCTGCTGCAGAATTGCCTTATGTCATAGTCAATGAAACTAGCGAGTTACTGCCTTATCGACAGGCAATACTGTGGAATAAAGCTAGCAATACTATTAACGCCGCTTCAGGCGTTGTCAGTCTAGAAAAAAACAGTCCTTACGCACTTTGGCTGCTGCCTGTGTTAAAACACTTTAGTAACGATATTCGTGCCGATAATATTGCAGAATTTAGTGCTAAAGACTTAGCTGAGGAACTGGCTCATGATTGGCCCAGTTGGGCACCTGAATATGCCTTATGGCTCCCCTTACCTGCTCCCTCAGGCGGCACTTATGTCTTGGTATTATTTAGAGAGACTTCTTGGCATGAAGCAGAGCTGCATTTACTGGCTTATTTAGGTGAAGCCTATGGCTATACCTTAGCGTTGTCGGAAGCTAATCAAACTAAAGTCTCTTGGCAAACGCATGTAAAAGGACACCGACGGGGGTTTATAGTCGGAGGTCTGCTACTGGCCGCAACTTTTTTTCCTATACATCAATCTGTGTTGGCTGAAGCGGAAGTAGTTCCTCATCAACCCAATCTGGTTAGAGCGCCGCTTGAAGGTGTAGTAGAAAACTTTTATGTATTACCTAATGAAAGCGTCAGTGCCGGCCAAAAATTATTTTCTTTAGATAAGGCGCAATTACAAAGCCGTCTTAATGTCGCTGAAGAAACGCGTGATATTGCCCAAACTGAATATTTACAAATGACCCAGCAAGCCTTACTGGATCCTACTGTAAAAGCTAAATTAGCCGGTTTAAAAAGCAAATGGGATCAACAAAACTCAGAAGCCGATTATGTACACACCCTACTCGAGCGTTGCGAGGTCGTGGCCAATCAATCAGGTGTCGCCGTATTTGATGATCCCAATGATTGGCTGGGACGTCCTGTTACTCAGGGTGAAAAAATTCTAGCAATCGCCAATCCTCAAACGATTGATTTGGAAATACGCTTACCCATGGATGATTTAATCGAACTGCAGGCAGGCGATTTGGTGCAGTTTTTCTCTAATGTATCTCCCCATCAACCTTTACAAGCTAAATTGACTTATTTTAGTTATCGTACTAGTCCTACTCCAGCGGATGTTATGGCTTATCGACTTAAAGCAGAATTTACTGAGGGCTCAGAGTTACCGCGTTTAGGTTATCACGGTATTGCTAAATTATACGGTACACGTAGACCCTTTTTGTTATGGTTGCTACGCAAGCCATTACGTACGGCAAGACTCTGGTTACCATGGTAGAAAGCTTAGCAAGCTGGCCACAACTACGTGAAGACTTAGCTATTTATCCAGGACCTAGAGCACTTGATGGTTCACCTACTTGGACTTTATATGATCAAGCTGCACATCGCTATTATCGATTAGGTTGGTTAGAGTTCGAATGTTTACAATATTGGTCATTAGCTAACGCAGAACAAATTGTCGCAGCCATCGAACACTCTACACCTATAAGTACCTCAATCTCGGAAATTGAAGCTTTTGCTAAATTCCTCCTCAATCATCACTTATCTAAACCTAAAGGTGCCGAAGCGAGTCAGTTTTTAGCTCAGCTTAAAAAGAACTCACATACTGGGTTTTGGCTATGGCTATTGCATAACTATTTGTTTATGCGCGTACCCTTATTAAAGCCTGGGCCTTTTTTAAAAAGAGCTCTGCCCATCGTTAACCTATTTTTTAATCGCCGCAGCTTGCTAATATTACTATTAGTGTCTGTATTAGCGGCTTATCTAATCACGCAGCAATGGACAAGTTTTAGCCATAGTTTTCTTTATGTAGTTACACCAGAAGGCATGCTAACGACAGCGATTATGCTGTCGTTAGCCAAGTTGATACATGAGCTAGGTCACGCTTTTGCTGCTAGTCATTTTGGATGTCGAGTGCCTAGCATGGGCATCGCTCTCATGATGGGTTTCCCTGTACTATGGACCGATGTTACCGATGCCTGGCGTTTGCCGCGCCGTCAAGATCGTTTAATCATTGATGCTGCAGGTATGTTTGCCGAATTGATATTGGCAGCCTTAGCAACATTATTATGGGCCCTATTACCTGATGGCTCGTTGCGTAGTGGGGTTTATGTCTTGGCTAGCTCAACCTGGTTAGTCACCTTAGCCATCAATCTAAATCCTTTTATGCGCTTTGATGGCTATTATTTACTCACTGATCTACTCGACATTGCTAATCTACAAGACCGTTCTTTTGCTTTAGCGCGCTGGCATTTACGCGAATGTCTATTTCGCTTTAATTTATCACCACCCGAACTATGGCATAAAAATCGACAACGTTTACTCATTGCCTATGCTTACGCGACTTGGGTTTACCGCTTATTATTATTTACCGGTATCGCTTGGGCGGTTTATCACTTTTTCTTTAAAGCACTGGGTTTAGGCTTATTTGCCGTAGAAATTATCTGGTTTGTCGCTAGGCCCATTTTTAAAGAAATCGTTATTTGGCGTGAGTTATTTACGAAACAAGACGCTAACCCTAGACCTCAACTAGCTTGGTCTATTCCTATTATCGCTGTCGCTATACTCGTTGTACCTTGGCAAACGCATATACTGATTCCTGGCTTACTTAAAGGGACAGCTGAATTTATCTTATATAGTCCTCAACCCTCAAAGGTTAAACACGTATTAATTCATGAGGGTGATGCAGTTACAGAAGGACAAGTACTGTTGGAATTAACCTCGCCAGACCTTGATTTTCGTATACATACCGCTGAACTACGTTGGGCTGAGTTAACGCAACAACTAGCATCACAAAGCCTTGACTTGACTTTAGCTAGACATAATCCTATGGACATGGAAGCCTTACAGTCAACCTTAGCCGAACTACAAGGTCTGCGTGCTGCACATGATAAACTGACCATACGTGCCAGCTTCAATGGCAAGATAAGAGACTTATCTGACTCTTTGCGCTCAGGTGAATGGCTAGCAAAAGACGAACCCTTAGGTGTAGTGATTAGTCCCAGTAACGTAGTCATCGCTTATACTGAAGAAGCTGATTTACAACGCTTACAACTAGGAGCAAGTGGTGTTTTTTATCCTGATGGTGCTGATTTAGCGCCTATTTTAGTTAACGTACTCAGTATTGATCCTTCTGGCACACGCCAATTAAGTTTAGCTGAACTCAGTTCGCGCTATGGTGGCGCTATTGCCGTCAGAGAAGATGAGCAACATCACTTGATTCCTGAGCAAGGTGTTTATCGTCTACAATTAGACATTAAAAATACCAGCGATACACTTCCGTATGCCGTTCGAGGTCGATTGAAACTAACTACACCTGCTGAAAGTATATCTGGACGTTTAGTTCGTTCTGCACTTGCCGTTATGATCAGAGAAAGCGGCTGGTAAGTTTAAGATCATTTATACTGTCGGTATTTAAATATAAGTTTTGAGTAAAAAAACAAACAACTCAACCTACAGAGCTCAATATTTCCGCAATATTTCATGAACTATGTCTACTCAAATAAAGAACTCTAAAATAGCCGGTGTAGTATTAGCGGGGGGGCGTGCTAGGCGTATGGCTAATCAAGATAAAGGTCTAATTCAATTTAAAAATAGAGCGTTGATCAGTTATGCCCTTGAGGCCTTGAAAGCTGTTTCCGACCTAACCTTCATTAATGCCAATCGTAACCTCGTAGCTTATGAAGCCTTTGGCCTGCCTGTTATTACAGATCAAACCCATAGTTTTGATGGCCCTTTAGCGGGTATCTTAACGACGTTGATCCATACAGATACCGAGGTATTGCTTGTTATGCCCTGTGACACTCCCTATTTTAAGGCAGAACACTTACAACAGCTATTGACTGCTAGGACAGAACACGATGCCGATATTGCTATCGCTTTTGATGGTGTACAACTACACCCACTATTTTTAGCGCTTAAAGCTTCATTAACCCAGAACCTACAGGACTTTTTGGCTAGTGGTCAGCGTAAGGTTGGAGATTGGCTAAAGCCGCTAAATAGCGTCTATGTCGACTTTAGCCATGAGCCCACTATCTTTATAAATATTAATAGTTCAGATGAATTAGCGGCACTTGAAGCTCAAGATACCTAAACGACTTTAATGATTAATGACAGCTTTCTGTGACTCGGGATATTTATAATAGCGACTTTTATCTGCGGGCTCTGAAGAGCCTAAAACAGGCGGCTTAGTATTTTCTGTAACCGAACTAGGCAATTTGATTGATGTTTCTGCCACTGCTGCTTTAACAACCTTACTAATACCAGCCGGCACTTCAGACGTAGCTTTTTTAATAGGCAATGTTAACACCTTAGCGGTAGCCTCTTTTACTGGCGGATTAGGTATTTTGTAGCTGTCTGGTTTAATTACAGACTTGGCATCATTAATACTCACCACCTTATTAGCACTAGTCTTATCACTGGACGGCAAATTGTTTTTAACCACAGGCTTTTCAGATGACTGAGCTAAAGCAGGATTACTTGGATTTATTACGGTCTTTGGTTTTTCAGCAATCGATACTTTTGCAACAGGTGCTAATGATGACTGAACTAAAGTAGCATTGCTTGAAGCCACCACGGGCTTTGGTTTTTCAACATTTGTTGCTTTAGAGATAGGCTGTGCAGACAACTGAACTATAGCTGTGTTGCTAGGTGTTATTGCAGGCTTAACTTTCTCTGCAATCGTTACTTTTGTAACAGGTGCTACCGATGGCTGCACTACAGTTGTATTGTTTGAAGTAAGTATGGGCTTGGGTTTTTCAACAATCGTAGCTTTAGCAACAGGCGCTAATGATGGCTGAACTATACTAGTACTATTTGACGTCATTACGGGCTTAGCTTTTTCTGCAATCACTTCCTGATCTTCTGGTTTTGCCTGCGCCTCTTTAGTTAAACCATTAATCAACGGTGATAAAGTCGGCTTTAGAAATTTCATGATTTGCACAGGCAATGAACTGGTAAAGTGATAAAGCCCTGAGTTCTCGCCCTCGACATAAGCGGTCATCACCCCAAAGTATTTCTCGCCAATAAAAAAGGTAAAAGTAGCCGCCCGACTCACAAACTTTGACTCTATGAGTCGTCCACCTGGGCCCCAAATTTGCTTACGATGATCTCCAGTGCCGGTCTTGCCACCCACTGACAATAACTGACCCTGCTCATCTTTATAAATACCGTTTAGCCTTGAGGCAGTTCCACCTTCAACCACACCTACTAAGGCGCCCCTAGCTACTTTGGCAATTTCTGGAGCAAAAATCCTCTCACCTGGAGTAATCGTTTTATTAAGCAGAGTTTCATAAGGCGTACCTTGGGCATAATGCAAACTATCAAAACGCACCACAGGTAATTTTATACCATCATTAACCAGAATACCGGTCAGTTCGGCTAGAGCAGCTGGTCTATCACCTGAGGCTCCAATAGAGGTTGCATAAGAAGGCGTGAGTGCATCAAAGGGATAACCGACACGCTTCCAAGCGGTATGGATTTCATTAAAGGCATCTTCTTCCAGCAAGGTCATAATACGTTGTTGCTGGGCATTGACGCGATGATTTTTAAATAACCATCGATAGACTTCCTGGCGCTCATCGACACTGGCAGCCATGATTTGTTCTTGACTTGCTTTAGGGTGTTTGGCTAGAAAACCCGCCAACCATAACTCTAAGGGATGAATTTTGGTGATATAGCCTTGATCTTGTAGATCAAATTTTTCCACTGAGTATTTATCAAACAAACTATACGAATCGTAATCATTAGTCGTTACAGTTTTTGCAAAATGTTCTTTTAGAAAAGCAGTTAACGCGACCTCATCTTGATCAGGATAGACAGAGCGAAATAACATACTTAATCGTGCAGGGGTAACGCCGACCCTACCTGATAACATAGCCAAAACTTCTTTAGGTGTTTTATCTTTATATTTGGCATAAAAGCGTTGTAAATAAACACGCCCCTCATTATCAGCAAAACGCTGTAAATATTCATTTCGCTTTGGGTCATCAGGACTATCTAGCCAGCGTGCAAGACCATCTGGTTTATAAAGATGATGATAAACTACTTCACGCATCAAACGTATAAACACTAAGTTGACAGAATCGCGTAACGCATCGCGCACTGACATCATTTTCCCATCTTCATCGGGCGTAAAGTTATTAAAATGATGTAGGCCACCTCCAGTAAAGAAATATTCGCCAGGACTTGAAGAATAGGTTTTATCAAGAGCTCGATTAAGTAAATCTTCTAAATTGATTTTAGGCGTCAAACGTAACTGCTCGACCACCCAAGTCGACAAATTATCTCGTGGGTGTAGTTCTAGCGTATTTAAATTTTTGATAGATAATTTTTTGTACTGTTGATAGACATCAGTGACTAATTCAAGATAATGCACCATGGTACGTAATTTAGAAGTAGAGCCTAAATCTATTCTTATACCCTCGTTGATATCCAAAGGTTGATCATAATTATCGGTCTGAACTCGCAATAGATTACCGGCATTACTACGTTCAAATAACATCAGGCTATAGACTATAGGCGTAAGATCAGTGTTTTCATTTAGCAGCCGAAAACCTAATATACCTGCTTTGCGAGCGGCCTCAGGTTTACTTAATTGTTTAAGGGCATCAGTGACTGCTTGCTGAGTGTCATAATCTAAGGTGGTTTTAACGGTTAAATCTAAGCGATCTAGTTCATAATTTGATCTAACACCCAGTGCTTTAGCTAGACGAGTGCGTAATACATTTTGCGTCTTTCTTTCGGCCATAAACTTGGTAGGTGCACTAATGTTTCGATTCGGAGTTACGCTCGATAACTTTAATGCCGCATCACGCATAGCTACCGACACCACGCCTTGTTCAGTCATGACACGTAAATATCTATCGGTAAGCCTTTGTAAGGCATCAAAACCTCGCCCAAGAAAATACGAGGGTCTTCTTTGCGACAATAATATGTTTAACACTTGGCGATAAGCGAGTGCCTGTTGTGGAGTAATCTGCTTAGGTGGCTTTAACGCATCAGCTTTGAGTAATAGATTTGTCTGCTCAAAATCTGCATTAAACCAAGCGGATAAGCCATCACCTAAGCCATGCACTTCACCAAGCTTAGGTGTTGCGGCTAATGGCATTGAATTTAAATAAGACAGCGCTATTTCTTGTCTCATTTCAAGCGTATTCGGCCCCATTAAATAGGCGCGTACTGAAGCCGATCCCATCTGACGAAACTTATCCATAATGGAATTGGTGTAGCCATTCTTTGAATGTCGGTATTTTTCAAGTTGCGTCGCTAGCGTACTTCCACCAGGAACCGCACCCGTTACACCCAACTTATGAGCCATTAATTGCAAACCGGCAAAACCTAGACGATCCCATTCGATAGCAGGATTAACCGTACTATTATCGTCGCTTAGTAATTCTCTATTTTCTATATACAGTAAGGTGTTAAGAATTAATGGCGGGATCGCTTTAAAATTTGAATAACCATAAGCAGGGAATAATGCATTAAAAACGACTTGATCGTTTTTATCAGTAATACGAAGTCCAGCCTGACTTTTTTCATGATATACCGTAAATAAGCCATAATCAGCCAACTCAGTCATCATCGGTGAAACATAGGCTTGCGAGGTCACGCTAAAGCCTGTGCTTTCTAAACGCTCAATGACATCGGGTAATAAGGTATACCCTAACCTTTCGTCATATGGTCCATATTCAGGATAACGTATAGAGGTACTAGGGCCTGAAACTAATTTAAAGCTTAATTGTTCACTAATAGAAGATAAATAACGTGCCTGATATTTAGAGGTCTTAACTTCATCACGGACTAATTTAGTCACAACAAGGCCAATAACAACCAATGCCACAGCGATGTACACAGATCGAAACTTCTGCACTTTCTTTGGGGTACGCCTTCTCATAACGGCCATTGATGCTTGTTAAAAGATAATATTCTCAAACAAGGGGCACCTAAGATTAAGTTCTTAAGAATTGATTTCAAAATGATTATCTAATTTTTTAAGTTGTGCGTTAAAAGATGGGGTAAAGATAGCAAACATCAGAAACTTAATATTTTTAGCATTATAACAAATAATACAAAATACTTATCGCTCATCTATCCACTGCCCCCCTACTAATACTTGTAGCGGTTGATAGTCGCTTTTATAACTCATTTTTTGGCAGGCTTTTATCCAATATCCTAAATACAAAAATTCTTTTTTCATGCAGCGTGCTTGCTCAATTTGCCATAAAACCGCATAGACACCCAAGCTGGCGCTGGCGAACTTCGGATCAAAAAAAGTATAAACAGCAGATAAAGCGTTTTCAAACTGATCCACTACAGCAACACCTGCCAACTCATTGTCAATTGAAAACTCCACAAACAGGGTATCACACCAAGTAGATCCTAAAAAACCAAGATACTCTTCTGGGCTAGCTTTAGCCATATCGCCACTACCATGACGAATCATCTGATAACGTATATACAATTCGTAATGGGCTTGTTCAAATATTGCCGGTTTAACTTCGACTGTTATTTGACTGTTTTTAATTAGGCAGCGCTTTTGCCTTCTATTAGGCTTAAAGTGCTCTACCGCTAATCTAACCGGAATACATGCACTGCATTGAGCGCATTGCGGCCTATAAACCTCATCACCACTACGTCGAAAACCCTGTTCAATTAGCTGAGCATATAGGTCACTCGTTAATGCACAAGAAGGATGCACAAATACCGACTGAGCAGACTGATCATCTAAATAACTACACTCATGCGCTGCAGTTAAATAAAGTGGGATGGATATCATAGTTGTTGCCAAGCACAATCATTAGCAGGCTCATCACAATACTGATTAAGTAAGCCTATAAACTCACTGCGCTCACAATTGATCGCACCCAAACTCGCTAAGTGTTCGCTGTGGACCTGACAGTCAATAACCTGATAATCCCAAGCTTTAAGCTGTTCAACCAAGCTTACAAAAACAACTTTTGATGCATCCGTACAAGTATGGAACATAGATTCGCCAAAAAACACCTTTCCTAAAGCAATACCATACAAACCACCGACCAACTCACCATTCAGCCAAGCCTCAGCAGAATGAGCGTAACCAGATTGATGTAATCGACGATACGCTTGCTGTATATCGTCACTAATCCATGTTCCTTCACTGTAACTGCGTGGCTTTGCACAAGCTGCAATAACTTGATTAAAGGCTCGGTCAATAGTGAAGGTAAAAGTATTTTGACGTAATGTTTTACTAAGACTGCGTGATACTTTCAGTTGCTCTGGAAATAAAACTAATCTTGGATTAGGGGACCACCATAGGATAGGTTCACCTGGACTATACCAAGGAAATATTCCTAATCGATAAGCCTTAAGCAATCGTTTTTCTGACAAACAACCACCCGCTGCCAACAATCCATCGGGGTCAGTCATGGCTTTTGTTAAAGGAGGAAAATCTTGTCTTGGATTATGGGGATCTAATAATGTCAGTTGCATGAGTTAGTTTATTCACAAATACAGAAATCAAGGTGACATGTGTTGAGCCGCTTCTTTTCGCAACTCAACATGATGCCGAAGTTATATTAGGTTAAAAAACAACCTAGTTGTGTTAGATTTCTATTGAGTAATTAAAAATTACTTAGCAGTAAATATATTTATATTTACACTTATTTTTACTGCGGCGCACATACCGCTCATACTAATTCATCTAAGTATTTTTCAGCATCCAATGCGGCCATACAACCAGATCCTGCAGAAGTAATGGCTTGCTTATAAACCGAGTCCATCACATCACCAGCAGCAAAAACACCTTCAACGCTAGTTGCTGTCGCATTACCTGTAATACCACTTTTGACTTTAATATAGCCATGCTCCATAGCCAATTGGCCTTCAAAAATACTTGTATTCGGAGTATGGCCTATAGCGATAAATACACCATGCACATCTAAGTCGTGACTACTATCATCAAGGGTACTTTTAATTCTGACACCGGTTACCCCCATATCATCCCCTAGCACCTCTTCTAGGTAGGCATTCCATTCTATGACAACATTGCCTGTTTTAGATTTCTCAATCAATTTATCGGCAAGAATTTTCTCAGAACGAAATTTATCCCTACGATGAATGACCGTGACTTTTGAAGCAATATTAGATAAATACAAGGCTTCTTCAACCGCCGTATTTCCACCGCCAATTACGGCAATCGGCTTGTTGCGATAAAAGAAACCATCGCAGGTCGCACAAGCAGAAACCCCACGCCCCTTAAAGGCTTCTTCTGAATCTAAACCTAAATAACGAGCAGAAGCTCCGGTTGCGATAATCAGCGCATCACAGGTGTAAGTACCAGAATCACCCGTCAATTTATAAGGTTTAGTTGATAAATCAGTGGTATGTATGTGATCAAAAATAATTTCAGTTTCAAAGCGCTCAGCATGTAAGCGCATACGTTCCATCAGATCAGGACCTTGTAAACCTTCGACATCACCAGGCCAATTATCAACTTCGGTAGTCGTTGTTAATTGCCCACCTTGTTGCATACCCGTAATAATAACCGGTTTTAAGTTAGCTCTAGCTGCATAAATAGCCGCTGTATAACCGGCAGGGCCAGAGCCCAAAATCAACAAGCGACAATGTTTGTTAGTACTCATTTAAAATCCTCTATGTTCAGTAAGTTGCCTAAGATTATGCCCATGAAATAAGCTTTCGTAAATATTATTATGCATAACCTCAATTTAATGATACCAAAATGTATTCTTATGTTTTTTATATGGACAATAGTCATGTAGAATACGCAACTAATTACCACTTAACCCTGTTTTGTATGATTCCATACAAGTCGAGCTCTTAGATATGTCTGCAATAATAGATAAAAAACCGATCAGGGGCTTACGTGAAATTGGCATCCTAAGTTTTTTTACGGGAGCCTTATTTCTTTTATTAGCTTTATTTACCTTCAATACGGGTGATGCCGCTTGGACTCATAGTAGTGAACTCACAACGATCACTAATTGCTGCGGTGTTTTAGGCGCATGGATCGCAGATGTAATGCTAAGCCTTTTTGGCTTATCAGCTTATTTATTTCCTTTAATTATTACTTGGCATGGCTATTTAGTTTTCGCTGAGCCCCGCTTTAATGAAGAAAAACTATCCCTTTCCTTACGTAGCTTAGGTTCTTTAGCACTCATAGTTTCTAGCGCGGCTTTATCTTATCTATATATCTATCGTGTAGCTGTTCAATTGCCTGGCACTACAGGCGGCTATCTGGGCCAAGAAATTGGTGATAAAACTCTAGTGCTATTTGGCAATTCTGGCGCAACGTTGTTTTTAATCATGTTATTTCTTTCAGGCTTGACGCTCACTACCAATCTATCATGGCTTAGCCTTATAGACGCTATTGGTCGATACTGCGTATTATTTTATCAATTCATAGCCTATGGCTTTAATTATTCGGGCCATAGGCGTTCAACTGTAACGGTTCAAATTGATGATGAAATTTATCAGCCCACAGCCATACAAAAACAGCCAAACAACCCTAAGAAAGATAGCATTAAAAGCACACCGTCGATTACCCTGCCCCAAGTAGAAGAAAACGTAGAATCAAATTTTAAAACGACTACCCATCAAGCACCTCCAAAATATATTGCTAGTGAAGGCGTATTGCCCTCCTTAGCCCTACTTGATGAGCGAGACACCCGCGTAGTTGGTTATTCAGAAACTGAATTAGAAGAAATGTCTCGATTGGTTGAAGCTATCCTAGCAGATTTCAATGTAGCTGTTACTGTTGTTGGATTTTACCCTGGGCCAGTAATTACTCGCTTCGAACTACAACCGGCTGCTGGCGTTAAGGTCAGTCGCATTAGCACCTTGTCTAAAGACTTAGCCAGAGCCTTGTCAGTCACCAGTGTGCGCATAGTAGAAATCATACCGGGCAAATCAGTTGTCGGCTTAGAGATTCCTAATCGCGCTCGAGAAATGGTTACCTTACGCGAACTGCTGGTTTCTCCTAACTTTGTCAACGCAAAATCCATGCTGACCTTAGCTATGGGCAAAGATATTGCCGGCGCACCTATGGTTGCTGACTTAGGGAAAATGCCTCATGCCTTAGTCGCAGGCACCACCGGTTCAGGAAAATCAGTCGCCATCAATACTATGATCCTCAGTTTGCTTTACAAAGCGACGCCTGAAGAAGTACGTATGATCATGATCGACCCTAAAATGCTAGAGCTTTCAGTTTATGAAGGTATCCCGCATTTATTAACACCGGTTGTAACCGACATGAAAGAGGCCAGTAACGCCTTACGTTGGGCCGTTGCTGAAATGGAACGACGATACAAACTGATGTCCAAGATGGGCGTTAGAAATCTAGCCGGTTTTAACCAATTGATCGATGATGCTGCCGCCAGAGGCGAAACCATCAGAGACCCCATGTATCAAATCCTTAATCCGTTTGAAGATGGTGAAAGCTTTCCTGTACTAACCAAACTACCCAGCATTGTTATCGTCATAGACGAATTAGCCGACATGATGATGATAGTCGGTAAAAAGGTCGAAGAACTGATTGCTAGGTTGGCTCAAAAAGCCAGAGCAGCAGGCATACATTTAATCTTAGCCACTCAACGCCCCTCGGTTGATGTATTAACGGGATTGATTAAGGCCAACGTACCCACTCGTATTTCTTTTCAAGTCTCCTCACGCATAGATTCACGCACCATACTTGATCAAGGTGGCGCAGAAACCTTGTTAGGCAATGGTGATATGTTGTTTTTACCCTCAGGCACTAGCATTCCGATACGCGCACACGGTGCTTTTGTTGATGATCACGAAGTTCATCGCGTAGTTGAATTTTTAAAACAAACCGCACCCCCAAATTATCTGGAAGATATTACTCGTGACTCTTCAGAAAGTAATGATGGTTATAGCCCCAGTGGCGACAGCAGTAATTCAGAATCAGATGCTTTATATGATGAAGCTGTACAGTTTGTAACCGAAACTAGAAAAGCTTCTATCTCCAGCGTTCAGCGCCGCTTTAAAGTCGGCTACAACCGTGCAGCTACTATGATTGAAGCCATGGAAGCGGCTGGTGTGGTAAGTTCCGCCGAATCTAATGGCTCACGCGTAGTATTGGCACCACCACCTATTAAAGACTAGAGTGTTAGGCTGCAAACCTGCAGCCCAATCGCTTTATCTTGCAGAACTTATGACCTACTGGAGTAAAACAGCTTTAGCTGTTTTAAAAGTAATAGCTGAAGCTATTACATTCCTGCTTACTCCTCAAGTTTCATATACTTATAATTTTTTCTTCCTTGAACAACATAAACCATAAAACCTTGTAGGTCGTAAAACAACGATTTTCTAACTATCTTAGCTACGGAAAAAACATGGGACCTCATTATTTACAACATTTCTTTACTCCTAACTCTGTTGCTATCGTTGGCGCATCAGAACGCGAAAATAGTGTGGGCTATAGACTACTGCTTAACATGCAAGAAGCAGGCTTTAGCGGCGGACTTTATCCTATCAATCCTAAACATGAGCAATTATTAGGACTCAAAGCTTACCCTGATTTACATGCTGTTCCAGAAGACTTAGATCTAGTGGTCATCGCCACACCCGCACCGACAGTGCCCTGCATATTGCGACAATGTGGTGACAAAGGTGTTAGTTCAGTCATTATCATCAGCGCTGGTTTTGGAGAGCTAGGCGCAGAAGGCCAGCGTTTACAACAAGAGATACTAGGCATTGCCCATCGCTACAGCATTCGTATTATTGGCCCTAATTGCCTAGGCGTCATACGTCCTAGTGGCCAATTGAATGCTACCTTTGGTGATGGTATTGTTAAAGATGGAAGTCTTGCCTTGTTATCGCAATCAGGCGCTGTCTGTACAGCTATATTAGATTGGGCAAAAGTTCAGGACATAGGCTTTTCCACCGTGGTTTCTATGGGTGGTGCAGCTGATATTGATTTTGGTGAAGTCTTAGATTATCTAGCCACCGACAGTAAAACCACCGGCATCTTAATGTATGTCGAAGGCATACGCGATGCCCGACGCTTTTTAAGTGGCCTTAAAGCCGCTGCACGTTTAAAACCGGTGATCCTGATAAAGTCTGGTCGCCACGAAGCTGGCTGCAAAGCCGCCATGTCTCATACCGGCGCGATGGTGGGCGGCGACAAGGTCTTCGATGCAGCCATTGCTAGAGCCGGTGTAGTTAGAGCCTATAGCATTACCGAGTTATTTTCTGCCGCCAGAGTGCTAGCGAATAATTATGTGGTCAAAAAAGATCACCTAGCTATTATTACCAATGCCGGCGGTCCTGGTGTGATGAGTACCGATCGCGCCGAAGATGTAGGCATACAAATGGCTCAATTAAATCCTACCAGTTTAGAAAGTTTAAATGCTGTATTACCGCCGCATTGGTCTCACGCCAATCCTATCGACATTTTAGGGGATGCCACGGCTGATCGATATCGGCAAGCCTTAGAGGTCTGCATTAACGACGACAATATTGATGGCATCTTAGTCATATTAACGCCCCAAGCCATGACCGAACCCACCTTAGTCGCTGAATATATTATTGATGGCGCCAAGACTAGCCATAAACCAGTGCTAGCGTCTTGGACCGGAGGAGCTAAAGTACAGGCGGGGCGTGATTTATTTGCAAACAGCAAAGTCGCGCACTTTAATACCCCTGAAACAGCAGTCGATGCCTTTGCTTTTTTAGCCAATTATGCAGAAAATCAAATCCTGCTTAAACAAATCCCAACAGTAACGGATGAACTCGCCCAGCCCGATGTTGCAGGCGCACGCTTAATTATTGAACGCGTCCTTTCAGAAGGTCGCCAAGTATTAACCGCACAAGAATCTAAAGCCATTTTGGCCGCCTTTAATATCCCCGTCACTCAAACCATCAGTGTTGCTAGCGCAAAAGACGCTATGATTGCCTCAGAAACCTTACGTTTCCCGGTCGTTTTAAAAGTGAATATGGCTGAGTTCAGCCATAAATCTGATATAGGCGGCGTTAGGCTCAACATAAACAGCGTTCAAGAAATTTCTAAACACTACACTGAGATGGAAGCAGCCATTAAACTCACACATCCTGAGATCACAACGGTAGGTATGACCGTTGAACCCATGTTTAAAAGCGCTAGTGGCAGAGAACTGATGATAGGCGTAGTAAGAGATCCCGTGTTTGGTCCGGCGATTAGTTTTGGTTTAGGTGGGACTTTGGTAGAAATCCTACAAGATAATGCCGTTGCCCTACCCCCACTTAACAGCTATATGGTTGAGCAACTCATTGCCAAAACCAAAGCGGCCAAATACTTAAAGGCATTTCGACAATTACCCCCCGCCAACACAAAAGCTCTAATTGAAGTACTGCTGAATGTCTCAACCATGGTCAGCGAATTACCAGAAATCTTAGAGTTGGACATTAATCCTTTAATCGTTGATGAGCACGGTGCCATTGCCGTAGATGCTCGTATTAAAGCGCAGTTATGCAACCAACTCAGTCATTATGCCCACATGGCGATACATCCCTACCCTCATGAACTGATCTCACATCATCAATTAAGCAATGGCATTAATATCTGCATACGTCCCATACGTCCCGAAGATGCCGACTTAGAAACCAACTTTCACAGTCGTTTGTCAGATCGCACTAAATACTTTCGTTTTATGCAAGCCTTGCATGAACTAACCCCAGAAATGATCGTGCGCTTTACACAAATTGATTATGACCGAGAAATGGCTTTTATTGCCATTACCGAAGATGAACACAAAATCACTGAACTCGCCGTAGGACGTTACCTAACCAATCCCGACGGTCAATCCGTCGAATTTGCACTAGTGGTAGCTGATGATTGTCATAATCTAGGCATAGGCACACGCCTGATGACCAGCTTAATGCAATCAGCCAAAACCAAAGGCATGTTATTTTTTGAAGGTGAAGTACTGGCCATCAACCAACCCATGCTATCGCTAGTTAGTAAGCTAGGTTTCAGCATAGAAGCCATTGCCCAAAATCAAGACATCGTCAGAGTGGTAAAAGATTTAAGACTAGCTTGATAATATTAATGGGCATTTAAAAATCTAAGCCCTAGTAGAGAAGATGCTTGCTAGTGGTTAATCGGCCGATGCCGGTCGGGGTTTGTAACCCCGTCCCGCTTCAGTTCCGGTAGGGATTTACGTAAGACTTTCCACTGGAATGACGATTTGGTTAATAACAACGGCTTTATGGTTGCGGACTTTTTTGTAATTTTAAGGTTTGTTGAATTTGCTTTAATTCACTAGCTGGCATTTTACTAATATGCTTTTTCACTAGCTCAGGCATCTCTATCATTTTGGCATTGCCAAATTCCATCAATTCCTTAGGACTTAAATTATTAAGCTGCTGTTGAACTAAGCCAGAAAGTTGAGTGCGTTGCTCTGGCTTCATGGTAGGTTGAAACTTTTGTATCAGTAACTCAAGCTGCTGAGGTGTTACTAATGATTTAATCGCCGATAAAGATTGTTCTTCGCCAACGGCTTTTGCCATTGGGCTAACGAGTAAGCTTAATATAAGTATTATTAATGATTTGTTGATCAACATGGTGTGCCTCTGTGATTGATATTATAAAACCTAGCCTTGATGAAGATTTCTCTATTGATATTCATCATATAACTTCGCATAAAGACCGTTTTGGTTTAGTAAAGTTTCATGATTACCCTGCTCTATTACCAGACCTTGTTCAAACACATAAACATGATCAGCTTGTTTAACAGCACTTAAGCGGTGAGCAATAATCAGCGTGGTACGGCCTTTTAAGAACTCAGCCAAAGCCACATGTAAATGATGTTCGGTTTCGCTATCCAGTGCTGAGGTCGCCTCATCTAAGATCACCACTTTAGGATCAGCCACCACCATACGAGCAATGGCCATACGTTGACGTTGACCACCGGATAACCGCATCCCTTGTCTACCAACAATGGTATCTAAACCCTGAGCTAGATCTTTTACGGTATCGGTTAATTGCGCAATCGCCAAGGCGTTCCATAATTCGGCATCAGCAACCTGTTTACCCAAAGTCAAATTAGCACGTATGCTATCGTTAAATAACACTGGATGTTGCAGTACGGTAACAACATGCTCTCTAACTACATCCAAACCTATATGCTCTATCGGCACATTATCAAAATAGATTTGCCCCGAACTAGGCGTATAAAGTCCAATCAGCGCTTGTATTAAGGTTGATTTACCACCGCCACTAGCGCCTACTAAGGCGACCTTTTCTCCAGCTTTAATGCTTAGGTTAATACCGTTAAGGATGGTTTCTTCGCCATAACTAAAGTGTAAGTTTTCTACGCGGATAGCGACGGTTTTTTTATCCAGAAAAGGATTTTCAAGATGCGGATAAGCGGGCTCTTGTTTTAAAGCATACAAACAATTAATACGGACTAAGGCGGCTTTTGCGGCATAAAACGCATATTGTATACTTAATATTTCTTGTACTGGCGCCATCATAAACCACAGATAACCGAACACGGCGAGCATTTGGCCGATACTCAGATCAGAATAAAACACCATCAACATCGCGCAAGCGCGGAATATATCAAAACCGAACAAAAATACTAAAAAACTAATGCGAGAGGCCGCGTCACTTTTCCAAGCATAAGCCGCCGAATAGTCTTTAACCGATCGTGCGGTACTAATTAATTGCGCACAATAATGTTGCTCGCGATTACTGGCACGAATTTGATGGATGGCTTCTAAGGTTTCGGTTAGTGCTTGTTGAAACACTTGGTAAGCTGAATTTTCTTTAGCCTTAAGATCCTTAACGCGTGAACCCACTACGCGAGTAAAGTAAATGACCGCTGGATTTAACAGCATGATAAATAAGCCTAACTGCCAGTGCATCCATAAGAGTATCACCGCCGTGCCTAAAATCGTTAAACTGGCCACCAGTAACTTACTAACTGTGGAGCCGATAAATGTATCAATGGTATCTAGGTCTTTAACTAAATGCGTGACTACTGTGCCCGTGCCTAAGCTTTCATATTCGGACATAGAGATGGTTTGTAAATGGCCAATAAGATTTTGGCGTATACGAAACACTATATCTTTAGCAATACAGGAGAAATGACGTGCTTGGATGATATTAAAGATGATGGCTATGATGCGCAGCAATAAACTGACTATCAATATAACCGCAATATAAAGGACTGGTTGGTGCCATTCTGGAGGAAACCACGGATTGATGAGACTCATCGCCACGCCTGGCTTTTTAAGCAAGACTTCATCCACTAACATCGGCATCAACAACGGCACCGGTACACTGGCCATCATCGCTAAAACAGCGATGAAATGAGAATAAATCAGCGCTTTTTTATGCTCTAAGGCTATACGATAAATCGTGCCCCAAGTGTAGGATGGTTTAGCCGTTTTTGATTGCACGAGATGGTAAGCTCTGTATCGTTATCTTTAGATCGATCATTATTCCAGAAACACAAGGTCGGGTTAGCAAAAGCGTAACCCGACAATTCCTGTAATGTTGGGTTACGTTACGCTAACCCAACCTACATAAACTTGCCCACAGTTAAGCGAAAACAGTAAGTCAGGAGTGCAATAGCTTCAGCTATAGCACTTTAAAACAGCTAAAGCTGTTTTACTCCAGGCAACTAAATTATAAATTATCCAAGATGGCTCGTTTAACGGCATCCAAACTGGCCTCTATGGTCACAGGATGAGCGGAAGCACATTGTTTTATAGCGGTATCTGGATCTTTTAAGCCATTGCCCGTTAAAGTACAGACAATGATACTACCTTCAGGGATTTTACCAGAAGCAATGTCTTGCATAGCACCGGCTAATGAGGTCGCCGATGCAGGCTCGCAAAATATACCTTCATGTTGTGAGAGCATTCTTTGAGCTACTAAAATTTGTTCATCGCTAAACTTATCAAACCAACCGCCAGACTCTTGTTGTGCAGCCCAAGCGAAGTCCCAAGACTGCGGATGACCAATACGTATAGCGGTGGCTATCGTTTCTGGGTTATCAATCATGAGACCGGCTACAAAGGGGGCTGCTCCTGCTGCTTGATATCCACACATAACAGGGCGATTACCACACACTCTATCGGTCGCATATTCTTTATAGCCTTTCCAATAAGCGGTGATATTGCCGGCATTACCGACTGGCAAACAGTGATAATCTGGCGCAAAACCTAAATCATCAACAATTTCAAAGGCTGCGGTTTTTTGACCATCAATACGATAAGGATTAATGGAGTTAACGATAGTCACAGGCGCTTGTTCTGCCACTTCTTTAACCAATGCCATACCTTGATCAAAGTTACCATTAATCTGAATGATAGTCGCATCGTACATTAGAGTTTGCGCTAATTTACCTTGGGCTATTTTGCCATCAGGAATTAACACAAAGGCTTTAATACCGGCTCGAGCTGCATAAGCCGCAGCAGCCGCAGAAGTGTTACCGGTAGAGGCACAGATGATAGCTTGACTACCCTCTTCTACCGCTTTAGTAACCGCCATGGTCATACCGCGATCTTTAAAAGAACCGGTTGGATTTAAGCCTTCAAACTTGGCATAAATCTTTACGTCTTTACCCAGTAATCTAGGAATATTTTGCAACTCGATCAGCGGCGTATTGCCTTCGTTTAAACTGATGATGCGCGTATTTGCACTAACCGGCAGACGGTCTCTATAACGTTCAATTAATCCAGTATGGTGTTTATGGGTAGACATAACTATTTATCTCAAGGTTTCTAAACGGATACGATTGACTTTTCCGGTCACAGTTTTTAGGGCTTCGATTTTTGTAATCGCAGCATTCATTTCATGTTCCAGAGTTATTTCAGTCAGCAAAATAATAGGGATAGCTGTGGCATCACCTGCTGGCTCTCTTTGTATAATCGCTTCAATACTAATGTGATGGTCGGCCAAAATGCGTGTGACATCGGCTAGGGCGCCCGGCTTATCTTCTGCATTTAAGCGTAAATAATAAGCTGTTCTAAATTGAGCCGCCGGTAAAACGGGAATATCAACTAAGGCATCTGCCTGAAAGGCTAAATGCGGCACGCGATTTTCAGGGTCACTAGTTAGTGCTCTAGCGACATCAATCAAATCAGCGACTACCGCAGATGCCGTGGGCTCTGCACCGGCACCGGCTCCATAATAAAGGCTAGGACCTACCGCATCGCCTTTTACGACAACAGCATTCATCACGCCATTCACATTAGCAATTAAACGACGCTCTGGGATTAAGGTAGGATGTACTCTAAGTTCAATACCATTTGGCATTTTTCTGGCGATGCCTAAATGTTTAATGCGATAACCTAGTTGTTCAGCATACTCAACATCAAGACGAGTAATTCCGGTAATACCTTCGGTGTAAACCTTGTCAAACTGTAAAGGAATACCGAAAGCAATCGACGCTAAGATAGTCAATTTATGACCGGCATCGATACCTTCAACATCAAAAGTAGGATCTGCTTCTGCATAACCCAAGGCTTGAGCCTCAGCTAAGACATCATTAAAGTCCCGGCCTTTATCGCGCATTTCGGTCAAAATGAAATTGCCGGTACCGTTAATAATACCGGCTAACCATTCAATTTGATTACCACTTAAGCCTTCACGTATAGCTTTAATAATAGGGATACCACCGGCAACCGCTGCTTCGAAAGCGACAATAACGCCTTTTTCACTAGCTTTGGCAAAGATTTCATTACCGTGTAAAGCAATCAGCGACTTATTCGCTGTGACGACATGTTTACCATTACTGATAGCTTTTAAAACCAATTCTTTAACTAGACCGGCTCCACCGATTAACTCCACAACAATATCAATGTCGGGATCGTTAATGATATCCATAGGGTCGGTAGTTAAAATAATACCTTGGGTATCACAGATACGCAGCTTATCTAAGTCTTTAACTGAAGCACGGGTAATAGTGATTTCCCTACCTGCACGCCTAGCGATTTCTGCCGCATTGCGCTTTAGTACATTAACGGTACCACCGCCTACTGTACCCAATCCTAATACACCAACTTTTACCGGTTTCAATTCAAGCTCCAGTTAAACATTATTCATCTTTATATTTTGTAGGTCGGGTTAGCGATAGCGTAACCCGACCTACGTAACTTTTCTAAGTAGCTAAGCCATCTTTTTTCATCATCAGACGAATGCCACGAACAGCTTGGCGGGTACGATGCTCATTTTCAATTAAGCCAAAACGCACATGATCATCGCCGTACTGACCAAAACCTACGCCGGGAGCCACTGCGACGCGGGCTTCTAATAACAGTTTTTTAGAAAACTCTAAGGAGCCCATTGCTAAATAAGCATCGGGGATTTTTGCCCAAACAAACATAGTTGCTTTGGGTTTTACAACCGGCCAGCCTGCAGCATTCAAACCTTCACACAGCACGTCGCGTCTTTTTTTATACATCTCGGCAATTTCAGTCACGCATTCTTGGGGACCTTCTAATGCGGCAATCGCTGCAATTTGTATGGGCGCAAAAGTGCCATAATCCAGATAAGATTTAATTCTTGCTAAAGCCGAGACTAACTCTTTATTACCACACATAAAACCGACACGCCAGCCAGGCATGTTATAGCTTTTAGACATGGAGAAAAATTCGACTGCAATATCTTTAGCACCTTCGACTTGAAGTATAGAAGGCGCTTTATAGCCATCAAAAACGATATCAGCATAAGCAATATCCTGAACTACCCAGATATTATGCTCTTTAGCGACAGCAATAATTTTCTCAAAGAAATCGAGCTCCACACATTCGGTAGTCGGATTTCCTGGGAAATTAAGGATAAGCATCTTAGGCTTAGGCCAAGAATCAACGATCGCTTTTTGCAACTCTTCAAAAAAGTCACCACCCGGTGTCATAGGCACATGGCGAAGATCAGCTCCGGCAATAACGACACCATAAGGATGTATAGGATAAGCAGGATTAGGTACCAATACCACATCACCAGGGCCCAATGTTGCTAAGGCTAAATGCGCAAGCCCTTCTTTAGAGCCTATGGTAACAATGGCTTCTGTTTCAGGATCTAAGTCCACATCATAACGGGTTTTATACCAGTCACAGATTGCTTTTCTTAATCTAGGAATACCCTTAGAAACTGAATATCGATGGGTATCAGGACGCTGAACGGCCTCTATCAATTTATCAACAATATGTTGCGGCGTAGGTTGATCGGGATTACCCATGCCAAAATCAATAATATCCTCTCCAGCCGCACGAGCTTTGGCTTTCAACTCATTAACTATGTTAAATACGTAGGGAGGTAAACGATTTATTCTTTGAAATTCTTGCATTAACAGCTCTTAAGCAACCCAAGTATGAGTAAGATTAAAAAAATAGCTCCTCAAAAAACACTTAGGTCATGAGAAGTCACAACAAAACAGAGTAAATTACTGATGTAATCAGCTTCTGTCAAATAATAGCGACGATTTTACTATTAATTGACTGACATTAAAATCGACAGTTGATTTAATCAATGAGCCAATGCCAATACTCTAGCCACTCTTAGTAGGTCTTCATGAGTATCCACACCAGCTTCAGGCGTTTTAGCAATGACTTTGACTAAAATTGCCTCACCCTGCCAAAGTATTCTCAATTGTTCTAAAGCTTCGACAGACTCCAGCGCTGAGGCTGGCCAGGAACAATAGCGATTTAAAAAATCAACCCTATAAGCATATAAACCAATATGCCGAAGATAAGGCACAGCACCTGACGGTGTTCTATTTATCTGATCAAAAACACCTCTTTCCCACGGGATAGGCGCACGACTAAAGTAAAGTGCATAACCAGCTTGATTCAAAACCACTTTAACCGCATTGGGATTAAATATTTCTTCTGAATCCAGCATATTAGCCGCCAAAGTAGCAATGCCGGCTAGCTTTTGACTGGCCAAAGCTAGCGCAACCTCTCTTATCGCTTCGGGAGGAATTAAGGGCTCATCACCTTGCAGATTAACAATAATGTCATCCGCCGACCAACCACAAAGCCTTGCCACTTCAGCAATTCTTTCTGTACCACTTTGATGATCGACTCGTGTCATCACCGCTTTTATACCTAAATCGGTGACGGCCTGAAAGATGCGTTGATCATCCGTTGCTACGACCACTTCTTCAGCATCGGCTTCTTGAGCACGTTCACAAACATGAACAATCATAGGTTTGCCAGCTATATCTAATAAGGGTTTACCAGGTAAGCGACTTGAACCATATCGAGCAGGAATAACGACTTTAAAACGGTGACTCATTGATATAAAGCGTCTACTTCTTCACTACTTAACTGACGCGCTTCATCTTCAATCATCACAGGGATGTCATCACGAACGGGGAAAGCTAAACGATCGGCTCTGCATATCAGTTCATCAGCGACCTTATCATAATGCAATGGGCTTTTGCATAGTGGGCAAGCCAGAATATCGAGTAATTTTTTATCTATCATGCTTTTCTCTTAAAAGATTTAATAATTGTTCTGTAAAAAGACTGTCAGGCTTAGCTGTCACTGGCACATACCAATGTTGCTGACCTGCAAATAACGTGCATTTTACCGCATCTTTTTCTGTCATCAGCACGGGCTGTTGATCAGAAAACTCAATATCCTCACGTTTAAATGAGTAATGATCGGGAAAACTTTTGTTGCTAGTGTTGAGTCCTGCTAAAGCTAACTGTTTAAAAAACCGTTCTGGATGTCCTATGCCAGCAATGGCATGACAATCCTCCGTTATAAAGTCAACTAAGTGCTTTTGCTCACCCGTTAATAAATTGATAGCGATATCACCTTCTAAGCGCATAGAAAACTCATTGGGCTCTTGTTTTTCACCATTGACGATAATAAAGTCGACACTGGTTAAGCGTTCTATAGGCTCGCGCAAAGGTCCTGCGGGTAAACAATAACTATTTCCAAAGCGTCGCTCACCATCAATCACAGCAATTTCAATATCTCTGTGTAAAGAATAATGCTGTAAACCATCATCCGATAAAATGACGTCACAATCAGCTTTCTCTAATAATAATCGAGCGGCATCTACACGCAACGGCCCGACTGCCACAGGACAACCTGTTTGTTTAGCAATTAACAACGCCTCATCACCGACGTCTTTTGCTAGGCTGTCTGTATCTACCCATTGCGGCCAAGATTCGGCTAGACCACCGTAACCTCGACTAATGATGCCCGGCTTAAAGCCTGAGTTCTTAAGGAGTTCGGCCAAATAAATAACTAAAGGTGTTTTACCAGTACCGCCCACAGTAATATTGCCAACGACAATAACAGGCACGGGTAAAGTCTGGGTTTTTAGTAATCCTATTCGATATAAAAACTTTCTAAAGCGAACCACATCACTGAATAAAAAACCAAAAGGCATTAGCCAAACACCAATGAAAGGGTCTTTATACCAAATATCTAAGGCCCAACGAGCAAGGGTTTTCTTCATGCTGTTGCCTTAAGCTTCAAAAGGCAAGGGATTATCGGTAATATCATAGAGCTTTATTTTAAACATTAGTAATGGCTTATTCTAACCTACCACAAGCTTATCTTGAGTATTTTCCCTACCTACCCAAACATAAGCAATAATAAAAGCTAAGCCACAACACGCGGCAGCCATTGAAAACACAAAACGTGAACCTAGTAAATCCCAATAATAACCACTATAAAGACTACCCAACACGCCACCTAAGCCAAAACAAAGACTGGTATATAAAGCTTGGCCTTTACCTTGATGTTGCTCACCAAAATAACGCTTCAGCAAATACATAGCAACGACATGAGTACCCCCAAAAGTGGCGGCATGACATAGTTGCGCAACAATGAGCACCCACAAATAATCTGCCCCCCAGCCTATCATTAGCCACCTAGCGGTTGCCAACGCTAAACTCAGCAAAAGAATGGCGCGTAATGAACAATGTTTTAACACATTGCGCATATAAATAAATAACACGATCTCAGCCAAGACCCCTAATGCCCAAAGCAACCCTGTGACCATGGCTGAGTATTGAGCATGCTTTAGATAAATGGAGTAAAAAACATAATAAGGAGCATGCGCCATTTGCAACAATACATTAACTGCGATAAAGGCTAATACTTCTGGCATCTTAATGATTTTTAATATGCCATGTGCTGCCACATCAAAACTAATACTTTTAGCTTCGGGAGTGACAAAGGTAATACCCGCATTTAACAATAATAATGCAGCAATAATTAGCGGCAGCAAGGTGACTGGATAGTGTTCTAAAACAGCACCGATACTCAGTACCGCGACAATAAAACCTATAGACCCCCACAATCTTATTCGACTATAACGATGTGATTCATTTCTTAAATGCGCTAAAGTCACTGCTTCAAATTGCGGCAGCATGGCATTCCAAAAGAAACTAAAACCTACGGTGATCAAGGCAAAGCCTACATAATCATGCGCCCATAAAAACCCTGCGAAGATCAGCGTAGCAAAAAAAGCCGCCAATCGAATAATGCCTATGCTTTTACCGGTATGATCGGCTATCCAGCCCCATAAAATAGGTCCGATGACTTTTGTACCAACCAAGAGTGCAGAAAGCTCACCAATTTCAATGGGATCAAAACCAAAATCTTTTAAATAAAGACTCCAGTAAGGTATAAAGCCACCTAAGGTTGCAAAATATAAAAAATAAAAACCTGACAGCCGCCAGTAAGGAATAGACATTTATTTACGTTATAAAAAAGGCTTTATGTGATTTACATTGGGTAATAACATTACTAAGTTATTCCGCATTGACTGCCGGATACCAGTTGCCAAGAATGCAAGTAAAAAGCATCAAAAAATTGTTTATATTCACTATTTACATTCGATGAGTACATCCATGTACACTGGATCCCGGCAGTCCATGCCGGGATGACGGCATAATAGAAATAATGACTCGGAATTATCTTCTACCATTTACCGAATAATGGGCAAGCCCGATTGAACATGTAGATTTTGTGCCCTATGTCTTAACAAATGATCCATTAAGACTAAAGCCATCATCGCTTCGGCAATTGGTGTAGCGCGTATTCCTACACAAGGATCATGACGACCTTCAGTACTCACCTCTATGGCCTCACCTTGTTGATTAATACTCTTACCTGGTAAGCGTAAACTTGAGGTCGGTTTTAAGGCAATACTAGCCGTAATAGACTGACCACTAGAAATACCGCCTAAAATACCACCGGCATGATTACTCAAAAAGCCTGTAGGCGTTATTTCATCACGAAACTGTGTGCCTTTACTGTTAACACAGCCAAAGCCATCACCGATCTCTACACCTTTAACTGCATTAATACTCATCAAAGCATGAGCAAGATCCGCATCTAAACGATCAAAAATAGGTTCACCTAAGCCAGGCGGCACATTAGTTGCGACTACCTCTATTCTTGCACCTATGGATTCACCTTCCTTACGTAAGGCATCCATATAAGCTTCCATTTCTGCCACTTTATCGATATCAGGACAAAAGAAGGGATTACTATCGATGATAGACCAATCCAGTTTTTCTATTTTTATTGGACCTAATTGTGATAAATAACCACGAATTTCTATACCAGCCAGTTCTTTAAGATATTTCTTGGCAATACCACCGGCGGCAACGCGCATGGCAGTTTCACGAGCAGATGAACGACCACCGCCGCGATAATCTCTAAAGCCGTACTTTTGCTGATAAGTATAATCTGCATGACCAGGCCTGAAAGTATCAGCAATTTTAGAATAATCTTTTGAGCGTTGGTCGGTGTTTTCTATTAATAAGCCAATAGGCGTACCCGTCGTTTTTCCCTCAAACACACCCGATAATATTTTTACTACATCAGCTTCACGACGTTGCGTGGTATGTCTTGAGGTACCTGGTTTTCTGCGATCAAGATCTTCTTGTAAATCAGCTTCTGACAGCAACAATCCCGGAGGACAGCCATCAACAATACAACCTATAGCAGGGCCATGACTTTCACCGAAAGAGGTGACCGTAAATAATTTTCCTATCGTATTTCCAGACATATTAATCTAACGCCGCTATAAATAAATTGTGATACTCATGAACCTGCCCTGCCGTCAGCAAGAATACGCCATCACCACCTCGTTCAAAATTCATCCAAAAGAAGGGCACGTTCGGAAAGGTATCTTGTAAGGTTTGAGCGCTACTGCCCACTTCCACACATAAAATACCCTGCGTTGCCAAATACGCATCGGCATCCACCAAAATACGTATAACAAGATCCAAACCTGACTCACCGCCTTTAAAACCCATATCAGGTTCTGCACGAAACTCTTGAGGCAACTCTGACCATTCTTGATGACTGACATAAGGCGGGTTACTGACAATAATGTCATATTTAGCCGCAGGCAATTCATTAAACAAATCTGATTGATATAACGTGACAGACTCAGCTACCTGATGCTTTTCAACATTAATAGTAGCCACATCTAAGGCATCAGCAGATAAATCGACCGCATCCACGTAGGCTTCTTGAAAAGCATAAGCACAGGCAATCGCAATACAACCACTACCCGTACACAAATCTAAAATACGAACAACCTGCTCTTCTTCCACCCACGGAGAAAACCGCTGCTCAATGAGTTCAGCAATAGGTGATCTTGGCACTAATACCCGATTATCAACATAAAAGGCAAGACCAGCGAAAATAGCCTCATTCGTTAAATAAGCTGCAGGAGTTCTTTCATTAATACGTCTGTCGATGATATCAATAATCGATGACCGTTCTGCCATAGTTAATGCCGCATCCAGATAAGCTTCAGCCAAATTATAGGGTTGATGCACCGTATGTAAGACGAGAGCTGCCGCCTCATCAAGCGCAGTCAGAGTGCCATGTCCAAAACTAACGCCAGCGATGGAAAAGCGACTGGCTGCCCAGCGTATATAATCACGCAGCGTTGAAAGGGTCGTTAAAACATCAGTATGTGTAGATTGCATGAGTCAATTATTAAGCAAGAGTGAGAGATTTTGACTAAAGCGAGGATTTTAAACTAATCCAGCCTTCTCAGTTTAAGTTTTATACACCATCACCCATAAAAAAGGCGGAATAAATTCGCCTTATTAGTAAGTAACTGATGTTACGCAGCCATTCAGCGATTTATAAAAAAACAAATAATGAGGTCGCTATCGCGACGATGAGTTAATCGGGTATTCGCACCCGAAGGCGAGATACTTTCTTTTGCTCCACCAAAAGAAAGTATCCAAAGAAAAGGCGGCTCGATTGCAGCTTCTTCCTGCGCTCCTCGGTTTTGTCGGGGGTCGGTAGAGAGGGCTTCCTGCCCGCCTACCGACGCACGGCATCCATGCCGCGCCCCTTCGGGCTAATCCCGACAAAACCTGCGGTGCTAGTCGCGGCAAACGAGAATAAAAAGACGTTACTGCGTAACATCAGTAAGTAATGCAAGCAACTCATCATTAAGTGCTGCTTGCATTAGACAGACATCGCCTTATTTATCAATCTTAAGCGCTAAAAAGGCAGGATTACCACGTCGTTGAATTAAAGCAGCAACAGACTTACCGGCCGGTAAATTTTTAACAATCTTTTCAAAGCCAGCCACATCCTGAATAAGTTGATTATCAAGACGTAGAATAACATCACCTAACTGAACACCTGCACTCTTGGCGGCACCTTTAGCTATATTATGTACCAACACGCCACCTTTACTAACTTGTGTCAATTGTCTTTCTTCAACTGTTAAATCTGTCACAGTAACGCCTAATCGGTTAGTCGGCTTAGCTTTTTCAGCCTTACTGTCAGCGACCTTATCAACTTGCTCAGGCAATAAGCCGATATTAAAGTTAATGATTTTTTCATCGCCCTGCCTGATGATTTTCAGCGTAGCTTTATCTTTAATCGGCGTCATGCCAACCATAGGTGGCAAATCACCCGACTTTTCTATGGATTGCCCGTTAAATTCAGTAATAATATCACCAATTTGTAACTGCGCTTTTTCTGCAGGACTATCAGGTATCACTTTAGAAACCAAAGCACCTTGAGGTTTTTTCATACCAAAAGATTCAGCGAGCTCTCTAGTTACATCTTGAATCTGTACACCTAACCAGCCATGCGCAGCTTTACCATTGGCTTTAATTTGTGCCACCACATTCATAACCACATCCATAGGGATTGCAAATGAAAGCCCCATAAAGCCACCAGTGCGGCTATAAATCTGTGAGTTTATACCCACCACTTTGCCATCCATATTAAACAAAGGTCCTCCTGAATTTCCAGGATTAATGGCTACATCGGTTTGTATAAACGGCACATAATTACCACCAGGCAAACTGCGGCCTTTAGCACTGACAATACCCGCTGTCACTGATTGTTCAAAGCCAAACGGCGAACCAATAGCGAGCACCCACTCACCAACCTGAAGTTTACTAGGATCACCAATACTCACTACTGGCAAATCAGTTGCTTCAACTTTTAATAACGCCACATCGGTACGCGCATCAGAACCAATGAGCTTGGCAATTAATTCACGTCGATCAGAAAATTTAACAATAATTTCATCAGCGTCTTTAACAACATGATGATTAGTGAGCACGTAACCACTCTTATCAATCACAAAGCCTGATCCTAAAGACTGAGTATCTCCCTCACCCTCTGGACCATTACCACCGCCATTAGGATTATTAAAGAAACGTTTAAATAATTCCTCCATTTCAGGTGGCATGCCTTCAGGCATAGGAATTTCTTTTTGAGGACCCTCAGCAGCTTCAGGTTTTGCTTTTTGCGTGGTACTAATATTTACCACAGCAACGCCATTAGTCTTTACCATTTCGGTAAAGTCTGGCAATTGCGCTAAGCCATTTTGATTAAACATAAAAACGAGAACTACACACCAAGCAAGCTTTTTAAGCATAACAACTCCATTCCCTAAAAGTAATAAAAAAAAACATGTTTGTTACAGATTAATCAATCCACGCGACTTCATTTTTGATTATAGGTCGTCACCTTTCCGTAAGGTTTATCGTCCACCTCGCTTTTCGCATAAGCATCAAGACTATGTTCCTTAAGATACTGACCAATCAGTTTATTCAGATTTGACTGCTCAGGCAGCCATCGCTGCGCCATCTGTAAGGTTGCAGCAGGTGTAAATAGCTGGGCATTAAAACTTTGATCGACAATAAAGGCAATAAACGCGAGTGATGCTGCCAAAGCTAGCCATTGATAAGTTTGCTTAAAAGAGGGTGCTTGCTCTATAACAGGCACAGGCTCTTGTTGTATCTGCTCAGCTATGTTGGCTGAGAAATCATCTTTTACCTTTAAATAAACTTGGTTCTTTAAAGCATGACTAATCGCTGTATATCGATGCAATTTATGTTGTAGTTCAGGCTGCGCATTTAAGGCAGCTAATAATTGTAGAGCATCAGCATGCTCCAATTCATTATCCATAAACTGAGATATTTTCTGATTTAAATCTTCTGACATTTCAAATCATCCTATTCAAGTAAAGGCGTTAATTGTTTATCAATCGCTTCACGCGCCCTAAAGAGTCGTGAGCGTATCGTTCCAATAGGACAGTCCATCGCTAGGGCAATATCTTCGTAACTCAAGCCTTCAAATTCTCGCAGTTTAAATGCAAGCTGCATTTCCTCTGGAAGATCTTCAATAGCCTTGTTAAGAGTAGTCATTATTTCTTCATTCAGTATTAATTGTTCAGGTGTATCCATACCCTGTAATTGAGGTTCATTTCCTATAGCTTCTACTTCTTGTATATCAAGCTGATAATTGGAATGCCTTCTAGTTCTTAAAATTAAATAATTTTTAGCTGTATTTATAGCAATGCGATATAACCAAGTATAAAAAGTAGCCTCACCTCTAAAAGCACCTAAGGCGCGATAAGCCTTAATAAAAGCTTCTTGAGCGACATCTTGCGCTTCACTGGGATCTTTAACATAACGATTAACTAACTGAATTATTTTATGCTGATATTTGATCACTAATAAATCAAAAGCCGCTTTATCGCCACGCTGCACACGCGACACTAACTCTTCGTCTAACTGCTCGCTATTTCTGGGCTGATTGATCACTTCGGCTCTTACAATAAGGTCATGGACAGTCAAATTATCATAAAGTTCTTATGTACAAATTTGTGCTATCACGCTAAAAAGCGTTATTATCCATAAACGTTGCCAACTAAGCCACAACCTTCAGTTAGCAACCAACATATTATTCACTTTTTAGTACAGACTAACAGATAGACCGCCATGCCCTATACCAGAAAACTAAACGTACTCATTATTGGCAGCGGCGGAGCGGGCCTTACTCTAGCGTTAAAACTGGCAGAACAAAACACATCGGTTGCCGTATTATCGAAGTTTGCACTCACCTCTAGCAGTACTTATTATGCCCAAGGTGGCATATCCGCAGTATTTGATGCCGAAGACTCTATAGAATCACACATCGAAGATACCCTTGATGCGGGTGCAGGGCTTTGTAATCCAGACATCGTCCGACTGACAGTCACTCAAGGTAAAAATTCAATAGAATGGTTACGCGCACAAGGCGTCGTATTTACTGAAGAAGAAAACGCCTCGGGCGAAACACAACTGCATTTAAACCGAGAAGGCGGACATTCACACCGACGCGTAGTTCACTCTGACGATGCTACTGGAAAAGCAGTATCGCTATCACTGATTGAGCGGGCACAACAACATCCCAACATTGAATTATTAGATCATCATAACGTGGTCGAACTCATCACCGCAGCTACAGACGATGCGCGTGGCAAAAGAATTATTGGCGCCTATGTCTTAGATACTCTTGAAAATAAAGTTAAAACCCTAGCCGCCAAGATTGTAGTGCTCGCATCTGGCGGCGCCAATATGGCTTATGTTTATAGTACCAATCCTCACAGCTCGACCGGCGACGGCATTGCCTTAGCTTGGCGTGCAGGCTGTCGCATCAGCAATATGGAATTTATGCAATTTCATCCCACTTGCCTTTATCACCCAGAAGCGAGGACTTTTCTAATCAGCGAAGCCTTAAGAGGTGAAGGCGGTAAACTGGTACTCAAAGACGGCTCTTCATTTATGGAGAAATTTGATGCCAGAGGCGAATTAGCACCTAGAGATATCGTTGCTAGAGCTATAGATCATGAAATGAAAAAACGCGGTATCGATTGTGTTTATCTGGATATCAGCCATAAATCAGCCGACTTTATACGCGAACACTTTCCAACCATTTATCAACAATGCTTAGACTATGGCATCGATATCACTAAACAACCCATCCCCGTAGTTCCAGCAGCACATTACACCTGTGGCGGAGTACTAACAGACGATTATGCCCGCACTGATATTACTAATTTATATGCCGTCGGTGAAGTAGCTTGCACTGGATTGCACGGTGCTAATCGCATGGCCAGCAACTCTTTACTAGAATGCTTAGTCTTTGCTGATCGCGCCTGTACAGATATATTACAAAAACTACCGACTATTGCCTCACTCCCCCCTATTCCTGACTGGGACGAATCAAAAGTCATAGACTCCGACGAAGAAGTAGTCGTTGCGCATAACTGGAATGAACTACGGCATTTTATGTGGGATTATGTCGGTATTGTAAGAACTGATAAACGCTTAAATAGAGCACTCAGTCGTGTAGAGCTACTTAAAAAGGAAATAAGCGAATATTACAGCCACTTTCGTGTCACCAGTGACTTGCTAGAATTACGTAATCTCGTTATAGTTGCCGAACTGATTATTCGTTGTGCCCAGCAACGCAAGGAAAGTAGAGGCTTACATTACACCCTAGATTATCCAGAACTAGACCAAAGCACGCCACCCAAAGATACTATCCTAACGCCTTCACATGAGTAGTTAGGCTTAAAAACATACATTTGAGTATTTCTATCACACTAGCCATCACTCATGACGACTCAGCAAAAACACAATGAACAGCCCAGTCACTCTTTGTCTTACTATGACAATTTAACAGGGCTAGCGCATAGACTTTACTATCATGAACGCATGGCCTGTTTATTAAAAACGGCGACTAGACGTAATGAGCAATTTGCTTTTTTATTTATAGACCTTGATGATTTTAAAGACGTTAATGATCGTTATGGCACTCAACTAGGCGATCAATTCCTACACGCCATTGCTCAGCGCTTAAAATCAGTAGCACGCGAAGTCGATTTTATCGCACGTCTAGGTGGCGATCAGTTTTGTATTATTGTAGATAACATCATCGAAGACCATGACGTCATCAAAGTTATCAACCGTTGCCTACAGCAAATTAAGCAGCCACTCAGCCTAGACCAACACTCACTGATCCCTAGCGCCAGTATCGGTGCCGCCATTTTCCCTAGAGATGGCAACAATGAAAAAGACCTGATGAGCGCGGCTGAATCAGCCATGCATCAAGCCAAACAAGCCGGAAAACAAGGTTATGTTTTTTATTCTAAAAACAAATTAAACCCCGCCACTCTACGCCGAGAAAAAGAATTTCTAATAAGAGAGGCTTTTAAGCAAAACCAGTTTGTACTTTACTATCAGCCTCAGCTGTCCATGGCTAATCGACAAATTGTTGGTATGGAAACCTTAGTGCGTTGGCAACATCCCATCTTAGGTATCGTCTCTCCAGACTACTTTCTAGATTTATTAGAACAACTCGACTTACAAACTGAGTTAGGCAACTGGGCTATTAAAACAGCCTGCGAACAATTAGCCGATTGGCATCGTAGTGGCTTACCTTACATACCGGTAGCGGTTAACTTGTCTCCTAGCCATTTTCAAGATCATCACTTAGTACAAACAGTTAAAGATACCCTGCAACAAACAGGCATCCCCGCACAGTACTTAGAGCTAGAAGTGACCGAAAGCGCCATGCAAACCAAAGGCCATATAGAGGTTTTTAA
>Ga0118677_10002236_pt1 | contig 39270 bp, 33 predicted proteins | sample AliMusrvi5mmetaG_FD_86154 | JGI IMG/M metagenome (GOLD analysis project Ga0118677, IMG submission 86154) | reverse complement strand
CTGGAAGTCCTGGCCCGCGAGCCGGACCTTGGGTTGTTCCCCGTGGAATCCAGTAATAATGAGCGTTCAATCGGTACCTATCTCTTGACCAAATAGATACTAACTACTATACTAAGTATACATTAGTTTTCAAGATGTATACTAACTATGAGAATTACTGAGATAGGCGAACTGAAAACCCAGCCGGGAGGTTTCAAGGCTTTTATCCCCGCTTCATTCCCGCCAACAGCGGGTTTTGACTTCAGCTCTGCTTTGCTGCGCAAAAATGAGGACGCCGGCAGGTTGATCGGCAAGCTCGATGGTGTTACCAGGGAACTTCCGGACATGGATTATTTCCTGCTGATGTACCTGCGAAAAGATGCGGCTTCCTCCTCACAGATAGAAGGCACACAGGCCACGATGGAAGATGCTATCGAGGCGGATATTCAACCTGGCCCGAAAATTCCCCCTGATGTTGACGATATCCAGCACTATATCAAGGCTCTGCATTATGGCTTAAAGCGAGTTGGTAAAGATGATTTTCCTCTTACCCTGCGCCTTATTCGCGAGTTGCACCGTGAATTGATTCATAACGCCAGGGCAACCAGTCGGGTTGACCCCGGCGAATTCAGGACTGAACAAGTATGGATCGGGGGCACCCGCAGGGACAACGCCCGCTATGTACCGCCGCCTGTGGATGAGATGCATCGTGCCCTGTCTGACCTTGAACGTTTTATCAACACATCCGATTCATTGCCTGTAATCATTAAGGCAGGCCTTATTCACGCGCAATTCGAAACCATCCATCCGTTCAAAGATGGCAACGGCAGGACAGGCCGTATGTTGATCAACTTTTACTTGTGGCAGGAGCATTTTCTGGAGAAGCCGGTGCTGTTTTTGTCATCTTATTTTAATCGCAACAGGCAGCTCTACTATGACAAACTCGATGTTTATAACCATGGCAGAGTCGAAGAGTGGATAAATTTCTTTCTGGATGGTGTTATCGAGATTGCCTTGGAAGCTATCGAAACGGTCGATAAAATCGCCGCTTTGCATCAAAAAGATATGGCGGTTGTACAGACGATGGGCAAGCGTGCGGCAAAAAGCTCGATGAGAGTTTTAACCAGCCTTTACGTCCAGCCGATCGTCAGTGTCGCCAGGGTTCAGGAATGGACTGGGTTTTCCACACGGGCTGGTGCTCAAAAATTGATTGATCGCTTTATCGAAAAAGGCATCCTGAGCTACAAAGGCAAAGCGGTAAAATACGGTCAACTCTACGAATATAAGCCTTATCTGGATATTTTCCTGGCAAAAGACAGGCATTCTAACAGCTCATAATTCGAAGGTTGTTCGTTCTAATATAACCCCCGGCTATCGTCGTTTGTCATCCCGGAGCGGCCTCGGGCTGTTCCCCGAGGTTCTCGCACTCGAGCGTGTCCTCGAGGGATCCAGAGCCGATTCAACCCCCACTCCCCCCTGTCACCCCGGGCTGAGTCTTCGATACCGCTCCGGGATGAGCGTCAATCGTAGGGGCACGGCGCGCCGTGCCCCTACCCCAAAATGATGGAAATGGATGCTCCGCCTAGGCGGACCCCTCCGGCATGACATTATTGTTTGTCGGCGCGATCCTCCAAAGGCGGACGTGCCGCAAAATGATGGAAATGGATTGTCGGATCGAGTCCGATCCGCCTAGGCGGAACAACGATGGGGTTGTGTCATTCCCGAGCTGCAGCCTCGGGAATCCAGAATAAAGCATCCTGTATCCTGGTGTCTGGATTGTCGGTCAAGCCCGATCCGCCTGGGCTGAACAACGAGAGCGGCGGTACAGACAAAGCCGCTGATGATTGCGCATATTGAATCATCATAATTAACATGTTACTATTAGCTCATACAATCTTTTATCTGGAGAGTTGATATGGCTGAAACCACTCGCCTGACCGTTTGCCTCCCCCATGACGTGGCTGCGGTTGTGCGCAAGAAAGCAAAAACACAAAACGTCACTATCAGCCGTTATTTGGGTGAGTGTGTGGAACACAGGGTGGCAGAGGAAGAGCAGCAGCTTATGATGGAAGGATATAAGGCACTGGCAAAAGAACACATTGCATTCGCGAATGCCATTGAAGATGCTGTCCATGAGGTATCAACCAGGTCCCGGGAATAGTTACGGAGGCATAAATCAATTGCAGATACACCGGGGCGATATATTCTTGGTGAATTGGTCAGGCGGGCGAGGTCATGAGCAAGCAGGGGAACGCCCGGTTCTCGTCATCCAGAACGATATAGGCAATGAATTTGGCGGAACGACAATCGTCGCAACCGTCACTACATCTAAAGGAAAGCCATATCCGTTTATGGTTAATCTCTCCCGCGGCTCCGGGGGGTTGGACTATGACAGCTCCGTAGATTGCGCCCAGCTTGTAACTATCGATAAGTCCCGATTGGGAAAGCGCCTGGGAAACCTGACCGGGCAGGCCATGTCACAGGTTGATTTGGCGCTCAAAAAGAGCCTTGAACTCAAATGAGCGGATCAGCCAAAAAGCAAACATAAATAGGCGAAGGGGCCCTTAACAGGGCCCCTTCATCATAATACTTCCCCCCCGTCCCCCCTGTCACCCCGGGCCGCGACCCGGGGTCCATTTTTGTGCCTGTCATTGATTATATGAAAGGGCTGCAAAACCCCCTAAAATATCTTTAGCCAAAAAACACTGAAGGAGGAATTGCAGCCATGAAATATTATATAGGATGCGACGCCCACAAGAAATACTCCGTCTTCTCTGTCGTAAACGAAAGAGGCCAGGCGGGAGGCCCGGAAAGAGTCCAGCATGATAAGGAGCTTTATAGGAAGTATCTGAATTATCTGCCTGCGGGATCGAAGATTGCCATTGAGAGCGTGGGCAACTGGTATTGGATGATAGAGGCCATGGAGCAAGCTGGCCATATACCGATCCTGGTAAACCCTAAGAAAGCTAAACTATTGATGGGGAACATCAATAAGACAGATAAGCTGGATGCCAGGGGATTGGCGATGTTAAATCTGAACGGGAGTCTCCCGGAAGTCTGGATCCCGCCTGCTGAACTAAGAGACCAGCGGGAATTATCCCGGATGCGGATATCGATGGTAGGGGTGAGGACCCAATTCAAGAATCGGATTCACGCCACTTTAGCCAAATATGCGATTGAGTTTAACGAAGTCAGCGATATCTTCGGAAAGACGGGTCGAGCGCTGCTACAAGAGGCTATCAGGGAGTTGCCGCCAGAGACCAAGAACTCCGTAGAGGTGCAATTAAAGCTGCTGGACCAGGTCAGCGGCCAAATTGAGGAACTGGAAAATCATATCCGCAAAGTAGTTAAAGAGACTCCCGCGATGCAGCTAATTAAGAGCCTGCCGGGGGTTGGGGATATACTGGCGATAGTAATCGCACTGGAGATTGGCGACATAGACCGCTTCAGAAGCCCACAGCATCTGGCCAGCTACAGCGGGACGGTTCCCAGGGTCAGCTCCAGTGGGGATAAAACCCGCTACGGCAGAGTCAGATCGGATGTCAATCACAATCTGAAATGGGCCTATATCGAGGCGGCCAATTGTGTCGCTTTGCAGCAGGAGAGGCAAGCTGGCAGACATGCAGTTCAGTTGATGAAGAGGATCCAAAAACAGAAAGGTTATCCCAAAGCGGCCGTAGCTGTCGCCAGACATCTGGCTGAGGCGACGTACTGTATGTTAAAAAAGAATCAGCCTTATCAGGAGCCAAATCTCAGAAAGACAGTTTTATCCAGCCAGGGGTAAGCGCGACGTTCGCATGAGTTTTTAATACTCGTTCATTGAATGCGACACCCCTGAAGAAATTAATCATGCCGATAGTACGGCGTATATATGCATCCGATAAAACGGTCAGATTTTTCAGGTGGTCATCTCTCGGCAAATGGAGAAAGGAGCTTATTCAAAGAAAGATTTTACTAAAAATACTTTTGACAGGGGCAGCCCTTTCATATATGCGAACGAGCGCGAGCGAAGTGCGGCAATCTCGTACCCTCACCCTTACCGCCCGACAGCCGATTGCTGTTCGGTGTCGTTAAATATAATTGTCACCCCGGGCCGAGACCCGGGGTCCATTACCTCTGTCCGCCTAGGCGGATCGAGCGCAGCGAAACAATATTAAATGGCCTCGTACCTGGTCTCTGGATCGTCGGAGCACTCGAGCCTCGAGTACAAGAACCTCGGGGAACAACCCGAGGCAAGTCCGACAATGACAACGATGGAGTTGTGTCATCCCGGGCGGCGACCCGGGATCCAGAATCAACCGGTGCGTTTTCTTTTCCTTGTCTCGCTGAGTGCTGAAAGCTGACCGCTGAACGCTGAACGCTGACCGCTGAAAGCCGCCCGCCGTTACGCTGTCTTTTTGTTCTTTATCAGCAGGGCCACGAAAACCCCAACCGCGCAGAACACCACCGCGACCATCATGGCCGAATTCAGGCTGGCGGCGAATTGGGATTTGAACATCTGGCTCATGGCTTCCTGCGTGGCAGGGGGCATACCCGCGGTATTCATACCGCTGGTTGCGCCGCCTTTGGACAGGCCGGCGATTATCGCGGCTTTGACGCCCTCTGACATGCCGGGGATGTTATTCAGCGCCGCCGTGATATTGGTTACCAGCCGTGACTGCAGGACCGCGCCGAGGATGGCCACCCCGAGCAGCGCCCCTATCTGTCTGGTAGTGGTCATGATGCCGCTGGCCGCGCCGGATTTTTCGACGGGAGCCGATGCCATTACCACTGTATTGGCAGGCGCCATTATCAGGCCCATGCCGACCCCTGCCAGAATAAGGGGAAATACCAGCGATTGCCAGGTGGTATCGGCGGAAAGGTGCGCCAGGAGGAATATCGCCACGCCTGTGAGCGCCATCCCCGAGGCCAGCATCCAGCGTACGCCTTTGCTGTCTGCCAATCTCCCGGCAAGCGGCGCCACGAACATGACGGCGAGCGATATCGGCAGGAGCACCAGGCCTGTTTTGATGGCGCTGTACCCCAGCACTATCTGGAGGAAAAGCACCAGGAGGAAGATGATGCCTATCAGCCCGAACATCAGCAGGGAGCTTAGGGCGTTGCCTGCCGAGAAGTTGATGTCCCGGAACAAACTCAAATCTATCAGGGGAGGATCGCGCCGTTTCTCCACCAGCACGAAGGTGATGAAACCGACGAGGCTGGCCGCGAAAAGGCCGAGTATGAGGGCGGAGCCCCAGCCGTATTTCTGCCCTTCTACCAGTGCGAATGTCAGGCAAAGCAAAGCTATCGAAGCGATAGCGATGCCCGGCCAGTCTATCCTGCGGCTGGCATTGGGTTCGGTGGATTCGGTGATTATCAGGATGCCCGCGACGACCGCGATGATGCCGAAGGGCACATTGACCAGGAATATGGAACCCCAGGAGAATTTATCCACCAGCACGCCGCCGATGATGGGGCCCAGGGCGCTGGCGGCACCCGAAACGGCCCCCCAGATGCCCATCGCCTGGCCGCGCTGTCCGTCTTTAAAAGCTACATTCAAGAGCGAGAGTGTTGCCGGCATCATGGCGGCCCCGCCGAACGCCTGTAAAGCGCGGGCGCCGACGAGGAGCCAGATGTTCCCGGCCAGGCCGCAGATGAATGACGATATGGTAAAGAGGATAAGCCCGCCGATGAACAGGCGCTTGCGCCCGAAGATATCGCCGAAGCGCCCCATGGTGATAAGGCTTACCGCGAACACCAGGATATAGGCGTTTATCACCCATTCGACGTCCGAGAGCGAGGCCTTCAGGCCGGTCATGATGTGAGGAAGCGCGATGTTCACGATGGTGACGTCGAGGTTCATCATGAACAGGGCCACCGCCAGTACCGCGAGTACCAGCCATTTGCTTGACGAGGATGCTAGCTTCATGATTGTTCCTTTCCTAAACGAATTGCTGGGATATGCTGATTATCTGTTCCAGTGCTTTAGTTAATGAGGAAACCTGTTCGGGTGTCAGGGTATTTAGCTTCTTGAGAATATTTTCACGCAGCATCTTGCGGTAATCGGCCAATATTGATATGCCCGTTTTAGTGAGGGTGATGAGTACCCGCCTGCGGTCATCGGGGTCGTCTTCCCTGATAACGGCCTTTTCGGCTACCAGGCCATCGATGAATTTAGTCATCTGGGGTTTGGACAAGGATAATTTACTGGCGATTTCCGAGGCGGAGAGAGGCCCGTCCTGTTCCAGCATGGTGAGGATAGCGAGGTGGTGATGGACCAGTTTGGGGCCGGAGGTGTTGACCAGATGGCGGTGCAAAGAATGCAGAGCGCGATAGGCATCGTTGATCATCGTGTCTGCCAGTTTTTCTTGTTGGTTAGTATGTGAATAGTTCATATATTAACTATTATTTTAGTACAAAGCGGGATTCGATGCAACAGGGGAATTGATAGGGAGTATTCCGGTTAAAAGTTCAATCTTAATGGGTGAGCAAGATACCTATTGGTGAATGGTTCGTAATTTTTTTATTTTTGAGTGACCAAAAACAATCATTCCATGCTCGATTAAAAATCTAAAAATTCTGGGATTGTTTTGGGTTTCCATTGTACCAGATATTTAAAGTAACCTTTATCCTGACAGGCCATTTCGACCTCCGGGTAAAGTAAAGGGAAATGTCCTGAATGTAATATTTCAACCCATGGTAATTCAAATTTTGCTAACGTCTCACTTGCCGTTACTGCGGCGTACAAGGCTTGGTAATTAAAAAAACTGATCTCATTCTCGATTGTGTACCGAATCGTGAACGATGTAGAGTTTTTCTTAGTGCTTTCCACTGGGTCACCTAGTCCGAATAATAAGATCATTGGGGACTTCGGGTCCTCCAACTTAGTGCCGTCACTAGATTCCCAATGCGCATTGGTTACAGTTCCTACCACATCATTATCCGTTGACGTTGTTAGGTTTTCCATTCGTAAAACGAAACTTATACCTTGGTGAAATGTTAAACTATAACTTCCCAATAGTAAGCTGGACAAGTCATACTCCAGGTTTATTGCGTTTCCACCCGAGCCAACTGTAGCCAGGTCCACCAAGAACCAAATGGCGCCAGGTTTAATTTGTTGAGCGATTAACACCGGCAACCCAAGTAGTTTCCCATAATTTGCTAATTTTTCTCTGTAAGATGGGCTAAAATCTGCTGTTTCAATTGCCCCTAACCGTTGAGTGTAAGTAGATTTCACTTCTATTAGTACAGGGATATCCTTGGACTTATATTTAAAAACTGCGAATAGATCTGGGATTTTGTATTTGGAATCTGCCTCAAGTGGATATTTTTCAGGTGAAAGCCGATGAATTAAAGAACAACGACCGCTCCATGACGCAATTGCCATGAATTGATCCTCAGGTTCTATCGCACTTAAAATTCTTTTAAATTCTGAAGAGAACGTGTCTGGATCCGTCTCACAGCGGATTTCTCTGAATACTTCGGAGACCCGAAGAATATTTCTGTAGTCAATTCTAACTTCGGTCAAATCAGGCTCTCTGTTAACTCTTTTTTAACTAATGAAAAGGCGTTCGACCATGTTCAAGCAGTATTTTACAAGAAGGTAGACAAGAGCCTGGGTGTAAATATGGATTACTATCCCATGAATGCCAAGGACCCTTGTTCGTCAGCGCCTATCATCGTTTTCAAGCCAAATATCGTTCGTGTCGGTGTATTTCGTCCAGGAATCGTGTTAATACGACTTAACGTGCTAACTAAAGGCATGCCGTAGGGCTTCTAACGCGATCTTATAATTCATTTCATTAACAGATCGGATTGCCAGAGTCCATTCACCGGGCCCTCCTTCAGTCGCACACTTATAATTGGCGTTCGGCTTAAATTTCATCCCTGTTATAATGTGACCGCTTGTGGGCAGGAAATCCCCACGAATTCCCAACCTGGCTAAGCCCAGGGTTTTTCTCCAATTAATCCACGCTCTAACTGTGATGTGATCTGCCTGGAGCATCCGGAAATGATAACGCCCTAAGGATTCGTTCATCTGTTTTTTATCGTACTTTATTCCTGTAGGTTCAAAGATAACTTCCTTTGAAATAGCAATTGAAGTTTGTTTAGCCAAACTGGAACCAATTTCTCGGAAAGTCGATAAGTTCATCTAATTCTCCTAGCAAATCGTTATTCGTCTCCACCATTTCCCATTTGTTTTTCTAACGCCTGGCGTACCAATCCCATAATGTAAGGAATTTCCTCTTGCGTTGCCAGCCCAACCTCGGTATCGCCGTTCCCCCAGTGGTGTAACCCGGTTACATCACGGCAAAGTCCTTTGGGATCATTAATTTCGTTAAACGGGATATTCAACGAAAGGCGCAGCCGCTTCACCTGAGGCACGATATCCACAAAGTTGGTTTCAGCCTTATATGCGATGTAGTATTTAAGGAATTCCTCAGAAACAACAGGGTCTAATTCCAACATTTGCTTACGAAAAGCCTCGAATAGTTCGCGCAAAGGACTACCGGACAGGTGAACATGATCCCCGATATTGTAGGTTGCAGCGACCCCGGTTTGTTTGTACGATTGCAAAACAGAAGCGTTCAGAATTGGAATGGGCCAAACGGCGGTTGCTTTTTCGGCCAATTTCAACGCGCGGTCCTTGATACTCTGCTCGTCCCATTTTTGTAATATTAAAAGACCGTCGTTCAACCGAAGGGGACTATCGGCGAAACCGCCTTTCAGATCCCGTTTTTCGTTAAAGGGCCGGTCACTGTACTCGGAGTTATAACGAGTGAGTGTCAGGTTCCCGATGGTATGGAGGTAAGATTTCTGGATTCGCTCCCAATCCTCGCCAAGATCGGATTTCCAGCGGGCGGAGAGGTCGTCATTTTGGGGGAGGATGTGCTCAATTGTGTATTCCTCCACCGTGACGCGTTCTTTTCTGTCGAAATTTTCCATTCGTCGTAGCCAGTAACTTTTGCTGCGAAAATTATATAGGTCCTTAGTCTGAATATTCTGCATGAATTCCTCGTCGGACGGGAATCGCCGATAAGACCGCTGGAGGAGGAAACCAGCCTGAATACTCTCAAGGTATTTATCTTTTCGCAATCCTTTGGAAAAGGTAGCAAAGGTCTTGTTCATTGAATTCGTCGGAATGCCGCATACTGCTCGACGGAACACATAACTCTCGACCATGCGCGCTGCGTTCAATAACTCTTCTTTGGATAATACTCCGTTGGCATAATCTTGATACAACTCCAGAAGGAAGGGGAAAGCCACGTCGACCTTGAGCTCTCGTATGTCATGGAAGGCCATCTTGAGCTCGGGATCCTTCTCCGCTCTTAATGCCATCGCACAGTAATATCCGGCGAAGTGATGAATATCACTGACCAACGCTTCGACGCTGTCGATTTCAGGTGAACGGGAATATTCCTTAAATGCGTCGTATACCTCGCGTATGTTTGGAATTACCCCTGTCTTTACTGTAAGGTAATCACGCATAAAGCCATCAAAATGTGTTGTATATGCCTCTTGGCCAAAATCTATTTCCATTGGTCGCCAATGCTGTTCATATAAATTCGTTTGGAGACCGGGTTCTAACCCCATAAGGATAAAATTTCGAATCAGATCAGCCTGGCTTAATTCTCTTCCGGTGGAGTTGAGACTTTCGAATATCAATTGGGGGTTATCCTGGTCACGGCTAAGCGCAATATCCACAATAACGAGCTTGGCTAATCCTTTACAAATGGCTTCGGTTTCCTTACTTGATTCTTCTATTCGGTCTTTAAAAAAAGCGAAGTTAGCCTCCACACGCATCGAGTGGTCACGTGGTTTCTCTTGCTGATCCAAAAGCGACACCAAAGAGGCTTTATCCGTTTGAGAGAGAACAAGTTTGTATCTTCGTTCACCTGCTTCTTCCGGGTTTAAGAGGAAGTAATTACGAATTTTCCGAGCTGAAAAACCGTCTACTGGCTCAGAATCTCCTAAACTTCGAGCCAGCGCCTCTAAAATTAAAGAGATTGTGGTCAAACGTTGCTGGCCATCAATCACTAAGAGGCCAGAGGGGTCTGTAATATGATATATTCCCTTTTCTACATAAACAATCGATCCAACAAAGTGGGCTGAGATTTTGTCATTACGACCGGTGCGCAAAATATCTTCCCAAAGTTGCTGGCATTCTTTGATAGTCCAGCTGTAGGTTCTCTGATAAATTGGTATAACGAATTGTGGGGATTTTTTCAAGAAACTCAAAAACTTGGCTTCACTTGCTTTCAAATCAATTCTCCAAATATACGTTTAAAATAGGTAATTCAATACAAGTTCAAATATCAATTTCGAAATTCTGCTTTTTTCGTCCTTGAGTGCCAACGATTTGAACGCTAAACTTAATCTTTCCTGTTGCAGTAGGTGTAGTTTGAATAAATCCCAGGTTCATCCAAATGTATTGCGCTGGGTAAAGAGGTTTGGGATTCGAAACATCATCGAATCGAAATTGTTTTCGAATCAAATTGGTGGTTTGTTCGAAGGCTAAACCAGTTGCCCCTTTAAATGTGATTGGGCTTGCCTGCTCGACTTCTATCTCGATGAACACAGAAGCCAAGTTCCCCATGTCGTTGCCGATGTTCTTTACATTAATTGGTAGTAGGGTTCTAGCTGTCGTGATGTCTTTTTCCCCAAGGAAAACGCAAACGTCTGCGACTTTTATTGATTGAGCTATGCTCACCAAAGCCAATGCTATAGCAAGTATGCTCGCAGCCGTGCTAGAAAAAGTAAGATTTTGCGTAAGGTCGCTCGTTTTTGCAGCCCCCATGGCATAAACGATTGTTAAAAATCCGAGAAGGAGCATGATAAAAAGTGCCGATATGTAATAACTCGCATTTTTTCTGATCATTCAATCCTCCTTAACCAAATTAGATTGGACATTATTCCGGGTTATTTACCGTTCTATCCAGTCGCCGGTATAGCATCGTAAATAACTTTAGATAGCACCCCGAATGCGGCACTTTCGAAGGCCTTGTCGTCCATATAGCGGGTCACGATTTTATCGTTCTCTCCCATGCGCTGGATCATGAGATCTTCCAGTATCTTGCGCAGCCCGAGTTGGAATTTGTCGAATGGGTTTGCCTGGCGTAACTGGATGACCTGCGGAGAAGTAGTTGCCTTCTCTTTGATTTGTTCAAAGAACAAACGATCTTCGTTCGTAAAGTTGGTACCGAAGCGTTCATTGAGAAGATCGATTATTTCTGATAATGGTATCTTTTCGTCTTTGCTCTTTCCGGTTCCGACTTCCGTCGGGCTTTTGACGCCATGAGATTCCTCTCCCGCACGCAACTCGATCGGCCCCGAAAAAGACCTCTGCAAACGGTAATACTGCAGGTCAACTTCATCGCCGAGGTCGACCACACCACCCTCTCTCCCGGTGGGCAGGTGGGGCAGCAAAAAGCGCCCGAAACTATAAAGCATCTCAAGTTCTTTATCGTAATAAGGGATAATCTGGGTGAGGAAGGAATAAAGTTTGATGTATCCGCCAAGTTTATCCCTGAATGCCTGGCGAATATCTTCTTCTTTGGTGGCTTTGAAGCGATCTACCGCCGGTTGAAGCTGCTGTTCCATTTTGGCATGATCGGCGGGGGTTTGGGCTTCAGGTGCGCGGTAAAATATCCCGGCGAACGCTTCAACTTCAGCCCAGTGGTAAATCTGCATCAAATCCAGTTCATTTTTGAGCCGGTTAAGCTGCGACGGATCTGAAGTCTCTTGCAGGCTGGTGGCATCGTAATAAGGCCTGAAAGCACGGTAAATATCTTCTGCCTTGTTGACGAAATCAAGAACGAACGGGTGCTCTTTGCCAGGAACCATGCGGTTAAGGCGCGAGAGGGTTTGAACGGCTTGAACACCATCAAGCCGCTTGTCGACGTACATCGCGGTCAATAGGGGCTGGTCAAAACCCGTTTGGTATTTATTTGCGACCAACAGCACTTGATAGTCAGAAGAGCCGAAGCGTTCGGGCAGTTGTTTTTCGCTAATCGGTTTGCCGCTGACGATGTCGATATTCATACCGGGTTCTGTATATTCAAACCCCGTTTCATTATCTTTGACGGTTCCGCTGAAGGCAACTAAAGGCCGCACATCAGTATAGTTATGTTCTTTGATATAGTGTTGAAAAGCCAGCATATATCTGACCGCGTGCAAACGCGAGGATGTTACCACCATTGCCTTGGCGCGCCCACCCAAGCACTGCTTCACGTTGTTGCGGAAATGTTCGACGATGATCTCTATCTTTTGTCCAATATTAGTCGGATGGAGAATCAGGAATTTAGCCAGGGCAACGGCCGCTTTCTTTTTAGGTAAGCTGGGATCATCCTCAACGGCTTTTACGAGTTTAAAATATGTACTGTATGTCGTGTAATTCTGGACGACATCAAGAATGAACCCTTCTTCTATTGCTTGCCGCATACTGTATACATGGAATGGTTCCGGTTTGCCGCTGGAGCCTATACGCCCGAACACTTCCAGTGTTTTGCCTTTCGGCGTGGCAGTATAGGCGTAGAAACTCAGGTTGCGTTGACGCCCGCGGGATTGCATCACCTGAACGATAATATCTTCCGGCTGGATTTCTTCCTCGTGGTTCTCAACGAACCCCGCTCCCAGGATGGCCTTAAGTTCCCTTGCGCTTTCTCCCGATTGAGAGGAATGGGCTTCATCCACGATTACCGCGTAACGTCGCTTGGCAATCTCTTTCTCCCACTTCTTGGCCTTGGCGCGTTCCTCCTCGGTGGGATTTCCGAGATTATCGGCTCCAGCCACATGAAGCAAGCCCCGAAGTACAAATGGGAATTTTTGAATGGTTGTAATCACTATCCTGGTACCGTCAACAAGGGCTTCGGCTAATTGTTTTGAGTCCTGGTCGATGGCTTTAACTACCCCCTGAGCGTGTTCTATCTGGTAAATAGCATCCTGTAATTGGCGGTCTAACACCTGGCGGTCGGTGATTACCACGACGCAATCGAAAACTTTCTGGTCTTTGGCGTTATGAAGGCTGGCAAGGCGATGCGAAAGCCAGGAAATGCTGTTGGTTTTACCGCTGCCGGCTGAATGTTGGATGAGATAATTTTTACCCGGTCCCTCGTTGCGTGTTGCCTCGATGAGCTTCCGAGTGGCATCGAGTTGATGGTAGCGCGGGAAAATCGTGGATTCTTTAACGACTATGCGGCTATCGCCCTTGCCGTTATCTACTTTTTCCTCTTTCTTTTCGATGAAGAGGAAGTGCCCGAGGATATCGAGGAAACTATCACGCTCAAGAACTTCTTCCCAGAGGTAGCCGGTTCGATATCCCGAATGATGCGGGGGATTTCCCGCTCCGCATTTAACCTCGCCGGGGTTGCTGCCCCGGTTGAAAGGCAGGAAATACGTCTTGTCCCCCGCAAGCTGCGTTGTCATATGAACTTCGTCAGGGTCGGCGGCGAAATGGACCAGGGCACGCTTTTTGAAGTCGAATAACGGGGCATTGGGTTTGCGGTCTTCGGAATATTGTTTCACCGCGTTTCTCCAGGTCTGCCCGGTGTTGGGGTTTTTGAGTTCGCACGTCGCCACCGGCAGGCCATTGACGGCAAACAAAAGGTCTACCGTGCTGTTGTCGGCGGGGTGACAAGGCACCTGCCGTGTGACGGTGAGTTTGTTCTTCGCGTAGAGAGCCAGAACATCGTCGTTAAGCCCATGTGCGGGCTTGAAATAAGCAAGATAGAAATACTTGCCATAGAATTTGAAACCGTGGCGCAAGACGGCCAACGAGCCTTTAATTTCGAGTTCTTTAATCAAGGTAGAAAGCAGAAGGGCTTCAAGGCCGGTGCCGTGTAATCCTCGCATTTCTGCCCATAAAGTCGGCTGGGTTTCGGTTATAAAAGTGGTAATTCGAGCGGGGAAAATCGCCCGTTCTTTGTCCCATTCAGTCAATAAACCGGATTTCCAACCCTTTTCCGTTAGCATCAACTGGACGTAAGTTTCAAAGGCTGTTTCATCTGTTTGCGGCATTATTTTGCCTCCCGCACATCAATTTTGCCGGTGACGGCGGCGGTGATAAGGGCGGTGCGATATTCCTTCAAACGTTCGATTGTCAATTCAACCTTTTCGATGAGTTTGTCTATCTTTTGAATCTCAAGGTCGAGAAAAGAAATAATAGCAATTTGTTCACTGATGTCAGGCACGCCTATTTTGATTTTTGCTATGACATTGTTCATCAACTTTGGGTTGATGTCATGCCGAACATACTCAGCGTTGGCGATATTTAATGCGTGTGTAGTGAAACTATTATCAATCATTCTCGTATCTTTTGGTCTTAAAGTCCCACAAACGTTTGTGCAATTAAACTTACCAGTTCGTCTGAAGGCAGTTCCCGCATTCGCTCCATCAGTTGTCCATGTAACATAATCACCGTCGAAATCATTTGTGCCTAAATACCCAAGTATTCCATTATTTTCAGTTTGTGAAGAATAAACGGGATAAATGCCCGGGGTCTCCCTTATATCTTCATGGCTGATAACTCGACCGCGACCCAAAAAATATAATTGCCATATTGGCAGTATTTGCCACTTACCCGGTATTGCGCCAAGCCATGCAATGCCTGAATCCTTGAAGCGAGTGTGGTGTTCGACACCGTATTCACCAGCAGTATCGGCGGGCAGGCCACGGGTAACAGTGCGGGTGATTAGGGCTACACGTTGTTCTTTAAGACGTTCGGTAAGCTGATGATTTTTCGCCACCAGCTTATCAATGCACCCGGTCTCGCGGTCGAGGAAAGAGGCAATGGCGATTTGGTTGGGGAGAGGCACCAAAGGGCAGGTAATCGAACCCAATATATCTAAATTGAGACCATCTCGCTGTTCTCCACCTGCCAAATTACGGATGTTCTGATAATTGGAAGCGAGCCAATAGTATAGAAATCTAGGCAGAAGACGATGGTCCGGAATAATCGCGGCCATCGATTGGTTACATGTTGTTCGTATCCCAAGTTGCGCGACCATGCCTTTTGTTTTACCTTGGCCAGCGAGAGCCATTACCAGCGCATCTTTAGGGATCCATTTAGCGCTGCTGTTTAGAAAACCTTCACAAGTGATGTACGTGGAGGGTTCGATAATATAGCCATCGTTAACAGCGCCTGAATTTAGCCAAGGAATAGTCCCGTCCTCCCAATAAGTATCATTTGATTTGTCGGGAGTTCCTCCGGAATAGCGCCTAGACAGCCACTTTAATGATGCACTATTCCAATCCTTCGGAACCTGGCCCAGCCATTCAACTCCCGAAGGCTTGTATTCAGGATAAACGGGGTATTTCATAGAGTGACTGTCCATATTGGCAAATCTTTCCAGTTAGCTGGAAAGCCTATGGCGGTAGGATCAACAGTTGGATATTCCTCAATCACACGTCTCAGTCTTACCGGCCACGATGTACCCGGGCTGATTACACGCATCAAATAACCCAGCATTGCGAGTGTGTTATAGATGCGTCTCTCGGCTGCCGGATTAAATGTTGTCGCCAATGCCGTAGGCCATTTCGGCACGACCATAGTTACGGTTAACTTACGGTTCCACAAACGGCAATGATGAGCGGTGAGATTCCGGACATGAGACAGATGTTGCATGAAAGAGATGAGGATTGAATCATCTAGCCCGTAGGCTGAAGCAATAGCTTTACGGTCTTTGCGATTCTTGAGATTACTGAACCATTTCGACATCTGGCCGAAAGACATTACCTCGCAGGCTGCCCAGATTGGAGGCAGCGGGGGCTCATTATAGGTAGCGCGGTAATGCTCAATAAACGTCTCGTTGCTGCGGTCGATTTCTTCTTTAAGGCTTGCCATGAGGTCCCGGTGGAATTCCAGCCTGTAAAATATGGTCTCGTCCGTGTACGCATGGCTACCATATTGAAGGGATAACACATCGACGAAGCGCGTGCGAAAGGAAACCTCGACGCGTTCAATGGCTTCCCATACCAGCAAACGAAATTTGCGGTCGAAGATATACAGTGTTAAGACGTCATCGAAAGTCGTACCGGTTTTGAACTTGTGGTCACCTGCCGTGGGCGCAGATTCTTCAAACGGCACCCAATAGGCGCGCAAGCGGTAGTAATTGATGTTTGAGAAATAACGGACGGCGCGGGCATGGTCAGGGATTGCCATCCCGCGTGATTCGAGGAGTTTGATTTGATCTTCAACAGGAAGGGGCAGCTTGGTGTATTTCATGCGCAAGCCCCGTAAAAAGTAACCCGCCTGGGTGCGCGTATCAGGTCGAAACCTGCAGAGGCGTGGCGGGTATTATTCAATTGATACATATGTATCATAGCACACATATTCCGTAATGTCACGCAAACGCTAATTAGATTTTGAGTTAAACCGTTTCGCACAGTCATCACGCCGTGACATCTCTCAACAGTTCCAGTATCTCGGTTTCCAACCCCTTGATATCGGCCTCGATGGCTTCGAGCGGGCGTGGCGGCTCATATACATAAAAGTGGCGGTTCAGGGGAATTTCATAACCTACTTTGGTCTTGGAATTATCAATCCAGGCATCTGGCACATGGGGCAGTACCTCGCGTTTGAAGTATGCCTCGATTTCCTCTTTCAGGGGTATGGTTTCAGTATCCCGTAATTCGGGGTCATATTCCGGGTTTCCATGCTTGTCCATGCAAATGGCAGCAGTTTCATCACGCTCTCCAAGAGCGTCCTGAATCATATTAATCTCTGTGGTTGATAGAGCCACCCGTCTCTTGATACAGGTTTCATTCAATCCGAGCAGGAAATTTTTCCGGTCTTTAAATACGAAGTTACCGTGTTGAGCGGCGAAGTCTGCCAGTAATTCGCGGATAACCTTTTGGCGTTTTCGGCCCGCCTCTATTTCATCCTCGCGGATGTATTCATCCTTTTTATTACTAACGGAAAAGTTGCAAAAAGCAGGTATGTCCTCAAGGCGGGCGAGGCGTTCGGGTGTTGATTGAAAGTTAAGGCGCAAGGGGCGCTCTACTGTAATCTTGTGGTAGCCGAAATCTTCATTATCGAATATCTTGCTTACCACAAGCTCTTTCGCTTTGCCGTCGATGGTGAATGTGCGTGTCTCACCGTTCTTGAAAGCGGAATAAATACAGGTGATTTCTGAAATCTGGTCGGGGTCCTTGGGTTTGTCGGAAGGGTCGCCGATGCGGCGGCGTTTGTTGCCCATGGACTTTTCCATCTGAACCCAGAAGTTACGGGCGTCGATTAGCTGTATCTTTTTCTCGCGCTCAGGTTCTTTGCGGTTAGTGACCACCCAGATATAGGTCGAGATGCCGGTATTATAAAAAAGCTGCTCGGGCATGGCGACGATGGCTTCCAACCAGTCCTTTTCGATTATCCACTGGCGGATATTACTTTCGCCACTGCCCGCGTCGCCAGTAAAGAGAGGCGAGCCGTTGAAAACGATTCCGATGCGGCTGCCGCCTTTAGCCGGGTAGCGCATCTTGGAAATCATGTGTTGCAGGAATAGCAAAGCTCCGTCATTTATGCGTGGTAGGCCAGCACCAAAACGCCCGGCATAACCCAGTGTGTCGGCCTCGTGCTCGATGTATTTTTGCTGCTGCTTCCATTCGACACCGAAAGGGGGATTGGCCAGCATATAATCGAAGGCCCATTTAACGCCCTCGCTGTTGAGCGTAAAGCCGTCTTTCGTGAATGTGTCTTCATTGATTATGTTGTCGGCGTCCTCACCCTTAATCAGCATATCGGACTTGCAGACAGCCCAGGCTTCGTCGTTCCAGTCCTGGCCGAAAAGCTTGGGCTGTGCTTTGCTGTTAAGGTTATGGATATAAGATTCAGCCACGGATAGCATGCCGCCAGTACCGCAAGCCGGGTCGTAGATGGTCTTGACGATATTGCTTTTCCCGAGGTCTTTTTCAGGTGCTAGAAGAAGGTTGACCATGAGCTTGATGACCTCGCGAGGAGTGAAATGCTCCCCAGCTTCCTCGTTTGCTTGCTCAGAACCAATCCGGATAAGTTCTTCGAATACATAGCCCATCTGGGTATTATCGATTTCGCCGATCTGGCTGAGCTCGGGGCCGCAGAATGCTTTAATTACCTCGAAAAGGATATTCTTCTCAGCCATGTGAGCGATCTGCTCGCTGATTTTGAATTTATCCATGATCGAGCGAACATTCGGAGAATAGGAGTTAATATAGCTGTTCAAGTTAATTGCCAGGTTGTTGGGGTCGTTCAGAAGAGAATTCTTGGCGCTGCTGTCGAATTGCATCTTCGAAAGGTTGTAGAACTTGTACCCGGTGACCTGCTCAAGAAGGTTGCGGGTCACAGTTTCGGGCTTGTTCTTCAGCTCCGGGTACTTATCCAAGACCGCCTGTTTAGTGGGGGTTAACAAACAATCGAAACGGCGCAGGACGGTCAAGGGAAGAATCACCTTGCGGTATTCGTTGCGTTTGTAGGGCCCCCGGAGAAGGTTGCAGATGCTCCATATGAAGCCGACCAGTTCTCTGTGGGTTTGACCGTTCATGCGTGTTCGTCCTACTTTCTTATTGAGGGCTGGGCATTAGGAGCCCTTCGGGAAGAAATTGCGTAAAAAAGTGAAAGCGGCACCAACCAGCGTACCAAATAAAAAGGTTGCTGCGTCAGAGGAAATTTTACCTGACCAGCTTAACGCCGTAACCGGGCCGATGATAAGAATAGCCAGGACGATGCTCCAAACGAGAATCCATTTTGTCATGCCTTTGGTTGTACCTGTCTGAGACTCTAGCTGGGCTTTAAGTACCTCGTTCTTGGCATCTAAATTCGCCTTGAAAAGGTCAGGTATTTGCGCAATAGCTTTCTGTATATCGGGTGAGGATAAAAGTTTATCCCAGGTCGACGGTTGGAGTAATTCTTCTTCTTCCGGATTCCGAGACTCTTCCATGGGCGCTACCTCCCGTCTGAACGTATACGCTATGATAGCACTAGGGCAAGCCAATTCCTACACATCCTTGTTAAAAACACCATAAAGTCTCGTTAATTTGCGTAATAAGAACATATGTGCTACTTTATATTTATACCCCTCGGCACTTATTCCGGGCCGATTAACAATATGAGCTATCAGCTGTCAGCACTCAGCGGTCAGCTTATTAAATAATAGAAAGAACAACTTGGGAAAACCCCTTTAACCCACCTGAAAACACCGATTTGTTTTGTTAGAACGAAAAACGAATACCATGCCTAAACCCATTTTACTCACGCACGATAAATTGATTCGTTTCCTTAAAAAGACGCTTTGATTGTGCTTACATAACGTGACTACAATTCGACTGTCGGTTTGACCCAAACGATTCACGGCAATCAGCTTTCAGCTAACAGCGCTCAGCTAGGATTAATAGGTTATCTGTTGTTTGTCGGCGCGACAAAATAATTGAAATGGATTGTCGGATCGAGTCCGACAATGACAATACGAGGTTCTGGATTCCCGCCTTCGCGGGAATGACACGTTGCCAACCGTGCCTGACCGAGACCTCAGAACAGCAAAATCGTTTCCTCAGATAAATCTCGCGATTTCCTCCCGCAAGGGACACCGATCGGGACGTTTAGATGACACCGGCGATCAGCTGGCTGACCCGCCAGAGGCGGACCTAAGGGCATGTAGGGAGGGCACGGACGAGCTATCAGCGGTCAGCATTGAGATGTGCGACATTCGTGCCTAAAATATTGACAATTATTGGCATAAAGTCTATGGTTATTGATATTAATCACGATGAAGACAGGCGACATAGGGTTTTGTATTTATGAAGTCCCTCTTCTTGTTGACACTCGCTATATACTTCATGTTAGGTAGGTATACCTGATTGGGCAGGGACACCGGGAGGCGCCAATTGGAGAAAATCAACCCCTACTTTGAATTGACTTACAACGTAAAAAAAGAGGGTAAAAATTGGCTGGCTTCATGTGTAGAGCTTGGGACTTCTGTGTACGGCAAATCAGCCAAAGACGCAAAGAACAAACTGCAGGAAGCTATTTCTTGCCATATTGAAACACTCCGAGATGTCGGTGAATTGGATAGGTTTTTCAAAGAAAACGGAATAGTCATTCATCCCAGTGATGCCGGTAAGATTTCTAAAACCAAGGACTTTACACCGATCGATGGCCCAGAGACCACCCAGCGTGTGAAAGTTTACGCTGGCTGTTAGGGGTTGTATAACAGCATTCCCCCTATCAGCGGCGACCAACTCATTGCTTTGCTCAAGTTAGATGGCTGGGCTTCCGGCCGCAAGACAAGGCATGGAATTTCTCTTACAAAATACCTGGAAGCCGAAAAACGCACTTTAGTAACGTTTGTTCCATCGGATAATAAACCCCTCCCGACCGGCACTTTGCACGATATCTTAGGCATGAAACAGACGCGGGTCGGGTCCAGCGGCTTAATCGATTTGCTCAATAAATTTGGTATTCCGTAGGCCCTCTTTATCCTGGATCCCTAGAGGACACGCTTGAGGACAAGAACACCCGAGCCGCGGGTGCGAGAACCTTGGGGAACAACCCAAGGCACCCGAGCGTCGAGTGCGAGAACCTCGGGGAAGATCCCGAGGCCTCGGGGGACCCCCAGGTTCGATTCGATACATTGTGGCATGATTGACAAGCCGTTTGTAGGGGGCACGGCGCGCCGTGCCCCTACCCTGACAATCAAAAAGAGCCCCGACAATACAGACACCAGCGTTCGAAATACTTTATTCTGGATTCCCGAGGCTGCGGCTCGGGAATGACACAACCCCATCGTTGTTCCGCCTAGGCGGATCGGGCTCGACCCGACAATTCATTGTTCCGAGCAACGACATTTTAGTATTGTCTTTCTGTGCTCGATCCGCCTAGGCGGACAGAGGAAATGGATCCCGAATACTGCGGTTCCGGGATGACAGGGGGGAGTTGGGGCGGTCAGCCTTCAAATAAATTTTCCGTTGGTAGGGAATAGTAGTGAATAGTCGTGAAATGCGCCCCCGTTCCGCCTGAGCGGATCGAGCTTGCCTCGGGTTGTTCCCCGGGATCCGATTCGATACATTGTGGCATGATTGACAAACCGTTTGTAAGGGCACGGCGCGCCGTGCCCCTACCCTGACAATCAAAAAGGGCCCCGACAATCCATTAGTTCCGACCGACGACATTTGGTATTGTCTCACTGCGCTCGACAAGGAAGCGGAAATGGATCCCCGGGTCTGCGGCCCGAGGATGACAATTATGTTTAGTGACAATGAACCACAAACGTCTGTCGTTCGATAACCCCCCCCGTCATTGTCGGGCTTGACCCGACAATCCAGAGTAAAGAGTACTGGATTCCCGAGGCTGCGGCTCGGGAATGACAAACGAGGAGCGGGAGGGGAAAGGCCAAAATAGGTTATAATCCAACCTGAATATTCAGGAGGATTCTCCCTGTAATGGCATTTCTTAATCTGCAAGGCGTCAGCCTGGCGTTTAACGGCACCGTCATCTTCGACGATATCCGCCTGACTGTCGAGGCCGGGGAAAAGGTTGCACTGGTGGGACGCAACGGCTCCGGCAAGTCGACTCTGCTCAAACTGATCGCGGGGGGCGTTCGGCCCGATGCCGGCACCATCGCCATCCAGAAAGGCGTCCGCGTCGCTTACCTGGACCAAGAGGTGCCCGGCGAGATGCCGGGCACGGTTTTCGAGGCGGTTAGGGGCGGGTTGAAGGCGCATCCCCACGAACACGAAGCCGCCCTCGACCAGCGCGCCGAAAAAGCCATCTCGCAGTTGGGACTGAATGGCGGATGGGTCAATAACGGCCTTTCTGCAGGCACCAAGCGCAAGGTATTGCTGGCTAAAGCGCTGGCCGCCGAACCGGACATACTCCTGCTCGACGAGCCCACCAACCACCTCGATATAGAATCCATCGGCCGCCTGGAAGAATTGATAAGCAAGTTCAAGGGCGCGCTGGTATTCGTCACCCATGACCGTATGTTCCTTCAGAATATCGCCACGCGCATCGTGGAGATAGACCGCGGCAGGCTGTTCGACCAGGTTTGCGATTACAGGACTTTCCTCGAACGGCGCGCCGCCGACAGGGAGATAGAGCTGACGCAAAATGCCCTGTTCGACAAAAAGCTGGTCAAAGAGGAAGCCTGGAGGCGCAAAGGAGTACAGGCGCGCGGCACGCGCAATGAAGGCCGTGTCCGGGAACTGGAAAAATTGCGGAACATCCGCGGGGAACGACGGGAAGCTCCCGGGACCGTCAAGCTGGAAGCCCGGGACGCCGAACGCTCCGGCAAGCTGGTCGCCGAGGCCGCCGACGTCAGTTTCAATTACGCGGGCAAACCCATCATCTCGCACCTTTCCACGGTTATCATGAAAGGCGACAGGGTCGGCATCCTGGGGCCGAACGGCAGCGGAAAGACTACGCTGCTTAGATTGCTCCTCGGGCAGCTCAGGCCCGATTCAGGGAGCATCAAACTGGGCACCAATCTCCAGATCAGCTATTTCGACCAGCTGCGCGAACAACTGGACGAGAACAAGACCGTCCAGGAAAATGTGGTGGAGAATAAGCGGGACACCGTGACCGTCAACGGGCAAGACCGGCACATCATCGGCTATATGCAAGATTTTCTTTTTTCCCCTGAACAGGTGAGGTCTTACGTTTCGACGCTGTCGGGTGGGGAGCGGAACCGGCTTCTTCTGGCCCGGCTGTTCACACGGCCTTCCAATCTGCTGGTCATGGACGAACCGACCAACGACCTGGATATAGAGACGATAGAAGTCCTGGAAGATTACCTGATGACTTATACTGGAACTGTGCTGCTGGTCAGCCATGACCGGGCGTTCCTGAACAACGTCGTCACAGGCACACTGGTTTTCGAAGGCGCTGGCAGGGTCAACAGGTATGTCGGCGGATATGACGACTGGCTCGTCCAGCGCGCCCCCGAAGCCAAACCTTTGAAGGCCCCGAAGCCGCCCCCGCAGGTAAAGGTCCTTACTCCGAAAGTGAAATTCGGGCCGCGCCAGCAGAAAGAACTGGACGCGCTGACGCTGAGCATCCAGGCGCTGGAAAAAGAGCAGGAGACACTGTACAAAGAGATGGGCGAGCCTGAGCTGTACAAGAACGACAAAGCGGCCATCCTCGGCAAACAGGAACGGCTCGAAGAAGTGATTGCGGCGCTCAATGAGGCGTATACACGCTGGGAGGGGTTGGAGGAGTTGAGGGGGTAGGAAGCTTTCAGCTATCAGCTATCAGCGGTCAGCTCCTCGTTGTTCCGCCTAGGCGGATCGAGCTTGACTCGACAATCCATTCGTCCGAGTGACGACATTTAGTATTGTCTCGCTGCGCTTGACAAGGAAGTGGTAATGGATCCCCGGGTCTGCGGCCCGAGGATGACAATAATGTTTAGTGACAGTGGACCACAATTGTCTGTCGATCAAAAAATCCCCGATCATTGTCGGGCTCGACCCGACAATCCATTTCCATTACTTTGTCGCGCCGACAAACACTAAATAGCCTCGAAACAAACCGGCGGGACTATTTAGTATTATCTCGCTGCGCTCGATTAACTAATGGAGTGGACCCCTCGAGTAGCCGCTCGAGGGCAAGAACCTCGGGGAAGACGCCCGAGGCCCGGATACCGCGATTCCGGGATGACAGGGGGGAGTAGGGTAGGGTAACCATGGTCCCACACCACCCCACCGGTAGTTCCGCCTAGGCGGATCGGACTGGCTCCGACAATCCAGATGCAAACGTGTGAGGTTGACTGTTTATCGGCAAGCCGTTATTGTATATAAAACCATATATAAAGCAATAATTTTTATGAAACTTTCCGCAGTGCCTGCGACCGTCGCTTCGATAATCGTCATAACCGCCCTTTTGCAAAGCTCATGTTCGGCGCAAAAGCAGCCGCCGTCTATCGACCAATATGTCCCTCCGGGTTATTACAATTGCACCGTGACCACACCGGTAAATCTTTGCAAAGCGTATTTTGAAAGCTCTCATAATATAACCGCCGGGTTGGAATATACTAACCAGGTTTTTGTCTTCAAGGACATGGTTATCACCGGCGATGAGCTTAAATCGGCTACAGATGGATACCTGTGGCTGGAAAACCTGGTCCAGTGCTATTTCCTGATAGGCGGAACTCTGCAGCGATTGAAGGCCGGGGAAAAGGTCGATGTAGTTGGGGTGGATGTGGGGCCTTCCAAGGAATTCCCGAATTTGCTGGTTTTCAGCGGGTGTATCTTCCTGCCTGCGGGCTCGGTGCAGATACCGGCGCCGGGTTCATCCGGGCTGGTTTTTCCGTCGTATTGAAGGGGGGCTGATACCGCCCATCATGCTCCCGTTCCGCCTAGGCGGATCGAGCTCGCCTTGGGATGTTCCCCGAGGTTCTTGCACTCGAGGCTCGAGTGCCTCGACAATCCAGACACCAGAGTTCAGGCTATCTTATTCTGGCCCGGGTCACGGCCCGGGATGACAGTGGGGAGTAGGGGAGGGGAACGAGATTGCCGCGTCGCAATGCTCCTCGCAAAGACAACGAGAGCACATGCTCGTTTAAATCACCAGCGGATCGGCGTCCACCGGCCGGTTCGAACCTTCGAAAGCCGATATGCGAGCGGGTTTTTCAACCACGCTCAACGTCACCGAATTCTTGCGCAGCCGGATTTTCCCGGCTTTGGCCAGCACCTGCTCGGAATACTGCTGGGGTATATCCACCGTGGTATTTTTGTCGCCTATCCTGATGGCGCCGATGGAACTGCCCGGTATGTCCGCGAAACGGGCGATGGTCCCCACCACGTCAGCGGGCGTAATGCCGTGGGCTTTCCCCGCATTGATGGTCATCCGCACCATCCCGGCTTCATGGGAAGTATGCGACGATTCCCTGCGCCCTGTAGCCCCCTCCCTGGCTTCATGAGGGGTGCGGGTACTGCTGCGGACAGCATCTCTCTGACCAATTTCATGAGAAATACGCGATAACGGGCGCCCGGCATCCCTCGCGGGCCGTTTGAACTCGGGCGCGGGCCTTGTCCTGCGTTCTTCCGTAAACTCCTTGACGGGCGGGATCTCCCGGTTGATCTCCTGTCCGCGGGCTACTTTCAAGGCCATGGCCGCGATTTGAAGCGGGTCGTGGCCTTTTTCTACGAGTTTGTTGACGAATTTAAGCTCTTTCTCGCAATCGCCGAGCTTCAACAATTCTATCATCTGGTCCAAAAGCTTCGCTTCGCGGTGTTTCTCGATATCTTCCGGTTTCGGGATGGGGATGCGGGTGATGGCCTGTTTCGTAAAGCGTTCTATCTGCTGGAGGTGCCACTTGTCCTGCCCCGTCAGCAGGGAGATGGCGACGCCTTTTTTACCCGCTCTTCCGGTGCGCCCGACACGGTGCACGTATAATTCGGGGTCGTCGGGCAGGTCGAAGTTGAAGACATGCGAGATGTCTTCGATGTCCAGCCCGCGGGCAGCCACGTCCGTGGCTACCAGTATCTTTATCTGATTGTTGCGGAAGCGCTTCAGTACCTGTTCCCTGGTTTGCTGGCTCAGGTCGCCGCTCAGGGCTTCGGCGGGAAAACCGTGGGCCACAAGCTGGGTCACCAGGTCGCCCGTGCCGGCGCGCGTCCTTACGAAGATGATGGCGCTGGGGATGTCTTCGAGCTCGAAGATGCGTGTGAGGACGGCGATTTTCTCATCCCTTTTGTTGACCATACAGTAGCGGTGGTCGATGGCGTCGACGGTCAGGTGGTCGCTTTTGATGCTGACCGATTTCGGGGCTTTCATGAATTTTTTGGCGACAGTGCCGAGCCTCGGGGGGATGGTAGCCGAAAAGAGAGCGGTTTGATGAGCGGCGGGGACGGTGGCGAGTATCTCTTCGATGTCCTCGATGAAACCCATGCTGAGCATCTCGTCGGCTTCGTCGAGCACTACGGTTTTCACGTGGCTGAGGTCGAGTTCCCTTTTGGCTATGAGGTCTTTCAACCGACCCGGGGTGCCGATGACGATATCCACGCCCTGCCTGAGGCGGTTGATCTGGGGGCTGTAAGGCTGGCCTCCGTATACCGCCAGGACGCGTACAGCCAGGCCTTTGCCCAGTTCGTTCGAGGCATCCGCAACCTGAAGTGCCAGTTCCCGCGTGGGGGCCAGGACGAGGGCTTTGATGCCCCGCTGGGCTTTGTCCATCGTTTGCAGGATGGGCAGGATGAAAGCCGCGGTTTTCCCCGTGCCTGTCTGGGCCTGGCCGATGACGTCATGCCCTTCGAGCATCAGCGGGATGACCTGTGTCTGGATGGGGGTGGGGGCGGTGTAGCCGAGGTCGGTCACGGACTGTTCAAGCTGGGGGATGAGGCCTAATTGTGAAAATTCGGTTGTCATAATGTTTCCTGTTTAAATGCCATAAAGTCCACGCGGGCCTGGTTTCATCGCTGGTTTCAACGGGTTGACCCTGGAGGGGAGTTGAGGGACCTGTTCTCAATTCACGTGGCCGTTATTAGTTTAACATAAATTGGACGGGGGCATTGGTTTAGCGTTCAGCTGTCAGCGGTCAGCTTTCAGAGCCGGGAAATGGACCCCGGGTCTCGGCCCGGGGTGACAGGGGGGAGTAGGGGAGGGGCCCCATGGCCTCACACGGTACTACGGTTGTTCTTGTACTCGAGGCTCGAGTGACCCGACAATCCAGATACCAGCGTTAGGGTTACCTTATTCTGGATTCCCGGGTCTCGACGCCCGGGAATGACCCCAAACCACCCACGATCCGCCAAGGCGGACTGCGCTCATCGCAAATAACAACGAGGGACGCGAGGTCAAATTGAAAGCAGAATAGGGACGCTTGTTACCAGCCCCGGCTGGCCCCGCCGCCCCCGGAAGAACCTCCGCTGAACCCGCCGAAACTACCGCCTCCGCCGCTGAAGCCTCCTCCTGAAGAGAACCACCCGGTCCCCATGCCCTTTCCTGCCCTCTCTTTGTAGTTGCGGGAGAGTATGAAATCAAGCAGGGCCCCCAGCCCGCCGCAAGCGCCGGCCAGCAGCAGGGTGGACCCCGGGTTTCCCATTGTTAGACCGAGGATCGTCCCCACGACAACCCCCCAGATTCCGCCCAGCCAGATACTTTTGCTCCTGGCCATAAAACCCATGAGATATATGGTGATAATACCCAGCCAGGTCAGCAAAGGCATATTATCGCCGAGAGCGCTGCGTACGGGGTTGTCTTCCAGCGGCCCGGGGGGAGTGCCGGCGCGGATGTATTCTTCGATCGCGGCAGCGCCCTGCAATATACCGGTACTGTAGTCCCCGTTCTTGAACTCCGGGATCACCTTTTCATCGAGTATGCGTCCTGCGCGGGCATCGGTGATGATGGGTTCAAGCCCATAGCCTACCTCGATGCGCGCTTTATGCTCGGCCAAAGAAACAATGAATAGCACGCCGTTGTCCTGGTCCTTTTTACCGATGCCCCAGGCTTCGAAAAGCTGGGAAGCATAATCCTCGATGGTGGTGCCGCCCAAATCCGAAACTGTGACGACGGCCACCTCGGCGGAGGTTTCTTTCTCCAGCGTCGACAGCCTGTCTTCCAGAGCAGCCCTGTCCGCGGGCGCGATGAGGCCCGCAAAGTCGCTGACAAATCCCTGCGCCTTGGGGAAAGTTATCGCCGAAACAGGCCAGGCAGGCAACAGGACAAGCACAAGGACAAGGAAGACCGCGGATAGAGAACGTTTCATTAAAATTCCACAACAGGGGGCGTGTCGGCTCCTGAGACGCTGGTAAAGTAATCACGTTCTTCAAAATTGAACATGCCTGCGAGGATGTTCGAGGGGAAGCTTTTTACCGCCGAGTTATATTCGCGGACAGTGTCGTTGTAACGTTTGCGTTCCACGCTGATGCGGTTCTCGGTACCGGCGAGTTCATCCATCAACCCGATCATGACTTTGTCGGATTTTATCTCAGGGTTGTTTTCCACGATAACTATGAGTTTACCGAGGGCTGTTTCCAGGTCCCCGGCTGCAACGGCCTTTTCATTGGTCGTTTGGGCAGCGCCATAGCTGGCACGCGCCTGGGTTATCTCGCTGAATATGGTTTGTTCCTGTGTTAAATAACCTTTGGCGGTGTTGACAAGGTTCGGGATGAGATCATAACGGCGCTGGTACTGCGTTTCAACCTGCGCCCATTGCGAGTCAACCGCCTGGGATTTTTTGACCAGACCGTTGTAACTTCCGGCGATCCCCAAGACTATCGCCAGCACTATCACCAGAACTACTCCGATGGCGATCAAACAGCTGAAACGTTTCATATTCCCTCCTGTGCCTTATGCGTGGTTACAAGGTTATTATATACGGCAGGAACGAACAAGGGAATCCCGAATCGCCGCCCGGGATGTAGGGGCAGGGTACGAGATTGCCGCGTCGCTGCGCTCCTCGCAATGACAGCGAGCGAGAGATCGATCAAATCCATTGCTTTTACGTGCACACCGCACTCCAAAGTGATGGAGCTGGATGCCGGAGGCCCCTCCGGCATGACACATTTTCTTCGGCCCGTCATTGTCGGGCTTGCCCCGGCAATCCAGATACAACGAACGAGACTCTGGATCCCGGGTCGCCGCCCGGGATGACCCCACCCCACACCACCGGTTGTTCCGCCTAGTCGGATCGGACTCGCCTCGGGGAACCTTCCGAGGTCCGGCTATCGCGCCGGAATGACACACGTGGGGGGCACCCGAGGGATATTTAGTATTGTCTCGCTGCGCTCGATCCGCCTAGGCGGACAGTTGAAGTGGATCCCGGATACTCGGTTCCGGGATGACAGGGGGGAGTAGGGGGACTTGACAATAGAACAAATGTTCTTTATATTTAGAGGGACTGGTAAGCAAAGGAGCAATAAAATGGTTATCGATTACAAGTCAGGACAAAAATCCGCCGCCGGGACCGGCGAAACCCTCCAGCCCATCGACGTGCACGAAACACGCTTCGGTTTCCCGCTGAAGATGAATAATCAGACGATCAATCTTATCAAGGACGCATGGAAGCCAAAGCAATTCCTGCGAAATTACTGGTGTGTCGTCCTGGAATCCGGGCAGGCTTTCGTGATATACAAAGATATCCTCGAGAACAAGTGGTACCGGCAAGGGTATGCCTGAATGAAAAGCGGCATATATGGACCAGTATCCCGCTAAGATATTCAAACCGGTCGCCTTCAAACCCCTCAACGTTCCTGTGCCCATCTCCGTCAAGGAAAACCAATCCGGCTGCCCGTTATACGTGATCGGCCAGAAGGTCGCTTCCATCGAGGATTGCTGGCGCATCGACGACGAGTGGTGGCGGCCGGTACGCATAGAAAGGATGTACTGGTCGGTGATGCTGGAGTCCGGGCAGGGGATGACAATATTCAGGGACGGGGTCGAGAACAAGTGGTACAAGCAGAGGTATTAGCGAACGGATTTCAGCGCCTGTTTATAACTTAACCGCGGTTGATGAGTTATTATGATAGAGACCAACTGAGGTTTGTTTCCTTCAGGAGCTTGAACAATGCCGAATGTAAATATCAAAATACTGCTTGCTCTTGCCATAGCATCTATCATACTTCCGGCCGCCTGCTCATCAGGTGCGACAACGTCAACATCCACAATAACAACCACCGTCATCCCGCCCGTAACAACGACCACGGCCGCGGCATATACCGTACCTGACCTGGAATACCGCCTTTTCGCGCAGTTCGACGTATTCTGGTGCGACCCTGATTTTTACCCGGTAGCACGGCCCGGGGCCGAATCGGGAAATGCCGTCGCCCAATTTCCCGCTATCCAGGCCAACACGGACGAATTTGATGCGATCCTGAAGTATCTCAGCTTGGAGAATAAAACAAGTTATTCCGATGATGAAAAACTGCTGGTCTACCGCCAGCATAAAAAACTGGCATACGGGGCGCAGATAACACCGTCGGGGAATGTTTACAGCTTCAGCCTGCGGACAGGCGAAGGACAGGGCTGGCGTTACGAGGGAACCATCACGCCGGCAGGGGTCATCTCCGTTACATCGAAAGTGGCGAGTTTCAATACCTGCCCCATCTGCCTTACGAAAGGCACCCTGATCGATACGCCTTCCGGGGCGGTCCCTGTAGAACAGCTGCGCCGGGGGATGACTGTTTGGACGGTGGACCCCACGGGCAGCCGTGTAGCCGTGCCGATAATATCAACGGCGGCAACACCGGTGCCTTCGCCGTTCATGGTGGTACAAATAACACTTGCAGACGGGCGCACGGTCAGCGTTTCACCAGGGCACCCTTCCGCTGCGAAAACAGCCCTCGGTGATTACAAGGTTGGGGATATCCTGGATGGATCACCTGTCGCGGCCGCAGTACGCGTCGCATATTCCGAAGGGGCGACTTACGACATCCTGCCGGGCGGGGGAACCGGCCTTTACTGGGCCAACGGCATCTTGCTGCTCAGCACGCTGGCATAAAGCCAAATGAAATACGCGGGCGCGAGGCCCGTTGACACCGGATCCCCGCCTGCGCGGGGATGACAATAATAGGTCATCCCGGGCCGCGACCCGGGATCCAGAACATAACGAAGCGCACCCACCGGTTAGCCCGTCTTCTTGTTGTAGCGCCGGTCGGCAAAGTACCCGAAGGAAGCGGCCGCCAGGCACACGGCGCCCCCGGCCAGTATGGGCGCCCGTCCTCCGAGCGTATCTGCCATCCAGCCCAGGACGGGCCCGCCGATAACCGCCGTGCCGTTCATAACCACCGTTTGCAGGGCCAGCACGCGCCCGCACATCTCGGGCTTGCCCTCGAGCTGAACGATGGAGGTGGAGGCGGTCAGGAATATGATGGCCGAGGCCCCCACGAAAAATACCGCCGCAACAGATAAGGCCACACCCGGCATGAGCGCCAGTATGATCATGAACACGCCCATAGCGAAGGCGCTGGAGATGATGTGCCGCAGCTGCACCATCCTCCGCCGCGCTACTACCAGACCGCTGACCACAGCTCCCAGGCCGAAAGTCGAGTACAGGAGGGTGAATACGCTATCAGAACGGTGCAGGGACCTGGTGACGAAAAGGGGCAACGTCGTGATGAAGTTGTATGAAAGCAGGAAGATGGCGGTCAGCATAACCAGGCTTATCCACAGCGAAGGCATGGATGCAACATAACGCACCCCGGCGCGCACCGCGCCTTTGACATGGGGCAGGCGGGCGTGCCTGAGGAGTTCTTCCGGGCGCATCAGGTAGATGCAGTACAGGACGGCCAGGAAGGTGGCCGCATCGATGGCGAAACACCAGCCATAACCGACCGTTATAACCAGCAGCCCCGCCAGAGCCGGGCCGAAGATGCGCGACGTATTGAAGAGAACGGAATATATCACCACGGCATTGGGCAGGTCTTCTGGCTTTACCATTTCGCTGATGAAAGCGCGCCTGAGGGGGTTGTCGAAAGCCGCCTGGACGCCACCCACCACAGCCAGGACGTACAAGGCGACCAGAGAGGGATGCGGCAGAAACGCGATGACGGCCAGCGCGACGGATATGAACATCGCCACGCTTTGCGTAAAGAGCAAAAAACGCCGTTTGTCGACACGGTCGACGATGGCGCCGCCCCAGGCCGAAAGCAGCAGCAAGGGAACGCACTGGAAAGCCGTTATCGCGCCGACGGCCACACCGCTCCCGGTGATATGAAGCACCAGCAGAACCATGGCCACGTTGGTCAGCCAGTTGCCGGTGTTGGAAACGAACTGCCCGATGAAATACAGCCTGAAGTTACGGTTCCTGAGCGAGATGAAGGTCTGTCCCACTATGCGGCGCAGGCGTCCCTCAGGGGCAGCGGGGGAGCCGGTTCGGGTATCGTTTTCCATCAAATCCTATTCTAGCCGGGCTTTGGAGGGCCCGTGAACAACAAAGGTTGATTATACGCCTACATCAAAGATGCCGCAATTTACCCGCCTGTGAGTCTGCCTGTCGATCATATATAAAAAAGGGCCGGTTCAACACCGGCCCTTGGCATCAGAGACGAATTTATCAGGCTTTCCCTATCCTGAACATCTTGGTGCCGCAAGTCTTGCAGGTTCCGCTGGTAGCGGGTTTGCCATTTTTCATGATTATCGCTTTAGGCGCTTTGATCTCTTTCTTCGCTTTGCATTTTACGCAATATCCTTCCATTTGAATTCACCTCCTTTTTCCATGGATAATATGATTTTATTCTTGATATGTCAAAATCCCTTGAAATTTCAGGCGCAGCGTTTCGTATTGCCGTGCCTCGCAGAGTATGCAATACTAACTTTTTAAAATATCCGACGTTAATCTGATGGAAGGAGCAACCCGTGAAAAATTATCTGATATGCCTGGTCCTGGTACTTCTCACAGCCGGAATCTTTTCCGGATGTTCAAGTAAAGATACCCCCGCGGCTTCTACGGATAAGGGGCAGGTTATCCATGCCGGCGTGGGGCAGGAATTCACGATTGAACTTACCTCGAACCCGACCACCGGCTATGACTGGGAATATGCCGGTACCAGTGCGTTGATCCAGTCGATGGGGAAGAAGTACGCGGCCGCCAGCACCGGGCTGATAGGGTCCGGCGGCACCGACACATTTACTTTCAAAGCACTAGGCGCAGGTACAGCGTCTCTTCTATTCAACTACAAACGTTCGTGGGAAACGACTGTCGCCGATCAGAAGACTTTTACCGTCGAGGTGAAGTAGGATTTCCTGCCCGGATGCCCTGATTTGAGAGTTTCAGCAAGTCAGGGTTTTAAACCAGTTTGCCTTTTTGAGCTTTAAACGTCGCAATCCCGCCGGAGATGCTCCTGGCCGAGAACCCGTTGAGGCGCAGGATACGGGCCGCATAATATGACCTTTGCCCCGCCGCGCAGTAAACCAGTATCTCTTTATCTCTCGGCAGTTCATCCATCCTATTTCTAACCATAGGCAAAGGGATGTTTACCGCGCCTGCGAAATGGCCCGAGTCGAATTCAAACGGTTCGCGGACATCCAGGATGAATGACGGTGTTATGCCGGCATCGGTCCAGTGGGCAACGGGGCTGTCGCCCCGGAGGGCATTCGCCGCGACCATGCCTGCCAGGTTTACGGGGTCCCTGGCGGTGCCGAACTGGGGCGCGTAACACAATTCCGCTTCCTCCAGGTCAAAGACCGTAGAACCGCTCTGCATCGCCATCGCGATGACATCGATGCGTTTCTCGGCTCCCTCTTCGCCGACAGCCTGGGCCCCGAATATCCTGCCGTCTGCGGGGGAATAGAGCAGTTTCATCGCGATCTGCTTCGCCCCAGGGTAATATGTGGCGTGGTGGTACGGGTGCAGATAGACCTTTTCAAACGGGATATCTTTTCCGTTGAGCCTATGGCGCAGGAGTGTTTTTTCGCTTACTCCCGTCGATGCGACGGTGACATCGAACACTTTGCAAACCATGGTGCCCTGGACCCCCCTGAAACTCGAATCGCGTCCCATGATAACGTCGGCTGCTATCCGGCCCTGCCTGTTGGCCGGGCCTGCCAGCGGCAGGAGTGTCCATTCCCCGGTGACGAAATCGCGTACTTCGACGGCATCGCCGACCGCCCAGATATTTGCGTCACCGGTGCGCATGTGTTCTGTTACCCGGATGCCGCCCAGGCTCCCGATCTCCAGCCCCGCCTGTTTCGCCAGCGCAGTTTCAGGACGGACTCCGACTGCCAGAATAACCATTTGGCTTTCAAACCCGGCACCTGACTTCGTGGTCGCAACGATGGTGTTTTCAACGGAGCCGCGTTCGAATCCCGTCACGCTGTCGCCGAGGTGAAGTTTAATTCCTTTGGCTACGAGGTGCTCCTGGAGGGCGGCGGCTATCTCGGGGTCCAGTGGCGGCATCACCTGGGGCAGCATTTCTATCACGGTGACGGCAATGCCCAGCCTGGCCAGGTTTTCGGCTGTTTCAAGCCCCACAAAACCGGCGCCCACGACGACAGCCCGTTTTACGTTGTTGGAAGATATCCAATTTTTCATGAGCCGGCTGTCAGGTATCGTTCTCAGGGTAAATATGCCGGGCATATCTATGCCTTTGAGCGGGGGCCTGACGGCGGACGCGCCGGGCGCCAGCACCAGCGCGTCGTAACCCTCCGCGCAGGTTTCACGGGTCAAAACGTTCCGCACCTGTATCTGGCGATTCTCCCTGTCGATTGAAAGGACTTCATTTTGTGTCCTGACATCGATGTTGAATCTCTTTTTGAAAATCTCAGGCGTAGCGACGAGGAGGCTTTTTTCGCTGGTGATAACGTCCCCCACGAAGTATGGCAAGCCGCAATTGGCAAAGGAGACGTACGGTCCCCGTTCAAACACGATGATTTCGGCATCTTCCGAGAGCCTTCGGGCCCTGGCCGCGCAGGATGCGCCGCCTGCGACTCCGCCGACTATCAAAATACGCGGTTTTTTAGGATATTCTTTTGTGTTCAAGTCGGTGGCTGCCATATCTTTCTTCCTACCGTCAGGGTAAACATCGAAAGACAATCATACCATGCGGGCCGGTATGTCCCCGGCAGGAATAACAGGGCTGCGCCGCTATTCGTCTTTGATAGCGCCCATGGGGCAATAGCTGGTACAGGTTAAACATAGGGTGCATTTTTCCGGGTCGACTTCGGGCAACCCGTTGCCCTTCTGGGTTATGGCATCGAACGGGCAAACCCGGATGGCCGGGCAGCGATGATTCTGGGGGCAGCGTCTCGCATCGATCTTGATCATGGTAATCGGTCACTTTCTTCTTACGATAATATTAATATATTAGCACTTATGCATATAACCGGACAACTTAAAAACAGGCAGGAAATCCGTCCTCTCATGGAACGGGATACGTAACAATTACGAAACATGAATTTAATGTGCTGTAAACACAACGGTAACCCTGCCGACATATCTCCATGAGAGAATTTGTTTCATCAATTCAAGAAAGGAGGATATCCAAATGGCAGTCAAGGAAGCTACCCGTCACATCCTTTGCAAGGACGCCGGCTACCAGTGCGAAGCCTGCTTCAAGGGCAAGAACGACGACAGGCTGGTCATCAAAGCCGTAGAACACATGGCCCAGTATCACGGGGCGTCCCTGTCTCCCGAACTGGCAGCCCAGGTTCGCCGGTCGATCAAAACATGAGATTTAATAGTTAACCGAACGCCCGGTTTTTCGGTTCCATAGTGAAGGAACCTTTCCAAAGGAGGGAAAGAATGCCGATAAATTCTTCTGCCCGTTATTGCCCGTTTTGCGGAGAACCCGCACCTGCGGTCTGGGTTCATTGCGCCGCTTGCGGCAAGCAGTTGCCCGAACGGGATTTAGCACGGATCTCGGCCGCGTCCTCAGGCACCGCCAACCCCTCCCGTGACGGGAAATGGAGCAAGGCAATCGACCTCGTGCGCGATGGTGAACTGGACCAAGCTTCCGGGTGCCTGGCGGGGCTTATCGAGTCTTTCCCTCAAGACGCCGAAGCTATGGCGCTGATGGGTTCGATATACCTGCGCAAATACCAGGTTGGCAAGGCCGCCCTTCTCCTGGAAAACGCCGTGGCGGCATCGCCAGGTTCCATCTTCGTGCGGGTCAAGACGGCTGAATACTGGCTCGCATTGGGCGTGCCCGCCCGCGCCCTTGAAGAACTGGCCAGGGCGGAAACCCTCGCGGAGGGAGACCATGCGCTCCGCCGCGAGCTCAAATTGTATTCCCTTAAAGTGAAGGCTTCCCTGGCGGGCAAAATAACGCACCAGGCGCCATCGATGCCCGGTTTCGGGCTTCCGGGTTTTCTCAAGAAAAAGCCTGCGCCGGAGTGCGAACTGCGGCCCAGAGTGAGGTGAAGAATTGAATTACGGCATCGTCCCTATAGCCCTTTTATTCTGCATGCTAATAATCATGCTGATGGGAATCATGCTGCCCATCGGAGCCAAAATCACGGGCAAATCGATTAAGGAGATCAGGCTTAATTTCCGCGAGCGCCTGTTGAAGCAGCGCATGAACGTTTACGCCATCGGTGCCGTTCTGCTCTTAACCGCGGTGACCCAGGTGGTTGCCATGTTCTGGGAACTGCTGGTGGTACTGGTCGTGATGATGCTGCTCATGATGCGCGCCCGTTATCTCATCACCACCGAGGGCATCGCCATGAATAACGTAGTTTTCCGCCCATGGAAAGACTTCACCGGTTTTGAAATCAACAGCCGGGGCGTGAAACTGCTTCCCAAGGCCGGAATGCGGCCTTTCAACATCCGCCTCATCGGCGAACACAAGAAAGAGATCGTGGTTATGCTCAGACGCTATCTGCCGGCCCCTTATGCCGCGCCAACTGCCGGGGATCCCATGCTTAACAGGGTCCTCGCCAGGGTCACCGATTGAGTGTTTATAACAAATAACGAAGGAGGAACAAGGTGAAATCTACCAAGGCAGGCCACTGGATCTTCTGGCTCTCGATAATCGGCATCGTCGCCGTTGCCATTATCGGCCTGACAGCCATGAAAACGCCCAGCGACCAAATACAAGGCGATACTACGGGCAATGCGACGGGCAGTGCGGAGAACCTGGTAGGCCTGGCTCCCGCCGATATCTCGCAAAGCCAGCTCGATACAGCCGCCACGAACGAACCGTTCGCTTACCAATTGGCCACGGCCGTGAACGAGAACCGCCTGGCGTCCAACTTTATCTGGACGCTGATCTGCGGCTTTTTGGTCATGTTCATGCAGGCCGGGTTCGCCCTGGCGGAAACCGGCTTCTGCCGCGCCAAACACGCGGGCCATACCATGTTTATGAACTTCATGATCTATGCGCTCGGCATGCTGGGTTTCTATATCTGCGGTTTCGCCCTCATGATGGGAGGCGTCGGACTGGTTGGCGTCTCCAACCTGGGCGGGCTGGCCCAGCTTAACAAGGAATTCACCATCGGCGGATGGGGCCTCTTCGGATACAAGGGCTTCTTCCTGTCCGGCAGCTCATATGACGTAAGCGTCGCCGTAATGTTCCTTTTCCAGATGGTTTTCATGGACACGACCGCCACCGTTCCCACGGGTGCCATGGCCGAACGCTGGAAGACACTGCCCTTCATCATCTATGGTCTTTTCGTTGGGGCCATCATCTATCCTATCTTCGGCAACTGGGTCTGGGGCGGCGGCTGGCTGTCGCAGCTTGGGACCAAGGCCGGCCTCGGGGTGGGATACGTGGACTTTGCCGGCTCGGGCGTCGTCCATGCTATCGGAGGCTGGACAGCACTGGCCGGGGCCATCGTCCTGGGGCCCCGCCTGGGCAAGTTCAACAAAGACAAAACGCCTAACGCCATCCCCGGCCACAGCCTTATCCTGGGGGCCCTGGGCGTCTTTATCCTGGCTTTCGGCTGGTTCGGTTTCAACCCCGGAAGCACCCTCGGCGCATCGTTCTCGGGCAACCTGCGCATCGGCATGGTGGCCCTCACCACGATGCTTTCCTGCGCGGCATCCTCTTTGACATCCATGGCTTATACCTGGATGAAGAACGGCAAGCCTGATTTCGGCATGACCCTCAACGGCATGCTGGCCGGCCTGGTGGCCATCACCGCCCCCAGCGGCTTCGTCAGCCCGCAATGGGCCATTGTAATCGGCGGTGTGGCAGGCGTCTGGGTCTGCTTCGCCGTATGGTTCGTCGAAAACAAACTGCACGTCGATGACCCTGTCGGCGCTATCGCCGTACATGGTTTCAACGGAGCTTTAGGCCAGCTGTGCGTCGGCCTGTTTGCCGACGGCACCATGAACTACAACGGCCTGGTAGTTAAAGGTCTGTTCTACGGCGACGCCAAACAGCTCCTGGCCCAGGTCATCGGGATGGTGGTGGCCTTCGTGTGGGCCTTCGGTATAGGCTTTGTTTTCTTCAAGATACTGGACAAGACGATCGGTATGCGCGTATCCCCTGAAGCGGAACTCGCCGGTTTGGACATCCCTGAAATAGGGGCGCCCGGCTACGGCCAGGAACTGATGCCCGCGTAACCTTATCGACAGCGGAATGTAAGGAGGAAAAGTGAAAAAAGTAGAAGCGATAATCCGTCCCGATAAACTGGGGTCGGTCAAAGCCGCCATCGCCGCGGTAGGCTACGGCGGGCTGACCATCACCCAGGTGCAGGGGCATGGCAAACAGAAAGGCGTCAAAGAGATGTACCGCGGGGTCGAGTACACCGTGGACGTTCTCCAGAAGGTCAAGATAGAGATCGTCGTCCCTGACGCCGACGTCGAAAAGATCATAGACGCAGTCGTGGGCGCGGGGCGCACCGGCTCCGTCGGCGACGGCAAGATCTTCATCTCCGACATCCGGGACGCGGTAAGGGTCCGCACCGGCGAACGCGGCGACAAAGCGCTCTAGCTACAGAGTAAAACGGTCCCGCGCGAGCGGGAATGGAGGTGCCGGGTGGGGCAGGGATGCTCCGCCCGGCCTTTTTATGCACGGAGGATGGGACGGGGCGGCCCAGTGATAGTTCTTTGCAGAAGGATGCGCCGGCGAAGCCCTGCCGATAGCCCTGGTGTAGCTGGTTATTCCTCATCGGTCCGGCGGCAGCAGTCCTTTTCGTCAGGCGCGATTATGCGGACAGTTAGACGATTTGAGATGTTGAATGTACCCGGATATGCCGCATGCACAAGGCAGAGACAGGATACAGGGCCGTACAGGGCGGTTTTCGAAGGCTCGGGTTGGTACGGGCACGGCGGACTGCCGGAAGCGGGCAGTCTACGCGCATCTAAACTCCAACCACAGCGGCGCGGCGATGCCGGGCGGTCCGGGGTTTCGCGGGTCAGCCCCGGTCCCGCCTTATCCGTACCTCAGGATCAGGAGCAGCCAGCAGACGCCGACCACCAGTATCATGGCCGGCACGGCAACTTTGCAGTACCGCCCCCAGCTGACCTTGTAACCTTCTTTTTCGGCGATAGACAGGCCCACAACGTTGGCCGAAGCCCCGATGGGCGTGCCGCTGCCGCCGATGTCCGTGCCAAGCGCCAGGGTCCATGCCAGTGCGGGCAGCGGCATGCCGGAAGCCGCCAGCCCCTTGATCACCGGAATCATGGTGGCCGCGAAGGGGATGTTGTCCACAACGGCGGAGGCGAAAGCGGATAACCACAAGATGATGGTCACCACCACTATGAACCTGCCGCCGGAGATTCGGCTGATGGAAGATGCCAGTGTTTTCAGCGCGCCGGTCTGTTCCAGGCCGGAAACGCAGATGAACAGCCCGAAGAAAAAGAGCAGGGTCTGCCAATCCACCTTTTTAAGGATATGAGAGGCGTCCTGACGCCCGAAGAACAGGGTCAGGACGGCGGCGATGACACCGATGAGAGCCACCGAGATGCCTGTCTGGGCATGGGTAATGAGGAGTGCGACCACAAGCAGGAAAATGGCGATGAAGGTCGCGAA